>Ga0209487_1000236_pt1 | contig 49816 bp, 58 predicted proteins | sample Poulit2012_FD_187524 | JGI IMG/M metagenome (GOLD analysis project Ga0209487, IMG submission 187524) | Agricultural soil microbial communities from Georgia to study Nitrogen management - Poultry litter 2012 (SPAdes) (version 2) | ecosystem: Environmental > Terrestrial > Soil > Agricultural land... | reverse complement strand
CGGTCGGCAGGGGGCTGCTGCGTCGGAGTGGCCGGCGCCTGAGAGGGAGCCGGTTTGCCGTAGGTCGGCCGGCGGCTGGGGCCCGACGCCGGACTCGACGAGGGGCCGGGCTGACCGTAGGAGGGCCGCCCGTGTCCGGGCCCGGGGGAGGACTGGCCGGTGGGGCCGGAGAGGCCGCTCTGATCGCCCGGATCGGGCTGGCCCGGCACCGTGGAGTGCGGCATGGTGGGCTGCGGGGGAGCGGCCCCGGCCTCGGCCAGGATGCGGCGGGCCTCTTCGGCGTTCGTGTGCTCGACCATCAGCTCGTACTGCATGGGGATGGTGGCCACCATCGAGGTGAAGTCGCGTTTGCCGCCCGTCATCGCGTAACCCACGGCCGACCACACGGTGAAGAACACGATGCCCATCAGCACGCTGGTCACCACGATCGCCAGGTTGCTCTGGGAGATGAACATCAGCAGCAGGCCCAGGAACAGCCCCATCCACAGGCCGGAGAGCACCCCTTGCCCGATGACCTTGCCCCAGGTCTTGCGGCCGGTCACGCGCTCCATCAGCTTGAGGTCGGTCCCGACGATCATGGTGCGCTGGACCGGGAAGGCGTTGTCGGCCAGGGTGTCGACCACGGCCTGTACCTCCTGGTACGTGGAGTACACGCCCAGCGAGCGCGGGTACTCGAGGTTGTACAGGCGGGTGTTCAGCGGTGACGCTGCTGCGGGTGGCTGGCTCATGGGTTCACCGTAGTCGACCCTGCGGCACGCCCGCTGAAGGTTGCACGAGTGCCGGCTGAGTGTCAGGGACGCCGTGGATGCGACACGTTGTGCGTCCATTTGGCAACAGTTGCCGACAAATACGCGGTTTCGAGCAGTTGTGCTCTTAGGGTGTGGCATACGGCACGCACCTGTCTATGGTGCGGGCTACGACGACGTCCCGCGTTTCAACGACGAAAGAGGGAGCAATGGAAGAGCACGAGAAGGCTCAGGAGCCGATCATGCTGGAGACCCCGGCGGAGAGACTCGGTGCCTCCCGCCGTCTGTTCCTCAGCCTGGCCGGGGCCGGAACCGGCGCTGCCGCGCTGAGCGCTTGCGCCGCGGGCGGCGGGGGCGATGACGGTGACGACGGCGACGGCGGTGTGCCCGAGGGCGAAGGCGAGGTCTCCGACGACAACCCCTTCGGTGTCGACCCCGAAGCCGCCGTCGAGGTGGTCATCTTCAATGGCGGCTACGGCGACCAGTACGGGCTCGACGCCGGGGAGATGTACGAGGAGATGTACCCGGACGCGGAGGAGGTCAACGTCCACTCCACCGTGAACATCCAGCCCGATCTGCAGCCCCGCTTCATCGAGGGCAACCCGCCGGACCTGTTCGACAACGCGGGCGCGCAATCCCTGAACGCCGGGGCCCTGATCAGCGAGGGCAGCCTCGCCGAGATCGAGGCCCTGCTCAGTGCGCCCTCCATCGACGGCGGGACCATCGAGGATTCCCTGCGGCTGGGCGCACTGGCGCCGGGCACGTACTCGGGTCGCCTCTACGCTTTGAACTACGTCTACAACGTGTTCGCACTGTGGTACTCGGGCAAGCAGTTCGAAGAGATGGGCTGGTCACCGCCCACCACCTGGGACGAACTGATGACGATCGGCGAAGAAGCCGCCTCCGAGGACATCGCCCTGTTCGCCTGGGGCGGCCAGAACGCCTCGAACTACTACCAGGAGCTCGCCCTGTCGATGGCCATCAAGGAAGGTGGCATCGAGGTGCAGCAGAGCATCGACCGGCTCGAGGAGGGAGCCTTCGAGCACGACGCCGTGGTGTCGGCCTACGCGGCCATCGAGGAAGCCGTCTCGGAGGGCTACTTCCAGTCCGGCGGTGCCGGGATCACCCACACCGAGGCGCAGACCCAGTGGGTCACCGGCGAGGCGGCGATGTACCCCTCCGGTTCGTGGATCGAGAACGAGCAGCGCGACGTGACCCCGGAGGACTACGAGATGATGGCCTGCGCCGTTCCGCTGCTGTCATCGTCGGCGGCTCTGCCGCTCGAATCGATGCACGCCACAGCCGGCGAGCCGTTCTTCATCCCCTCGGCCGCGGCCAACGGAGCGGGGGGTCTGGAGTTCCTGCGGATCATGCTGTCCAAGGAACAGGCGGAGAACTTCTCCGCGCTGACCTCCTCGCCGACCGTCGTGCGCGACACCGTCCCCGAGGATGCCTTCGGGTCCACGGCGCTGGCCACGGCCAACGAGATGATCGATGCGGCCGGTGAGGACATCTTCCACTACAACTATCGGGACTGGTACGGGTTGGGCCCGGACACCGTGACCCTGTGGACGGAGTTCCTCAACGGTGATCTCACCGCCGATGAGGCCCGCGAGCGCGAGCAGGACCTGATCGACGCCGTCCGCGAAGATGACAGCATCGAGAAGTTCGACGTCGAATAATGGTTGCCGCTCCCTCCATCGCCCCCTCGGATGCGCCTCGGCGCGGCCGAGGGGGCCGACGTAGGCTCACCCCTCAGCGTGCCCTGTTCTTCGCGCTGTTCCTGGGTGCTCCCCTCCTGCTGTACATCCTGTTCGTGGTCTGGCCGGTGCTGCAGGCGATCTTCTACTCCCTGACCAACTGGCGCGGTCTGGCCGCCACCCCGGAGTTCATCGGTCTGGACAACTACGTCCGACTGTTCAACGACGGCATCTTCCGACAGGCCCTGGTCAACAACCTCATCCTGCTGATCGTGCTGCCCACGGTCGTGATCACCCTCGCCTTCGTCCTGGCAGTACTGGTCACCGTCGGCGGCAACAGTCGCGGACAGATCCGCGGGGTCGGCGGCGCCAACCTCTACCGGATGGTCAGCTTCTTCCCCTACGTGGTCCCGGCCGTCGTGGTCGGCATCCTCTTCGCCTTCATCTACTCGCCCAATGGCGGGTTGCTCAACGGGATGCTGGGCCTGGTGGGCCTGAACCCCGGCATCGGCTGGCTGGGGCACCGCGACCTCGCCCTGTGGGCGATCATGGCCGCCGTGGTGTGGTCCCTGGTCGGCTTCTACATGGTGCTGTTCGTGGCCGCGATCAAGGCCGTCCCCTCGGAGATCGTCGAGGCCGCGCGCCTGGACGGCTGTGGACGGTTCCGGCTCGCGGTGGGCGTGATCCTGCCGATGATCCGCGAGAACGTCTCCACCGCCGCCGTGTACATGGGCATCGTCGCCCTCGACATGTTCGTCTACATACGGGTGATGACCCCCAACGGCGGCACCGGGAAGAGCACCGAGGTGATCTCCCGATATCTCTACGAGACCGCGTTCCAGAAGTCCCAGTTCGGGCTCGCCTCGGCCATGGGTGTGGTGCTGGCGCTGGTGACCATGCTGATGGCCGTGATCGTGCTGTTCGGATTCCGACGAAAGGACTCGTGATGACACAGGGCCTCGATGCGCGGTCCGGACCCGGGAGCTCCCCGGTGGCACAGGGCACCTCCACCCGCGGCACCCCGACCCGGCGCCGGGGACAGGCAACCACCGGCGACCGCGTCTTCGGAGTCATCGCTCATACGGTGCTGACGATCTGGGCGCTGCTGGTGGTGCTGCCGCTGATCTGGACCTTCTACAGCTCCTTCAAGAACTCCCGGGAGATCCTCACCTCGCCCTTCGGGCTGCCGGAGACGCTGGGCCTGGACAACTTCATCACCGCCTGGCAGGAGGCCGGGATCGGCCGGTTCTTCGGCAACACCGTGATCGTGGTGGGCGGGGCGCTGTTCCTGGTGATGCTGCTGGGGTCGATGTGCGCCTACGTGCTGGCGCGCTATGAGTTCCCGGGCCGGAGGCTGATCTACTACGGGATGATCGCGGGACTGACCTTCCCGCTGTTCCTGGCCGTGGTGCCGCTGTTCTTCGTGCTCCAGTCGATGGGGCTGCGCAACACGTACATCGGACTGATCCTCGCCTACGCGGGGTTCGCCCTGCCGTTCACGGTGTTCTTCCTCTACGCCTTCTTCCGGCAGCTGCCCGAGGAGATCGCCGAGTCCGCCTCGATCGACGGCGCCGGGGACTTCCGCACCTTCTTCCAGGTGATGGCGCCGATGGCGGCCCCCGGGCTGGCCAGCGTCACCATCTTCAACTTCCTGGGGCTGTGGAACCAGTTCCTGCTGCCGGTGGTGCTCAACACCGATGACAGCAAGTTCGTGCTGGCCCAGGGACTGATGAACCTCCAAGCCCAACAGGGCTACCAGGCCGACTGGGGCGCGATGTTCGCCTCGGTCACCATCACCATCGCGCCGGTGCTGATCGTGTACGTGATCTTCCAGCGCCAGCTGCAGGGCGGCATGGGGCCGAGCACCGACAAGTGAGGCCCGCGCAAGACCCTCGCCAGGCCCGCACCCGGTCGGCGCAGCGCCACGGGCACCGGGACCCCCGGTCACTCCGGGATCCCCGGTCACTCCCGCCGGTCGCACCGGTGCCGGCGGGAGTGACCGCGATCGCGTCCGGCGGGCGGTGCGCCGCCCGGAGGGCTCCGATAGGCTGAGCGGGACAGTCGCATCGCCAGCTGACCGGACCCTGTGTGACGGGGTGCACCCGAGGTGACCTTGTGGGGGTACTGTGCCGTCTGGCAGACTGTCGGAGTTGTCTGCGCGGGTCGACATGCCCGGTTCCGTTCCCCGAGGGTCCTTCCCTGGAGAATGATCACCGGATGAGGCCCGTCCCGAGGATGCGAACGATGCACAGCATCGATCGCGCATCGCAAGAAGGGAAGCGTCGCAGACGCAGCCGGATCTCGGCGGCCGCAGGCTGGGCTTTTACGCCTTGCGGAGGCCGACACGCCCGTCCTCGGGTGCCGGGAGGGGCTGCATTCATGCCAGACGAGAAGAGAGACAGGACGCCATGGCGGGACAGAAGATCCGCATCCGGCTCAAGTCGTACGACCACGAGGTGATCGACACCTCCGCGCGCAAGATCGTGGACACGGTCAGCAGCGCTGGCGCGACGGTCGTGGGCCCGGTGCCGCTGCCGACGGAGAAGAACGTGTTCTGCGTGATCCGTTCTCCCCACAAGTACAAGGACTCCCGTGAGCACTTCGAGATGCGCACGCACAAGCGGCTGATCGACATCGTCGATCCCACGCCCAAGGCGGTGGACTCGCTGATGCGCCTCGATCTGCCGGCGGACGTCAATATCGAGATCAAGCTCTGAGGCAGGTCGACATGAGCAACGAACTGACGGGACAGGGTGCCCGCGCCGTGTCCGGCGTGCTCGGCACCAAGGTCGGAATGACCCAGGTCTGGGACGAGAACGGAAAGCTCGTCCCGGTGACGGTCGTGCATGCCGGGTCCAACGTGGTCACCCAGGTCCGCTCCATCGAGAGCGACGGGTACGACGCCGTGCAGATCGCCTACGGGCAGATCGATCCGCGCAAGGTGTCGCAGCCGCTGCGCGGCCACTTCGAGAAGGCCGGCGTGACCCCGCGCCGCCACCTCGCGGAGCTGCGCACCAGCGACGCAGCTGACTTCGCCCCTGGCCAGGAGATCGACGCCTCGGTCTTCGAGGCCGGCCAGAAGGTCGACATCGTCGGCACCTCCAAGGGCAAGGGCACCGCCGGCGTCATGAAGCGTCACGGCTTCGGCGGCGCGGGCGCCTCGCACGGTCAGCACCGCAACCACCGCAAGCCGGGATCGATCGGCGGAGCCGCCACCCCCGGGCGCGTGTTCAAGGGCCAGCGCATGGCTGGCCGCATGGGCAACGCCCGTACCAGTGTCCAGAACCTGACCGTTCACGCGGTCGACGTCGAGAAGGGCCTCGTGCTCGTCAAGGGGGCCGTTCCCGGCCCCAAGGGCGGCATCGTGCTGGTCCGCTCGGCTGTCAAGAGCCCCGCGAAGGAGGCCTGAGCCCGATGGCAGCGAATCTGACTGTCGACGTGCTCGATCCGGCCGGTAAGAAGGCCGGCACCGTCGAGTTGCCCGCGTCGATCTTCGACGTGCAGACCAACGTGCCCCTGATCCATCAGGTGGTCGTGGCCCAGCAGGCCGCCGGCCGCAGCGGCACCCACAAGGCCAAGAACCGTTCCGAGGTGCGCGGTGGCGGCAAGAAGCCCTGGAAGCAGAAGGGCACCGGTCGTGCCCGTCAGGGCTCCCTGCGTGCGCCGCAGTTCACCGGTGGCGGCATCGTCCACGGGCCCGTCCCGCGCGATTACGGCCAGCGCACCCCGAAGAAGATGAAGGCCGCCGCTCTGCGCGGAGCCCTCTCGGACCGCGCCCGTCACGGCCGTGTGCACGTGGTCTCGGCCCTGCTCGAGGGAGATGTTCCCTCGACCAAGGCCGTGCGCACCACGCTCTCCCACGTCTCCGATCGTCGCCACCTCCTGGTGGTCGTGCGTCGTGAGGACGACCTGGGCGCTCTGAGCTCGCGGAACCTGCCGGCCACGCACGTGCTGTACGCCGATCAGCTGAACACCTATGACGTCATGCTCGCCGACGACGTCGTGTTCACCTCCGGTGCGCTCGAGGACTTCGTGTCCGTCGCCGCACTGTCCGTGCCCACCTCGTCCTTCGCCGCGGCGAAGACCGCGACAGCCGCTCCGGCTGGCGCGCAGCAGGTGGCCGACACCGCCGAGTCGGTGACCGAGGAAGAGGCTCCGGCCACCGCGGTCGCCACGGTCGAGCCGGGCGCCTACGAGGGCTCGGTCGTCCCGCTGGCCGATGGCTCCGCCCCCGAGGGCTACACCATCAAGGGCAACGGCGGCTCGATGAAGTACCACACCGAGGACTCCCCCTGGTTCGGCCGCACCAAGGCCGAGGTCTGGTTCGCGACGGAGGAGGCTGCCAAGGCAGCCGGCTTCGTGAACGCGGTCAAGGAGTCCCCCGAGGCCGATAAGGCCGCAGAGGAGGAGTCGAAGTGACCGCTCTGAACAAGGACCCCCGCGACGTCCTCCTGACCCCGGTGATCTCCGAGAAGAGCTACGGGCTGATGGACGAGGGCAAGTACACCTTCCTGGTGGACGGCCGCGCCAACAAGACCGAGATCAAGATCGCCGTCGAGAAGATCTTCGACGTCAAGGTCTCCTCGGTGAACACGATCAACCGTCCGGGCAAGACGAGTCGCACGCGTTTCGGCACCGGCAAGCGCAAGGACACCAAGCGCGCCATCGTCACCCTGACCGACGGATCCATCGACATCTTCGGAGGGTCGGTCGCCTGAGGGCGGCCGATATCCGAGGAGCCGAAGAGAGTCTGAGGGAAACCCACCATGGCAATTCGTAAGCACAAGCCGTCGACGCCGGGCCGCCGCGGCTCGAGCGGCGCCGACTTCGTCGAGATCACCCGCGATCACCCCGAGAAGTCGCTGGTGCGCCCGCTGAGCAAGTCCGGTGGACGCAACAGCAACGGTCGCATCACCTCCCGTCACCGGGGCGGCGGCCACAAGCGGGCCTACCGCGACATCGACTTCCGCCGCTCCGACAAGGACGGCGTCAGCGCGAAGGTCGCCCACATCGAGTACGACCCCAATCGCACCGCGCGCATCGCCCTGCTGCACTACAGCGACGGCGAGAAGCGGTACATCCTGGCGCCCTCGAAGCTGCGCCAGGGCGACCGGGTCGAGAACGGCGAGGGGGCGGACATCAAGTCCGGCAACAACCTGTCGCTGCGCAACATCCCCATCGGCACCGTGGTGCACGCCATCGAGCTGCGGCCCGGTGGCGGCGCCAAGATCGCCCGCAGCGCTGGTGCCTCCGTGCAGCTGGTCGCGAAGGAGGGCCCCTATGCGCAGCTGCGCATGCCCTCCGGCGAGATCCGCAACGTCGACGCCCGCTGCCGAGCCACCATCGGTGAGGTCGGCAACGCGGAGCAGTCGAACATCAGCTGGGGCAAGGCCGGCCGCATGCGGTGGAAGGGCAAGCGCCCCCAGGTCCGCGGCGTGGTCATGAACCCGCACGACCACCCCCACGGTGGTGGCGAGGGCAAGACGTCCGGTGGTCGCCACCCGGTCTCGCCCTGGGGTCAGCTCGAGGGCCGCACCCGCCGCCCTGGCAAGGAGAGCGACCAGCTCATCGTGCGCCGTCGTCGGACCGGCAAGAAGCGCTGATAGGGAGATTCGAAGACTATGCCACGCAGTATCACCAAGGGCCCGTTCGTCGACGACCACCTGCAGAAGAAGGTGGACATCCAGAACGACAAGGGCACCAAGAACGTCATCAAGACCTGGTCGCGCCGTTCGGTCGTCACGCCGGACTTCCTCGGCCACACCTTCGCAGTGCATGACGGCCGCAAGCACGTCACGGTGTTCATCACCGAGGCGATGGTCGGTCACAAGCTCGGCGAGTTCGTTCCGACGCGGACTTTCAAGGGCCACGAGAAGGACGACAGAAAGGGCCGCCGCCGGTGACCACGGTCAGCTCGGCTGCACGCTCCGACATCCAGGAAGAAAGCAGGACAGCAATGGAAGCCAAGGCGCAGGTGCGGTATCTCCGCATGTCGCCCATGAAGGCTCGCCGCGTTGTGGACCTGATTCGTGGCAAGAGCACGGGCGAGGCCCTGGACACTCTGCGGTTCGCGCCGCAGGCCGCCAGTGAGCCCGTCCTCAAGCTCGTCCAGTCCGCGATCGCCAACGCGCGCGTCAAGGCCGATCAGGCCGGGGAGCGCTTCGATGAGCGTGAGCTCGTCGTCTCCTCCGCCTTCGTCGATGAGGGTCCGACCATGAAGCGGTTCCGGCCGCGAGCACAGGGTCGTGCCTTCCAGATCAACAAGCGCACCAGCCACGTGACCGTGGTTGTCGCTCCCGTGAAGAAGTAAGGAGCCGTACGTATGGGTCAGAAGATCAACCCCAACGGGTTCCGACTCGGGATCACCACGGAGCACAGCAGCCGGTGGTTCGCCGACTCCACCAAGGAGGGCCAGCGTTATCGCGACTACGTGAAGGAAGACGTCGCGATCCGCAAGCTCATGTCCAAGGGGCTCGAGCGCGCCGGTATCTCCAGGGTCGAGATCGAGCGCACCCGCGATCGCGTCCGCGTCGATCTCCACACGGCCCGCCCGGGCATCGTCATCGGGCGTCGCGGTGCGGAGGCCGAGCGGCTGCGCGGTGAGCTGGAGAAGCTCACCGGCAAGCAGATCCAGCTGAACATCCTCGAGGTCAAGAACCCCGAGGCCGATGCGCAGCTGGTCGCCCAGGGCATCGCCGAGCAGCTCGCTGCTCGCGTGTCGTTCCGCCGGGCGATGCGCAAGGGCATGCAGTCCGCGCAGCGTGCCGGCGCCAAGGGCGTCCGTGTGGCCGTCTCCGGCCGTCTCGGCGGCGCCGAGATGAGCCGCAGCGAGTTCTACCGCGAGGGGCGCGTGCCGCTGCACACCCTGCGGGCGAACATCGATTACGGCTTCTACGAGGCCCGCACCGCCTTCGGCCGCATCGGCGTGAAGGTGTGGATCTACAAGGGCGACATGACCGCCCGGGAGCTCGCGGCCCAGCAGGCCGCGGCGCAGGGTCCCCGCTCCGGCGGACGCGGCCCCCGCGCCGAGCGTCCCCGCGGCCGTCGCAACGAGCGCAACGCTGCCGCCCGCCGGGCGGCCGCCGGTGAGTCTGCACAGCAGACCGCCGCGGCCCCGGCCGAGCAGCAGGCGCCTGCACAGCAGCCCGGAACGGAGGCCTGAGCGACATGCTGATCCCCCGCAGGACCAAGCACCGCAAGCAGCACCACCCGACCCGCAGCGGACTGGCCAAGGGCGGCACCGAGCTCGCGTTCGGCGACTACGGCCTCCAGGCTCTCGAGCCGGCCTACGTCACCAACCGCCAGATCGAGGCCGCACGTATCGCCATGACCCGCTACATGAAGCGTGGCGGCAAGGTGTTCATCAACATCTACCCCGATCGACCGCTCACCAAGAAGCCTGCCGAGGTCCGCATGGGCTCGGGCAAGGGTTCCGTCGAGTGGTGGGTCGCCAATGTCAAGCCGGGACGCGTGATGTTCGAGGTCGCCGGTGTCGACGAGGAGGTTGCTCGCGAGGCACTGCGCCTGGCGATGCACAAGCTTCCCACCAAGTGCCGCATTCTGAGCCGAGAGAGTGGTGACATCTGATGGCAGCGACCAAGCTCACCGCCGATGAACTCGACAAGCTGGACGACGCCAAGCTGGCCGAGGAGCTGGCGAAGGCCAAGGACGAGCTGTTCAAGCTTCGTTTCCAGTCCGCGACCGGGCAGCTCGAGACCCCTGGCCGACTGCGGTCCGTCAAGAAGGACATCGCGCGGATCTACACGATCCTGCGTGAGCGCGAGCTGGGGATCCGTCAGGCTCCCGGCGACGCCGAGTGACCGCGAAGCGAGGAACAGACATGACAGAGAACAGCAAGGTCGAAGCACCGGCCGCTTCGGAGATCGAGGAGCTCGACAAGGAGGGTGCACACGCATCCTCCCAGGAGCGCCCTTACCGCAAGACCCTGCGTGGGTACGTGGTCTCCGACAAGATGGACAAGACCGTCGTGGTCGAGGTCGAGGACCGTGTCAAGCATGCGCGCTACGGCAAGGTCACGAGGAAGACCTCCAGGTTCAAGGCCCATGACGAGGAGAACACCGCCGGAACCGGCGACCGGGTCCTGATCATGGAGACCCGCCCGCTGGCGGCCACCAAGAACTGGCGTCTGGTCGAGATCATCGAACGCGCCAAGTGATCGGGCGGTCCATGTGACCGCGCCCGAGACGCGAGAAGGGCCGGCCTTCCCCACCGGGAGGGCCGGCCCTTCCGGTATCCCGGCCGCAGCGCATGGGCACTGCGTCTGCAGTCAGCAGACGGGCGTGGCGCCGGAGCTCGGCACCGAAGTGGGGCCGACGGGAGGGCCCGGCAGGGGAGTGACGTGACCAGGGAGCGACGCAACAGGGGTGACACGACTGGGTTCCCTGCACGAGGAGTGCTCAGCCGCCGGTCAGGTGGATCAGGAGGGCGCCGGCGTAGGCGTCCTCGACCCGGGGCGCACGGACCTCGCGCGGACCGTCGGCCCCGGTCCCGACGCTGACCACGAACACATCCGCGTCCCGATGCAGGGCGAGGAACGCCTCCCCGAGGGCCTCGCGCAGCTGATCCTCGCGGGGGATCCAGAGCGCCTCGTGCTGCTCCACGGAGTCCAGAGCCCATTCGGTGGTGCCGTTGAACCGGAACAGACGGTTGCCGTTGCGGGCGATCATCGGTTCGATCACCATGGAGGAGAGCATGAACGCCTCGTCCCGCAGCTGCTCGTTGTCGATCGTGAACACGTCCCCGTTGGTCGGTTCCCAGCGCAGTCCGGCGTGCTTGAGTCGGCGAGCGATGTCGATGTCGATCATGTTCTGAGTGTAGGGGCGGCCCACGAGAGCAAGCACACACGGTTCCGCCTGCCCCGATGGGGTGACAGCGAGGCCCGCGCCGCGTAGGCTTGAGCGGTTGCCGGACGACTGTCCCGCTGCGTCCCTGGGGGCGGAGGAGGACAGGCATCCGCGACCGGGTCCGGTACCACCAGATCCATCCTCGCCGGAGACCTCGCACGAGAAGCGAACGCGATGCGTTCCCCACGCTAGTGCCTGAGTCCGGCAGAGGGTTTTTTGGTGCCCGGGGCCCATCGACGGTGACGCCCGCGGTCGCGACTGCGACCAGGAGCGCCGCGGTGCAGCACGCAGTGTCCATATTCCGTTCCACCAGGCTCGGCCGGCCCGCTCCCGCGGGTGGGAGAGAACCGGTGAGACGATAGGAGAACGAGTGATTCAGCAGGAGTCGCGACTCAAGGTCGCCGACAACACGGGTGCCAAGGAGATCCTGTGCATCCGTGTTCTCGGTGGCTCCGGTCGCCGTTACGCCAGCATCGGCGACACCATCGTGGCGACCGTCAAGGACGCCATCCCCGGTGGGAACGTCAAGAAGGGCGACATCATCAAGGCCGTCGTCGTGCGCACCACCAAGGAGCGCCGCCGTGACGACGGGTCCTACATCCGTTTCGACGAGAACGCAGCGGTGATCCTCAGGGCAGACGGCGAGCCGCGGGGCACCCGCATCTTCGGCCCTGTCGGCCGCGAGCTGCGCGACAGGCGCTACATGAAGATCATCTCGCTGGCACCGGAGGTGCTGTGACATGGCAAAGATGAAGATCAAGAAGGGCGACCTGGTCCAGGTCATCACCGGCCGCACGAGCGACGCCGACGCGGCCGCCAAGCGTGGCCTCGAGGCCGGCGACAAGGGCAAGCAGGGCCGCGTGCTCGAGGTGTTCCCCGATGCGCGGCGCATCCTCGTCGAGGGCGTCAACCGTCGTACTCACCACCTCAAGCCCACCCAGGCCGGAGGCGCAGGCGGCATCGAGCAGCGCGAGGCCCCGATCCACGTGTCGAACGTGGCCCTGGTCGACCCGGAGGACAACAAGCCCACCAAGGTCGGGTACCGCCTCGAGGAGATCGAGCTCGACAACGGTCGCACCAAGCAGGTCCGGGTGCGGTACGCCAAGCGCTCCGGGAAGGACATCTGATGACCGAGACCCAGACCCAGGCGCCCACCGCGCGCCTGAAGACCCAGTACAACGAGACCGTCAAGGCACAGCTGACCGAGCAGTTCGGTTACCAGAACGTCATGCTGGTCCCCGGCCTGACCAAGGTCGTGGTGAACATGGGCGTCGGCGACGCCGCACGCGACTCGAAGGTCATCGAGGGCGCGATCCGCGATCTCGCCGCCATCACCGGCCAGAAGCCGCAGGTCACCAAGGCCCGCAGGTCCATCGCGCAGTTCAAGCTGCGTGAGGGCATGCCGATCGGTGCGCACGTCACTCTGCGTGGCAACCGCATGTGGGAGTTCCTGGACCGGCTGCTGTCCACCGCTCTGCCCCGTATCCGTGACTTCCGTGGCCTGTCCCCGAAGCACTTCGACGGCAACGGCAACTACACCTTCGGGCTCACCGAACAGGTCATGTTCCACGAGATCGATCAGGACCGCATCGATCGCGTGCGAGGCATGGACATCACTGTCGTGACCACCGCGAAGACCGACGACGAGGGACGTGCGCTGCTGAGGGCGCTCGGCTTCCCCTTCAAGGAGAACTGATATGGCCAAGACCGCCCTGATCAAGAAGTCGGAGCGCAAGCCGAAGTTCGCGGTGCGCGCCTACACCCGGTGCCAGCGCTGCGGACGTCCGCAGTCCGTGTATCGCAAGTTCGGGCTCTGCCGCGTGTGCCTGCGCGAGATGGCTCACCGCGGTGAACTCCCCGGCGTGACGAAGAGCAGCTGGTAAGGACTACCGCCACAGGTCTCCCGGTCCGACCGGGGGAAACCAGGTGAGGAAGAAGCAAACGACATGACCATGACCGACCCGATCGCGGACATGCTGACGCGGATCCGGAACGCCTCCGGGGCGTACCACGAGACCGTGTCGATGCCGTACTCGAAGTTGAAGAGCCACATCGCCGACATCCTGAAGGCCGAGGGATACATCCTCGGCGCGCGCGAGGAGGAGGCCGAGGTCGGCAAGAACCTCGTCCTCGAGCTGAAGTACTCCGACAGCCGTGAGCGCGCCATCTCCGGTGTGCGTCGCATCTCGAAGCCCGGCCTGCGCGTGTACGCCAAGTCCACCGAACTGCCCAGGGTCCTCGGAGGACTGGGCGTGGCGATCCTGTCCACGTCCTCCGGCCTCCTGACCGACCGGCAGGCTTCCAAGAAGGGTGTGGGTGGGGAAGTCCTCGCCTACATCTGGTGAGCGGGAGAGGAGAGCCACTATGTCCCGCATCGGATTCCGACCGGTCCCAGTGCCGGCAGCCGTACAGAATGTCACCATCGATGGCCGCACCGTCACGGTGACCGGCCCCAAGGGGGAGCTCTCGCACCAGGTGCCCGAGCCCCTCACCGTCGAGCGTGACGAGGACGGCTCGCTCGTCGTCCGTCGTCCCGACGACGAGCAGGACAACCGTGCCCTGCACGGTCTGACCCGGACCCTCGTGTCCAACATCGTCCTCGGGGTCACCGAGGGCTACACCAAGAAGCTGGAGATCGTGGGCACGGGTTTCCGCGTCACCGCGAAGGGCACAGACCTCGAGTTCGCCCTGGGCTTCTCACATCCCGTCGTGGTGAAGGCGCCCGAGGGCATCACCTTCACCGTCGAGTCCCCGAGCAAGTTCTCGGTGGGCGGCATCGACAAGCAGCAGGTGGGCCAGGTCGCCGCGAAGATCCGCGGGATCCGCCCGCCGGAGCCCTACAAGGGCAAGGGCGTGCGCTACGCGGACGAGACCGTGGTGCGCAAGGCCGGAAAGGCTGGTAAGTGATCATGGGTTACGCACTCAAGCACACCAAGGGCAAGGTCGGCAGCAAGCGGCGCGCCCGCGGCCGTCGCCATCTGCGCGTGCGCCGTCAGGTCGTGGGGACGCCCCAGCGACCCCGCCTGGTGGTCACCCGCTCGCAGCGCCACGTGTTCGTCCAGGTCGTCGACGACTCCGTCGGCAACACCCTGGCATCGGCCTCCACCATGGAGGCGGACCTGCGCGCTGCCGAGTCGACGAAGTCGGAGAAGGCCCGCACCGTCGGTGCACTGGTCGCCGAGCGCGCCCGGGCCGCCGGCATCGAGACCGTCGTGTTCGACCGCGGCGGCAACAAGTACCACGGTCGCGTGGCTGCCGTCGCCGACGGTGCCCGCGAGGCTGGACTGGCGCTGTGATCGCCCCCCGGACACAGGACGAGAAGAGGATCTGAACATGGCTGCACAGCAGCGAAGCAATGGTCCCGCGGCCTCCGGCCGGCGGGGCGAGAACACCGGCGGCCCCGATCGCGGCCGCCGCAACACCGACCGTGGCGGGCGTCGCGGCGACGGCCGCGGTCGCGGCCAGGAGGACAAGAGCACCTTCCTCGAGCGCGTGGTGAGCATCAACCGCGTCTCGAAGGTGGTCAAGGGCGGACGCCGGTTCGCCTTCACGGCCCTGGTGGTCGTGGGCGACGGCGACGGCACCGTGGGTGTCGGCTACGGCAAGGCCAAGGAGGTGCCGGCGGCGATCTCCAAGGGTGTCGAGGAGGCGAAGAAGAACTTCTTCCGCGTCCCGCGCATCCAGGGCACCGTCGTGCACCCGGTCCAGGGCGAGGACGCGGCAGGCGTGGTCCTGCTGCGCCCGGCCGCACCCGGCACCGGTGTGATCGCGGGTGGCCCCGTCCGCGCCGTGCTGGAGTGCGCAGGCGTCCACGACGTGCTGTCCAAGTCGCTCGGCTCGACCAACGCGATCAACATCGTGCGGGCCACCGTCGACGCGCTCAAGCAGCTCGAGGAGCCGGAGGCCGTCGCAGCCCGTCGCGGCCTGCCGGTCGAGGACGTCGCCCCGGCGGCACTCCTGCGGGCACAGGCCGCCGGCCGCGCCGAGGCCCGTGCCGAGAGGGTGGGTGCATGATGCAGCTCAAGGTCACCCAGGTCCGTTCCGACATCGGCGGCAACCCGGCTCAGCGTGCCACGCTGCGGGGTCTCGGCCTCAAGCGCATCGGTGACACGGTGGTGCAGGAAGACCGCCCTGAGATCCGCGGCATGATCCGCGCCGTCACCCACCTGGTGACGTTCGAAGAGGTGGACTGACATGAACGACAACAACATCGACCACAACGACTCCCTGCTGAAGCTGCACGACCTGCGCCCCGCGCCCGGCTCCAAGACCGCGCGCACCCGCGTCGGCCGTGGTGAGGCTTCCAAGGGCAAGACCGCCGGTCGCGGCACCAAGGGCACCAAGGCCCGCAACCAGGTGCCGTTCGGCTTCGAGGGTGGGCAGATCCCGCTGCACATGCGGCTGCCCAAGCTCCGTGGCTTCAACAACCCCTTCCGCGTCGAGTTCCAGGTCGTGAACCTGTCGACCCTGCAGGAGCTCTTCCCCGAGGGAGGCTCCGTCACGGTCGAGGATCTCGTCGCCAAGGGCGCGGTGCGCAAGAACCAGCCCGTCAAGGTGCTGGGCAGCGGTGAGGTCAGCGCGAAGTTCGACATCACCGCGCAGAAGTTCTCCGCCTCGGCGGAGCAGAAGATCACCGCGGCGGGTGGGACCGTCACCACCGCGTGAGTCTCTTTTGACGAGGCACCGCGGCGCAGAATAGCCTGTGCCGCGGTGCCTCGCTCTTCCATCGGGGCCGGTCCGAGAGGTCGCACACTGCCCCCGCGACACCGGGACGGACCGGGACGATCCATGGTCCTGTCCCCGGACCTCCAGGAGGGAAACTGGTGAACTCGTTCGTGCGCGCGATGCGCACTCCCGAGCTGAGGGCGAAGATCTTCTTCGTGCTCGGCCTGCTCGCGATCTATCGGCTCGGGGTGTTCATCCCGACCCCGGGATTCGACTACACCAACGTGATGATCTGCTCCGATCAGGCGATGACGGGGGAGGGCGGCAACGTCCTGGGCATGGTCAACATGTTCTCCGGCGGCGCGCTCATGCAGCTGTCGGTCTTCTCCCTGGGCGTGATGCCCTACATCACCGCCTCCATCATCATGCAGCTGCTGCGGGTGGTGATCCCGCGCTTCGAAGACCTCCACAAGGAGGGCCAGGCCGGCACCGCCAAGCTCACGCAGTACACGCGCTACCTGACCATCGGGCTGGCCGTGCTGCAGTCGACGACCATCATCACGCTCGTGCGCTCGGGCAACTTCTTCGTCGGCTGCTCCCTCGAGCTGATCCCCGACCAGTCGATCCCGGCGCTGCTGCTGATGGTGCTGGCGATGACCGTGGGCACGGTCCTGATCATGTTCATGGGCGAGATGATCACCGAGCGCGGCATCGGCAACGGCATGTCGCTGCTGATCTTCACCTCCATCGCCGCCTCCTTCCCCTCCGCCATGGGCACCATCTTCCAGACACAGGGCTGGCTGACGTTCACGCTGGTGATCCTGGTGGCTCTGGTGGTCATGATCGCCATCGTGTTCGTCGAGCAGTCGCAGCGCCGCGTCCCCGTCCAGTACGCCAAGCGCATGGTGGGCCGTCGCATGTACGGCGGCACCTCCACCTACATCCCGATCAAGGTCAACCAGGCCGGGGTCATCCCCGTCATCTTCGCCGCCTCGCTGCTGGCCCTGCCGCAGATGGCCACCTCCTTCGGTGATCCCGAAGCGGCCTGGGTGCAGTGGATCAACCAGCACCTGGTGATGGGGATGTCCTTCTCCTGGATCTATGCGGTCGTCTACGTCACGCTGATCATCTTCTTCGCGTTCTTCTACACCTCGATCACCTTCAACGCGGAGGAGATCGCAGACAACATGAAGAAGTACGGCGGGTTCGTGCCCAACGTGCGCGCCGGCAAGCCGACCGAGCGCTACCTGACCTACGTGATCAACCGGATCCAGACCCCCGGCGCCATCTACCTCGCGGTGATCTCCCTGATGCCGCTGCTGGCGATGGTCTACCTCGGCACCTCGCAGGACTTCCCGCTGGGCGGTGTGTCCGTGCTGATCATCATCGGCGTGGGCCTGGACACCGTGAAGCAGATCGACGCCAAGCTCCAGCAGCACCACTACGAAGGGATTCTTCGGTGACTCCTCCCGACTCCTCGCCCGAGCCCGGCCGCATCCAGAGCGGAGAGGGCGCCTTGGCCCGCCGCCTGCTGATCGTGGGACCGCCCGGTGCCGGCAAGGGCACCCAGGCCGTGCGCATCGCGGAGCTGCTGGGCATCCCGGCCATCTCCACCGGCGACATCTTCCGTGCCAACGTCTCCCAGGAGACCGAGCTCGGTGTCCTCGCCAAGTCCTACATGGACAAGGGGGAGTACGTGCCCGACACGGTCACCAACGACATGGTCCGCGACCGCCTGGGCCAGGAGGACGCCCAGGCGGGCTTCCTGCTCGACGGTTACCCCCGCACCCTGCCGCAGGTCGAGGCTCTGGACGGCATGCTGTCCGAGCTGGGCATCGCGCTGGACCGAGTGCTGCTGCTGGAGGTGCAGACCGAGGAGGTCGTCGCCCGACTGGTCGAGCGCGGCCGGGAGCAGGGACGCTCCGATGACACCGAGGAGACCATCCGTCGCCGGATCGAGGTGTACTCCGAGCAGACGGCCCCGCTGATCGACGTGTTCGACCAGCGCGGGATCCTGCGCCGCGTCGACGGCATGGCCTCGATCGACGAGGTCACCGCCGCTCTGCGGGAGGCCCTCGTCCTGGGATGAGCCTGCGTCGAGAGCGGGTGGAGCTGAAGACCCCCGAACAGATCGCGGTGATGCGCCGCAGCGGCAAGCTGCTCAGCCAGGTGCATGACATGCTCGCGGACGCAATCCGCCCCGGCATCACCACCGCCGCGCTGGACTCCCTGGCCGAGGAGATGATCCGCGACCACGGTGCGAGGCCCAACTTCCTCGGGTACCACGGATTCCCGGCGACCCTGTGCATCAGCGTCAACGACGTGGTCGTCCACGGGATCCCCGACGACACCGCGCTCGCGGAGGGAGACGTGGTCTCCATCGACGGTGGCTGCATCGTCGAGGGCTGGCACTCCGACGCGGCCCGCACCCATATCGTCGGCGCCCCCCGCCGCGAGGCCGACACGGCGCTGGTCCAGCTGACCGAGCAGGCCCTGTGGGCCGGCATCGCCGCCCTGGCGACGGCTGAGCGGGTCGGTGAGGTGGGCGCGGCGATCGAGGACTTCGTCACCGAGGCGGCGGGCGAGACGCTCTCCCATCTCGAGGGCTTCGGCGGGCACGGCATCGGCACGGTCATGCACCAGCCACCCGATGTTATGAACTACCGCACCCGCAGCCGTGGACCGCGGGTGAAGCCGGGGATGTGCCTGGCGATCGAGCCGATGCTGATCCAGGGCCCGGGGGACTGGGATCTCGAGGACGACGACTGGACGGTTCGGGCCACCGGGGGCGGCCGTGCCGCCCACTGGGAGCACTCGGTCGCCGTGACCGCGCAGGGCCTGGTCGTGCTCACCGCGGCGGACGGCGGAGCCGAGGGGCTGGCCCACCACGGCCTCACGCCCGCTCCGGATCCGCTGGCGGCGTGACCGGCATCATCCCCCGCACCCTCGCGATGCCCGAGGTCTGCGTGTAGGCTGGTCGATCGGGTGTGCTCCGCGTGTGTACGTTGCCATCGCCAGTCGATGTGCCGTCCCGTCGTGCTGAAGCCTGGATCAGTTCTCTGGTTCGGCACCAGCACGGCGCGCTCCGGCGCCGCCCTCGCTGACCACCGTGCTCGCTTGCTGCGATCCGGTGCGCAGGACCAGAGAATGCGGAACTCAGCTGCCGGACCGCCGGGGCGAGAGATTGGGGAGGCATGGCGAAGAAGGACGGCGTGATCGAGGTCGAGGGAACGGTCACGGAGGCGCTTGCGAATGCGCGCTTCCGGGTCGAGCTCGACAACGGGCACAAGGTGCTCGCGCACATCTCCGGGAAGATGCGCCAGCACTACATCCGCATCCTTCCCGAGGACCGCGTGGTCGTCGAGCTCAGCCCCTACGACCTCGACCGGGGCCGCATCGTCTACCGCTACAAGTGATCGTCCCGGGAGAAGGAAACAATGAAGGTTCAGCCGAGCGTCAAGCCGATCTGTGACAACTGCAAGGTGATCCGTCGCCACTCGCGCGTCATGGTCATCTGCTCGAATCCCCGTCACAAGCAGCGCCAGGGCTGAGCGGGTCACCCCGCCGGTCCCGGTTCTGCCGAGACATCGCCGTCCCCGTGACGGCGCCGCCCGCACCGCGGGCACCACATAAATGAAGAGACGACGCCACCGGCGCGAGCCGGCCACCCGCAGGACGAAGGCTGCGGCGCCCTTGGGGAGATCCCGGTGCGGCGAGGTGTCGGATCAGGCCTTCGAGACATGTAGGAGAACTGCACATGGCACGTCTGGTGGGAGTCGACCTTCCGCGCGAGAAGCGCATCGAAGTCGCCCTGACGTACATCTTCGGAATGGGGCGCACCCGCGCCCAGGAGACGGTCGCCGCGACCGGCGTCTCCGGTGACAAGCGCGTGCGCGAGCTGACCGACGAGGAGCTCGTCCAGCTGCGCGATCACATCGAGGAGAACTACCGCACCGAGGGTGATCTGCGGCGCGAGGTCGCGGCCGACATCCGCCGCAAGGTGGAGATCGGCAGCTACGAGGGCCTGCGGCATCGCCGCGGCCTGCCGGTGCACGGGCAGCGCACCAAGACCAACGCACGTACTCGCAAGGGCCCCAAGCGCACCGTCGCGGGCAAGAAGAAGAGCCGCTGATCCTGGCGCCCCGTCGCCGCCGCGCTGGTCCTGACCCCGTCGCAGACCCGCACCTACTCTCGCGCCGCTGAGGGATCCGGCGCACCAGATACCACCAGAGGAGTTCCGCCGCATGGCAACCAAGACCCGCCAGCCTGCCGCGCGCAAGCCGCGCCGCAAGGACAAGAAGAACATCGTCAACGGGCAGGCGTTCATCAAGAGCACCTTCAACAACACCATCGTGTCGATCACCGATCCGACCGGTGCCGTGATCTCCTGGGCCTCCGCGGGCCAGGTCGGCTTCAAGGGCTCGCGCAAGTCCACCCCGTTCGCCGCGCAGATGGCCGCCGAGGCCGCCGCGCGCCGGGCTCAGGAGCACGGCTTGAAGAAGGTCGACGTCTTCGTGAAGGGCCCGGGCTCGGGCCGCGAGACCGCGATCCGTTCGTTGACCGCGACCGGCCTCGAGGTCGGCTCGATCCAGGACATCACCCCCCAGCCGCACAACGGCACCCGTCCGGCCAAGCGCCGCCGCGTCTGACCGTCCTCGGCCGTCGTGGAGCGCCCGGTGTGCCCCGCGATGGCCGGCCCCGGTGCCGTCGCCCCGTCCCCGAGCCCGGCACCACCTGGATTCACCCACCCCTCAGGCCCACCGCCCCCTTCTGAGCGTCATATGGCGGACGCTCGCAGAAAGGAACCACAGTGCTCATTGCACAGCGCCCCACGCTGACCGAAGAGGTCGTGTCGGAGAACCGCTCGCGGTTCGTCATCGAGCCGCTCGAGCCCGGTTTCGGGTACACGCTCGGCAACTCCCTGCGTCGCACCCTGCTGTCCTCGATCCCCGGTGCCGCGGTCACCTCGATCCGCGTCGACGGCGTGCTGCACGAGTTCAGCACGGTCCCCGGCGTCAAGGAGGACATCACCGAGATCATCCTCAACATCAAGGACCTCGTCGTCTCCTCGGAGAACGATGAGCCGGTCGTGATGTACCTCCGCAAGGAGGAGGCCGGCCGGGTGACCGCCGCCGAGATCACCCCGCCCGCCGGGGTGGAGATCCACAACCCCGATCTGCACATCGCGACCCTGAACGAGAAGGGCCGCCTGGAGATCGAGCTGGTCGTCGAGCGTGGCCGCGGCTACGTCTCCGCCGCGCAGAACAAGGGCTTCGACGCCGAGATCGGCCGGGTCCCGGTCGACTCGATCTACTCGCCCGTGCTGAAGGTGACCTACAAGGTCGAGGCGACCCGTGTCGAGCAGCGCACCGACTTCGACAAGCTGATCGTCGACGTCGAGACCAAGCCGGCGATCTCCCCGCGGGACGCCATCGCCTCCGCCGGAAAGACCCTGGTGGAGCTGTTCGGGCTGGCGCGTGAGCTCAACGAGGAGGCCGAAGGCATCGAGATCGGTCCCTCGCCCACCGATCAGGCGATGGCCGCTGATCTGGCACTGCCGATCAACGACCTGAATCTCACCGTGCGCTCGTACAACTGCCTGATGCGCGAGGGCGTCCACACCGTCGGTGAGCTGACCGCCCGTTCCGAGGCCGATCTGCTCGATATCCGCAACTTCGGGCAGAAGTCCATCGACGAGGTCAAGGCGAAGCTCGCCGACCTCGGTCTGTCGCTGAAGGATTCCCCGGGCGCCTTCGATCCGGCGGCTCTGGACTCCTACTCCGACGATTTCGGCGACCAGTACTGACCTTCATCTTTGAACTAGGAGAACGACCATGCCTGCACCCACCAAGGGAGCTCGGCTCGGCGGATCCCCCGCGCATGAGCGGATGATCCTCGCCAATCTCGCGACCGAGCTGTTCCGCCACAAGGCGATCACCACCACGGAGTCCCGTGCCAAGCGTCTGCGCCCCTACGCGGAGCGGCTGGTGACCTTCGCCAAGAAGGGCGACCTGGCGTCCCGTCGCCGGGTGATGACCACCATCCGCGACAAGGGCGTCGTCTACTCGCTCTTCGAGGAGATCGCCCCGACCTTCGCGGAGCGCCCGGGCGGCTACACCCGCATCACGAAGATCGGCCCCCGCAAGGGCGACAACGCCCCGATGGCCGTCATCGAGCTGGTCCAGGAGGAGTACTCCCCGAAGCAGGCTGTGGTGAAGGAGGCCGAGGGCGCCGCCAAGAACGCCTCCCGGACCGACCAGGCCACCGCCGCGCAGGAGACCGCTGCCGCCGAGGACACCGCGCCGACCGAGCCCGCCGAGGGTGCCGAGCAGCCCGGTGAGGACACCGAGTCCGAGCGCGTCACACCCCAGGAGCCCGCTGAGGGCGCCGAGGACGCCGGCGAGCAGAAGTGAGCCGGCTGCTCTGAACTGAGCGATCACGCCGAGGGCGGGTCCGTGGGGGAGATCCCGTGGACCCGCCCTCGGCGTCTTCGGTCCCGGTGCATCCGCGCCCGGGGCATGCGTGCCCGGGACGGGTATGGCCGGGCGGGTCGTCGTCGCAGCAGCCGGGTGACCGGGGCCGGTGGGACGGGGCGTCTCCGAGTCCATCACGGGCCCGGACCATCCCTCCGCAGCGGGCCCGAGGCAGATGCCTCGGGCCGTCGCGCCGGTCAGCCGAAGTAGCGGGGCAGGGTGCCCTCGCGCAACTCGTGAAGATCGGAGACGGCGAACTCATCCACGTCCTCGAGCTCGAGCGCGGTCCCGCCGGTGGTGCCGAGCTGCAGCAGCGGCACGTCATGCTCGGTGCACAGCTCGCGCAGGCGAGTCGCCTGCCCGGTCGGGACGGCGACCAGCGCACGAGCCTGCGACTCGGAGAACAGCGCGGCGGCCAGATCCACGCCGTCTCGTTCGAGCAGCCCGCCGAGCCCGATCTGAGCACCGATGCCGAAGCGTGTGCAGCACTCCACCAGGGACTGGGCCAGCCCGCCCTGCGAGAGATCATGGGCCGCGGTGGCGAGCCCCTCGCGGGAGGCGGCGATCAGCACCTCGGCCAGGGAGCGCTCGGCCTCCAGGTCCACTGCGGGCGGCAGTCCGCCCAGGTGGTCGTGGATGACGTCGGCCCAGGCGGAGCCGGAGAGCTCCTCGCGGGTGGTGCCCAACAGGAACACCTCCGCGCCTTCCTCGTGCCAGCCCGAGGCGGTGCGGCGGGAGACGTCGTCGAACACGCCGAGGACGCCCACCACCGGGGTGGGGTGGATGGCAGAGCCCTGCGTCCCGGGCTCGCCCGTGGAGTTGTACAGGGAGACGTTGCCACCCGTGACGGGGATGCCGAGGGTCTGACAGGCCTCCGAGAGGCCCTCGATCGCCTCGACCAGCTGCCACATCGGGCCCGGGTCCTCGGGGGAGCCGAAGTTCAGGCAGTCGGTGACCGCCAGCGGCACCGCGCCGGTGGTGGCGACATTGCGGTAGGCCTCCGCGAGCGCCAGCTGGGCACCCGTGCGTGGGTCCAGCTCCGCGTAACGACCATTGGCGTCGGTGGCCAGGGCCACGCCGCGGCCGGTGGTCTCGTCCACACGGACCACGCCCGCATCGTCGGGCATCGACAGAGCGGTATTGCCGCCCACGTAGCGGTCGAACTGATCGGTGACCCAGCGTGGGGAGGCGAGGTTCGGGGAGGCGATCAGGCGGCGCAGCTGGGCGGCGACCTCCTCGGCCCCCTCCGGGCGCGCCAGCGTCTCGGCGGTGTCGGCCTGCAGGGTGTCCTGCCAGGCGGGGCGTGCGTAGGGGCGGTCGTAGACGGGGCCGTCGATCGCGACGGTGCCGGGGTCGACGTCGACGATCCGGCGACCGTGGTGGTCGATGATCAGGCGGTCGTCATCGGTGACCTCACCGATCACGGCCATCTCGACGTCCCAGCGGGCGGCGATCGCCTCGAACTCGGCGAGCTTCTCCGGCCGCACGATGGCCATCATGCGCTCCTGGGACTCGCTCATCAGGATCTCGCCGGCATTCAGCGAGGGATCGCGTAGCAGCACGTTCTCCAGATCGATGCGCATCCCGGAGCGGCCGTTGGCGGCCAGCTCGCTGGTCGCGCAGGAGATCCCGGCCGCTCCCAGGTCCTGGATGCCCTCGACGGTGTCGGCTGCGAACAGCTCCAGGCAGCACTCGATCAGCAGCTTCTCCATGAAGGGGTCGCCGACCTGCACGCTGGGCCGCTTGATCGGGCCGTCCTCCTCGAAGGTCTCCGAGGCCAGGATGGAGGCGCCGCCGATGCCGTCACCGCCGGTGCGGGCACCGAACAGCACCACGAGGTTGCCCGGCCCCGTCGCTGAGGCCAGGTGCAGGTCCTCGTGCCGCAGTACGCCCAGGCACAGGGCGTTGACCAGAGGGTTGCGCTGGTAGGTGGGATCGAAGACGGTCTCGCCGCCGATGTTGGGCAGGCCCAGGGAGTTGCCGTAGCCGCCGATGCCCGCGACCGCGCCATGGACCACCCGGGCGGTGTCGGGATGGTCGATCGCCCCGAACCGCAGCTGATCCATCACGGCCACCGGCCGGGCCCCCATGGAGATGATGTCGCGCACGATGCCACCCACCCCGGTGGCCGCGCCCTGGTAGGGCTCCACGTAGCTGGGGTGGTTGTGGGACTCGACCTTGAAGGTCACCGCCCAACCGTCACCGATGTCGACGACGCCCGCGTTCTCGCCCATGCCCACCAGGAGCTTCTCGCGCATCTCCTCGGTGATGCGCTCGCCGAAGCGTCGCAGGTGCTTCTTGGAGGACTTGTAGGAGCAGTGCTCGGACCACATCACCGAGTACATGGCCAGCTCCGCGTTGGTGGGGCGGCGGCCCAGGATCTCGCGGATGCTCTGGTACTCGTCGTCCTTCACCCCGAGATCGGCATAGGGCTGCGCCTGATCGGGTGTGGAGGCGGCGTGTTCGACGGTGTCGACGTCCCCCTGCGGGGCCGCGGTCGTGGGAGAGCTATGGGGACGAGCGTCGTCAGCGGTCATCGCGGGATCGAATCCGTTCATCACGAGGGCACGGGTGCGCGGGCGGTCGCCGGCGCCGAAGGTACGGGCGCGGTGCGCCGCAGCCCTCACAGTCTACGACCGCCGCGCCCTGGCGAGCACGACCGCCCGCCGTGGTTCTGAGAAGCTCCTCATCTCCAGATCACCTCTGTCTCATCGGGCATCCGTACCGTGCTGCGGGTCCGCCGAGAGCCGGCCCAACGCTGTGAGGAGTGCATCCGTGAGCGCCGAGGTTCTGATCCTGATCGTTGCAGATCTTGTCGCCGCCATCATCCTGACCTTCGGACTGTATTGGCGTCGCCACTACCGCCGAGACCTCGTCGTCGCCTTCTTCGGCATCAACGTCGGGGTGCTCGCCGTCTCCGCGGCGCTCGCGGACTCCCAGGTCGGAGCAGGTGTGGGGCTCGGCCTGTTCGGCGTGCTCTCGATCATCCGCCTGCGGTCCGACGAGCTGGCCCAGCATGAGATCGCCTACTACTTCGCGATGCTCGCCCTCGGCCTCCTCGGGGGGCTCGAGGCCGCCCCCGCGCCGTTGTCCCTGCTGTTCATGGCATTGGTCGTCGCGGCGATCGCGGTTGTCGACCATCCTGCACTTCTGCGTGGCCACCAGCGTCAGCAGATCGTCATCGACCGGGCGATCCAGGACCCCCAGGAGCTGCGCGGGTACCTGGCTGAGCTGCTCGGCGCACGGATCACCGCGGTCAGCGTGACCCGTCTGGACCTGGTCAACGACGCGACCACCGTGGACGTGCGGTTCCGTCGCGTCGCGGAGAAGCAGGGCAGCGGGAGACAGCCCATCGATGAGATGCCGGCCATCACCGAGGTGGGTCGATGAGCTGCCCGCGCACGTCCCCGACGGCAGGTCGCTTCGACGGCGTGACGGCAGTCCTGCCGGGAATCGATCTGGAGGGCATGGCCGAGCGAGCCGCCCTGATGACCCGTACGGATCGCAAGTACCTGGTGCCTGCGGGCCTGGCAGCGGAGCTCGTCCACGATCTGGCCGATGATCTGCATGTGCTGGACATCGATCGCCAGCGCACCTTCGCCTATCGATCCTTGTACTACGACACCCCGGAACTGCTCTCCTACCGCACCGCCGCCACCCGGCGTCGGCGCCGCTTCAAGGTGCGCCGACGCGAATACGTGGATGCCGGCACCTCGTTCCTCGAGGTCAAGACCCGCACCGGGCGAGGGGACACGGAAAAGGTGCGTGAGGAGAGGTCCCGGTCCGGCGGGAAGCTGCCCCGGCCCGGCGATGGCCCCCTGTCGGGAGAGGACGCGGTCTACGTCGCGGAGCGTCTGCAGGAGGCTGGGGTGGCACCGCCCGAGGACCGCCTGTTCCCCACCTTCGAGACGGCCTATCGCCGCACGACGCTCCTGGTCGGCTCCGAGGGCTCTCGAACGACGATCGACGAGTCCCTCGTCTGGCGGGGAACCGACCTCACCTCGTACTCGCTGGAGGACCTGGTGGTGCTGGAGACGAAATCTGCCGTTGCGCCGGGCGCGGTGGACCGCTGGCTGTGGCGGTCACACCGTCGCCCGCAACGCATCTCGAAGTTCGCCACCGGGATGGCCCTGCTGGACCCGCGGCTTCCGGCGAACCGGTGGCACCGCACGATCGGCTACCTGCGGCCGCACGTCCGATCGCTGGCATCGGCGGCGTGAGCGGGCCGGAAGCCGACTTGCCACGACGGATCCTCAGCTCGTGCGGGTCTCGCGGCGCGCCCGCTTCTCGCGGTCGCGCAGCAGCTTCTCGCTGACCGGGGCATCGGTGCTGGCCCGCTGCGCTCGGAAGTAGGCGGCGGCCTCGTCCTGCCGCTCCTGCTCCCCGCCCAGGGCGATGGGGGCGCGCACGTGCCCGGGGCGGATGTCGAAGGCCGCCACCAGGTCCAGGGCGTGCGGGCGCAGACGCCACAGCAGCCGACGCTGGTCCGAGGCGATCTGCCGGCCGCGCTGGGTGGAGATCTGGCCGTTGAGCAGGAACCAGGCCAGATCGTCCTCGATCACGCTGAGCCCGAACAGGTCGCGCACATCGGTGAGCACCGCGATCGTGGCCTCGTCCTCGAAGTCCTCCAGGGCGGCGGTGAAGGCGCGCCACCGCACCAGATCCGCATGAGCCCGGGCCGCCTCCAGCATCTCCACCTGGTGCTTGTTGACATGGGCGGCGGCGTCGGCCGGGTCCATCTTCGCGGCCGGACGCATCGACAGGGCGACCTCCTCGACCTTGATCCGGGCGCGTGAGGCGAGCATCTCCTCCTGGAAGTCGCTCTGGCGCATCGAGTCGAAGGCCCGGCGCGGGTTGCCGCGGTCGCTGAGGTCCTGGGCCAGACGTGTCCACGGGGTATGGCGCTTGGCCAGGGTCCCGGCACGCTGGGCGATGAAGCGGCCGATCCCGGCGCGATCGACGTTCTTCAGCTCGGAGGTGTAGTCCGACAGCAGGCGCTTGGCCACCAGCTGCAGCAGCACCGTGTTGTCACCCTCGAAAGTCGCGTACACGTCCAGGTCCTGGTGCAGGCCGGTCAGCTGGTTCTCGGCGATGAAGCCGGCGCCCCCGCAGGCCTCGCGGCACTCCTGGACGGTGTCCAGCGCGAGCCAGGTCGAGACGGGCTTCAGGGCCGCGGCCAGGGTCTCCAGGTCCTCCCGCGCCTCGGGGTCGTCCCCGCGTCCCGAGAAGACGTCATCGAAGGCCTGCAGCAGCTGCTCGTGGGCGAAGGCCCCCGCGTAGGTCGCGGCGAGTTTGGGCAACAGGCGGTGCAGGTGCGACTGGTAGTCCAGCAGCACGACCTCCTGGGTGGGGTCGGCGGCGCTGAACTGCCGGCGCTGGGAGGCGTAGGTGATCGCGATGTGCAGCGCCAGCTGGCTGGCGCGGTTGGCGGAGCCGTCGAGCGAGACGCGGCCCTGCACCAGGGTGCCGAGCATGGTGAAGAACCGGCGGCCCGGGGACTCGATGGGCGAGGTGTAGGTCCCGTCGGGGCTGACGTCGCCGTAGCGGTTGAGCAGGTTGGTGCGAGGGATGCGCACCTGGTCGAAGGCCAGGCGGCCGTTGTCGATCCCGTTGAGCCCACCCTTGGGGCCGTCGTCCTCGCTGGAGACGCCGGGCAGCAGCTCACCCTCGGCATCGCGCACCGGCACGTAGAAGCAGTGCACCCCGTGGTCGACCCCGCGCGTGATCAGCCGGGCGAAGACGGTGGCCGCCTTCGCGTGGAGCGCCGCGTTGCCCAGGAACTCCTTCCAGGCCGCACGGAACGGGGTGTGGATCACCCACTCCTCGGTCTGCGGGTCGTAGGTCGCGGTGGTGGCCAGCGCCTGCACATCGGAGCCGTGCCCGATCTCGGTCATCGCGAAGGCACCGGGGACCTCGAGGCTCATGGCGTCGGGCACCCATCGGGCCTGCTGCTCCTGGTCCCCGAGCTGGACGATCGCCGCGGTGAACAGTCCCCACTGCACGCCCGCCTTGATCTGCAGGGACGGGTCGGCCACGACCAGCTCCTGGAAGGCAGCGACATTGGCGCCGTTGTCATTGGGGCCCCCGAGGTGCTCGGGCAGCATCGGCCAGGAGACGTTCTCCTCGGCCAGCTTCCGGGTCTGTCCCAGCACCCGGTCGCGGTGCTCGGCCACGCTCATGTTCTCGGGGCGTGCCATCTCGGGGCGGGCGGCGCGCTCCCGGGCGGTGTCACGGACGTCGGCCCACTTACCCTTGAGGGCGGTCGAGACCGCCTCGACGTCCAGGCGGGCGGCATCGTCCGGGAGCACCGGGATGGGCCCGGTGGGATCCGCGGTGAGCTGCTCGGAGCCGGCCGCGGCGGCCGGGGCAGCGGTCTGGGAGGTGGAGGAGGTGGGGCGGTCAGAGGTCGCAGTCATGCGTGCATTCCTTTCATGAGCCAGGTGACGAGGTTGTTGACGAGCTGTTCCGAGGTGATCGGGGCGGGCCCCTCACCGGCCGCGTGCTTCTCCTGCTCGGCCATCCAGGTGTCGACCGCGCCCTCGACGAAGCCGACCGCGCCCTGGGCCCACAGCTGCGGTGCCGGGACCTGGTCGGGCAGGAAGGTGGTGACGAGGCGAGCCACCGCCTCCAGGAAGTGGTTCAGACCGTCGCTGGGCCGGGTCACGAAGCGGTACACACCGGGGGAGCGCTGGGCCGTCTCGACGTAGGCGCGGATCATGGCCTGGATGCGCTCATCGGCATCGGGCTCGCGGCCCATGTTCGATTCCAGCGCCTTCAGCTCTCGCAGGAGCTTGCGGTGCATGGTCCACAGGATGCTTCGGCCCAGCGTGCGTTGCAGGTGCGCCTTGTCGGTGAAGTACCGGTAGACGATCGACTTCGAGGTGCCCGAGGCGGCGGCGATGTCCTCCATCGTCACGTCGGGGCCACGGGAGTGGATCAGGTGCCGAGCCACGTCCAGCAGTTCGGCACGGCGCTGTTGGCGGTGCTGGGCCCAGCGGGCCGAGCGGCCGTCGACGGGGGCTTGCGTCGTCGCATTCACGGAACCTACGGTATCAAGTACCGTCGGTTCTATGTAAAGTCTGTTCCGTAAACTCCGTTCCGACGATCCCAGCCCCGTGACCACGAAGAGGTGCCCACCGTGACCCTGCCAGACTCCCCGCGTGACGCGTTGATCCTGGGCGGCAACCGCCTGCCCTTCGCCCGCTCCGGCGGTCCCTACGCCGGGATCTCCAACCAGGATCTGCTGACCGCAGCACTCGAGGGCCTCGTGGCCCGCTACGGGCTGCAGGGCGAGAAGCTCGGCGAGGTCGCAGGCGGTGCGGTGCTGAAGCTGGCCGGTGACCTGAACCTCACCCGCGAGAGCGCTCTGGGCACCCCGCTGGATCCCCGCACCCCTGCCCTGGACATGTCCAAGGCCTGCGCGAGCGGCCTGGAGACCACGGTGCACGTGTCCAACCGGATCCGGCTGGGGCAGATCGACTCCGCGATCGCCTGCGGGGTCGACTCCGCCTCGGACTCCCCGATCGAGGTGACGCCGCGTCTGCGCCGCATCCTGCATCGCGCCTTCGCCGCCAAGACCACCGGCCAGCGTCTCAAGGCGCTGACCGCGATCCGTCCCGGCGACCTCGCGCCGGTCCCACCGCGCAACGGTGAGCCCCGCACCGGCCTGTCGATGGGTGAGCACATGGCGCTGACTGCCGCCGAATGGGGCATCACGCGTGAGGCGCAGGACGAGCTGGCGATGACCTCCCACCACAAGCTCGCCGCCGCCTACGACGCCGGATTCTTCGACGACCTGGTCACCGGCTACCGCGGGCTGTCCCGTGACCAGAACCTGCGCCCGGACTCCACCCTCGAGAAGCTGGCATCGCTCAAGCCCGTCTTCGGGGTGAAGTCCCCGCAGGTGGCCGATCCCACGATGACCGCCGGCAACTCCACGCCCCTGTCCGACGGGGCTTCGGCGGTGCTGCTGGGCAGCGCCGAATGGGCCGCCGAGCACGAGCTGAAGCCGCTCGCCCGGGTGGTCGACTCGCGCATGGCTGCGGTCGACTTCGCCCACGGCGACGAGGGCCTGCTGATGGCCCCCGCCTACGCCGTGCCCGAGCTGCTCGATGCCAATGGCCTGTCCCTGCAGGACATCGACCTGTACGAGATCCATGAGGCCTTCGCCTCCACGGTGCTCGCCCACATGGCCGCCTGGGAGTCCGAGCAGTTCTGCCGCACCAGGCTGGGCCGCGACGGCGCGCTGGGCGCGATCGACCGCAGCCGACTGAACGTGGCCGGATCCTCGCTGGCGGCCGGGCACCCGTTCGCCGCCACCGGGGGCCGGATCGTCGCGTCCCTCGCGAAGCTGCTCCATGAGCGGCACCGCGAGACCGGACAGGTCCAGCGCGGCCTGATCTCCGTGTGCGCCGCCGCCGGCCAGGGGACCGTCGCCCTGATCGAATCCGTCGACCTGTGATCGCGCCCCACGAGACCGGAGGCTCCCGATGACTGATACCTATACCCGCTTCATCCGCTCCGCGCCCGGCTCCCTGCTCGCCAAGCAGACCGGGCTGCCCCGCCCTTCCCGGCTGCCGCGCCGCGGGGACCGCCCCGAGGTGCTCGGACCCGTCGTCGTGCTCGGCGACTCCCCGGGGGCCGATCAGCTCGCCCGGCTGCTGCTGGCCGAGGGCCACGATGTGCGCCGTCGCTTCGAGGAGCTGCGCAGCGTCGGCTCCGTCATCGCGGTGCTCGACGAGGTCGCGAGCCCCGCCGATCTGGGACCGATCCTGCTGCCGTTGAGCAGCGCGATGCGATCGCTGGCCCCGGGGTCACGCGTGGTGACCATCTCGCGTCCGGCCACCGGAGCCGATCCCGCCCAGGACGCCGCTCGCGGCGGCGTGGAGGGCTTCCTGCGCTCCCTGGCCCATGAGATGCGCGGCGGCGGCACCGCCAACGGCATCCAGGTGGCAGACGGTGTGGGTCTGGACGCCCCCGCCGTGGTCGGCGCCCTGCGATTCCTGCTCTCGGCCCGCAGCGCCTTCGTGGCCGGGCAGCTGGTGACCGTCACGACGGCCGACGGCAGCGCGACCGAGGACCGCAGCGCCCCCTTCGCCGGACGCACCGTGCTGGTCACCGGGGCCGCCCGCGGCATCGGGGAGGCGATCGCCCGCACCTTCGCGGCCGACGGGGCACAGCTGGTGCTGCTGGACGTGCCCGGCGCCGGCACCGAGCTGGCGCGTCTGGCCAATGAGCTGCGCGCCACCCCGGTCCAGCTCGACGTCACCGCCGAGGGCGCCGGCCAGCGGCTGGTCGACTTCCTGCGCGAGCGTTCTCTGACGCTGGATGCGATCGTGCTCAACGCCGGCATCACCCGCGACAAGATGTTCGCCAACATGACACCTGGGCACTGGGATCCGGTGCTGGCCGTGAACATCACCAGCCAGATCACGCTCACCGAGGCGCTGATCGAGGCCGGTGACGTGCTGGGCGCCGCCCCGCGTGTGGTCTCGCTCGCCTCCACCAGCGGCGTCGCCGGCAACAAGGGCCAGACCAACTACGCCGCCTCCAAGGCCGGAGTGATCACCTTCGTCGGCGCGCTCGCCGAGCAGCTGGCGCCCCTGGGCGGAACCGCCAACGCGGTCGCGCCCGGTTTCATCGAGACCGAGATGACCGAGCGGATGCCCCCGTTGAACCGGGAGGTGGCCCGGCGCGTGAACTCCCTGCAGCAGGGCGGTCTGCCGGTCGATGTGGCCGAGGCGATCGGGTTCCTGGCCTCCGACGAGGCAGGCGGCCTGCGCGGCCAGACGCTGCGTGTGTGCGGCCAGAACATCGTGGGGCGGTGACCGCGATGACGAACCAGCTGCCCGCCCGCCCCGTCGAGCAGGTCAAGGACCTGGCCGACGTCCCCTCCTTCCCCGCCGTCTACGCCGCGGCGCTGACCCCGCGACGGGGTCGGGAAACCTCCCGCCGCGATCCGGTGCTGCCCGAGGTGACTTACCGGGTGCGCTCGGTACGGATCGACGCCGAGCGCGCCGCGTCCTTCGACCACCTGATGGGCGGCCCGGCCACCGAGCTCGTCCATCCCGGGGTGCTGCACGTGCTGACCTTCCCGGTCTCCCTGGCGCTGATGGCACGCGGCGACTTCCCCTTCCCCCTGCTGGGCCTGGTGCACCTGCGCAACCAGGTCCTCCAGCACCGCCCGGTGAGGGTGGGCGAGCAGGTCGACGTGGAATGCCGGGTGCGGGATCTGCAGCCCCACCGCAAGGGCCGCACCTTCGAGGCCGTCTCCACGATCCTGTCCCCGGACGGGGACATCATCGCCACCGACGTGTCCACCTATCTCGCCAAGGGGGACGGCGGCGGAGAGGATGAGGCCCGGAGCTCCACGCGGTCACGGCGCCGGCCTTTCGAGCCGCCACGGCCCACGGGCCGGTGGAAGCTCGGGGCCGATGCGGGCCGCCGCTACGCCGCGGTCTCCGGGGACGTGAACCCGATCCACATGTCCGGCCTGAGCGCGAAGGCCTTCGGCTTCCCCCGGGCGATCGCCCACGGCATGTACACCGCCTCGCGCGCCTTCACCGAAGCGCGCGTGGACCTTTCACGGCCCCTGCGCTGGGACGTGTCCTTCGACGCCCCGGTCACGCTGCCGGGCACCGTGCTGGTCTCCTACGACGACGACCGCGAGGCCGGCACGGTCGAGTGCGTGGGATGGCGACCCGGCAGAGGAGACAAGAGCCCGCGCCGTTGCTTCGAGGTGCAGATCCAGACCCTGGGTTGAGCCTGGCGCGGCTGTCTGGGTTGAGCCTCGGGCAGCTGCGGCCACCCGCTTCGCTCTTCCTGCACGACCTGGGTGGCGCCCGCCGGCCGAACTCGGCCGGCACCGGTCCATCGATCGCGGATGGTACTGGCCGGGCGATCTCGGCTGGCACCGGTCGGTGTCGGCTGGAACCGGTCAGTCGGGCGAGTGTGCATTTCGGAGGGGTTTGCCTCGGTCATAGCCCCCCGAAAGCCACACTCGATTGACGCCAGCGACGGCACGACCTGCCGGACGGGTGCGGTGGGGCCACGGGGCCACGCTCTGCGGGAGAGGTGCCACGGGGTGCGGGCCGCAGGATGGACGCCCACAAGGGCGCCCACGGGGCGGGCGGCCACGTCCTACAGGAGATCCTCCCGGTCGAGATGAGGCCCACCAGGACCAGGCCCATCAGGCTCAAGCCCATCGGGCTCGGTCCTACCAGGCCCAGCAGGCTCAAGCCCATCGGGCTCGGTCCTACCAGGCCCAGCAGGCCCAGGCCCATCGGGATCGGGCCCACCGGGCCCAGGCCGAGCCAGCTCAAGCCCATCGGGATCAGACCCAGGCCGTCTCCAGGGTGCCGATCAGATGCTCGAGGGCGGCGTGCGGCTGCACCGCGGTGAGCACCTCCACGTTCGGCGGCCTGCCCCAGCGGCCCAGCACGTCGCCGACGGTCTGCCCGCGCGTCAGGGTGCCCGCCAGTTCCACGTCCACCGCCAGTGGATACGTCGAGGCGAACTGACCGGTGAGCGCATGGATCGCGACGATCGGGTCGTGGACATGAGCCATCCAGCCCAGCCCGTCGGCCTCGTGGAACTCGAAGTACCAGCGCAGCCCGTCGGCCAGGATCGCCGCCACCGGGTGGCCGCTGCGTTCGGCGAGCTGGCGGGCGCGCTCCAGCTCCGCCTGCTCGAACCGCAGCGTCTCGGTCGCCTCGAGCGGGCCCAGGACCGGACGCCGCGGGGCTGCGGAGAACGCGGCCAGCACGCGCTGGGCCGCCTCCGGGTCCACCGCGATGTTCCACTCGCTGGTCGGGCCGGTGTTGCCCCGGTGGTTGATCGCCCCACCCATGATGTGCAACCGCTTGAGCAGCCGCGGCAGCTCCGGCTCGATCTCGAGCGCGAGGGCGAGGTTCGTATGCGGCCCCAGCACGAGTCCGACGAGCTCGCCGGGCTGCTGTCTTGCGGCGTCCACCCACAGCTGGGCCCCGGAGCGCGGATCCTCGATGCGGCCCGATGGGGGCAGCGCCGCATGGCCGAGGCCGCCGGGCCCGTGAGTGTCCGCCGCGGTCATGAGCTCCTGGATGAGAGGCCCCTCAGCGCCGCGGCTCACGGGGGCGTCGGTCCGCAGCAGCTCGGCCAGCGCGAGATTGTTGCGGTGCACGGCGTGGACGTCGACGTTGCCCGCGCTCGAGACGATGCCGGTGACGTGCACCTCGGGCCGGCAGGCGAGATAAGACAGCGCGAACGCGTCGTCGATGCCGGTGTCGCAGTCCACGAGGACGGGGAGGGTCATCCGCCCAGCGTAGGGCAGGCCGGCGGAGGCTGATCGAGGCCACCTTCAGCCTGGGCCCGAAGAGGAGGCCCGGATCGTCGGCCCCGGCCTCCGACAGCACTCTCGAGCGAGCGCTGGGCCGATGCCGGCGCGCGGCTGCCGTTCGGTTCAGGCGTGGCTCCCGAAGGCGTCGGGGGTGGCGGCGTCCCATGCCGGTGCCCACGCCTCGGGCGGCTCGGCGAGGAGCTCGTCGGGTTCGAGCCATTCGTACAGCGTCGCGTAGGAGGCGTTGGCGGTCTGGGAGAGGTTCCGACGCAGCATCCACGGCTGCAGCTGCGAGGGGTGGGACACCCCCATCGCCGCCATGATCTTCACAGCCTCCGCGACCGTTCCCTCCTGGTACTGCCGCACCCGCACTGACTTGTCCTCGACGACGAGACCCCACTGGCGACGCGGGTCCTGGGTGGTGACCCCGGTGGGGCAGCGGTCGGTGTGGCAACGCTGGGCCTGGATGCAGCCGATGGCCATCATCATCGCGCGAGCGGAGTTGGTGAAGTCGGCGCCCTGGATGATGCGCTTGACGATGTCATTGCCGGCGGCGACCTTCCCGGAGGCACCCAGGCGGACGCGCTCGCGCAGCCCGGTACCCACCAGCGCGTTGTGCACGGTCATCAAGCCTTGGGTGAGCGGCATGCCCATATGGTCCTCGAATTCGAGCGGTGCCGCACCGGTACCGCCCTCGGCCCCGTCCACGGTGATGAAGTCCGGGGCGGTCCCGACCTGCAGCATCGCCTTGCACAGGGCGAGCACCTCCACCCGGCTGCCGACGCAGAGCTTGATGCCGACCGGTTTGCCGCCCGACAGCTGCCGCAGATGGGCCAGGAACTCGATGAGCTCGACCGGGGTCGAGAACATCGCATGGGCTGGGGGCGACACGCATTTCTCGCCCTCGGGAACACCGCGGACCTCCGCGATCTCCGCGGAGACCTTCGGGGCGGGCAGCACGCCGCCGGTACCCGGCTTCGCGCCTTGGCTGAGCTTCACGGAGATGCATTTGACCTGCTCTTTCGTGGCTTTCTCACGGAAGATGCCGTCGTCGAGCAAGCCGTCCTTCGTGCGGGCACCGAAGTAGCCGGTCCCCAGCTCCCAGACCAGGTCCCCGCCCATCTCCTCGTGGTAGGGCGAGAGGGAGCCCTCACCGGTGTCGTGGGCGAAGCCACCCATCTGCGCGCCCTTGTTCAGGGCGCGGATCGCGTTGGCGGACAGAGAGCCGAAGCTCATCGCGGAGATGTTGAGCAGGGCCATCGAGTACGGCTGCGTGCAGTCCGGTCCGCCGATCATCACGCGTGGCGGGTCCTCGGGGGTGGGGACCGGGGCGATGGAGTGGACGAGGTACTCGTAGCCGGAGGCGTTCACGTCGCGCTCGGTACCGAAAGGCTGTTCGCCGTGTATGCCTTTCGCGCGTTCGTAGATGATGGTGCGCACGTCGCGGTCGAACGGGCGGCCGTCCCAGTTGCGTTCGATGAAGTACTGCTGGATCTCAGGTCGCAGCCCTTCGAGCAGATATCGCATATGGCCGATGACCGGGTAGATCCGCAGGATGGTGTGGCGCTTCTGAGTAAGGTCATGGGCGGCCAGACCGCCCAGGGCGGCACCGGCGGCGCCGAGAGCTGTGGCGAGGGCGGATCGTGCGGAGGGACGGGGCGGCATCAGGGCTCCTGAACTGAACGCGGCAGGTGCGGCCACGGTCCCGATCTCCGTCGTTCCCCGCGGAGCGGTCACCTCCGTGACGCACATCACGGCAGGTCTCCATCCTCGCACGGACCTCCGACCGCGGACGGCTGAGAGGGGCGGCGGCGCGTCGGCACGTTGCTGCGCCCGCTTGCTGCGCCTGCGTGTCACCTGCTGCGCTCGGGCGTGGCCCCCTGCATCCGCGTGCCGTCTGCTGCACCCGCGTGTTGCCTGCTGTGCCCGCGCGCCGCGGCGGCCGTGACGGGGACGCAGCCCTCCTAGACTCCCTGCCATGAGCGACTTCGAGGACTTCGTGCTGCTAGAGGCCCGGGACGTGCCTCTGGGCGGGCCGCGGGGGATGACCGTCCACCGCACCTTGCCGGCCCGCCGCACCTCGCTGATCGGTGGCTGGTGCTTCGTGGACCACTTCGGGCCCGACGACCTCACGGAGACCGGCGGCATGCAGGTGGCCCGCCACCCCCACACAGGGCTGGCGACGGTGTCGTGGCTGTTCGAGGGGGCGATCACCCACCGCGATTCGATCGGCAGCCACGCCCTGGTGCGGCCGGGAGACGTGGACCTGATGGTCGCCGGATCCGGCATCACCCACTCGGAGTTCTCCACCAACGACACCACCGTCCTGCACGGCGTCCAGCTCTGGTACGCCCTGCCCGACCGGGTCCGCTTCCGCGAACAGGAGTTCCGCGTGCACACTCCGGTCGAGCAGCGGACCGCCCACGCCCGCGCCCGGGTGGGCCTGGGCAGCCTGCGCGCGAGCGACGACGCGGGAGGGAACCTGACCGACACCAGCCCGGTGATCACCGATGACGCCCTCGAGATGGCCCAGATAGACCTCGAAGCCGGCCGGGGCCTGACCATCGACCTCGATGCCACCCATGAGTACGGGGTGCTGATCGATCGCGGCACGGCACGCCTGCGCAGCGGCGATCAAGAGAGCACCGCCGAGCGCACGGACCTGATCGTCGTCCCCGACGGTGCGGACCACCTCGAGATCAACGCCGGGTCCGAGGAGCCGCTGCGGCTGATGTTCCTGGGCGGTGAACCACTGAGGGAGGACATCATCATGTGGTGGAACTTCGTCGGCCGCACCCATGAGGAGATCGTGGAGTTCCGCGCCCGCTACCAGGCCGAGATCGGGGTCGAGCTCGAGTTCGCCGAGGCCCCGATCGCGGACATCGCTCGCCGGCGTGGAGGACTGGCGGCCGACGCCGAGCAGTTCGGCCCCTTCGCCCCGCACACCCCGCAGGCGCTGCCGGCGCCCCGGCTGCCCGGCGGTGAGTTGCGTTCACGGGGCCGCATGGGCAGGGTTGCCCGATGACCGCCGATGCAGACCGGGACCGCGCCCCCGTCCAGCCCGGGCCCGACCAGCTGGCACCCGGCCAGCCCGTGCCCGAGAGTCCCGCCCCCGTCCATCCCGGGCTCGCCCAGCCTGCGCTGGACCAGACCGAGCGGGTGATCCTCCGTTCGGCCGAGGAGGGGCCGGGCAGCCGCGGCGAGGTGGTCGTCGTCGGCGACACCACTGGGGAGCTGACCGCTGCCGCCCTGGCCCGCACCGAGAAGCACGCCGGTGCCCGGGTGTGGTCCTGGAACGTCTCCCATGCCGAGAGCGCCGCACTCACCGAACGGTTCGCCGCGCAGTGCGCCAACGGCCGGCTGCGAGTCGCCGGCGGTGATCAGCCCCTCGACCTCGAGGAATTCCTCGCCGAGGCGGAGGCGAACCTGGTGCTGATGCGGCTGCCGAAGGCCCTGGCGGCTCTGGACGACTTGGCCCGACGCCTGGCCGCGCATGCCCGCACCACCGGGGGCGAGGACGTCACCGTCATCGCCGGGGGACGCGTGAAGCACATGACCCGCTCCCAGAACGAGGTGCTGGCTTCCTCCTTCACCGAGGTGCGCGCCTCTCGCGGCATCGGCAAGTCCCGCGCCCTGATCGCGAGCGGCCCCCGCCCCGAGGCGCCTGCTCCGCAGCCCGCGGCGGGGACCGCGCGGCTCTCGGTGCGCGGAGTTCTGCGGAAGCTCAGCCTGCACGGGATCGGTGGGGTCTTCGGCGGGGCCCGGGCCGACGCCGGCAGCATGCTGCTGCTGGAGAGGCTGGACCGGTCCGTGTCCGCCGGGGAGACCACCGCAGGCAGCGCCATCGACCTGGGCTGCGGCAACGGACTGCTGACTGCCTATCTGGCCGCCGCCCTGCCCGAGGCGCAGGTGCTGGGCAGCGATGACGACGCCGAGGCGGTCGCCTCCACCCGGGCGACCCTCGAGGCATCCGGCCTCACCCGCGACGCCGTACGGGTGACCTGGGACCATTCCCTGGCCCGTGAGGAGACGGGCAGCGCCGACCTGGTGCTGCTGAACCCGCCCTTCCACGACGGCACCGTCATCGACGCCACCCTGGTGCAGGAGCTGCTGGACGCCGCGGCCCGGGTGCTGCGGCCGCGCGGGCAGCTGTGGTTCGTCCACAACTCCCACCTGCGCTACCGCCCCGAAGTCGAGGCCCGCATCGGAGCGACCCGCCAGCAGGCGCGGGACCGCCGCTTCACCGTGCTCAGCGCAGTCCGTGACTGAGCGTGGTCCGCGACTGAGCGTGGCGGCGGGACTGTGCGCGGTGGCGGGACCGAGCGCGGCCGAGCGGTTGCGCGGCCGAGCGGTTGAGTGGTCCAGCGGTCAGCTGACCATGCTGCGCAGCACCGAGGTGAACATGGCCAGACCGTCGGTGCCGGTGCGGGTGCCCTGGCCGGGCTGATCGGGACCGAAGCCGGCCTCGACGGCGTGCTCGGGATGGGGCATGAGCCCCACGACGTTGCCCTCGGCGTTGGTGATGCCGGCGATGTCGTGGCGCGAGCCGTTGGGGTTGATCTCGAAACCGGCCGGGCCGTGGGTGGCGCCGGCGGCGTAGCGGAACACCACCCGCCCCTCGCCCTCCAGCTCGGCCAGGGTGCTCTCATCGGCCACGTACTGGCCGTCCTGGTTCTTCAGCGGGATCCGGATGACCTGCCCGGGCTCGTACCCGGTGGTCCAGGCGGTGCGGTTGTTCTCGACCGTCAGCGGCTGGTCACGGCAGATGAACCCGCGGTGGGCGTTCTTGATCATCGCCCCGGGCAACAGATGGGTCTCGCACAGGATCTGGAAGCCATTGCAGATGCCCAGCACGGGCATCCCGCCACGGGCGGCGTCGACCACCTTGTCCATCACCGGCGCGAAGCGACTGATGGCTCCGGCCCGCAGGTAGTCGCCATAGGAGAAGCCGCCGGGCAGCACGATCGCCTCGACGCCCTGCAGATCGTCCTCTCCGTGCCACAGCGCCACCGCGTCGGCACCGGCGATCGACACCGCGCGCAGCGCATCACGGTCATCGAGCGTGCCGGGGAAGGTCACCACACCGATACGCATCAGCCCTGAGCCTCCGCACCCTCGACGTCGATGGAGACGACATCCTCGATCACCGGGTTGGACAACAGCGTGGTGGCGGCCTCCCGCAGGGAGGCGAGCACCTCCTCGGTGATCTCACCGTCGACGTCGAGCTCGAAACGCTTGCCCTGGCGCACCGAGGAGATCCCCTCGAAGCCCAGGCGCGGCAGAGCGGCGGCGACGGCCTTCCCCTGCGGGTCGAGGATCTCCGGCTTCGGCATGACGTGGACCACGACGCGTGGCATGGGCACTCTCCTGGGGTCGAGGGGGCTGCGGGGTGCCGCAGGTCGAGGGCGGGCGCGGTGCGCCCCGGCAGACCGTCCGGGGGTCCGAAGCGCCCGCGTCCGGTGCTGACCGGAACATCGTAACCGGGACCGGGCCGCGCGGTTCGTCCGGTCCAGGGAGGTGCCGGTCCGTCGGCCCTGTCGGCCCTGTCGGTCACGCCCGTCGGCCCCGTCGGCCTCGTCGGCCCGGGGATGGCCCCGTCCCTGGGCCTATCCGGCGCGGCAGGTTAGATTCGTGGGGACCGACGTCGACGATGCCGGGAGGCAACGATGAAGATCCGTCACCTTGTCCACTCCTGTCTGCTGGTGGAGACCGCCGGGCGCACGATCCTGATCGACCCGGGAGGCTTCAGCGGCCAGGCGGTGCGGGACCTCCCGACCGACGTCCTGACCGGCATCGACATCATCGCCGTCACCCATCAGCACCCCGATCACCTCGACCCGGTCCTGCTCGCCGACCTGCTCGCGGCCAGCCCCCAGGCAGTGGTGATCGCCGAGCCGGAGACCGCCGCCCAGCTCGGCGAGACCTCCCCGGAGGAGAGGGGCGCCGGAGACGGCGACGCCGTGGCCGACCCCCCGGTCGGCCTGGGGCAGCTGATGCCGCTGGCCGCAGGAGCGGCACACGAGTTCGACGCGGTCGGCGGGAACGCGCCGCTGCGGATCGCCGCGGTGGGAGGACACCACGCGATCATCCATCCCGACATCCCCCGGGTGGGCAACATCGGCCTGGTGCTCTCGGCGGGCGACGGTCCCCGCCTCGGAGTCACCGGGGATTCCCTGGAACCGCTCCAGGAGTTCCATGGCATCGACGCCCTGGCCTTCGCCGTGGTCGCGCCCTGGTCGAAGATGGCTGAGACCATCGATTTCCTGCGCGCGGTCGGGCCGAAGCTGGCCCTGCCGGTGCACGACGCGGTCGCCAGCGACGTCGGCCGGCCCATCTACCTGCGCCAGGCCACCACTCTCGCCCCGGAGGGCACGGAGGTGCGGGACTGGCCCGAGGATCGCCTGGTCGAGATCACCTGAGGGCCGCGGCGCAGAACCGTCACCGAGCGGAGGAGCACGACCATGACACCAGCGAACGATCTCGTCGAGCAGGCGATGCGCGCGGTCCCACGGGCGCCGTTCCTGCCTCCGGACCAGCGTCATCACGCCCACGTCGACGCGCCCGTGCCGATCGGGCACGGGCAGACCAACTCCCAGCCCTACACCGTCGCCACCATGCTGACGCTGCTCGACGTCCGGGCCGGGCAGCGAGTGCTGGACCTGGGGGCCGGCTCCGGCTGGACCACCGCTCTGCTCGCCCAACTGGTCGGGCAGAGCGGCCAGGTGATCGGCGTGGAACGGCAGGCGGAGCTGATCGAACCGGCCCGCCGCGCCCTGGCCGAGGCCGGCACCGGACCGCACGCCGAGATCCGGGCCGCGAGCCCGGGAGTGCTCGGTGCCCCGAAGGACGGCCCCTTCGACCGGATCCTGGTCTCGGCCGAAGCGGACCAGCTGCCGCCCTCCCTGGTCGAGCAGCTGGCCGACGGGGCGGTGATGGTGATCCCAGTGGCCTCCACGATGCTGCGGGTCACTCGCGACGGCGATGAGGTGGCCACCACCGAGCACGGGGCCTTCCGCTTCGTGCCGCTCGTCGAGGACGCATGAGGCGGTGCCGGCAACGGGCGGCGCCGAGGGGTCAGGGCCGAGAAGGCAGGATCGAGAAGGCCGGACCGAGGACTAGGAGCCGAGAGGTCAGAGCCGAGAGGTCACAGCCGATGGGCAGGACGAAGGGGTCAGAACGTTCGGCCGGTGAGCCTCTCGTAGGCCTCGACGTAGCGTGCCCGCGTCTGCGCGACCACCTCGGCCGGCAGCTCGGGCGGAGGCACGTCGGAGCCGCGATGCCAGCCGGAGGCCGGTGAGGTCAGCCAGTCGCGCACGAACTGCTTGTCCAGGCTCGGCTGCACCTGCCCCTCGCGGTAGCCGTCGGCCGACCAGAAGCGGCTGGAGTCGGGGGTCAGCACCTCATCGCCCAGCAGCAGGGTGCCGTCGAGGCGGGAACGGCCGAACTCCAGCTTGGTGTCGGCCAGCAGGATCCCGCGCTCGGCGGCGATCTGCCGCGCCCGCTCGTAGACGGCCAAGGTCAGCTCCTCGAGCTGACCGGCGAGCTGATCGCCCAGCCACTCCCGGGCCTGGCCGACGGTGATGTTCTCGTCGTGCTCCCCGGCCTCGGCCTTGGTGGAGGGGGTGAAGATGGCCGGGTCCAGACGGGAGGCCTCGACCAGGCCGCTGGGCAGCACGTGACCGCCGACGGCGCCGCCGGCGCGGTAATCGGCCAGCCCCGAACCGGTCAGATAGCCGCGGGCGATGCACTCCAGGGGCACCATGTCCAGGCCACGGCAGCGCAGTGCGCGCCCGGCGACGGCCTCGGGCACCTCGGTCGCGGAGAGCACGTGATGGGGGACCAGATCGGCCAGCTGCTCGAACCAGAACAGGGAGATCCCGGTCAGCAGGCGGCCCTTGTCGGGGATACCGGGCTGCAGGGAGTGGTCGTAGGCGCTGATCCGGTCGGTGGCCAGCACCAGCACCTCGGTGGCGGCGGCGGGATCCACGCCGGCGGGCACGTACAGCTCGCGGACCTTGCCGCTGATGACGTGGTCCCAGCCCTCGAGCCGGGGGGCGGTGACGAGCGGGGTGGAGGTCAGGGTCATGCTCCCGCCTTCCCCTCGGTCGCAGCGGCCTCGGCATCCGATGGCGAGGCGACCGCCTGCTGGGCCTCGGCGGCGTCGCGGGCGATGTCGCCGCGGTGATGGCAGCCGTCCAGGGCGATGGCCTGCGCCCCGGCGGTCGCCCGGGCACGGGCGACGCTCAGGTCGGGCCCGGTGCCGACGACCGACAGCACGCGTCCGCCGGAGCTGACCAGCGCGCCGTCGTCCCGGCGAGCGGTGCCGGCGTGGATCACGTGCGCACCCAGCTGCCGGGCCTGCTCGAGCCCGCCGATCTCATCGCCCAGGCGAACCAGGGCGGGGTAGCCGGAGGCGGCCACGACCACGGTCACCGCGGCCTTGTCGTGCCAGTGGGGCGCGGGGACCTGCTGCAGGTCGCCGCGAGCGGCGGCCAGCAGCAGCGGCGCCAGGGGCGAGGCCAACCGCTCGAGCACCACCTGGGTCTCGGGATCGCCGAAACGGGCGTTGAACTCCACTACGCGCAGGCCCTGGGAGGTCAGGGCCAGCCCGCAGTACAGGATGCCGACGAAGGGGATGCCGCGTGCGGCCATCTCGTCGATGGTGGGCTGGGCGACGGTGCGCACCACCTGCTCGGACAGGTCCTGAGGGGCCCACGGCAGCGGGGAGTAGGCACCCATGCCGCCGGTGTTGGGGCCCGCGTCCTCGTCCAGCGCCCGCTTGAAGTCCTGGGCGGGGGCCAGCGGCACCACCCGGGAGCCGTCGCTGACGCAGAACAGGGACACCTCGGGGCCGTCGAGGAACTCCTCGAGCACCACCGATCCGCCGGCGAGGACCACGGCGCGGCCGTGGGTGAGGGCGGCCTCGCGGTCGGTGGTGACCACCACCCCCTTGCCGGCGGCGAGACCGTCGGCCTTGACCACGTAGGGGACCTCGCCGCGCGGGTTGACCCGGTCGAGCCCGGCCTCGAGCTCCTCCACCTCGGTCACGGTCACAGAGGCAGCGGTCGGCACGGAGGCAGCGGCCATGATCTCCTTCGCCCAGGTCTTGGAGCCCTCCAGGACCGCGGCGGCGGCCGAGGGCCCGAAGACGGTGAAACCCGCCTCGCGCAGCCGGTCGGCGCTGCCCTCGACCAGAGGAGCCTCCGGGCCGATGATGACCAGGTCCGGGCGGATCTGCTCAGCCAGCTCCACCTGGGCGTCGAGGTCGAGCGTCGTGACGGCCTCATGGCAGGTGGCGAGGTCCGCGATCCCGGGATTGCCGGGCGCGGCGTGCAGGTCAGGAGCGGGGGCGTCGGAGGAGAGGCGACGGATGATCGCGTGCTCCCGCCCCCCGGAGCCGATGACGAGGATCTTCACGCGGGCCAGGGTACCCACGCCAGGGCTCGGCCAGCCGGGGTGCCCGCACTACGATCAGGGCCATGCATGAGGTTGCCACGGACCCCGAGCGGATCCGCCTGCGTCTGGACCTGTCCTACGACGGCACCGACTTCCATGGCTGGGCCACCCAGCCCGGCCACCGCACCGTGCAGGGGGTGCTCGAGGCGGCCCTGTTGAAGCTGGCCCGGATCCCGGTGCGGGTGACCGTGGCCGGCCGCACCGACGCCGGAGTCCATGCCCGCGGCCAGGTCTGCCACCTGGATCTGCCGCCGGCCGTCCTGGCCACCCTGCCCGGCCGCTCCGACCGCACCCCGGCCCAGGCCCTGGTGACCCGGCTGGGCGGTGTGCTCCCGGAAGACGTGGTCGTCCGTGCCGCCTGCGAGGTGCCCGCTGCCTTCGACGCCCGGTTCGGGGCGCTGGGCCGCCGCTACCGCTACCGGATCTCCGACGGTCCCGAGGTCCATGACCCGCTACGCCGCGACGTGCTGCGCCACCGTCGCCCCCTGGACGTCGAGACCATGGATCAGGCAGGCCGGGCGCTGCTGGGCGAGCACGACTTCCTGTCGTACTGCCGGCCCCGCGAGGGAGCCACCACCATCCGCACCCTGCGGACGCTGCGCTGGGAGCGCCCCGGGCCCGGCTTGGCCGACGAGGGCCTGGTGGTCGCCACCATCGAGGCAGACGCCTTCTGCCACCACATGGTGCGCTCCCTGGTCGGAGCGCTGATGGCCGTGGGGGAGGGGCGGCGCGAGCAGATCTGGCCGCAGCAGATCCTCACCGCCCGCACCCGGGAGTCGGCCGGCCGCGGGGGCATCGGCGCGGCTCCGATGAGCCCGGCCCAGGGGCTGACCCTCGAGGGGGTCGAGTACCCGCCGGATGATCGGCTCGCCGCCCAGGCCCGGGCAACGCGGGTGATGCGCCGGTGACCGTGGAGCACGGCGGACCGTGGAACACGGCCGACGGGGGAGCGTGGCGAGCCGGGTGGGATCGGACACATATCGGCTCGGTTCCCGGGTCGATCGACCCGTCGGCCCTGCCTGGAGTGGGCGAAGCCACCCTGCCGGGGGGCCCGCGACGTTGACCTGGTTCGCTCCGGGCACGTAGTCTGAGCCGTCGTTGTGCCGTGATGTGCGCCCGAAACCGCTGCCGTTCTCTCACGCCCGGCGCGAAAAGGGCTCCTCACACACATCCTCGGACCGTCGTCGCGGCGTAAGCGGAACGGGACGGGCGCAACGATGCGGACATGCTTTTTCCCGAAGGAAGCGTGCCCACGGTCCATCGAAATGTGCCTGCCGGCAACCTGCCGCGCGGGCACTCACGACGAGAGAAGAAGGCACGAGTGCGTACGTTCACCCCGAAGCCCGACGAAGTCGAGCGCTCCTGGTACGTCATCGACGCAGCGGATGTCGTCCTCGGCCGGCTCGCTTCCCAGGCTGCTCAGCTGTTGCGGGGCAAGCACAAGCCGGTCTTCGCGCCCCACGTGGATGCAGGCGACTTCGTAGTCATCATCAACGCGGAGAAGGTCGCCCTGACCGGGAACAAGCGTGAGGACAAGCTGGCCTACCGCCACACCGGTTACCCCGGCGGCCTGCGCGACACCCCCTACTCCGAGCTGCTCGAGAAGAACCCCGAGCGCGCGGTCGAGAAGGCGGTGCGAGGCATGCTCCCCAAGAACAAGCTGGCTGCCCAGCAGCTGAAGAAGCTCAAGGTCTACCGAGGCTCCGAGCATCCTCACGCCGCCCAGCAGCCCGTCCCGTTCACCATCGGCCAGGTGGCGCAGTAAGCGGGGCCCCCGCTCTCGCCCTGCTGCACGGAAGAATCAAGGAGAACCGTGACCGAGTCCACCACCCCTGACACCCTCGACACCTCGACCGACGAGGACGTCCCCACCAGCTTCACCACCGAGTCCACCGGTGAGGCCCCTGTCGGCTCCGGCGAGTCCGTGACCGCTCCCGGCTACGGCACCGGCCGCCGCAAGCGTGCCGTCGCCCGCGTCCGTCTGCTCCCCGGCTCCGGCCAGTGGACCATCAACGGCCGCGATCTGGAGACCTACTTCCCGAACAAGCTGCACCAGCAGGAGGTGAACGATCCGCTGACCGCCCTCGACCTGCAGGGCCGCTTCGACGTGATCGTCCGCATCTCCGGCGGCGGCCCCTCCGGCCAGGCCGGCGCGGTCCGTCTCGGTGTGGCACGTGCGCTGAACGAGATCGACGTGGACAACAACCGTCCGACTCTCAAGAAGGCCGGTTTCCTCACGCGCGACGCGCGCATCATCGAGCGCAAGAAGGCCGGGCTCAAGAAGGCCCGCAAGGCCCCGCAGTACTCCAAGCGCTGATCCGCGCGGCAGTTGCCGCCGCTCAGCCGCCGGGCGAGAGATCGTTCCGGCCAGAAGGCCCCCGCATCCCGGTGCGGGGGCCTTCCTCGTATCCGCCTCGTACCCGGGCGGCGCGGCGGGGCGTCAGCCGGCGCCCCCGCCGCGGTCGGCCCCGAGCGAGCGCGACGGTGTCGACGCAGTGAGGATCCTGCGAGCCCCGGCCCGTCGTGCCGCTGCCCGATCACGGGCCTGACCGCGCTATTGTCGACCCAGCGCCCGGACCACCCCTGCGGCGCGACACGACCACGGGAGGACCCCGCCGCCATGGCACGACTGTTCGGAACCGACGGAGTGCGCGGACGCGCGAACGGCGACATCACCGCGGAGCTCGCGGTCGAGCTGTCCGTGGGCGCGGCCCATGTCCTGGGCACCTTGGGCGCCTTCGGAGGCTCCCGGCCCCGTGCGATCGTCGCCCGGGACACCCGCCCTTCGGGGGACTTCCTCTCGGCCGCCGTGAGCGCGGGCCTGGCCGGCGCCGGGGTCGATGTGCTCGACGCCGGGATCCTGCCCACGCCGGGCCTGGCCCATCTGGTGCAGTCCAGCGGGGTCGACCTCGGGGTGATGATCTCCGCCTCCCACAACCCCGCCGCGGACAACGGCATCAAGTTCTTCGCGCGCGGCGGCACCAAACTGCCCGACGAGGTCGAGGACGCGATCGAGGCCCGCCTCGGCGAGGAGTGGGACCGCCCCCAGGGCGCCGACGTGGGCACCATCACCAGCTTCGACGGTGCCGTCGAGTCCTACGTCGAACACCTGGTCTCGACCCTGCAGCGCCCCCTGACCGGGGTCACCGTGGTCGCCGACTGCGCCAACGGCGCCGCGAGCATCACCGGCCCCGAGGCGCTGCGCCGCGCCGGCGCGACCGTGCACGTGATCGGCGACCGCCGTGACGGCGGGTTGATCAACGACGGTGTCGGATCCACCCATCTCGGACCGCTCCAGGTCGCGGTGCGCGAGCACGGCGCCGATATCGGCGTCGCTTTCGACGGGGACGCCGACCGCTGCCTCGCGGTCGACGCCGATGGCGAGATCATCGACGGCGACCAGATCATGGCGATCCTCGCCCTGGACCTCAAGGAGCGCGGCAAGCTCCACGACGACACCCTGGTGGTGACCGTGATGAGCAACCTCGGGCTGAAGCTGGCGATGCGTGAGCACGGCATCGTGCTCGGCCAGACCGGCGTCGGCGACCGCTACGTGCTGGAGGAGATGACCCTGGGCGGCTACTCCATCGGCGGGGAGCAGTCCGGCCACGTGATCATCGCCGAGCACGCCACCACCGGTGACGGCGAGCTGACCGCCCTGCACCTGCTGCAGCGCATGGTCGAGACCGGGCGCACCGCCCGTGAGCTCGCCGACGTCATGACCCGCCTCCCGCAGGCCCTGATCAACGTCAAGGACGTCGACCGGGCCCGGGCCACCATCGACCGCGGCGTCACCGATGCCATCGCCGCGGCCGAGCGTGAGCTGGGGGAGACCGGCAGGGTGCTGCTGCGCCCCTCCGGCACCGAGCCCGTGGTGCGGGTGATGGTGGAGGCCCCGCACGACGACCAGGCCACCGAGATCGCCGAGCGGCTGGCCGGCGTGGTGCGCGAGCGCGTCGGCCTCTGAGCCACGGTCCCGCCGCCCCTGGGCGCCGCTGTCCCTCAGACCTTGCGCAGCAGCACGTTCTGCACGCGGTGCTGACCATCCTTGCGCAGCACCAGGTCGGCCCGGCCACGCGTGGGCACCACGTTCTCGCGCAGGTTGGGGCCGTTGATGGTGCGCCAGATCCGCAGCGCGGTCTCGCGGGCCTCCCCGTCGGACAGCTCCGCGTAACGCCGGAAGTAGGAGCGCGGATCGGAGAAGGCGGTGCGCCGCAGCTTCAGGAACCGCTCGACGTACCAGCGCTGCACGTCCTCACCGCGGGCATCGACGTAGACCGAGAAGTCGAAGAAGTCCGAGACCGCCATGCCCACCCGGCCGTCACGGCGCGGACGGGCCGGCTGCAGCACGTTCAGCCCCTCCAGGATCAGCACGTCGGGCCGCTCGACCACCACCCGCTCGTCCTCGACGATGTCGTAGGTCAGATGGGAGTACACGGGCGCCTCGACGTGTGCGACACCGGCCTTGACGTCGGAGACGAAACGCAGCAGGCGCCGTCGGTCGTAGCTCTCCGGGAAGCCCTTGCGGTGCATGATGCCCCGCGACTCGAGTTCGGCGTTGGGATACAGGAAGCCGTCGGTGGTCACGAGCGAGACGCGCGGGGTGTCGGGCCAGCGCGCCATCAGCTCCCGCAGCAGCCTCGCGGTGGTCGACTTGCCCACCGCCACGGAACCGGCCACCGCGATCACGTACGGGGTGCGGTGCTGACGCTGGGCCAGGAAGTCGCCGCGGGAGTGCCGCAGCGACTGCGCGGCGGCGACATGGATGTTCAGCAGGCGCGAGATCGGCCGGTAGACGGCATCGACCTCATGCAGGTCGACCCGGTCCCCGAGACCGCGCAGCTTGGTCACGTCCTCTTCGGACAGGGGCAGTGGGGTCTGCTGGGACAGTCGTGCCCATTCCTCACGGGGGATCTCGTCGTAGGGGGAGACGGCGCTCGACGCTGAAGCGGACTTCATACCGGGATTCTTACAGTCCCCGGCACCCGGCCCCGGCCGTTCGAGTCCATGTGAGACACGAACCGCACCCGGCGGTGGGTCCCGTCGCCGTGCGGAATGGGCCTGCCGAGGGCGATGCCGGGTGCCGGTCGGTGGTGATGCCGGATGCCTGCCGAGGGGATGCCGGTGCTTGTCGGTGGCGATGCCGGATGCCTGTCGGTGGCGCCCCGTCGGCACTGTGTCGCGCCGCTCCGATCCCACGCCGCGCACGTCGGCGCTACCGGGTGTCATGTCGCAGGACAACGGCCCTACCGGGTTCGGTTCTGAAATCTTCCATGTTCGTGGAAGATTTCAGAGCGCAACCCCTGACCGTCCCCAATGTCCCGGAACATCAAGCTTCTCCGATGTCCCGGAACACCAAGCGTCCCCAATGTCCTGAGACATGACATCCAGGACAGTGGCTGGAGCCCCGGGGGCCTGGAGCCCCGGGGGAACTGCATCCCCGGGGACCTGGAGTCCCGGGGACGAGGTGGCGGAGCCTCCGGGCGCTCGTGGCAGATCCTCTGGGAAATAGTGGCGAATGCCCCGGACCATGATGGCGGCCCGGCCGGTGCCGCCGTGTCTCGGTGCTTGCTTCCGGGCGGCTGCAGTCGGTTCG
>Ga0209487_1000235_pt1 | contig 49842 bp, 41 predicted proteins | sample Poulit2012_FD_187524 | JGI IMG/M metagenome (GOLD analysis project Ga0209487, IMG submission 187524) | Agricultural soil microbial communities from Georgia to study Nitrogen management - Poultry litter 2012 (SPAdes) (version 2) | ecosystem: Environmental > Terrestrial > Soil > Agricultural land... | reverse complement strand
GCTTCGATCAACATTTCTTCGCGGTGGCCCGGGTACTTTTGACCACGGGTGGAAACTTCGACACACACGGCACCATCGTAATCACTGGCGGCAATATGATGCAGAGATTCGACAACCCGTTGGTGGCCGTAACCGGGCAGTAAGTGTTCATCTGCGCCCGATCCTGAACCATCGGTCAGGTGTACGTGTGCCAATCGGGAACCCATTAGCTTAATGGCGGCAAGGGAATCAATTTTTGCGGTTGCAGCATGCGAAAAATCCCAGGTGATGTGGTCATAATCTTGAGGTATCGGATCGTGGTGGGGCAAATACATTTTGATTTCGCGGCCTGATACCCGCCACGGATACATGTTTTCTACGGCGATGGTGACGCCGGTGGCCTCCATGATGTCACGAATACCGGTGGCAAACTCGTGGGCATATGCCCCCTGCCATCGAAATGGTGGGTGAACCACAACGATTTCAGCTCCCAATTCACGGGCCAAATCCGCAGCCCGTGCCACTTTGGTCCATGCAGAGCCCCATACCTGTTGGGTGAACAGTAGTGTCGGGGCGTGCACGGCATGGATGGGCATGGAATGCCGCTGCGATAACTCATCAAGTTTGGTTGGATGATGCGTCCACCGATTTTGGGTGACCATGATTTCTACGCCGTCGTAACCAATATCTTCTGCTATAGCGAATACGTGTTGCGGTGGAAGAGAAAAGATGGATGACGACGATAAAGTCACCGGAATTTCGGGTCTAGCCACCACTGACTCCTAGCGAAAATCCAGGACGACGATCATCTGAGGTCAAATCAACGCCGCCGACCCAACCTGCGTCGGCGGCATCTTCTACCCGACCTTGTAAGCGCAACGCGTCCAGGCGACCCAAAATGAGACCTTCACGCAACGCCCAGGGGCAAATCTTGAGGCGTTTGACCTTGAACACTTCCATGGCGGCCTGGGCAACTAACCCACCGGCCAAGACCTGGCGTGCACGTAGGTCAGAAACTCCCGGTAACTGAGCCCGTTGGGTCTCAGTCATGACGGCCATGGTCTGATTCCACATGGCAAGGTCTTTACGGCGTAACTTGCGTGGCACAAACATTCCCTCAGTGGATGGTGCTGCACCAGCTACTCTGGCCAAGGACCGAAACGTTTTCGATGTCCCGGTCACGACTGTATTTTCGGGTAATTTTTTGGGAAATTGGCTCCGATAGTCTTTGAGCACCGAGTGAATATAGTCGTTGACCTGTGAGATCTGTTTGGTTGTTGGCGGATCAGCGTCCTCAAAGTACTCCCTGGTGAGCCGCTGGGCACCCAACGGCACCGAGACCGCCTTACTGGGCAGCTCATCGGTGCCAAAGGACATTTCAAATGAGCCACCACCGATATCAAAGTTCAGCAGGTTCTCCACGTGCCAACCATGCCAACGACGCACCGCGAAATAGGTCATGGCCGCTTCCTGGTCGCCCGATAGCACCGTCAAATAGACGCCGGTTTCTTTCCCTATGCGGTCTAGCACTGCTGGTCCGTTAGCCGCATCCCGGATAGCCGAGGTGCAGAAACTGATCATGTCCACGGCCCCGCTGGCTTTAGCGAAGGCAACGGCACCGTTAATGAACTCCACCAAATTTTGTTGGCCTTGTTCGGTGATGGCGCCGTCGTCGTCAAGATGACGAATTAGGGACATGGGACGTTTGTGATCGGCATATGCGCTTGGTCGCGCACCAGGAAACGCATCCACTAACAATAAGTGGATGGTATTTGAGCCGATATCCAGCACTCCCAGACGCATGGTCTATTTCTTCTTCGCTTTCCGTGTTGGACCCTTAGCTCGTTTTTCGGCAAGCATTTCAAATGCCTGACCCTCAGTTACCTGTTCCGGTGCGGTACCACGCGGTACGGTCACGTTGGTGGTGCCATCGGTAATATACGGACCAAACCGGCCGTCTTTAATGACGACTTTTTTGCCTGATGACGGATCGTTACCGAATTCGGCCAATGGTGGTTTTGCCTGACCTCGCCCACGACGCTGTTTGGGCTGCGAGTAGATTTCTTCGGCTTCAGCCAGCGTGATGGTAAATAGTTGTTCTTCAGACTCTAGCGATCTCGAGTCACTGCCCTTGCGCAAATACGGTCCGAACCGTCCATTTTGGGCGGTGATCTCTTCACCATCTGCAGCGGTTCCTAGGCTTCGTGGCAGCGAGAGAATTTTCCGGGCATCATCCAGCGTCATGGTGGCAATTTCCATGCCGCTTAGCAGCGAACCAGTTTTGGGTTTTGGTTTTTTCGGGGCCTTTTTAGGTTTTTTGCGCCCATTTTTGTAGTACTCATCGGGCTGAGCATCCTTATGCGCTTGAATCTGTTCTTCGGTCAGATCCGGAATGACCTGGGTGACATATGGCCCATACCGGCCGTCCTTGGCGACAAGTTCGTAACCGGTATCTGGATCGGTACCTAGACTGCGTTCTGAGGGTCCAGCGGTTTCAACCATTTCCGTAGCTACCGCGCTGGTCAGCTCGTCCGGGGCCATTTCTTCTGGCACATTGACCCGTTTCGGATCGGTGCCTTCCTCGGCATCAGCTGGGAGTGCTTGTTCCAAATACGGTCCATAACGGCCCACACGTAAGGTAATGCCTTCGGCAACCGGAATTGAGTTAACCGCACGGGCATCAATATCGCCGAGGTTTTCTACGGTATGTTTGAGCCCTTCGGCGCTTTCTGCGGCCCCGAAATAGAACCCTGATAGCCAGTCTTGGCGGTCCATTTCACCTGCGGCAATCTGGTCTAGATCATCTTCCATTCGCGCGGTAAACGTGTAGTCCACGTACCGGCCAAAGTGTTCCTCTAAGAGTCGGATAACCGAAAAGGCTGTCCATGACGGTACCAGCGCTGAACCACGTTTATGAACATAGCCGCGATCCACAATCGTAGAGATGGTTGGAGCATACGTGGAAGGACGCCCAATTTCGCGTTTTTCAAGTTCGGCTACCAGTGAAGCCTCGGTATAGCGGGCCGGCGGGCTGGTTTCGTGGCCATCAGCCTCCACATCCCGGGCCTCCAATACTTGGCCCTCCGCCATATCGGGTAGTCGAGCGTCGTCTCGGGTGTCCGATTTTTCGTTGGGTACAGATTTTTGATCTGACTCGTAAGCCTTCATAAAGCCCGGCACGGTGATGACCGTCCCAGAAGCAGAAAACTCAGCCACCCGCGGGGTGTCCTCAGCCGATGTACCAACAATTTTAACCGTTGCAGTATATCCGGTGGCATCTACCATTTGCGAAGCTACCGTACGTTTCCAAATCAGTTCATATAACCGAAATTCATCGGCGGTTAATGAGTTTTTGACCTGTGACGGTGTGCGGAAATAGTCGCCGGCCGGACGGATAGCTTCGTGGGCTTCCTGGGCAGCAGCATTCCGCGAAGAATAGTAGCGGGGTTTCTGAGGTACCATATCGCTACCGTAGAGCTCGGTTGCCTGGTTGCGCGCCGCCGAGATCGCCTGCGATGACATGATCACCGAGTCGGTACGCATATAAGTGATGTAACCGTTTTCGTAGAGCCGTTGGGCAACCTGCATGGTCACCCTCGAGGTGAAGCGCAGCCGACGTGATGCTTCCTGCTGCAATGTTGAGGTGGTAAAAGGTGCCGCAGGACGACGACGATACGGCTTGTCTTCCAAAGACGTCACCGCAAACTCGGCGTGTTCTAATCCGCCGGCTAACGACTTGGCTGAAGCCTCATCAAGATGCACCACCTCAGCCTTGGATTTAAGCTGGCCTTTATCGTTGAAGTCCCGGCCAGTAGCCACACGAGTGTCATCAATAGCTGAGAGCTTTGCGCTAAAAGACTCTTCGGTATCAGTAAAGAACTTTGCGCCAATATCCCAGTATGATGCGGCCACGAAAGCCATCCGCTCGCGTTCGCGTTCTACCGCCAGGCGGGTGGCAACCGATTGGACGCGCCCGGCAGAAAGCCCGGGGCCGACTTTGCGCCATAGCACCGGGGAAATCTCGTAGCCATAAAGTCGATCGAGGATACGACGCGTCTCTTGTGCATCGACCAAGTCGGTATCGATTTCCCGGACATTTTCTAGCCCACGTTTGATACCTTCTTCGGTGATTTCGGTAAAAGCCATCCGGTAGACGGGCACCTTTGGTTTCAAAACCTCTAACAGGTGCCAGGCAATTGCCTCGCCTTCCCGGTCAGCATCTGTTGCTAAATAGAGTTCATCGGCTTGTTTTAGTTCTTTACGAAGCTCGGTGACTTTCTTTTTCTTATCGTCTGCAACCACATAATAGGGTTCAAACCCACTATCGGTATCGACCGCGAATTTGCCGAAGGGGCCTTTTTTCATATCCGCCGGCAGATCGGAGGGTCGAGGCAGGTCACGGATGTGGCCTACGGAGGAATCGACAATCCAGCCATCGCCTAAAAATTTGGCAATGGAACGACTTTTGGCCGGCGATTCCACAATAACCAGTCTGGTGAGGTCACCATTGGCTGGTGCAGAACTTTTCGCGCTCACGTGACTCCTTTTCGTTGCAGCGGCTTTATCTAATCTAACTGCTCATGTGCTTCAGGCTCGAATGCTTCTAAGAAACCGTCAATATATAGCGCGGTGATCTTTTGGCGCAATGCATCCGTTTGGCTATCGTCCAGTGCTAATAATCCTGCCACGGCCGCAACAATTTGTCCGACCGTTAGTTCGCCATCGGCCGCGCCCAGTACCGCAGCAGCAGCCGTATCAAGCCGCACGTGGCGGCCAAACCCAGCTCCACAGCGAGCCATCAATACTTCTGGATGTTCAGCTCCGAAACGCTGATACTGCTCATAGGTTACCCATTGAGGGGCAACTAAATGCCAATCACTAAGACTCCAACCTGTAGCTTCTGCAGTATATATGGTGTCATATTTTTGCACAGCAGCCATCCAGGCCTCCGCCACCGGCTGATACACAGCGGCGGTATGGTATTCGAAAATCCGCAGTGGTGTAGTGGCATCACGTTTGCGTAACCACACCCAGCCGAAACCGATCTGAGTGACACCACGGTTGGCAAAATCGTCCAGATATCGCAGGTAGGCATTGTCGTAGTTTTCAGGCTGAAGGTTTTCTGAAGAATCTTGCAACCAAATTTCAGCATACTGGGCTGGGTCCGAGCTGGAGCGTTGGATTGCCCAGATATCCATCGACTCGGCGGGCCAGGCTGATAACCGTGCATGCCAATCGGTGTCGCCAAATATTTCCCAGTTTGCCAGCATTACGGATTGACCCCCGGCGGTCAGCACCGTATCAAGACTCGATATGAGTTCTTTGACGAACTGATCGCCGGTTTGGCCTGTTTCCCGGTACGTATGGGTCAGCTCGTTTTGGGCCGGGGCAATAACAAATGGTGGGTTGGTAACCACCAAATCAAAGGTTTCACCAGCAACCGGTTCCAGCATATTTCCCAGCGCCACCGTGACGCGTTCACCCAAGTTTTCCGGGTCCACATTGACACGTGGGGCATTCAACAAAATGTTAAATACTGCAAAGTCCAACGCGCGTTGAGAGATATCGGTAATCGTTACGTGCTGGGCATGGGTCAGCAAATGCAGGGCTTGGATACCGCAACCGGTACCAATATCCAAGGCGTTGACGACGCTGGCCCGCGGAGTGATTTCGGCCAGGGTCATCGACGCCTTGCCGATGCCTAAAATATGTTCGGCCGGTAGGGGGTGTCCCAACTGTAAAGCGGTTTGGTCTGAGACCACCCACATGTCACCTGGATGGTCGGTGGCATAGGCTGAAATGTCTACGGTGGCGACGATATCGCCGTCATCGTTGGTGGTTATAAGATTGAGCTTTTTGGCACCGTCCAGAGTTAGGGTAGCAAATATGGCCCTGGCTAGATCGGGACTGATCGGATCGCCCAGCATAAAACAACTAATGAGCCCGGCTAGACGGTTCCCTTCGGATAGTGGTGTCATTAGGCTGCGTCGTGCCGGGATGGGTTGCTGACGATCCAGTGCAGCGATTGCTGTGGGCCCAAGTAGCTGCGCCACGTTATCGGTGGTGTATCCGGCAGATACGAAATCTTGATGCAAGGCGCTGATAGCACCTCGATCAGCCAGTGGTGCAGGATACACTAGCTATTCACCTCAGCAGTATCAGCGGCACATGTGGCACACACCCGATCTGGTTGCTGGTCGTGACAGGCCTGGCAGACAACCGCTAATGTTTTGCAACCAGCAGCTGTGCAATTGCGTAATTCAGCACACGGGGTGGAGCACAGTTGGCAGGAGCCGATCACTTTAGCGTCGTCAGAAAAATCGATGCGCATGCGATCGTCAAAGACGTAAAGCGAGCCTTCCCACAAACCGTTATCACCGAACGCTTCACCATAACGTACTATGCCACCATCTATTTGGTAGAGCTCTTTGAACCCACGATTTGCCATCAAAACCGTCAACGCTTCGCAGCGTATTCCACCGGTGCAATAGGTAATAATCGGTTGGTCTTTGAGATGATCGTATTTTCCGGATTCAAGTTCAGCTATGAAATCACGGGTCGTGGTCGTATCGGGTACCACGGCATTTTTAAACTTACCGATTTGAGCTTCGAAAGCATTACGCCCATCAAAAAACGTCACCGGGTTACCTTGTGCTTCACGCTTAGACACGAGTTCATTGACTTCTTGGGGGCTCAAATGTTTTGCGGTACCCAACACTTGGTTACCGTGTTGCACCTGAATTTCTTCGGGACGGCCAAAAGCCACGAGTTCCGGTTTCACTTTGACACTAAGCCTTGGAAAATCGGCATCGGAACCCTCCGACCATTTGACTTCCAAGCCCTGAAACGCCGGATAAGCTCGAGTGGACTTTACATATTCTTTCACCGCTTTGATATTGCCACCCACGGTCCCGTTGATCCCCTGAGGCGCAATAATAATACGACCGGTAAGTTCTAATCTTTTACACAGTTCTTTTTGCCACAGCGCTACGGCTTGAGGATCTTGGATTGGGGCGAAATGGTAGTAGAGCGCGATTTTAGTTTGTGGATTCATCAGTTGGTTTTTCTTTTCGCGTTTAGAACAGTTGGGTTAAGGCTTTGAGCTTTCTTAAGAGTGACAAGTTGGTCATGCTTGTGCAATCTCGCTGCCCGTGGCTGGGCTTAGAGCGTGACTAAAGCTATCCTAGAACTATGGCTATCACTACTTCATTGACAGACGAACTCGCCGCGGCTTGGCTCACCGGTCGTGCGCGAATTCGAAACTATCACCTCACGAGTCAGGGCGACATTCATGCTGCCCTGCGTACAGCGGAATCGGCTGAAGCCGGCGAAGATCTGTGGGAATACGTTGTCACCAACACCACGGACGAGGTTTTGAAGGTTGTTGCCGAAGAGATCATCAAACATCCGACTCGTCAACTGATTGTAGCAGCTGACCTACCCGAACAGGCTCAACCATCAGGGGCCACCGCACGAGCCTATGCGGAAAAGACAGGCCTTCGCACCATTGGGGTTGATGAACTTGTGATGGTCACCGATATGAGCGAGCAAGATGTGGAAGAACCCATCGTCCCAGATCACCTTAGCGCCGAAGTGACTCGCAATGATGGCTGGTTCATGGTGGCATTTTATGTCACCTCGGAATCCGGTGAAAAAACATTAGCCGCTCGTGGTCGGGTTGCCGTGGTTGATGGTACTTATGCGGTTTTTGATCAGATTTGGACTTCACCAAATTTCCGTCGTCAAGGTCTTGGCTCGCTGACGATGCGCTACCTCAGTTCGTTGGCATTGGAACACGAAGTTGAACAAGGCCTGTTGATTGCCGGGACCGAAGGCCAAGCCCTGTATTCGTACTTGGGTTGGACCCCGATTGGTGATGTTGTGGTCTTAGGCCATCCAGACATCGAACCACAAGATCAGTGGGCCACCCAGACCTTCGAGCCGTAATTAACAACTCATTCAAACATTTTCAGACAACGACGCTGCAGCTTTCCTGGCGGAGTTTCTTGGCTATTCGCGTATACCTGATCAACTTGTACATACGCGTATTTTGCCAGAACGCACCCCCAGGTTTGCTGTCTGGCCCGATTCCACACCACAAGAATTTCTTACCGCCGTTGGTTCACTTGGCGTAGCAGAACCCTTTGAACACCAAGTCCGGGCCATCGACGCGGCCATGAGTGGCCAGCACGTGGTGTTGGCCACCGGCACCGCATCTGGCAAATCCCTGGCCTATCAGCTACCTGTGGTCACCGAACTCACCGATGGGGTTTCCACCGCGTTATATCTAGCGCCAACGAAAGCTTTGGGGGCTGACCAGTTTGCCTCATGGCAGTACTTCGCCGATCAAGGCGTTTCATGGTTACGCCCTGCACGCTATGACGGCGATACCGACCCACAGTCTCGTTCCTGGGCGCGCGACCATGCCAATGTGCTGGTAACCAATCCGGATATGCTGCACATTGGAATATTGCCCAATCACACGGGTTGGGCAACATTTTTGCGTAACCTCAAATATGTCATTGTTGATGAAGCACACACCTATCGGGGAGTCTTTGGATCCCATGTTGCTGTAGTGCTTACCCGGCTGCGCAGGATCTGTGCCAGTTTGGGCAACCCTAATCCAGTCTTTATTGGGGCATCGGCAACCTCAGCATCTCCGGCACAAAGTTTCTCCAAACTTATCGGGGCCGAGGCCATCAGCGTCGAAGATGATTCCTCAGGGCATGGTGAAGTAGTCATTGGGTTCTGGGAATCAGAATTTACCGGCACATCCGGAGAACACGGGGCTCCCCTACGCCGCTCACTGGTGGCAACTAGTGCTGATATGTTGTCAGATTTGGCTGTCAATTCGATACGGTCGGTGGCTTTTATTCGATCGCGACGTGGTGCCGAAGCTATGTCTCAAATGGTGAAACGCAACCTATCGGAGATTGACCCTAGTTTGGCCGGACGTGCAGCAGCCTACCGTGCCGGATTACTCCCCGAAGAACGCCGTGAGGTGGAGACAAAACTCAACAGTGGTAAATTACTAGCTGTTTCTACAACTCCCGCCTTGGAGCTAGGCATTGATATCGCCGGACTCGATGGTGTCATTGTTGCCGGCTGGCCAGGAACCCGGGCCTCTTTTTTCCAACAGCTTGGCCGCGCTGGACGCTCCGGACAGCGCTCGATTGCGCTCTATGTTGCCGGAGACGATCCCATGGATACCTATCTGGTGCACCACCCACAAGCAGTCTTCGATCTGGCAGTTGAAGACAACGTGATTGATGCGCAGAATCCACATATTATGTCGGCTCATCTGTGTGCTGCTGCCGCCGAAATTCCACTGACACCAGATAGTCTGGGCACGTTTGGCGACCCCGACCACGTACGGCACATCGTTGAAGAACTCACCGCGGCCGGGTATTTACGTCGCCGACCGGCTGGGTGGTATTGGACTCATGAGCAGCATGCAGCAAGCATGATTAATCTTCGCGATGCCGGTTCCGGGCCGATGCAGATTATTGACGCCGAAACCGGGGTGGTATTGGGCTCGATCGGCGCTGAGCAAGCCCATACCCAAACCCATCCGGGGGCCGTGTATGTACACCAAGGACGGACATGGGTTGTCGAAGAACTCGACGAGGACCATGCCGCAGTAGTGGTTGTCCGTGCTGAACCTGAATATTTTACCCAGGCAAGAGACGTTACTGACGTTGAAGTTCTAAGCGAAGATGCTCGCATCTATTCGGAGACGGACCAATTAGCCTGGGTACACGGCCCAGTGAAAGTAACCAACCAGGTCGTGTCGTATCAGCGCAAAGATATTTCTACTGGCCAGGTTATTGATGAGCAACCACTAGATCTCAGTGCCCGTGAACTATTTACCCAAGCGGTGTGGTTTACCGCTCCCGCCGAAAACTTCATCACCGCCGGCTTGACGACTGATCGTCTTGGTGGAGCTCTGCATGCTGCCGAGCACGCGATGATCGGGATGTTACCTTTGGTGGCTTCTAATGATCGTTGGGACATCGGCGGAGTCTCCCTGGTCTTGCACCCGGATACGCAAGCCCCCACCGTATTTGTCTATGACGGTCATCCGGGTGGGGTAGGCTTTGCAACCCGTGGGTTTGCCCAAGCCAGTACATGGATTACCGCGACCATTGAAGCCATCGACAATTGCGAGTGCATCGAGGGTTGTCCCTCCTGTGTTCAATCGCCCAAATGTGGGAATCGAAATTCTCCATTGGATAAATCAGGTGCTGTCACGGTATTGCAATACGTCAGAAGTGCTTTATCTAGGGCAGTTTCGGTCCCGCCCGAGACTCAGCCGTAGTGTCTAATCCGATAGGAGCCGCCAAGCTGACCTGAATGTGTGCTACCCCGGGCTCGTCAATCTGGCATGAGGTCATGCTGGCACCATGAGCAGCCACTGTCTGCTCTGCCAAAGTGCACGGATCACCCATCATTAACCCTCGTGCTGCATCCGCTGCCGATAACGCCGCTAAGTCTGCTGCTACGGCGGCACGTGAGGCCGCCACCTGGACTTGGATTAAGGTTAATGTCGCTGCTAGGAGTAGCATCAGTGCAGCAAAAATCGTCAGCATCATGGCCGTTGAGGCACCTTCATCGTTAGCTATGGTTCTACGGTCCATTGATTTGGTGCTTTCGCTTTAGCTGTCAGTTCGATGCTGGGGAACAACCCGAGTGGTCCCGGCACTGGGCTGGTTAGCTCCACGGTGGCCCAATCGCCTGAGCCTGAGGCTGTTACGTTTGTGGCGTTAGATGTCATATTGGCTACCGTTGTGTGTATAGCGTCTGAGGCTTCGCCACGCGCCAGTTGTCGTGCGGCCACCGCGGCGGCTTGCTGCATATTCGATTGGTGCATACCCACTGCAATGACGTTGATGAGCATGGCAATAGCTAGCACGACGACTGGCAGGATAACCGCGAATTCCGCAGTTACCGAGCCCTCGGTATGTTTTTTTATTGGGTCCATGGTGCCTCCCGAGTTGGCCGAGGCTATGCCTCGGCCAACTCTTTTCCAAACTTAGAAGCTCAAGGCGCGTTCAATGAGCCCTTCGAGCAGGCCTTGAACAGTGCCAGAGGATAAAACTGCAGCTAATATCCCAGCAAAGGCAACGGCTGCCAGTGTGACAATCGAATACTCCGCTGTGTTAGCGCCGGTATCATCGAACAGATCGATGCGGAATGGTTGGGTGTCTTTCATGGTGTTCTCCTTGGTGTTTTCGGGTGGGTTGCCATATTGAGTTATAGGTTGAGGCGGCGTTCAGCCAGGTAACAAGGCAAGCACCATCGGAATGATGCCTAACAGAATAAAGCTTGGCAGCATGCATATTCCGGTGGGCAGTACCAAACGAATCGCCAGTTCTTGGGCAAGTTGTTCGGCCATGCGTTTGCGGTTTGCTCGCAGCGCGGTAGCAGCCGTGGTGAGCATGTGTGCTGAAGGAACCGCAGAAATATGAACGAATCGCAGTTCATCTCCCAGTTGCTTTAGTTGGGGGTCGTCTTGGACGTGCTGCCAGGCTATGTCCCAGTCCATACCTAAGAGCAGTTGGTCTGCCACGAGGGTTAACGGTTGGCAGCCCGGAAGATGTGTGCCGACTGCTTGCAAACCTGCAGGCAAAGATGTTCCTGCGGAAAATAGTTGTGCCATAACGTCCAGCACTAATGCCGGGTCGATGTATGTTGGAGTGGGCTTCATGGTACTTCTGCCGTTTCCATCATCCGGCTTGTCCATCGTCGACCAGCGATAGCTAGCGCCGCACCGGTGCTTAGGATCACCCATCCTGTTGGGGTGGTCAACAATTGCGGGATAGATGCACCCAGCATGTGTGCCAAACCGATTCCAGCTACCGGTAGCCAGGCCAGCAGGTTAGCGGTAGCTTTTGGGCCGGCAGATGCTGCCTGCCGGGCTTGGTGAGCGTCTTCGCCAGCTTCTAGAGCATCCGCCAGACGGTACAAAATTTGTGACAGCGATATGCCGGTGTGCTGAGCCAAAGTTAGCGTCGCTGAAAGCTGCTGCCATCCGTTATGATGCCCCGGTCGCGTCACATCGACAAAGTATGGTTGCTGTAGCATTGCTGCGGACTGCTGAGCAATAAGTACGTGGTGCATACAGCATCTAGGGTCGGCAGCTTCAGGCTGGGGAACGACATCGCAAGGTTTATGCGCCTGAGCAACTTCGGGCCAAAGCTGTGTCAGTGGACGCCCAGCAGAAAGAAGTGCCGCAGCCTGTCGGATAACGCTGATGAAGTCAGCGTGCTCTTGAGCTGCCCGACGCTTGGCCGTGATCAAACCCATAACGGCTTTTACAGGATTCATGCTGCCGTCTCCTGTTCAACAGCAATAGTATCCAGTAGGGCCAAACCGGGCCCTTCAATAACCTGGTCGCCTACCGTGGTTAACACCGGGACAAGATGCAAATTGGCTTGGTCACCAGTCTTGGATAGTAGGGCGATTTCGGCTGGATAGCGTGCCCCGTTTTCGTTGCGGTGTAAATGAATAACAACGTCAATCGCCGAACGAATTTGCAGCGCAGCGGTGGTGGGGTCGAGACCGGCAAGTGCAGCCATGGCATGGAGCCTGGCGGGAACATCTGCCGCCGAATTCGCATGGACTGTGCCGATGGCGCCACGGTGACCTGTATTCATAGCGGCTAAAAAATCGGCAACTTCAGCTCCTCGACATTCCCCTACGATTACTCGGTCAGGACGCATACGAAGCGCCTGCCGGATGAGCACTGGCAGGCTAATGCCACCTTGGCCTTCGGTGTTCGGGTCACGGGTGGCAAGACCCACCACGTGTGGATGTTTAATGGCTAGTTCAGGGGTATCTTCAATCGTAAGGATGCGTTGGCTTGATTCCACCGTTGCTAATAATGCGGCTAATAACGTGGTTTTGCCCGATCCTGTGGCGCCGGAGATCAACATATTGGTTCGGTGGGCCATCAGATGCGCAATGACGTGGAGCCATATTTGCGCATTGGGCCAATCCCCGCTGAGTGTATCTAGCGTGGGCTGGCTTTGTGACGGTAAACGGATAGAAAGCTGCGGACCTGCTGTAGCAATGGGTGGCAATACCGCATGAACCCTGGCATTACCAATCTGCACATCACCAAAGGGCATGCCCTCGTCAAGACGTTTCCCACCTTGGCCCAGCAGTCGGACCGCGAGCGCTTTGGTTTCTGCAGCTTCTAGAATGGTATCGGTTCGGCTTAGTCCAACACCCGTATCCGTCCAAATGCGGCCGTGTCCATCGACGATGATGTCGGTTATTTCTGGGTCTTGAGCAAACTTAGCTAACGGACCCAGACCCAATAGGTCATCAACGAGCCGCTGCATTGTGTTTGTGGCGTCATCGAGGGAAGTTACCGGCACGTGTTGAGACACAGCCTGCGCTACAACGGCAGTATTGGGCTTGGTTTGTTGTTCTTTTGGGGTTAGCCGCGCCGCCAACCACTGTTTAGCCGCTGTGAATCCACCCGTTTTCTGGGGGAGCTCTGGAACCCATCCGCGCGTCATACCTGATCACCTCGCTGCATCCAGCGGCGTAGCGCTTTACGATTTCGAGTCGTCTTGGCTAGGACACCGAAATCGTCACCTCTGCCATAGGCCGGGACTCGATGTCTGTGGTAATCCACCTTCTTGTGCGGTTGAAAATTGACGTACAGTGGCCGGGAACAATCATCTACATGGATGACGCGTACACCTTGGGCAGCCAACAGTTGAGCCCTAAAGACATCTGCCCCGCAATTAATAACGACATGTGCGAAATATTGATGGGCGGCAGCAAGCGTATCGGGCAGCATCTTCGAGCTCAATGGGTTAGCTCCATCGGTTTGAAGCAGCATGGTTAGACCTGCCCAACTCGGTGCATTGAGCAAGCATATGTGTGGCGATGGCACGGGCTCATCGATATCTAACACCGTTAGATCATTGCCAGTAGCTGACAAAATCGTCTGGCTCAGGGGTCCGGTAGTATCGGCGTCGATGAATAGCGTCGCATCCTTACAGACGGCATAAGCCATCGCAGCGCTTAGCAGTGGGTAGGTATCTGCCCCGGTTTGCACAACAGCCCAATCAGTAGTGTGCTGTGGCCGTGGAAAGGATGTCTGGCTAAGCCACCGTTGGAAACTGGTAGCTTCTTCTGGGTAATGCCACTGATGATCTTCGGCACGCAGCATAGGGCCAGCCACATGAATTTTGGCAACAACCCACTGCTCATCGGGTGCTTCAGAGCACTTCCGTGGAACCAGTCCGAGGGCTGCAACTACCGCATAAACAAATTCGGTGGCCTCGACGGTGCCATCCTGGTCATCCACCAGGATGCTGCGCGGGGTGTCTTGCTTTGGTTTCTTGCCCCATCTGAGTCTGCGTTGTGTGGTTGTCATGTACTAACCATCAGACAAATGCCCAGCCACTCCGCCAGGTTTAATGGTTTTGGGGACAACTGGCTGTTGCCATCAACACTGTGGACAGTGTGCTGGACGGCTAGCTGCGGCCTGTAAGGTCGGTGTCAACATGATCTGGATCAAAGACGACTTCAGGAACCGTTTGAGTTGCATCCCAGTCGGTGATGTCAATGATGTAGCGCGGATCCCAGGGTTCTGCCCATCCCAGCAGTTCCAGCACCCTGTCGAGGACCATGGCGGTAAATCCCCAGACCAATGTGCCGCCTACGCAAAAAGCTGGAGTGCCGTAACGGTATTTTGTACTGCGGTCAGTAGCCACAGCTGTAACGCGTAATGTGGGGTTTACCAAATCTCCCACCGGCACGCGAAAGACTCGAGTCGCCTCTGTAGTAGTACGCATTTCATTGGGGCGCTGCCACCAGCCAACCACAGGGGTGACACAGAAATTGGAGACGGCCAATGGTAGGGACGGCAATTGTCCAATGGGAATAATACCGGCGGGATCTACGCCAGTTTCTTCATGGGTTTCTCGAATCGCACATGCTGTCGCATCAAAGTCCTGAGTTTCTAGGCCCCCACCTGGAAACGAAACTTGGCCCGGGTGATTTCGTAACGCCAGCGAACGTTGGGTGAGCAGTACATCGAGTTCTTTAGGCACGATTGTACGTTTGAAACTTGCCGGACGGTCATCCATCGATCCAAATAACAGCAGCACCGAGGCGTCTTTGGGGTTGTCCATTGCCGGTAATCTATAGGGCCACGTATGTTGATGCTCAGGCAGGGCTGCTGTCGGAGAAACGGTGACACTCTGGACAATGTCGGGGTCGACCTCACCGTGGGTGTGCACAAGCGCCAGCAGATCAGCTAACGCACCATCGAGCTGCATTAGGCCTCCCATTTATACCCGGCTGCCTGCAGTTCAGCCCGGGTTGCACCGTTAAGTAATGCTTGATGAAGTTGTTCGCGTCCAGGTGCCAGCTCGTAGGCGAGCAGTTGCTTAGCAGCCTGCGGGTTGATTTCTCCGATCCCGGCAGAAGGACACCAGTGGGCTACAGGACAAGCGCCACAGGCAGGACGCTTTGCATGACAAACTCTGCGACCAAGAAAAATTACACGGTTCGACAGTTCGGTGTAATCTTTGGGCTCAAATAATGCGGCGATATCTCGTTCCACCACCTGAGCATTTGTTGACTCGGTCCACCCGAACCGATTTGCCAGCCGTATCACATGAGTGTCGGTGGTAATACCTGGTACACCGAAGGCATTCCCCAATACCACAAAGGCTGTCTTACGGCCTACCCCAGGCAGCTTGACCAGCTCGTTAAGAGTATCGGGTACCTGGCCGTCATGCTCTTGCATTATCGCTTGAGATAAGCCCAGCAGAGCACGGGTTTTATTTTTATAAAAACCGGTTGGACGAATAAGTGTTTGCAGCTGTGTTTCATCAGCCTGGGCCATGGCAGCAGCATCGGGATACTGCGCAAAGAGTTGAGGCGTTACCGAGTTGACCCGGATGTCTGTGGTTTGAGCGCTCAATACGGTAGCCACCAGTAATTCGAAAGGATTACTAAAATCTAACTCAGCGTGCGCGTACGGGAAAACCTCGCCTAGGACCCGGTATATCTTGCGCGCCCGGCGTTTCTTTGCCAACGGGGTTTCCTGCCTCATAATCGTCCCTTTCCTCCACTGACTACCAGTCTCATCCTAGGTGGCTCACTACTCGATGTGGAATGCGTTGCTTCAATACGGCTATTACCGCTCGTCGCGTCCTAGGTAACCGTTCAACGCAAATGAGGTTTGATCAGCTAGAAAAAACGCTCTACCATAACCCTAGATGTGACTACGATCACGAATTTAAGGAGCCGCATGGTCACCACACATGAACACGAAACCCTGCAACGGGCCCACGATCTATACGCCCAGGCTGAAGATAGCCAGCTTGAATACTGGGCTTCCCGGGCCCGCGACGAGGTGCATTGGGATACACCGTTTACCCAGGTACTGGATTGGTCGAATCCACCGTTTGCTCGCTGGTTTGCCGATGGCACAACCAATGCCTGTTACAACGCGGTGGACCGCCACGTAGCGGCAGGAAATGGGGACCGCATTGCCCTGTACTTCGAAGGTGAACCCGGTGATACCGATGCCGTCACCTATGCTGACTTGCAGGCACGTGTCTCCCAGACGGCAAATGCCCTGGAATCACTAGGTGTGGCCAAGGGAGATCGCGTGGCCATCTATTTGCCTATGCTGGTCGAGGCGGTTGTAGCCATTCTAGCCTGCGCTCGCATCGGCGCGGTGCACTCAGTAGTCTTTGGTGGTTTTTCGGCCGAAGCGTTGCGTTCCCGCATCGATGATGCCGAAGCCAAGGTGGTCATCACCGCTGATGGGTCCTACCGTCGTGGTAAACCCAATATGCTCAAGCCAATCGTTGATGATGCCTTGGCCGCTGAGGGTCATACGGTGGAACACGTACTCGTGGTTGCACGCAACAAGGAGGCCATCAACTGGGTTGAGGGCCGAGATAAATGGTTCCACGAGGTAGTGGCAGCCCAGCCAACCAGCCATCCGATTGTCTGGCACGAGGCAGAACATCCGCTCTTTATTCTGTATACCTCAGGGACTACTGGCCAGCCCAAGGGCATTTTGCATACTACCGGCGGTTATCTAACCCAGGTGACTGCAACGGCTCGAGATACATTCGATTTGCAGCCAGAAACCGATGTTTTCTGGTGCACCGCCGATATCGGCTGGGTCACTGGGCATTCCTATATTGTCTATGGACCACTGTCTAATGGTGCCACTCAGGTGCTTTATGAAGGCACTCCGGATACTCCGCACCGCGGCCGTTGGTGGGAGATCGTAGAAAAATACGGGGTCACTATCCTCTATACAGCCCCTACAGCGATTCGCAGTGCCATGAAATGGGGCCGTGATATCGCCGACCGCTATGATTTATCTTCTATCCGCCTGTTAGGTTCGGTTGGCGAAGCAATTAACCCGGAAGCCTGGGATTGGTATCGCGAGGTAATTGGCGATAATAATGGCGCCGGCACGATCAGTGAAGACGGCGCTGTAATCCCAGGTCCGCGTAAATTCGAGCACGTGCCCATCGCCGATACTTGGTGGCAGACGGAAACCGGGGCCCATATTCTTACTCCCCTACCTGCTTTGTCGGCCGATGAACTCAAACCTGGTTCCGCTCAGCGTGCTGTTCCGGGTGTATCAGTTGATGTTGTCGATGACTACGGCAACACTATGCAAGACACCACACAAGGGTTTTTGGTTATCCGTGACCCTTGGCCTGCGATGGCCCGGACTATTTGGGGTGACGACCAACGCTTCGTGAATACCTACTGGTCCCGGTTCGACGGCATGTATTTCGCCGGCGATGGTGCCCGGTTTGATGAAGACGGCGACATTTGGTTGTTAGGTCGCGTCGATGACGTCATGAATGTTTCCGGACATCGGCTCTCGACCACCGAAATCGAGTCATCGCTGGTCGCCCACGAGCTGGTTGCAGAGGCTGCAGTTGTTGGAGCTGCCGACGCCACCACAGGTCAGGCCGTATACGCGTTTGTGATTCTGACTGAGGATGCCGAAGGTATCGACCAAGATACAGCTGAAGCGACACTGCGTGAGCATGTTGGTGCTCAGATTGGCCCAATTGCCAAGCCGAAACGCATTCTGGTGACAACCGATCTACCCAAAACCCGTTCGGGCAAGATTATGCGTCGGTTGCTCAAAGATGCAGCAGAGGGTCAAACGCAGGCCGACCCCACAGCGTTGGCCACACTGGCAGATCCTGCAGTAATGGAAGAGATCCTGTCAGGAATGCGCCCGTAGCTCTCCTTCAAATACAAAATGCCTCGGCCATCACCATTTCGGTGATGGCCGAGGCATTTAACTCGTTCTATAAACCGCGACTTGCCGATGCTTCATCAGCAAACTCGCCTGAGTCTTCATCCGCGTTGCGTTGCAAGTGGATCACCGCTGCGATGAGTCCACCAAAAACGGTTACGCATGCAATGATAAGCATGATAATGGCGATACCGGTCATGATCCGACCTCCTGTCCTGTTTCGTGATGAGCGACGTGTTTACCTTCAATATGGTCGGCATCATCCAACGGATATTCGTTTTCAGAACGTTCGACATAAAGGGCTGACTTCTTACTCCAGGGCACCAGCGACAGGATAATACCAATCACAATCAAGCTGATAACCATGCCCCACCCGAAAGTATTAATGTACCAATTTGGTAAACCACCATATGGTTCGTCGGCGCTTATTTGGTCGATAAATTCTGCAATCAGTGTGTAGCCCAGTACAACGGGCAACAAGATACCAATCAGGAATTTATAGATAGCACCCAGCCGGAATGAAGAAACCTTATTAAGGTGCTTGACCATCCGATCCAGACGACGTAGCAGCCAGGCCACGACGACGACGGCAACAAATGCTGCAGCAACAATGCCGAACTGATTCACAAAGTAATCCGAGACATCCAACAGGTGGAGTCCCGAGGTCGTACCAAAGCCGATCAGGGACAGCAGTGCGATGAGCACACCGAAGGTTGAAACCACCGTCACCCGTGACCACCCGGTTTTATCTTTGACTGCCGATAAGGTGACTTCAAGGATCGAAACCATAGAAGTGAATCCGGCAAATAGCAATGACCCAAAGAACAACACCCCAATGATGGGGCCCAGTCCAAGTGGTGCTTGAGAAATAATTTCAGGAAACGCTACAAATGCCAGCCCGATTCCGGAGGTCACAACTTCTTCAATATGGACCCCGGCAGTCTGAGCCATAAAGCCCAATGCGGAAAACACGCCAATGCCGGCTAGGATTTCAAACCCTGAGTTCGAGAACCCTACGACCAAGCCCGAACCGGTCAAGTTGGTGCGTTTTTTCAAATACGAGGAATAGGTGATCATGATGCCAAAGCCCACTGACAGTGAGAAAAAGATTTGGCCGTAGGCCGCTATCCAAACCCCGGGGTTTAACAGGGCGCCCCAGTCCGGTGTGAATAATGCATCTAGACCACCGGCGGAGCCTGGTAGAGACAAAGCAATGCCCACCAGAACCAAGAACATCACAACCAAAATAGGGATCCCGATTGCCGAAGCCATGCCAATTCCGCGACGGACCCCCATCCCTAGAACAACCAGCACGGCGATCCACACCGCCAGCATCGGCCAAAAGACCCCTGGAACGATGGTGAAATCCATGGCAGGTGTCTCTGCCATCTGCAGGTAATCTTCAAAGAAGAAAGCGTTTGCGTCATTACCCCAGGCTTCAGTGGAAGAAAAGTATATATAACTGGCCGACCAGCCCAGAATCGCAGCGTAGTAGACACCGATAACTACACAGATCATGGCCTGCCACCAACCGACACCTTCGGTCCATTTCGCAAGGCGACGGAAGGCCAACGGTGGCGATCCCTTGAATCGGTGCCCGATGGAATAATCAAAAAATAGCAATGGAATACCGGCGGATAACAGCGCGACCAGATACGGGATGATAAAGGCGCCGCCACCGTTTTCATATGCGATGTATGGGAAACGCCAAATATTTCCCAGGCCGACCGCAGAACCCATTGCCGCCAGGATAAACACCCAACGACCACCAAAATCTTCGCGATCGTGAGCCTTAGCTGGCATTGATGTAGTTTGAGAGGACATGTTTACCCCTTTGCGCAAGTGAATATGAGTCAAAATGACTTATATCACCTAAGAATACGCGGTACGCCTCAGGAGAACAATGGGGGCAGAACGACCACAGCCCAGGTGACCTGCGAAAATCACTCCTCGAGACAGTGCCCAGTGGCCACTGTGTCAGATAAACCCGGCGCTTCGGTTACGACCTGGGAGATTTCGTCCCGAGTCAAGGCGTAACCTATTTCCGCATCAGAGGCACGAGCAAAAATAATCCCGGCAACTGAGCCATCTTCAGCCACCAGTGCCCCACCAGAGTTGCCCTGACGTACATCGGCTGCTACCTGGTACACATCACGAAGCTGCGGATTTTGATCATAAATATTAGCCACGGTAGCTGGGCCACGGGCTTGTATCTGCGCACCGGTAATTTGGTGTGGCCCGCCCGAGGGATAACCTAATACAAAAGCTTCTGCGCCCTGATCAATCGGATCACCAAACTCCACCGTGGGTAGTTGGGCCTCCGGTAACGCAATAACAGCGACGTCGACTTCCGGGTCAAATGCCACAACTTCACCGGTAAATAACTGCCCGTCGTTGCTTTCTACCTGAGGGGCTTCTACCCCGGCAACCACGTGTGCGTTCGTTAACACTCGGTCAGGCGTCAGGGCAAATCCCGAACCCGTCTGACTTTGCCCACATTCATAGGCGCTACCGGTAATACGTACGGAAGATGCACTAACATCTTCGACAGCCGTGCTGGGCTCAACAGCAGGCTCTTCAGCATCGGGAGCGTCGTCATCTGCCAGTTCCAGTTCCGGTAATTCTGATGAATCCAGTACATCAGCACGCACCTGTGCGATCCAGGCTCGGGCACTTTCTGGGGTCAGTTGGGTTACTACGGACACAATCCGAGACTGTTTCAGCACACTGGTAATTCCGGGTACCCCGACCGAAGAAACAGAAAAGGCGATCAGCGAGATCAAGACTGCGGCAATGGCGGTGTTTCCAATTGCGCCCAAGAATTTATCGATGGTACGCATGGTGGGGTGGCTGATTTGTAGCCGTAATCTTCGCCCAATCATCTGTCCCAACCACATACCGAACCAGATGAGCACTGCAGTAACAGCAACCATAGCCACGATACGTACGACACCGGCTGGCACCAGTTCAACAATAACGGGCATCAACACTAAGCCACCGAGCACCCCTGCAATCGCGCCGATGATGGTACCCATCGAAACCCAAAAACCCCGGCGAAAGCCGTTGACGATTATGACGAGCAACACGAGCACCAGCGCCCAGTCAAGCCAGGAGAACCCTATAATGTCCCACCGTCCCATTCAGCCGTTCTTTGGGGTGGTTACAGCCTTCTAAGCGTAACCTTATTTAGGTTTTGTGCAGAACCGCCTTGCCATTAGCGTAGTATTTCGGTTGAATTTTAGTTTATCGTGGAAGAATAGCTTCGCCTGTGGTTGTGACGATTTCCACATGGGCTTCTACATTCGGTAGAATCGCTGGGAAGCCCACCTTGAAACGCACTAGTGTTTATGTGCCCGAACCGGTAGTTATCGGCCACCCACATAAATAACCAAGTTTCGGCAAGAGTTTTAGTTCGGCCCACGAGGCCAGTAAGGAAAGCTACAAAACAATGGATTTGGACGTATTGCGCAATGCACCGCTCTTCACACACCTCGATGATGAGGTGTTCAGCGCTCTGACCGCGGAGCTGACCGAGGTTGAGCTTTCCCGCGGAGCCTCGGTATTTCACGAAGGTGATGATGGAGATCAGCTGTACGTCATCTTATCGGGCAAGATCAAACTGGGCCGCACCGCACCAGATGGTCGTGAAAACCTGCTAGCAATCCTGGGACCGGGCGAAGTCTTCGGTGAAATGGCACTATTCAACCCGGCTCCTCGCTCAGCGTCAGCCACCGCAGTGTCTGCAACCAGTTTGGCCGGGTTGCGCCACGAAAACCTCCGCAAAGTCATCTACTCGTCACCAGAAGTCTCGATGCAGCTACTTGGGGCCTTAGCCCGTCGCCTATCACGTACCAACGAGTCGCTGGCCGATCTCGTATTCTCCGACGTGCCAGGCCGTGTAGCTAAGGCACTTCTAGATTTGGCCGACCGTTTCGGTCGCCCAACCGCCGATGGTTTGCTCGTCGCCCACGATCTGACGCAAGAGGAGCTAGCCCAGCTAGTCGGTGCATCTCGCGAAACGGTCAACAAAGCGCTTGCCGAATTTGTACAGCGCGACTGGCTCCGCTTGGAAAACCGCGCTGTGATCGTCTTGGATCTACAGCGGTTGCGTCAACGCGCACGCTAAATACCAACTACTGAAATAAAAACACGGGCTAAAACTTTCAGCGTTTTAGCCCGTGTTTTTTGCTGTTACAACGTTAATTATTCCGCGACCTTAACAATCATCTCGACTTCTACCGGCGCATTCATCGGCAACATAGCCACACCCACAGCCGATCGAGCATGGATGCCGCGGTCTTGGAAAATTTCGCCAAGAAATTCTGATGCACCATTAAGCACCACGTGTTGCTGATCGAAATCTGTTGCAGACGAAATAAACCCCACAACCTTAGTAATCTGGGTAACGTTATCCAGATTACCGATTTCGGCCTTAATCGCGGCCAATGCGTTAAGCACACAAATCCGTGCATAGCTGGCGGCGTCCTCGATGCTCACAGCGTCGCCGACTTTCCCGGTGGCAGCAAGCTTGCCGTCTACCAACGGAAGCTGACCAGAGGTATAGACATGGTCACCATCGCGGATCGTCGGCACATATGCTGCCAAGGGTTTTCCAACTTCCGGCAACGTGTATCCGGCTTGTTCAAGACGTTGTTCAATAGCGGACATATGTCTCCTTCGTTAGGCTTTTGGTCGCTTCAAATAAGCTACCGGAGCGTTACCGTCCGGGCCCGGAATGACCGTGACAAGCTCCCAGCCATCCTCACCCCATTGGTCGAGAATTTGTTTTGTGGCATGAATCAACAACGGAATTGTGGCGTACTCCCACTTTTGTATATCGCTCATGCCTTAACCGTAGCTTGCGCCGAAAGCATTGGGACAGATTTGGTCCGGTCTTATCCGGTAGAATGCCCGCATGGCCAAAATGACTTCCTCAGGTTCTGGTGTGCTTAAAAGCAACTCAGTGCTGTCGAAACTACTCGCCTTTTTCGGTATCTCTGCTCTGCTGGGAGCCATTGGCGCGGGTATCATGTTGCCCGCGGGTATGTTGACCGGCGCGGCTTCCCAGGTCGGCACTGAGATGTTGGATCAGCTGCCAGCAGAATTAAACGAAGAGCCCATGTCTACTCCGTCTGTCATTAAGGACCAGGACGGCGAGGAGATCGCGACCTTCTATGCCGAAGACCGCACTCCGGTAGAACTCGATGAGATTTCCGACCACATGGTTGACGCGATCATCGCCATTGAAGATGAACGCTTTTATGAACACGGCGGTGTGGACGGACAAGGTGTGGCTCGCGCGGCGGTACACAACATTGTTTCGGATACCCAACAGGGCGCCTCTACGTTGACTCAGCAGTATGTCAATAACGTGCTGGTCAACTATCAGAACCTCAATGGCCTGCGAACGACAGTGTCAGGGAGTAAAGAAATCCCAGACAAAGTGCGTGAAATGAAGCTTGCAGTAGCTGTCGAAAAGGATATGTCGAAAGAAGAAATCCTTGAAGGCTACTTGAATATCGTACTGTTTTCGGGTCGCACCTACGGGGTGGAAGCAGCCGCGCGATTGTTCTTCGATAAGTCAGCCGCCGATCTTGATATTCCAGAGTCAGCTCTTCTTGCCGGCTTGGTTCAATCCCCAAATGCGCTGAATCCGGAAACCAATCCAGAAGCTGCCAAAAAACGCCGGGATCTGGTGTTAGGCAATATGCGCAATGAGGGTTTCATCACCGAGGACGAATACGAGGAAGCAGTCGCAACCGATATTAACTTAGACATGAACCCGCTGCCGTCGGGCTGTCTGTATGCCGAAGAAGGTTTTGGCTATTTCTGTGATTATGTTCAGCGTCTAGTTCTGGCCGACCCTGCCTTCGGACCGGATAAAGAGTCCCGTCAGCGCATGCTGGATCGTGGCGGTTTGGAAATTACCACTACATTGGACTCTGAACTACAGCGTGCCGCTGTTGAAACAGCTAAGACTAATGTTCCTGCCGATGAAAACGAAGGGATCGGGGCTGCCCTGGTCACAGTGCAGCAGGATACCGGAAACATTAAAGCCATGGCACAAAACACCGAGTATTCGGTCGAAGAAGAACGTGGTTCGTCAACCCTTAACTTCAGCGTCGATCACGAATGGGGCAATAGCGGCGGGTTCCAAGCTGGGTCCACGCTTAAGCCCTTTGTTGCTATGGCATGGATGGGTGAGGGTAATTCCATGCGCGATAAGGTAGATGCTTCTCGCAATAACTACACGGGTGCTAAATTCCCTGCATACTGTCTTGACGGCGGCCAAGCCAAAATCGGTAGTGATGGTTGGCGTCCAAAGAACGCTATCAAAGATATGTATAAACCTATGCGGATGGACTACGGCTTATACTGGTCGATCAACACTGCGACCATTGCTGCGGCATATGAAACTGATCTGTGTTCAATCACGGATATCACCACGGCTGCAGGGATCACTGGGGCAGAGACTGGTGAGCCACTTGATCCCTCGAACCCATCATTTGTACTAGGAGCCCAGGAAGTCTCGCCGCTTACTATGGCCTCGGCCTATTCAACCTTGGGCTCTGGTGGCACATATTGCGAGCCACGCGCCATTGAGTCAATCGTCGATGCTGAAGGTGAGGAGTACACGGTTCCTCCGGTCCAATGTGATCCTGGGGCACTGAATCCCGACAACATTAAAGAACTCAACAACACGTTGGAAGCCATAGCCGATGAGCGCATCTCCGAAGGTGAGCTCGATTTTCCTATAGCTGGGAAAACCGGTACCAACAACGAATCCACGTCAACATGGTTCGTTGGCTACACGTCAGAGCTTGCAACCGCTTCTTGGATGGGTCGGTACACTAATATTAACGAAACACTTGAAGGATCCACCATTGGCGGCCGGTACTACGATGACGTATGGGGATCAATCATCGCGGGGCCTATGTGGGTGGATTATATGAAGACCGCCGGGCCCAAATATGACACCGATGAGTTCCCAGAATTTGATGGCCCAACCGGTGACCCGAGTAAAGAGGGCAACAGCTCCTCTGATGACAGTGATTCAGACTCCGATAGCGATTCGGATGATTCAGATTCCGATGACGGTGACTCAGATGAGTCCTCTGACGAGGATGACTCCGCAGGAGACAACGACTAGTGTCTAGGACCATAAGCTGGCCGTATCGGATAGTTTCCGGTGCGGCCAGACTTTTCACTGCGGGAACCATCGCTGCGGCAGCGGCCACTATTTTTGGTCTTGTAAGTGCCCGTCAATTTGGGGTCCGCTACGAAACCCTTCGGCTATTACCAGCAGGATCTGCTCCATTTCGCATTTTGCACATTGGCGATATGCATCTTGTCCATGGTGACCGCGGTAAGGTCGATTTTGTTCGCAGCCTGGCGAGTCTCCAACCGGATTTTGTCATCAATACCGGAGACAACCCGGGTGGTCTGGATGCGGTAGATGATGTTATCGACGCCGTAGAACCCCTGCTTGAGATACCCGGTGTGTTTGTTCCTGGCTCCAATGACTTTTATGGTCCCCGACCGGCTAATCCGCTCCGGTATCTGCGAGCCCCCTCCGATATCGACAGCATCGAAGAACTCCGCCAAACTATTGATGTCAAAACGATTTTTAAAGCGTTCACCGAATACGGGCAATGGCACAGAGCCGGCAACAGATCACTAGTGTTATCCGCACGCCAGGACCTTACGCTACATTTTGCAGGGACCCACGACGCCCATATGCAGGCTGATGCGTGGCCAGGTTTCGGCGAGTCTGCTTCAGGAGCGCACTTGCGCATCGCAGTTACGCATGCCCCATATCGTCGGGTTTTAGATGCGGCTATTGCCGATGGCGCAGATCTGGTATTTGCCGGGCATACTCACGGCGGGCAAGTAGCACTACCCCACTACGGTGCCATTGTGACCAACTGTGATTTACCCACCGGCCTTGCCGCCGCTCTATTTGACTGGCGAGCCGGTGGCAACACCGGTACGGTCAATGTGACCGCCGGGATTGGCACCTCGCCAACCATGCCACTGCGTACCTTTTGCCCGCCCGAGGCCGTGGTCGTTGATCTGGTGGCCGGCTAGCTAAATGACCGACCAGTCAGACGACGGTATGCGGAACGATAACGTTGGGCGGTGTGCTCCACAACGTCGTCGGGCAGTACTGGCGGTGGCGTATCGGAGGCTTTATCCCAACCAGACGCCGCCGAAGCCAACCAATCGCGCACAAACTGTTTGTCAAAGGAGTCCTGGGCCTGGCCGGGCTGATACGTTGCAGCGTCCCAGAACCGCGACGAATCTGGAGTGAGCACTTCATCGCCCAACGTGATAACCCCGTGTTCATCCAATCCGTATTCGACTTTAGTATCGGCCAGGATAATACCGGATTCTCGAGCGATGCGTTCCGCAGTTGTGTACAATTGCAGGGTTTTATCGCGGATGGCTTCGGCTGTGTCTGAGCCGATACGTGCAGTCATTTCCGCGAAACTGATATTTTCATCATGGTCCCCCACCGCCGCTTTAGCAGACGGTGTAAAGATTGCCGGTTCAAGTTTTGAACCGTCTTCTAACCCGGTGGGCAATTGGATGCCGGTGACTGTTCCATTCTGGCGATATTCAGCAAGCCCGGAACCGGTCAGATAACCGCGGGCAATGGCCTCAATAGGAAGCATCTCTAAGCGTTTTACAATCATTGCCCGGCCTGCAACAGCAGCAGGTACATCGGTCGATACCACGTGATTGGGCAGTTGGAACTCATCAGCCAACCGATCAAACCACCACAGCGATAGTTGGGTGAGAATCTTCCCTTTTTCTGGGATGCCAGGAGCCAGAATGTGATCAAAGGCTGAGATTCGGTCGGTGGCAACCACCAGCAAAGTTGCTGATGTTCCGGGGCTAGATTCTTCTGGCTCATAAAGGTTGCGCACCTTGCCAGAGTAGATATGACGCCATCCGGGAAGGGCTAATGCAGTATCGGTCATGACGCTACGCTCCTGGGATGCTGATCTGCCCGTTGATGGCTCGCTGTGCGATATCGGTACGATAATGCCCATTGGGCACCTCGATCTGACCTACGGCATCATAGGCTTTTTGCTGGGCGGTAGCTAAGTCCTCACCGGTAGCCACCACGGTTAACAACCGGCCACCGGATGCAGTAAAGTCACCGGTTTCTCCCGATGTGGTACCAGCGTGTAATACGGCAACGTCTTCGAGTTTGGCAGCTTGGGCAACGCCGTTAATTTGAGCGCCAGTTTTCGGAGCGTTTGGGTACCCTTCGGAGGCAACAACCACGCCAACAGCGGCCTCGTCGTCGAAGGTAATGGTCGGAAAAGTGGTGCGTAGTTTGCCATCGGCAGCGGCTTTGAGTAACTGTCCCAATGGTGTCTGCAGCCGGGCCAGGACCACCTGGGTTTCGGGGTCACCAAAGCGTGCATTGAATTCAATGACTTGAATACCGCGTTTAGTCACCGCCAGGCCGCAATACAAAACACCGGTAAACGGAATGCCACGGTCGGCCATTTCTTTGAGCACCGGTCCGGCGACCTGTTCCATAACATCATCGATGAACCCTTCCGGCAACCAATCCAACGGGGTGTAGGCACCCATCCCACCGGTGTTGGGGCCCTGATCGTTATCAAGGACACGTTTGAAATCTTGGGCCGGTGACATGGCTACCCCGTGGGTGCCATCGGCGATGACGAAGACCGATACTTCGGGGCCTTCAAGATATTCTTCGACTAATACCGGGTCACCGCCGGCGATGATCGCATCACCGTGGGCAATAGCTTCGTTACGATCCGATGTGACAATTACGCCCTTACCCGCCGCCAGGCCGTCATCTTTGACAACATATGGTGCACCAAAGCTCTCTAAAGCCGATTCCAGCTGCTCACGGTCTGTGACGGTATGGGCCTGGCCGGTGGGTACACCGGCAGCTTGCATAATCTCTTTGGCAAAGGCTTTAGAGGATTCAAGTCTGGCAGCCTGCTGGGTTGGACCAAACACCGCAAAACCAGCTTCCTGCAACGCATCGGTGACACCGGCGGCTAATATGGCTTCAGGCCCGACGATGATCAAGTCCGGCTGTAGCTGTTCACAAAGCTCCACCACCTGTTGGGGTGACGAGACGTCAATCGGGTAGACGGGAACTTCTTTGGCAATACCGGCGTTTCCGGGCGCGCAGCGCACCTCAGAAACCAGTGGATCGGCACGAAGGGCTTGCACAATTGCATGTTCGCGGCCACCTGGGCCTAAGACTAGAGTTTTCACGTCTCTAAGCGTAGTCGGTTTAGCGGTGTTCTTGGCCGGTATGTCTGAATTCGCCCAGTGGATTCCAGTAGACTCCACCACATGGCTTTTCAACGACATCACCTGCCCTATGGTCAGGGCCCAGGTCTGCCACGCTGGTTACGGATGCTCTACCTGTGGTTGCTGGTCACATTGGGGGCCACTTTTGTCTCCTGGGTCGGTTTTCGAGCCTTTGTGGGTGCCACCCGCGGGGATATTATTCCAGCGTTAATTTCCTTGGCTATCGGTGTGGTTGCCGGAAGTATTACCACCTGGGCTATCTACCGGCGAAAGCCCAAACGTTAGGAGACCGTAATGTCCGGACCCATCAGAGCCAACGACGTCGATCAACTGGCCACCGCCAGCAGAAACGGATTTGTTGAGAACAGGTTTTTTGGCTCCGCCGTCGTCGTGGATTCTAGCGGGGTCATCATTGCCGGTGCCGGGGACCCAGCGGCGGGAGTCTATGCCCGGTCGGCGTTGAAACCGTTGCAGGCAATTGCCTCGCTTCGATGCGGGGCTGATATATCGGGGGCTCAACTGGCGTTGGCCACCGGTTCGCATATCGGTTCACCCTGGCATCAGCAAACCGCCGCGGATACCCTGGCACAGGTTGGACTAAGTACCGAAGATCTGCAGTGCACCGCTGTTATGCCGCAATCGGCCTCTCAGGTTGCAGCCGCAGCCCTGGAGATGGCGCCGATACCACTGGAACGCAGTCGGCTGGCACATAACTGTTCGGGTAAACACGCCGGGTTCTTAGCGGCCACGGTAGGCGCGGGTGCGGATCCTGCAGACTATCTAGCCGATAACAACCCGGTGCAAACCGAAGTCATCAAGGTTTTAGAACAATACTGCGAAACTTCTATTACCCATGTGGGCGTGGATGGTTGCGGTGCACCGACCCCGGTTCTATCGCTTGCTGCATTGGCCCGCGGATTTGGCAAACTTGGCCGTGCCGGCCACGACCGGCACGCCGAGCTGCCCGCAGCTATGGTGACCCGTGCGATGCTGGAATATCCTACGGCTGTGCAGGGAAACAATCGGCCAGATACCGTGGTGTTAGATTTGCTGGGGCTGGTCACTAAAACAGGCGCCGATGGGGTGTTAGCAATGGCAGCACCGGATGGCACCGCAGTTGCGGTATCAATGATCGACTCCACGCACCGGGCAACCCATTTGATCGCGCTGGTGCTGCTAGCCCAATACGCACCGGATGCGCTGAGCTTGCAGGACATGAGTGAAGTCATTGAACGGTTTGTGCCACCGATATATGGCGGCAATCAAGCCGTTGGCAGCATCAAATTAGCTCCCGCGATCCTCCGGTTACTTCAGTAGCATGCAAGCAGGTGGTGATATTGATGGCCCGACGCAAAATTGACGTGACTGCCGGAATTGCTGCGGTGCGCCAATGGGCAGCTGATCCACAGTCGGCACCTCGAGCTGTGCGTGCCCGGGCTGTCCGGTATTCGTTAGAAGAACTGGCCAATCTGGCACCGGGACGTTCGGTGGAGGTTCGAGTACCGCCATTTGGTGTCACCCAAATACTGGAAGGCACCACACATACTCGCGGCACCCCCGGGGCCGTGGTTGAAACCGATGCCGCCACGTGGTTGGCGCTGGTGGTCGGGCAACTAGACTGGGCTGTGGCAGTCGATTCCGGCAATGTGGTGGCTTCCGGGCAGCGAACAGATTTGTCTGAGCTGTTACCGTTAGTCAAACTGTGACGTGTCGCCACGTTCTATCGGTGTCTTCAAAGGGCTACATGCTGGTCGTGAGTGACTGCCGCAAGACGCGCTAGACTAAGGGCATTATGGCTGACAGTAGACTCAATGAGCATCCCAACAACGACGCCGAATCCAACAGCACCCCACCGTATGAAATGGTGTACCGTCGCGCCCCGATCATTACCCCATTTTTGGTTACCGGAGGCATTTTCGGTGTTCTGGTGGCCTTCATCTGGGGAGGATTTGCCGGTGGAACAGAGGACTACACCCAATTTCAGACGGTCTCATTTTTTTCAATTGCCTTTGCCATTATTGGGATGGCAATCGGTGCTCTCGTCTGGCTGATGCTGGATCGACGATCCAAAAGCAACACGGCCACCATGTATGCTAAACGGACCCAAGACCCGGATGCCGCAGATGTTGCCGTGTCAGAAGACGACTACTCCCAGTGGTCACAGTTTCAGCAAAAACAGCGCATCGAGCAGTCGCGCCGTGAGCAATTGGAGCAGGCCAAAGCCAAGGCCGAAGCAGAAAAACACAACAAACGGAAATAGTTGATGAACCAAGACTTTTTGCACGATTCACCCAAGGATGCCTGCGGGGTATTCGGAGTGTGGGCCCCCGGTGAAGAGGTCTCCAAACTGACCTACTACGGCCTATTTTCCCTCCAACATCGCGGCCAAGAATCCGCCGGGATCGCGGTATCCACTGGACAACGCATCTCCGTTTATAAAGACATCGGCCTGGTGTCACAAGTTTTTGATGAGACCACCTTGTCTTCGTTAACCGGCCACATCGCTATCGGGCACTGCCGGTATGGTTCCCATGGTGCCGATGAGTGGCACTTTGCCCAACCAACGTTGGGAGCCACCGCCGACGATGGCACCGTTGCATTAGGCATGAACGGTGCCTTGACGAATCGCGATGAAATCAAAACGCTAATTGCCCAACGCTTCGGTGAAATCGATTCGGGCGAAATGGCCCAGGGCAACACCTCCGATACCGCGCTCATCACTACCCTTCTGCACGGTCAGGGTGAAGCCTCACTTGATGAAACGGCACCAGAGATTTTTGCTGCACTTGAAGGTGCGTTTTCGATCGTGATGATGTCCGAAAATACGCTGTATGCAGCACGGGACCGCCACGCTTTCCGCCCCCTGGTATTGGGTCGCTTAGCAAACGGTTGGGTGGTCGCCTCTGAACAGGCCGCCCTGGCAACCACCGGGGCCACCTTCATCCGGGAAATCGCTCCCGGTGAGATGCTTGCCATTGACGCCGACGGCGTTCGCTCTACGCGCTTTGCCAGTTCGAAATTGGCCCGCTGTATTTTTGAATACGTCTACGTTGCCCGTCCTGACGCGGCCATCAACGGCCGCAGCGTATACGAATCAAGATTGGAAATGGGCCGGCAGTTAGCCCAAGAAAACACCGCCGAAGCCGATGTAGTAGTTCCGGTGCCCGACTCTGGGACACCAGCGGCCATCGGCTACGCCGAAGAATCCGGGATCCCATTGGGCAATGGGTTTGTGAAGAACTCTTATGTGGGTCGTACGTTCATTAAACCTTCACAAACCTTGCGCCAACTAGGCATCCGATTGAAGCTCAACGTGCAACCATCGGTGGTGGCGGGCAAATCAGTCATCGTTGTCGATGACTCGATTGTGCGAGGTAACACTCAACGTCAAGTTGTGGCAATGCTCCGTGCTGCCGGAGCTCGCGAAGTGCACGTAAAAATATCTTCACCGCCGGTTAAATGGCCGTGCTTTTATGGTATCGACTTCGCTACCCGCGCTGAATTAATCGCCACCGGGGCCGGGCTTGAAGAAATCCGCACTTCTGTTGGCGCCGATTCGCTGGCCTATATTTCGTTAGAAGGTACCATCGCGGCGACACAACAGGATGAACAAACCCTGTGTACCGCTTGTTTCTCAGGCAACTACCCCACCGATGTCCCCCAGCTGACCAAAGACAGGAAATAACGTGACTGACGAACAACAGACCCAGCCGATCACTTACGCAGCTGCCGGGGTCGATGTGCAGGCCGGTGACCAGGCCGTGGACCTGATGAAGTCCGCGGTCACCGCAACACACAGCAGCCGTGTGCTCGGCGGCTTTGGTGGTTTTGCGGGCATGTGGGATGCTACACCACTGACCAGCTACCGTCGTCCCGTGCTCACTACCTCAACCGATGGGGTGGGAACCAAAGTTGCCATTGCCCAAGCCATGGATGTGCACGACACCATCGGTCAAGACCTGGTGGGCATGGTGGTTGATGACATCGTGGTGGTAGGGGCCAAACCCTTATTTATGACCGACTACATCGCAACCGGTAAAGTCGTCGCCAACCGGGTCGCAGATATTGTGCGCGGTATTGCCAACGGCTGCCAGCTGGCCGATACAGCCCTGATCGGCGGCGAAACAGCAGAGCATCCTGGACTATTAGCCCAGGATGAATACGATGTCGCAGGTGCTGTGACCGGCGTAGTGGAAGCAGGCCAAATCCTGGGCCCCGAACGGGTACGTGACGGCGATGTCGTTATTGCCATGGAGTCTTCCGGGGCGCATTCCAACGGCTATTCGCTCTTACGTTCAATTGTGGCCGCACAGCATTGGCAGTGGGATGACTACATTGCAGAATTCGGACGGACACTGGGCGAAGAGCTGCTGGAACCCACACGGATTTATGCCAAAACCTGTTTGGGACTCATCGACCATCTCAACAACGACGGCGACTTCGCTCTCCGCGGGTTCTCTCACGTCACCGGCGGTGGTTTGGCTGCAAATCTGGCCCGTGTCCTACCGCAAGGGTTGATGGCCACCATTGACCGTTCAACGTGGGCTTTACCACCGGTATTTGCTGTTATGGCCCAAGCCGGCAGGGTTCCTCAAGCCGATTTGGAACGCACACTCAACTTAGGGGTTGGAATGGTTGCCGTGGTGGCATCACAGGCGGCAGAATCAGCACTGACCTGGTTGAATACCCAGGGAATGACGTCGTGGCAGATTGGTGAAGTTGGACCCCTGCTCGAAGACGCACACGCTAGCGGCGAGGATTTCATCCAGGGTGCCAAAGGGGTCGACGGCGGTGGCGTACTGATGCATGGTAGGTATGCTGACCTGTAGAGGAGTTTGACAATGGCATCACTGGTAGCGGTCACCATAGAAAATGCAATTGCCACTGTGACGCTGCACAATGCAGCCAAGATGGGGGCCTTATCCATGGCCGCAATGCGCGAGTTGACCACCGCATTCGCCGATATTGGTCAGCGTGATGACATTCATGTGGTTATTCTTGCTTCGGAAGGCAAGGTATTTTCTGCGGGCCATGATCTTGCTGAGATACGCGGCGCGGACGAACCAACTCAGCAACAGATTTTTGCTACCTGTGCCCAACTGATGCTGACCATTCAATCAATTGCCCAGCCGGTGATCGCCAAAGTGCACGGGTTAGCAACAGCCGCCGGATGCCAACTGGCGGCAACATGCGATCTTGCAGTTGCCGCCACATCTGCACGGTTTGCCACCCCGGGTGTACGCATCGGCTTATTCTGTTCAACACCAATGGTTGCACTCAGTCGTGCGGTCAACCGCAAAATGGCCATGCGAATGTTACTTACCGGAGAAGCCATCAGCGCCGAAGATGCTCTGGCGCACGGATTAGTTTCGCATGTGGTACCCGACGACGAGTTGGACTCCACCGTATCGGCTGTTGCCCAACAGGTTGCCAGTGCCTCGGCAGCAACCGTAGCCATTGGCAAACGGGCGTTTTATGAACAGCTAGAACTGTCGACCGAGCAAGCCTATGCCAAGATGTCCGATGTTATGGCCACCAACGCTGTTATGCATGACGCGCAAGAAGGTATCGGAGCATTTTTGGAAAAACGTGACCCAGTATGGCGACACCGCCAAGCCTAATGCCGTCGTGCCACAGCCACCGGCCGACCAGCTAGCTATCAAGCTGACGTAGGGTGGTTTTGCGGATCTTTCCTGTGGATGATCGTGGTAGTTCTTCGATTAGGTAGAACGCATCGGGTACTTTGAATCCAGCCAACTCTGACCGACACAGTTCACGAAGTTGTTCTAAATCAAGATCCCCGTTGGCTACCACATAGGCGACCGGACGTTCACCCCAACGCTCATCGGCAATACCAATGACCGCGGCATCAGCCACCGCAGGATGGGAATGCAATATTCCTTCAATCTCGATGGATGAGATATTCTCGCCACCGGAAATAATAATGTCTTTGAGCCGGTCCATTAGCTGAATATACCCGTCAGGATGTTGCACACCGATATCGCCGGTATGAAACCAACCACCGGCAAACGCCTCATCGGTAGCTGCTTCGTTTTGGTGATACCCGGCCATCACACCATTGCCCCGAATAACCACTTCGCCTTGCGATACACCATCGGCGGGCAGTTGGTTGCCGTCAGGATCTACAACTGCAACCTGAGAGTTCTGCAACATGGGCACCCCCTGGCGTGCTAGTTGGCGAGCGCGCTGGGTGACGCTCAGCTGAGCCCAATGGTCCTGTGGTTCATTGATGGTGGCCGGACCATATGTTTCCGTCAAACCATAGACATGCACCGGAGTGATCCCCAAGTTTTCCAAGCCCTCAATAACCGAAGGCGGCGGTGCAGAAGCTGCCGTAATCAAACGCGCGGGACTATCGAGAGTATGTGCACGCTCGGCTTCGATAATCGATGCCGCAACAATCGGTGCACCACATAAATGGGTGACCCCTTCTTGTTCGAAAGCGTCCCAGATTGCGTCCTGCCGTACCGCACGCAAGCAAATATGCGTCGAAGCAGTCGCAGTGGCACCCCATGTCATAGTCCAACCATTGCAGTGGAACATCGGTAGTGTCCACAAATATTTCGATGCCCCATCGAGACGGTAATGCTGAGTATTACCTAATGCCGAAAGGTACGCACCGCGGTGAGTGTACAGCACCCCTTTGGGCGGGCCTGTGGTACCCGAGGTGTAATTCAAGGTGATGGCAGCAAGTTCATCAGCCACGCTATAACTGAACGTATTTTCGGTTGTCTGTTCTCCTGCTGCAGCAAGAAAATCCGTGTAGGTCGGCAATGTTTCGGTTGGTGCAACACCAAACTCTTTATCGATCAGTTCAATCACGGCCGGCGGGCTCTCTAGGCTAGCAGCCGCATCGGCAACTACCCCGGCAACCTCGGAGTCGACAAAGACAATCTGTGATCGTGCGTGTTCAAAAATATAGCTGAATTCCCGACCGGCAAGCCGAGGGTTCAGTGGGTTCAACACGGCACCAATGAGCGGGACCGCATAGTGTGCCACTAACATTTCTGGAGTATTAGGTGCCACGAAGCTGACTACCTGACCAGGTTCAACAGTTTTGGCTAATGCTCGGGCTAACTGTTGCACTTCAGCCTCAAAATCGGCATACGTGCTACGACGAGAGCCATACACCACGGCTTCACGCTCCGGAAAAGTCGTAGCACTGCGCTCCAAAAAGGCCAGCGGGGTCAGTGGTTCATGGCTGGCCGGAGACGCCGTTGTGCTGATTATGTGAGAAGTCGTCACAGTTGTCCATCCTTGCATCGGAGATTGCGTTATTCGTGTAACCATTATGCATGCTAGCCATTGGTTCTGTGGGATGCATCTCCAATGAAGATGCATCCGGTCACATCACGGCGATAACGCCACAGCACGTGGGGCAGCCCGTCTGTACGACAGGCTGCCCCACGTGGCTATATTGAATGAACTACGGTACTATCCCACCTCGATTGCTAAAGCAGCTGAGCGCAGCAGCTCAGTGCCGGACTGCTCTACTTGTAAGCCGTCAGCAGTTTCAACAAGAACTACACCAAAGTCACGTTCTGCGGCTTCTTTAGTGGTGAAGCCATCGAGCACGTCTGACAGTACTTTCTGAGCATCGCGTTTGAAGGGGTTACCGAAGCCACCACCGGAAGGCACCGTGATCTGTACCGAATCCCCGGCGACCAACTGTCGTCCGGTGACTTTCGACGGCCATGATTCTTCACCATCACGTCCAGGATTTTTTACGATAGAGGCGTTCAACCCGTCGTGGCCACCGTAGGCACCCCACGGTGCATCAGATTCATGGCGTTCGCCCTCACAGGTAATCATGGTGTCGGTCAGGAACGTGTTTTCCCGTACAATACCAATGCCACCGCGGTATTCGCCTGCTGCTGCAGGGTCCTCGCGCAATTCATAACGGTCCGTGCGCATTGGGAAGCGCCATTCGAGCTCTTCGATCGGATTGTTACGCGTATTGGCGATTAGGTTATCCACCGAGTCTGGTCCGTCAGAATCCTGGCGTGCCCCGTAGGAGCCTTCATTGACTTCAAGATAAACCCAGTATTCGCCGGCTTCGGCGTTCCATCCCGAATACGACATGAAGTGAATATGCGCCGAGTTACCTGCGGTAACACGTTCTGGGATGACGGGCGATAGAGCCTTGAGTGCAAGGTCCACAGCGCGTTGAACCTGTGAGAACCGTGAGAATGTAGCAGCAGGATACGTTGGGTTAAAGATCGTGCCCTCTGGCGCGATGACTTTCAGCGGTTTGAGCATCCCTTCGTTTTGTGGCACAAATACTGGGAAGGTCTTTTCGTCCAAGAAAATCATGCGGGTAATAAAGGTAAAGGCCGAAACAGTTGTCCCCTCAAAAGCACAGTTATATGCAGTTGGGACTTGCGCAGCCGAACCAGTCAGGTCGTACGTGATCTCATCACCGTCGACGATGACTTTGACGGCAATGGGCAGTTTCTCACCGTAGTTTCTACCGTCATCATCCAAGTAACCGATGTCGGTTTCATACACACCGTCGGGTATCTTGGCGATCTCTTGACGAAGCATGCGTTCCGAGTAATTTATCCAAGATTTACCGGCATCTTCCACAGCCTGCAAACCATACCGTTCAATCAGCGATAAATACCGGGTGCTGGCCAGATCGCAGGCAGCAATCATGGCTTGGAAGTCGCCCTCATTGGAAGTTGGTGTCCGAGTGTTATTTAGGATGTGGCGAATTAGTGATTCCTGACGCACACCCTTTTCATAGACCTTGACAGCACGAAAGATGGTGCCTTCTGACTGCACATCTTGAATATCGACCATTAGACCCGAGTAGGCACCGCCATTATCGATGAGCTGTCCGGACGCTCCGGAGAAACCAACTAACTCGCGATCGTGGAAAATAGGTTGGATAATGGCCACATCAGGTGAGTGTGTGGCGCCCAGGTATGGGTCGTTGTGTAAAATCACATCGCCTTCTTGGATGTCATCACCCAACACAGAAATCACACCACGGACAATCTTGGGCATCGATCCCATGAACATTGGCGTCGAGTCGGATTCTGCTAGCACGTTACCGTGGCGATCAAAGAGCCCCGCCCCAAGATCTTCGGATTCACGAATAATTGACGAATAGGCCATACGGAATAGCACCGAAGCCATTTCCTTGGCAGCCGAGTTTAGTGCACCACCAATGACACGCATCAAAATTGGTGTGGCCAGTTTTTCTTCGGTTTCTGTGGCCGAAGGGCAGGCAATAGAAAGGTTGCCAGCGTCATCGACGACCCCGGTGAACCCTGGCGGCACAACAACCGTGGAGTCATACTGTTCCATGATCACCGGTCCAGCAAACTCCGTGCCCACACCGAGTTTCTCGCGATCATAGAATCCGGTATCAATGGTGGTTGGTTTGCCTTGGACGTCAAAGGTGACCGGGCGTGTCTCAATCAGGGCATCTTCAAGACTACCGGTAGTGTTCGGCAATGGTGTTGGCAATTCGTCCATGACAACCGAGGCATCGACACGAATGTTGATGACTTCCATGACGCCGTCTTCGAACTGGTGCCCGAATTCTTCCAGGTGTGCAGCATGGAACGATTTTTCCACATCAGCCAACCACTGGTCATCAATTTCCCCTTTAGGAACAGCAAATCGGACTTCATATCCCTGTCCCTCGTATCGGGCGTCAGCTAGCCACCGTATTTTCCGCCGGCTATGCTCTGTATTTGCCGCATCCAATCGATTTACGGCTTGAGCTTCGAGGTGTTCGTATGAACGTTGAATCGCTTTAGGATCTACTCGGTCAAACTTGAAGCGTTCAGTGGCAACGTATTCATAGCTTTCATCAGTTGCTAATAAACCGATCGCTGCAATAATGCCGGGGTTGGCGGGAACCAGAACGTTAGGCACTTCGAGTTCGGAAGCGATTTCACAGGCAAATAATGCACCGGCTCCCCCGGCGGCAACTAAGGAGAAATCTCGGGGGTCATAACCACGACGCACCGAGTTCTGCTCGATAGCCTGGGTCATACCAAATTTCTGGATTTGAAGTGCACCAATAGCGGCTTCTTCGGCAGTCATATTCATAGTGCTGCCCAGCTCGTTGAACACCTCGCGTGCGGCCTTTAGGTCCAAGTCCATCCCCGAACCGGCAAGGGTCCGTCCTGGCCGCATTCTGCCTAAAAAAGCTTGCGCATCGGTCGAGGTGGGTTCCGTTCCGCCGCGCCCATAACAGACCGGTCCCGGATGTGCCCCTGCAGATTGCGGTCCTACCCGAAACACCCCGCCGGCATCCTCAAAAGCGATCGATCCGCCACCGGCACCGATGGTGTCGACATCAACCATGGGGATCATTGCCTGGTAGTCACCAATCTTGGTATCTAGCAGGTGGCGCATGCGAAGCTCACCCTCGTAAGCAACACCGATATCAGCGGATGTGCCGCCGATGTCTAAGGTGACGACGTTATCGTAACCGGATTGTTCTGCTGCCCACATGCCACCGATAAGTCCACCTACCGGACCTGACATCATAAGGGAAACGGGACGGCAGGCGGCATCGGCAATGGGAATCATTCCGCCGGACGACTGCATCATCAAAATCTCGTGTTTGAAACCCAGTCGCTTAGCTTCTGACTGCAGCCTGCCCAGGTAGCGGGACACCCTTGGTCCCACATAAGCATTCAACGCGGTTGTGGAGAAACGCTCGTATTCACGATACAGGGGAACGATATCCGAAGATAGTGATAGATAGGCTTCTGGAAATTCTTCCTGGACAATTTCACCAACGCGCTGTTCGTGGGTCGGATTGAGATAAGAGTGGAGCAAACATACGGCTATAGCCTCGACTCCTGCAGCCTTGAGCTCTTGGACCCGCCCCCGAACCTCATTTTCATCTAGTTCAACGAGGATGTCGCCGTGGGGTGCGGTAACGCGTTCTTTAATTGTTAGCCGATGACGACGCTTTACCAACGGCTGGGTCTGCCATGGCATATCTTGTTGCAGCGAGAAGTTGTACGGCTTTTTATGCCGTGCGATGTGTAAGATGTCTCGGAAACCCTTTGTGGTGATCATTCCAACTTCGGCACCTTTGTGGGTGAGTGCGGTGTTGGTCGGGACGGTAGTACCATGGACAAGTTGATCGATTTCAGACAGTGGCACATCAGCTTTGTCACTGAGTCGTACCAAACCATCAAGAACTGCTTGGGATGGGTCGTCCGGGGTGGACGGGACTTTTTCGACAACGCTTACGCGCTGTTCATCATCTAGATAATAGAGGTCAGTGAAAGTTCCACCAACGTCGACGCCGATTCTCTTCATGAGGATTCCTTTCGTCTGAGGCATAGCATCGAGCGTGGATTATCACACGCCAGAACTGTGATGCTGCTCACACAGCAATCTAGTTGCTGGATTAGCAACACGCAATAGTTTTCTGAAAAAACTTCAAATTGTTTTTGCGAATCTAATATCAGCGGACGACGTCGCGCGATTCGGCAGCGTTTCGCCAATAGTCAAAAAATTCACAGCTGGAGTCGACGAATAAGCTTGACCTCAAAACCGTGAAAAATTTGTAAGCTACTGCACGGTACGATAGAACAGCTTCGGCCTACAGTGAGGTGGCGTGGATAGAATAAGTGCGCGGTGTTCGCTGCCACTGATGTACTTTGGCTTCGGCTTGATATGTGGGTGTTCGCTGGTTCTGGTCGTATCTGGGTCAGACAGCCACCTAGTGCGCTCTACCGTCTGGACCGCTGGATGCAGCCTTCTAGCTAGTCTGGTGGGAGCATGCCTTGGTCCGACTGCTGCACCGTCGAAGGTGGTGCAACTCAGAAGCCACGTATTTGGTAATTACGGAATTATCCAAGCGGCCCTCAGAGTGTTTATTGTTTTAGCCCACCTAAAACGCGCATCGGTAAACGTTAAAGTTGGCGACCTGGTCAGCAGAGCATTATTGCAAGGGGGCTCCCCTATGAGATCGTGTGAGCAACAGTAGCATGGCACATAGAAACACAACTGCTGTGTCAGGTGTGCTGCTGGTCCAACCACTCCAAGGCTTGCCGCACTCCACTGCGCCAACGAAATGTTGCCCGTTGTTCACCACGAGTGGGGCCTAGATTGATAATACCGATAGGCTTATGCGCTCGATCTGCTTCCAGAAGGATACGGTAACTACTCATGACTGCCAAAGAGGAACCGACGACTATAAGCCCACCGGAAGCTTCCAGTAACTTGCTGATGGCCCGCTTGCGCTGCTGTGGAACGATTTCGCCAAAATACACGACAGTTGGTTTAAGCTTATCTGAACCGCAATTGAGGCAACGAACCATGGTGAATTGTTGTACCCATTGCGTCGGGATACGAGCATCGCCGTCTGGATTTATTTCGATATCATCCAGGTGCCAATGCTCGGCAACATCGCGGTTAGCTTCTTGAAGCCGATGGCCAAACTCTTCACGGCTTTCTCTAACCCCGCATACTAAACATTCCACTTCATCCATCGAACCGTGCAGCGGAATAATCGGGCCCGAAACGGCATCTTGTCCAGCGGCGGCGTCCGCAGCACGTTGGCTACGCTGGTGAAGCCCATCAACATTCTGTGTGACGATACCGCTAATTATCCCCCGGGCATTCCAGCGCGCAAGTATTTCATGTCCGGCGTGCGGGGCGGCATCGGATATGTGCTGCCAGCCGACAAATGAGCGCGCCCAGTATCGGCGTCTTGCAGAATCGTCATGCAAAAACTCTTGGTAAGTCATCGGCCGAGAATGCCGTAATGACCCTTCGGGGCCACGATAATCGGGTATGCCAGAGTCAGTTGACATCCCGGCACCGGTTAAAATGAGTGGTTGCAGCTGTAGTAGCTGGCCAATGCCGGTAGATGCGACTTCTACATTCTGGTACGGCGCCATGTCATTGATGACGCGCTGCACAGAACGAATCGCCGCCTGGTGTGTGGCGTATGCCGGATGATCCTCCGACAGTGTTGAGGGCTCGAAAGAGACCGGCTGGTCAGATGCGCTTGTCATCTCACCATGCCGATCTTTCAAGCGTTAGAGAAACCCTGCGAGAAGCGGTTCTACGAATACGATGAGTCCTCGTCGTCCCCATCGTCATAGATATCATATTTTTCCGCGTATTCGGCGTACTCGTCGACCTCGTCCCTATCGGGTTTCTTTCCGGATAGCTCTCGCTCCAGTGCTGCCAGGTCGGTAGCTGGCGAGAAGTACTTCATGTCCCGTGCCTGACGGGTTGCCTTTGCCTTTTGACGGCCGCGCCCCATGAGCGTGACCCCCTTCGCGGTCTCTGTGTCCCCAAGAGCGACGACATAAGGCTCATGTAGTCGCTGAGGTCTCTTTTGTGTAATGGTTCGTACTTACCAGGTTAACATGTTTGAGTAGACTTCGCCCCCTGCCAGCTAAAATATGTCTGGTATAACGAACATTTTCGCTCTAAGATCAGCTATGGACTGGCGGCAGCCCGCCATTGCCGTATCGGCGAGCATACTGACGGGGCTGACGAACCCTGCTGTCAGAAAGGATGATGGACCGGCATGACCCCAGCCGATAACCAGCAGAACTCGGACCCCGGGGCTCCGCTGTCAGCTGAAGACCAACCGACGCCGACACGACGCCAGCTGCGGCAACAACAAGAACGACGTTCGCGGCGTAATTCCTGGATTATCTTCGGTTCCGTACTTGTTGTAGTGCTAGCAATAGTCATGTTCTTTGTCTATAGCTTCAGTAGTTCGAATCATAATGGCGCCGAACAGCCTAAAGAATCCACCACCCGTAACCCGTCTCCCGGCCTTGATGGCATTATTGCCACAAATGTCTCACCTGAGAACTTCCTGCCAGGCGACTGCTTGGCAGAATATGCTGATGCCGACACCCCGGCCGATATCGTGGAGTGTTCCACACCGCACAACGCTCAACTGGTAGGACGCCGCGTGTATTCACAAGAGATGTCCTACCCCGGTGAGGATGAACTGCTGGAAGATTCCGAAAGCTTCTGTGCAGACATCACGTTGTTAGAAAACACGCAAGCGACCTATTCAATTAGCACCTCGCGTCCTTCCCAATACACCTGGGACAGCGAAGATGATCGCCGCGTGGATTGCATTGTCTCAACCAATGACGAGACTAATTTCACCGAATCCTTGGTTGAAAAACCTGAAGTTGATGACCAACGGTCCGAGGAAGAACAATCCGAGGATCCAATTGAAACCGCTGAAGAAGCCGCAGATCAGGATTCGGCTGACGAGCCAACTGACGAAGAAGAGCCTAGCGAGGATGCTTCGTAAAAAAATCTTTGTCCACCTACGCTAAAGGCCCGGCTACCCGATATAAGGTAGCCGGGCCTTTTATAGCGCGGAAACGATCTCAGCTGGTTTTTCTCAGCTTTGCAAAGGTTCCTTTACTGGCTCGCGTGGGCAGGCTCCTCAGCCACGTCCTGCTGGCCACTGGATTTCAGGGTGATACCTTCACCATCTGCATCAACTTCCACCGTGTCACCATCAACGATTTGACCGGCAAGTATCTGCTTGGCCAGTTTGTCCCCGATTTCGCGCTGGACAAGTCGACGTAATGGACGAGCACCGTAGGCCGGATCGTAACCGACGCGCGCCAGCCACTCGGCAGCAGCCGGTGTCACCTCTAGCCGCAGGCGACGTTGCGACAGCCGCTTTGCTAGCTGTGCGATCTGCAGATCTACGATTTGCACAAGATCCCCTATCGATAGTGGATCGAAGTGAATCATGTCATCCAAGCGGTTCAAGAACTCTGGTTTGAATGCTGCACGTACCGCAGCGTCGACGCGAGCATGCTTTTCTTCCTCATCGAGCTGGGAGTCCACTAGGAACTCCGAACCCAAATTGGAGGTCAGAATCAGTATGGTGTTGCGGAAGTCCACGGTGCGGCCCTGACCATCAGTGAGACGGCCGTCATCAAGCACTTGCAACAAAATGTCGAAAATCTCCGGGTGAGCCTTTTCAACTTCGTCGAGCAAGATCACAGAATATGGACGGCGTCGCACAGCTTCTGTGAGCTGGCCACCTTCTTCATAACCGACGTAGCCAGGAGGGGAACCAACCAGACGGGCAACTGAGTGTTTCTCCGAATATTCCGACATGTCGATGCGCACCATTGCGCGATCATCATCAAACAAAAAGTCTGCCAATGATTTGGCCAACTCCGTCTTACCAACCCCCGTTGGCCCCAAAAACAGGAATGAGCCAATGGGGCGATCAGGATCAGCAACACCGGCACGCGAACGGCGCACAGCATCAGAAACCGTTTCAACGGCACGACGCTGTCCGATCAACCGAGTACCGATTTCGTCTTCCATATGCAATAGTTTTTCTTGTTCGCTCGATAGCATGCGGCCGGCTGGAATGCCGGTCCAGGCCTCAATGACTTCGGCGATATCGTGGGCTGAAACTTCTTCGGAAACCATCGGAGTCTCGTCTGAAGTGGCCGATTCATCGGCTGCTTCGGCTGCGGCCAGGTCTTTTTCGACCTGAGGAATTTCTCCATAAAGAATCCGTGAAGCTTCTGCTAGGTCACCGTCACGTTGGGCTTTCTCGGCGGTTGACCGAAGGTCATCCAATTTCACACGCAGGTCACCGGATCTGTTCAATGACGCCTTTTCGGCTTCCCATTTGGCAGTCAGGCCGGCCAGTTGTTCCTGGGTGTCGGCTAGCTCGGCGCGTAGCCCTGCCAAACGTTCTATCGACTCGGCATCGGTTTCACCTTCCAGCGCGAGTTCTTCCATAGTGAGCCGATCTGCAGCCCGACGCAACTGGTCAATAGCTTCTGGAGCAGAATCGATTTCCATGCGTAGGCGTGATGCAGATTCATCCATAAGATCGATGGCCTTATCCGGCAGTCGACGCCCCGTGATATACCGATCCGATAGGTTGGCGGCAGCCACAAGTGCAGCGTCTGAGATAGCCACTTTATGGTGGGCTTCGTAGCGCTCTTTGAGGCCACGAAGAATAGCAATCGTATCGTCTACAGATGGTTCACCAACAAATACCTGTTGGAACCGACGTTCCAAGGCAGGGTCTTTCTCGATGTTCTCCCGATACTCATCAAGAGTCGTCGCACCGATCAAACGTAGCTGTCCACGGGCCAACATAGGTTTGAGCATATTGCCGGCGTCCATGGAACCTTCAGCTGCACCAGCACCAACCACAGTATGCAGTTCATCAATGAATGTGACGATCTCGCCCTCAGCGGCTTCAATCTCTTCCAGCACAGCTTTGAGACGCTCTTCAAATTCGCCACGATACTTTGCCCCGGCAACCATGGCGCTAAGATCTAAGGAAATCAGGCGTTTGCCACGCAGTGATTCAGGCACATCACCGGCAACCATTCGCTGGGCAAGACCTTCAACCACTGCAGTCTTCCCAACGCCGGGGTCGCCAATGAGCACCGGGTTGTTTTTGGTTCGGCGCGACAGAACCTGGATAACCCGGCGTACTTCAGCATCCCGTCCGATGACTGGGTCTAACTTGCCAGAGGCAGCAACTTCCGTCAGATCAGTCCCATATTGTTCCAGTGACTGGAAAGTGCCTTCTGGATCCGCTGAAGTTACCTTGGAATCACCACGAACTGCTGTCATAGCTGCAGTCAGTGCTTCCACGCTAGCTCCTGCATCACGCAGGCTTTGTCCGGTGCTGCCAGTGTCAGCGGCCAAGCCGAGTAGCAGGTGTTCAGTTGATACGAACTGATCTTGGTTATTTTGTGCTTGGGTTTGGGCAGCAGAAATAACCGTCAAACCGGCTCGGGATAACTGCGCCTCGGCTACCGAAGCACCGGAGGCCTTCGGCAAAGCGGCGATCTGGCTCGACGCTTGCGTGGAAACAGCGTCTGGATCGACATTAGCCGCCTTCAACACAGCCACCGCAACAGATTCACGCTGATCCATGAGCGCTTTAAGGATGTGGGCGGGCTCAATTTGTGGGTTGCCCGCCGTCGAGGCGTTCATCGCCGCAGCAGAAAGCGCCTCCTGCGATTTCGTGGTGAATTGGGTATTCATCCGTACTCCTTGCTCTAAGTGTTTGAGTTAGCACTTAGCTATCAGAACTAAACTTGAGTCTACTCAACTCAACCCGTTTCTGAGTAGGAATATTCCGAATTCACAGAGTGCAATTATCGCTGTTAGCCAAACGGACCGGCACAGTGGCGTAACGTTGAAAAACTACTCTTTCGACGACGATTCGGAGGGGTTATCACTGGCTGTATCGTCGTCAGACGCCTCAGGGCTTGGCGATGCGCTGGGGTTGTTCTCGAAAGTATCTTGCAGTTTCTCAGCCTGAGCGGCAAACATTTCTTTGGCTTCCTCAAGCGTGACCTGCTCGGCGCTCATGTACATGTGGTAGGTGCCATTAACAGAAGAGCCACCAACGGCTAAGGTTTCTGTTTCTTCGCCGTCATAAATTTCCAGGTGTATCGCATCTAGTCCAGGCACTTTGGTAAATACGGCTTCAGCACCTTCTACCTCTTTAGAGGTCAACGTTTCGCATGCGTTAGGAATCTTGCGGTAAATCGACATCGGTTCGTCAGCGTTGACGGTCTCAAAAATCAGTGTTTCTACCGCGGCTTGGGTCGTATCGGCGGTCGGATCGTCGCTCGCACTGGATTCCGGTGGGACGGCGTCACGGAGAAACTTTGCAGAAATGCCCGCCACCGCGGGTCCGGTATATGAGTTAAGGTCATCCAGCAGCTCTTTGCATTCGCCACTGGGAGAGAAGTCACTCAAGGTTAAATACATACTGACCGGCTCATCGGCGAACCCTTCGATCGGCGGGTCTTGAGCCACTCCCATAAGCTCAGGGTCGGTAACCAGCGCTGCAGCATATTGGTCTAGATCAACTTCGGGGCTCGTTGACGAGGCAGTGGATTCAGCATCCTCACTTGGAGTAGCTTCGGGCTCCCCATTCTGCGTTGAGCAGCCTGCCAGTACCATGAACCCGGCGGCTGCCAGCGCAGCAACCCGAAAAACTTTTCGTTTCACAACCATCACACCTCTACGATACGACCAATCTTTACTAGCCAACAGCTAAGCTCAAAGGTATGTCAAACTCCGCCGGTGACGATAATAACTCGCACACCTCGTCTGGAATGCCTGCCATAACAGAACAGACTAGACGTAACCGAAGACCTGCAGCCCAGCGCAGAGCCGCAAAGACAATTGCCAAGCTGACCGGCAACGGGCGACCACACCACACCTATCAACGTCCCAGACCCACCCTGTGGTTTGTGGTGCGGCGTACCTGGGGCAGAGTCATAGCAATGCAGGTATGGGACATCGCAGCCACCATGACCTTCTATCTGGTGTTATCACTACTGCCTGGACTCATTGCACTGTCATCTATTGTTGCACTGGTGGATTTTACGGAAGAAACCATGTGGACCATAGGGGGACTCGTCAATGAACTCATTCCAGCACTGAAGGCTTCGACCGTGGTGCATACTCTGATGAGCCTAATTGACACCCCCGGTGGTCTAACGGCCCTGATTCTGGGGCTCATTGGCTCGCTATATTCAGCGTCGAATGTCGTTGCGGCATTCCACCGTGCGATGAACCGAATTTATGACACCCGCCAAGGCAGGCCCTTCGTTTATTTCCGCTTTGTGGTGTTTATCGAGACCGTGGTCTTGATTACTGCTTCGTTGGCCTTATTAGTGTTTATTATTTTGGGCGGAGACTTTTCCGTACGGTTGGGTAAAATGCTGGGCCTGACCCAAGAAACTGTGACGGCTTGGAACATTTTAAAATGGCCGCTAATTCTGGCTGTCTTGACGTTCCTAGTCTCGCAGGCTTTTTATCGCGGTCCCAATGTGCAGCGTCCCCGCTATCGCTTGATCACTACGGGGGCTGCGATCGCCGTCGTCGTATTATTCACCGGGTTGGCCCTAACCGGCTGGTTGCTTGAAAATGTGACGCTTTTTGAAAAACAGCTATTTACCGTCCACGGCATTTTATACGTGCTTCTTCTAGTCTGGGTGGCATTTATCGTCACGTTGGCAGCGGCCTCCTGGGATGCCGAAATGCTGCGTGCACGTCAACTGGCTTCTGGATACGAGGCAGGCCATGAACTTCAACTTGCCACAGTCCATACCTGGGTGTTGCGCCGGTTAGACGCTGAGGCAGAAAATCGTCGGCGAATCTCCGAGATTATTGTGCAAAATTATAGTGATGGTAAACCGGTGAACACAGCCAAGACTCCCCAGCTGTCCGAGGCTGGATCGTTTTGGGCAATAAAAGAACCCAGCTACCGTCCTTCAACGGGTGCCCCGTTCCATGCAGCGGTTACCCCCTTCGTCGATACAACAACACGTCGAGGATTACCCACCTGGTACAACGGGTGACCCACGGTAGCCAGGTCACGGCAACGCATGGTGGCCTGAGTCCAGAGTCAGGCCACCGTAGAATTTAGTCCTACTGGTTGGTTTTACGAGCCTCTTTGCGTGCAGTTTTGGCAGCTTTTCGAGCGGCTTTTCGCTCCTGATGGGCGGCTTCGCGAGCGCCCTCCAGTGCCTTTTGCTGCTCGTCGCGGGCTGTGTGGATGGCTTCAACCTTCTCATCTTTAGCACTATGAATCTTCGCGACGCGACGCTTGGCGGCTTTCTTACGGCGCGATGTGGTGTTGATTAGGGAGTCAACTACCATACTGACGCCGGCGCCAAGCATCCAGACGTCCTTGGCAACGGCAGTACCATCCGAACTTGGGCGAACCCCGTCGTCCTGAGTCATTCCCGGAGTGTTCAAGTACATGTTGAGCAAACCAGCCGAAAATGCGCTCAATGCCGAACCAGCCAGCCAGCCTGGGACTTTTGGAATCAACTGCGCAGCACCGACACTGATCTCTGTGGCGGCGATAACGCGACGAAAAGCGGCAGGTGACATATCTGCCAATACCGGCACACCGTTTGCAGCCATTTGTTGCAAACCTTCAGCCTCTTCATCCGAGATGCTGAGCTTTCCGATACCTGAATTAAGTACGAAAGCACCGGTAGTTAAACGTAACGGCAACTGAGCCAAGCTCATAAGTCTTCCTTCCATTCGGGATTCGTCATCTTTAACTGTAATACTTTCGCTACCAATTCCAATACGTCCCACCTGCGCCCAGCAGTGCATTACTATTACCATGATGTCTGCTGCTAATCGTTCTAATCACCAAGCCACTGAAAGCCACGACACGGTGCCATCTGGCTATCAAAAAATTGAAACGGACCAGGGCACCAAAATTGTTCGAGATAGTCCTGTATCGTTTGTGCGTCGCGAGTTGAATATGTCGCCCAATCGACAGCGTCTGTGGGAACAACATACGGGCACAACGGTTCTGCCGGTATCACGAAGCTTTGCCGACACCTCGGTAGCCCCAAATTCTCAACTAGATGTACCACAGGTCTGGGGCCAAGATGGCCCATTGATTGTAGACATCGGTGTTGGGCATGGCGAATCGACCTTTGCCGGTGCCGTAGCCTATCCTGGGTCCAATTTTCTGGCTGTTGAAGTATATCGGCCAGGACTGGCCAAACTTTTGGATCGTACAGTTTCGGCAGATGTCACTAATATTCGGATGGTTGAGGCCAACGCTCCGGAGGTGCTTGACCATATGTTGGCTGCAGCATCGGTGACTGAGGTGTGGGTTTTCTTTTCGGATCCTTGGCCCAAAAATCGCTATCATAAACGTCGCCTCATCCAGCCTAAGTTCCTGGATCGAGTTGCCCGGGTGCTAAAAGTCGGTGGGATGCTACGCCTAGCAACCGATTGGTCCCATTATGCCACTCAAATGCGCGACACCTTAGATGCCCATCCGAAGTTTACCAATTGTCATCCGAACCGCTTGGCCGGCGAGGAGTCGCCGCTGACACTAGCGCGGTTACACGGTACCGACGATGATAAACCGCAGGCGTTATCAGCTGCGCTCGATCCGGTTGGTGGCTGGGCCCCACGCTTTGCCACACGACCACTAACGAGTTTTGAGGCAAAAGCTCAGCGGGCTGGGCGCTATATCTTTGATCTGGCCTACCAACGCATAAAATAGCAACGTGCGGTAACCTCTGCTGGTCCATTCGCTGCCAAAATATTTAGGGGTACGTTTCAACGGCGGGGTGTGAGACCATGGGCTCATGGTTGGGAAGGCTAAATCGCAAGGCCCACATCGACGTCAATGGGACGTAGAAGACGTCACGGTAACCGATCTGTCCAGTATGCGCCGTTCGGTGACAGCCACTGCTGTAGGTAATTTCATGGAGTGGTACGACTTC
>Ga0209487_1000234_pt1 | contig 49932 bp, 49 predicted proteins | sample Poulit2012_FD_187524 | JGI IMG/M metagenome (GOLD analysis project Ga0209487, IMG submission 187524) | Agricultural soil microbial communities from Georgia to study Nitrogen management - Poultry litter 2012 (SPAdes) (version 2) | ecosystem: Environmental > Terrestrial > Soil > Agricultural land... | reverse complement strand
GTGGTCCTCGGGGTTCGTCGCTTCGAGGTCATCCAGGCGCCACCAGTGGTCGGGGTACCCCAGTCCCTGGGGGCGGGGCCAGCTCTCCTCGGTGCCGGCGGCATCGACGCCGGTGGGCACAAAGACGATGAGCTCGACATGGTACAGCGCCTCGCCGGCCGCGGGCAGGGCGAGGGCCATCAGCAGGGCACTGAGCAGGGCAATCGGAGTCTTCATGGTCCAGGGCTTCCTGAGCGGGCTCACGCGGCGGAGGCATCGGCCTTCGACGGGGCGAGGTGGGTCAGCAGCTGCTCGACAAAATGCAGGCGTGCCTCCGGATCTTCCAGTCCGGCGGAGAAGGCCAGGGTGGTGGCGTCCTGCAGGCGATAGTGGTTGGGCTCGGTTTGCACCAGCTGGACCAGGGCCATGGGCTCGACGCGGGTCGCTTCGGCAAACTCGATCTTGCCGCCCTCGGTGCCGGCCTCGATGCGGCCGATGCCCAGCTGTTCTGCCATCAGCTTGAGGCGAGTGACCAGGAACAGGTTCTTCACCGGCTGGGGCAGCAGCCCGAAGCGGTCGATCATCTCCACCTGGAGCTCGTTGAGTTCCACATCGCCCCGGGCGGCGGCAATGCGCCGATACAGGGTCAGCCGCATGTGCACGTCGGGCAGGTAGTCCTCGGGAATGAGAGCGGCCAGGCGGAGGTTGACCTCGGTGGCCTCCCGGTGGTCCAGGGCCTGGTCGGGGTCCAGGTCCTTGCCATTGCGCAGGCTGTGCACGGCCCGGTCGAGCATCTCCATGTACAGCGAGAAGCCGACGCTTTGAATCTGGCCGCTCTGCTCATCCCCCAGCAGCTCACCGGCGCCGCGGATCTCCAGGTCGTGGCTGGCCAGGTTGAAGCCGGCGCCCAGATCCTGGGCCTGGCTGATGGCCTCCAGGCGCTTGACGGCATCGGCGGTCATCGCCTTGGGCTCGGGGGTCAGCAGATAGGCATAGGCCTGGTGGTGGGAGCGACCCACCCGGCCCCGCAGCTGGTGCAGTTGGGCGAGGCCGAACTTGTCGGCCCGCTCGATGATGATGGTGTTGGCATTGGGCACATCGATGCCGGTTTCGATGATAGTGGTACAGACCAGCACATTGTGGCGCCGGTGGTAGAAGTCACTCATCACCTGTTCCAGCTCCCGCTCGCGCATCTGGCCGTGGCCGACGCCCACCCGCAGCTCCGGCAGCAGCTGCTCGAGCTCCCGGGCCCGGCGGTCGATGGTCTTGACCTCGTTGTGCAGATAGTAGACCTGGCCGCCCCGGCGGATCTCGCGGAGGATGGCCTCGCGGATCAGGGCGCTGTCCTGGCGGCGGACGAAGGTCTTGATGGACAGCCGTCGGGCCGGCGGCGTGGCGATGATGGACAGCTCCCGCAGCCCGGACATGGCCAGGTTCAGGGTTCGTGGAATGGGCGTGGCGGTGAGGGTCAGCACATCCACCTCGGCCCGCAGGGCCTTGAGCTGCTCCTTCTGGCGAACGCCAAAGCGGTGCTCTTCGTCGATGATGACCAGGCCCAGGTTGTGGTAGCGAACGCCCTTCTGCAGCAGCTTGTGAGTGCCGATGAGCACGTCGATGCGGCCCTCGGCCAGCTCGTCCAGCAATTTTTGCTGCTGGCGGCTGTTGCTGAAGCGGGACAGCACCTCCACCCGCACTGGCCAGTCGGCAAAGCGGTCGCGGAAACTCTCGTAGTGCTGCTGGGCCAGCAGGGTGGTGGGCACCAGCACGGCGGTCTGGGCGCCGCTGTGGGTGGCGACAAAGGCCGCCCGCAGAGCCACCTCGGTCTTGCCGAAGCCGACGTCTCCACAGACCAGTCGGTCCATCGGTGTAGGGGAGGTCATGTCGGCCAGCACCGCTTCGATGGCGGCCTGCTGGTCGGGGGTTTCCTCGAAGGGGAAGCTGGCGGCAAAGGCTTCGTAGTCCCGGCCCGGGTGCTGGAAGGCTCGGCCCTGGCGGGCGGCCCGACGAGCATAGACATCCAGCAGCTCGGCGGCGACATCGCGGACCTTTTCTGCCGCCCGGCGCCGGGCGCGGCTCCATTGTTCCGAGCCCAGCCGGTGCAGGGGAGCGTGGTCGAGGTCGGCGCCGGCGTAGCGACTGATGAGATGGAGGGAGGCCACCGGCACATAGAGTCTGGCGCCCTCGGCGTATTCCAGGGTCAGGAACTCTTCCTGCTGATCTCCCACGGCCAGGGTCTGCAGGCCCTGGTAGCGGCCGACGCCGTGGTCGATGTGAACCACCGGTGCGCCGATCTGCAACTCGGTGAGGTCGCGGATGGCGGCGCCGTCGTGCTCCTGGCTGCGGCGCCGGCGTCGGGTCTGCATCACGTGCCGGCCGAACAGCTGATGCTCGGTGACAATGGCCAGGTCGTCGGTGATCAGACCCCGCTCCAGGGGAGCCGCGGTGACCGCCAGCGGCGCCTCACTGGCCAGAAAGTCGGGCCAGCTCGCCACGGTCGCGCTGGCCAGCCCGTGGCGCTGCAACAGCTCCACCAGGCTCTCGCGGCGGCCCGCAGAGTCGGCGGCAATCAGGGTGCGTCCACCCCGCTGGGCGAGGAAGTCGCGCAGGGCGGCCAGCGGGTCCTCGGCCCGGGCCTGGATTTCCAGCTGGGGTGGGGGCTGGGTGCCCAGATTGACGTGGCCTGTTCCGGGGATCAGTTCGATGCGGGCCTGTCGGCCCAGCTGGCCAAACAGCTGATCGACGCTGAGCAGCACCTGTCCGGGCGGGAGCAGGGGGCGGTCGGGCTGGTCATGGAGATCATCGTAGCGGCGCTGGGCCTCGGCCCAGAACCCCTCGGCGGCGAGGTCCAGCCCCGGCTCGCTGAGCACGGTCAGCGAGTCGGGCAGATAGTCGAAGAGGGTGGCGGTCTGCTCGAAGAACAGGGGCAGGAAATACTCTGCGCCCGCTGCGGGCAGACCGGCGCTGATGTCCTGATAGACCGGGCAGCGCCGGTGGTCGACGTGGTCGAAGGCGGCGTGCCAGCGGTCGCGGAAGTGGCGAATGGCCTCGTCGACCAGGGGGTATTCCCGGCCCGGCAGGAGGCGCACCTGATCGACCTGTTCGATGGTGCGCTGGGTCTCGGGGTCGAAGGTGCGCAGAGTGTCGATTTCCTCATCCAGCAGATCGATGCGGTAGGGCAGCCGGCTGCCGGTGGGGAAGAGGTCCATCAGGGCACCGCGGAGGGCGTATTCACCCGGTTCCTGAACGGTGTTGACAGCCGTGTAGCCGCTGTGGTGCAAGCGGGTGCGCAGCGCGTCGAGATCCAGGCGCTGCCCCACCTCCAGCAGCAGCACGTTGCCCAGCAGCCAGGAGGGCGGGGCGATGCGCTGCATCAATGTCGAGACCGGGACCACCAGGACGCCCCGGCGAAATTCCGGCAGCCGGTAGAGGGTGGTCAGTCGCTCGGAGACGATGTCCTGATGGGGAGAAAAGCTGTCGTAGGGCAGGGTCTCCCAGTCGGGGAACTGGGCCACCGGCAGGGTGTCGCCGAACAGGCGCAACTCTTCCTCGATGCGCCGGGCCGAGGCGGAGTCCTGAGCGACCCACAGCAGCGGGGCGTCCAGCTGTTCTGCCAGGCGAGCGACGGTCAGGCTGGTGGCGCTGCCGTGGAGCTGACCCCAGCGCTGGCGCTCGCCGGGACGAAGAGAGGGAGAAGGAGGCTGCAGAGGAGAGGTCATGGCCCTCGTTGATCGCTGTTGAAAACGTGGTGGGGAAAAAGATCCATTGTACCGCGGGCGGCCCCGGATCACACCTGCAATGGACCCCCGGTCCGCCCCTGTTGCGCCGTGGGAGGGGAAGTCTGATAATACAATCATTTTTGGCCTCTGGCCGGCCCGAAAACCGGGGCGAGCAGGGCCCGCAACCCGGTAATCCGCTACCCACTGACGATATAGGTGTGCCTGTGACGGAGCAGAGAAAGCGAGAGCGTCCCGACGACTACTTCAAGGACTGGAAGCAGCGCGAAGCACTGGCCGAGGGAATGATTCCCCTGGTCGGCAAGCTGTATCGGGAAAACAATGTAAAAACCTATATCTATGGACAGAGTCTGGTCAACATTTCGCCGCTGGACATCATGCAGGCACACCGGGTGGTGCGGCAGGTTGAGCAGAATGAGCTGTCCGAGTTCGAGACCTTCCCCGTCATCCAGGCGCTGGCCGCTCTGGATCTGAGCACGGCCCACATCGATGCGGGCCGCATTGCCGTGCAGTATGAAGAGCAGGGCAGGCCTCGGGACGTGGCGGTGGAGGACTTTGTCCGCGAACAGGTGGCGGGGCTCATCGGCGGCGACCCCACCCGCCGCGGCCGCCCGGTGGATGTAGTGCTCTATGGCTTTGGCCGCATCGGCCGGCTCATGGCCCGACTGCTCATTGAAAAGACCGGCGGCGGCGAGGGCCTGCGGCTGCGGGCGGTGGTGGTGCGCAAGGGCGGGGACGACGATCTGGTCAAGCGGGCCAGCCTGTTGCAGAGGGATTCCATCCACGGCCCCTTTGACGGCACCATTCGGGTCGACGAAGAGCGCAGCTCCTTTGTGGCCAACGGCAACGAAGTCAAGGTCATCTACGCCAGCTCCCCCGAGGAGATTGACTACACCCAGTACGGCATCGACAACGCCATCGTCATCGACAACACCGGGCGCTGGCGCGACCGCGAGGGGCTGGAGCAACACCTCAGGGCGAAAGGGGTGAGCAAAGTGCTGCTTACCGCGCCGGGGCGGGGCGACCTCAAGAACATCGTCTACGGCATCAACCACGACGAGATCGCCGAGGACGACGCCATCATCTCCGCCGCCAGCTGCACCACCAATGCCATTGCGCCACCGCTGAAGGTCATCGATGACCACTTCGGGCTGGTGTCGGGCCACATTGAAACCGTGCATGCCTACACCAATGACCAGAACCTCATCGACAACTACCACAAAGCCAGTCGGCGAGGGCGCAGTGCGCCGCTGAACATGGTCATCACCGAGACCGGAGCGGCCAGCGCCGTGGGCAAGGTGCTGCCCCAGGTGCAGGGCAAGCTCACCGGCAACGCGATCCGCGTGCCCACGCCCAATGTCTCGCTGGCCATTCTCACCCTGAACCTGGCCCGGGAAACCACGGTGACCGAGCTCAACGAGTTCATGCGCCAGACCTCGCTGCACTCACCGCTGCGCAAGCAGATCGACTACTCCAATTCGCCGGAGGTGGTGTCCACCGATTTTGTGGGCTCGCGCCATGCCTGCATCTACGATGCCGAGGCCACCATCGTCAACGGCGGAACGGCGGTCATCTACTGCTGGTATGACAACGAGTTCGGCTACAGCTGCCAGGTGCACCGCATCCTGGAGCGCATGGCCGGAGTGGACTACAAGATCTATCCCGCCGAAACCTGATCGGCGCTACAGAAGAGGACACTCCGGCGGCTGCGGGCCACCTTGCTTCCAGGGGCGGCCCGCAGCCGCTTTGTGCTTTTGCCCGGGGTGGCGGCAGGGCTGCAGCGAGGGGCCGGCCGGGGTGGGACACGTCCTGAATCAGGGCGCCGGCGCTGGCGTCGCGGAGCGTCGAAGATTATACTTTCGCCTTTTTCCGAGGCGCACGCCTGGCGGGTGATCGGCTCGATGGCAGTGCCGCCCGGCCAGGGCGGATTCCGGTTACGCAGACACAGAGTTTTCCTATGATCAAGATCAAGCGGGGCCTGGATGTGCCGATTACCGGGACGCCGGTTCAGCGCATCGACAACGCCCCTGAACCCCGTTCCGTCGCCGTGATCGGCTTTGACTACCACGGCATGCGGCCGACGATGGAGGTCAGCGAGGGGGAGCGGGTGCGCACGGGCCAGCTGCTGTTTACCGACAAGCGAACCGAGGGCGTGCGCTACACGGCCCCGGCCACCGGCACCGTGCGGCAGATCAACCGCGGTCCCAGGCGGGTGCTGCAGTCGGTGGTCATCGACGTCGAGGCCGAGGAGCCCATTGAATTTGGTCGCCACGAGCCGAGCGAGCTGGCGAGTCTGGACCGCAGCCAGGTGGTGGCGCAGCTGGTGGAGTCCGGTCTCTGGACTGCCCTGCGCACTCGCCCCTACAGCAAGGTGCCGGCCATCGACAGCGCCCCCGGAGCGCTGTTTGTCACCGCCATCGACACCCATCCCCTGGCGGCCGATCCCGTCGTGGTCATCGCCGAGCAGCGCGAGGCCTTCCTCCAGGGCCTCGAGCTGTTGTCCCGGCTGACCGAGGGCAGGGTGCATGTCTGCATTGCCCCGGGTGCCGAGGTGCCCGTCCCCGCGGGCGAGCGCTTCCGGGTCAGCGAGTTCAGCGGCCCCCACCCGGCCGGGCTGGTGGGAACCCACATCCACTTTCTCGAACCGGCCTCGGCCCAGCGGGTGGTCTGGCACATCGGTTACCAGGACGTCATTGCCGTGGGCCGGCTCTTTGTCACCGGCCAGCTGCACACCGAGCGGGTGGTGGCCCTGGCCGGCCCCCAGGTGGAGCAGCCCAGGCTGGTCCGCACCCGCCTCGGTGCCGACCTGGAGCAGCTGGTGGCAGGGCAGCTCAGAGCGGGCGAGAGCCGCATCATCTCGGGCTCCATCCTGGGTGGCCGCATCGCCCGGGGCCCGGTGGCTTACTTGGGCCGCTATCACAATCAGGTGAGCGTGCTGCGCGAGGGCCGCGAGCGGCATCTGCTGGGGTATCTGTCGCCGGGCCTCAACCGCTTTTCCGTGCTGGGCATCTATCTGTCCCAGTTCACCCGCGGGCGCCGCTTCGACCTGACCACCACCACCAACGGCAGCGAGCGCGCCATGGTGCCCGTGGGCAGCTACGAGCGGATCATGCCCCTGGACATTCTGCCCACCCAGCTGTTGCGGGCGCTCATCGTCGGCGATACCCAGACCGCCCAGGGGCTGGGAGCGCTGGAGCTGGACGAAGAGGACCTGGCCTTGTGCACCTATGTCTGCCCTGGCAAGTACGAATATGGGCCGATTCTTCGAGACAACCTGACCCGCATTGAGAAAGAGGGGTAAGTAATGGGATTGCGCAAGTTCCTCGATGACCTCGAGCCTCAGTTTCAGCCGGGTGGGCGCTATGAAAAATGGTATGCCCTGTACGAGGCGGTGGACACGTTTCTGTATTCTCCGAGCTCGGTGACCCAGGGCACGGCCCATGTCCGCGATGGCATCGACCTCAAGCGGATCATGATCACCGTGTGGCTGTGCACCTTTCCGGCCATGTTCTATGGCATGTACAACCTGGGCTTTCAGGCCAACAGCCTGCTGGCCGAGGGCGGAGTGGCCATGCCCGAGGGCTGGCGCCACGTCCTCATCGCCGCCCTGAGCAGCCATGACCCGACCAGCATCTGGGACAACTTCTGGTATGGTTTCTGGTATTTCGTCCCCATCTATTTTGTCACCTTTGCGGTGGGTGGCTTCTGGGAGGTGCTGTTTGCCGTCCGGCGCGGCCACGAAGTCAACGAGGGCTTCTTCGTCACCTCGGTGCTGTTTGCCCTCATCTGTCCGCCCATGCTGCCGCTGTGGATGGTGGCCCTGGGCATCAGCTTCGGGGTGGTCATCGGCAAGGAAGTGTTCGGCGGCACCGGCAAGAATTTCGTCAACCCGGCGCTGACCGCTCGGGCCTTCCTGTTCTTTGCCTACCCCGCCAGCATGTCCGGCGATGCGGTGTGGACAGCCCTGGATGGCTACTCCGGCGCCACGGCCCTGTCGGTGGCAGCCAGCGATGGCATGGCCACGCTAACGGAGCAGCTCTCCTGGATGCAGGCCTTCATCGGCAGCATGCCCGGCTCCATCGGCGAGACCTCCACCCTGGCAATCCTGGCGGGGGGAGCCGTGCTGCTGTGGACCGGCATTGCCTCCTGGCGGATTGTCGCCGGGGTCATGGTGGGCATGGTGGCCCTGGCGACCCTGTTCAACCTGATCGGCTCCGACACCAACCCGCTGTTTGCCATGCCCTGGCACTGGCACCTGGTGCTGGGCGGCTTTGCCTTTGGCATGATGTTCATGGCCACGGACCCGGTATCGGCGGCCATGACCGATGTCGGCAAGTGGGCCTTTGGTATCCTGATTGGAGTCATGGTGGTATTGATCCGCGTGGTCAATCCGGCGTTTCCAGAGGGCATGATGCTGGCAATCCTGTTTGCCAACCTGTTTGCCCCCCTGATCGACCACTTTGTGGTACAGGCCAACATCAAGCGGAGGCTGGCTCGTGAGTGAACGAAAGGAGACGGTAGGACGCACCCTGCTGGTAGCCTTTGTGCTGTGTGCGGTGTGCTCGCTGGTGGTGGCCACCGCCGCCATTCTGCTCAAGCCCCAGCAGATCGCTGCCCAGGAGCAGGACCGGGCCGTCAACATCCTGCAGATCGGCGAGCTCTATGAACCCGGAGTGCCGGTGGAGCAGCAGATGGAGCAGATCAGCGCCCGGGTGGTGGACCTCAGCACGGGGCGCTTCACCGATGCCATCGCCCCCGAGGAGGCCATGGACACGCCCAGGCTGACCCGGGATTCGAGCCGGTCGAGCAAGGTGGACAGCGGCGAGGACATCGCCCGCATCAATCGGCGAGAGGACTACGGCGTGGTCTACATCGCCGGCGACCTCGACGACATTCAGCGCATCATCCTGCCCATCCGCGGCTATGGCCTGTGGTCGACCCTGTGGGGCTACATCGCCCTGGAGGGGGATCTGAACACGGTGGTGGGGCTGGGATACTACCAGCACAGCGAGACCCCGGGCATGGGCGGCGAGGTCGACAACCCCAGCTGGCGCGCCCAGTGGTCCGGCAAGCAGATCTACGAAGACGGTGAGGTGGCCCTGCGTGTGTTGAAGGGCACGGTCAGCTCCGACAGTCCCCGAGCCCGCTATCAGGTGGATGGCCTGTCCGGCGCCACCCTGACCACCCGTGGCGTCGACAACATGATCCGCTACTGGCTGGGCGAGCAGGGCTACGGCAAATTCCTCAAGAATCTCAAGGCGGGGGAGGCGTAATGTCCAGTTCAATGAAATCGATCCTGGTCGAGCCACTGATCGACAAGAACCCGGTCATCGTTCAGGTGCTCGGCATCTGCTCGGCACTGGCGGTGACCTCGAGCATGAGCACCACCATCGTCATGTGCATCGGTCTGACTGCGGTGGCGGCGGTGAGCAACTTCCTGGTGTCCATGGTTCGCAACCAGATTCCATCCTCCATCCGCATCATCGTGCAGATGACCATTGCCGCCTCGGCGGTCATCCTGGTGGACCAGATCCTCAAGGCGGTGGCCTACGACCTGTCCAAGCAGCTCTCGGTCTTCATCGGCCTGATTCTGACCAACTGCATCATCATGGGCCGGATGGAGGCCTTTGCCATGCAGAATCCACCGCTGCCCAGCCTGATGGATGGCCTGGCCAACGGCGCGGGCTACAGCCTGCTGCTGCTGGCGGTGGGAACGCTTCGCGAAATCTTCGGCCGGGGCACCTGGCTGGGTTTCGAGCTGCTGCCCGCGGTGACCGACGGGGGCTGGTATGTGCCCAACGGGCTGATGCTGCTGCCGCCCTCGGCCTTCTTCATCATCGGCCTGATCATCTGGGCCACCCGCTCCTGGAAGGTCGACCAGGTGGAGCCGGATGAGTTTCGCATCGCGCCCAACACCACCCAGCAGGAGGCCTACTGATGGAACATCTGCTCAGCCTGTTCATTCGCTCGGTCTTCATCGAGAACATGGCGCTGGCCTTCTTCCTGGGCATGTGCACCTTCCTGGCCATTTCCAAACGGGTCCAGGCAGCCCTGGGCCTGGCGGTGGCCGTGATCGTGGTGATGACCCTGGCCGTCCCCCTGAACAACCTGCTGATGGTCTATGTGCTGGGGGACGGCGCCCTGGCCTGGATGGGACCGCGCTTCGCCGACATCGATCTGAGCTTTCTGGGGCTGGTGAGCTTCATCGGCGTCATCGCCGCCTCGGTACAGATCCTGGAGATGTTTCTCGACAAGTATGTGCCCGTGCTCTACAACGCCCTCGGCGTCTTCCTGCCCCTGATCACGGTGAACTGCGCCATCCTCGGCGGCGTGCTGTTCATGGTGGAGCGGGACTACAACTTCAGCGAGAGCGTGGTCTACGGTGCCGGGGCCGGCACCGGCTGGGGCCTGGCCCTGGTGGCGCTGGCCGGGATCCGGGAAAAGCTCAAGTACTCTGACGTTCCCGTCGGTCTGCAGGGGCTGGGCATCACCTTCATTTCAGCGGGGCTGATGGCACTGGGCTTCATGTCCTTTGGCGGTATCGACATCTGAGGCAGGAGTTGCCGTTCATGTTTGAGATCATCCTTGCGTCAGCAGTCTTTACTGGCGTCATCCTCGCCCTGGTGGGCATCATTCTCATGGCGCGGGCCCGGTTGGTCAGTACCGGCAGCGTGAGCATCGAGATCAACGGCGAAAAGGTCATCGAGGCGCCCGCGGGGGGCAAACTCCTGCAGACCCTGGCCGGCCACAACCTGTTTCTCTCCTCGGCCTGCGGCGGTGGCGGGACCTGCGCCCAGTGCAAATGCGTGGTGACCGAGGGTGGCGGCGCCCTGCTGCCCACCGAAGAGGCTCACTTTACCCCGCGAGAGGCCCGGGAGGGCTGGCGGCTGGCCTGCCAGGCCCCGGTCAAGCAGGACATGAAGATCCGGGTTCCGGACGATGTCTTCGGGGTCAAGAAGTGGGAGTGCATCGTCGAGAGCAACCACAACGTGGCCACCTTTATCAAGGAGCTGACCCTGCGTCTGCCGGAGGGGGAGAACGTCGATTTCCGGGCCGGGGGCTACGTCCAGCTGGAGGCGCCGCCCTACCGACTCCAGTACAGTGAGTTTGATATTGAAGAGCGCTTCCGGGAGGACTGGGAGCGGTACAGCTTCTTTGACATCGAAGCCCGCAGCAATGAAGTGGTGACCCGGGCCTATTCCATGGCCAACTACCCCGAGGAGCGCGGCATCGTCAAGTTCAACATCCGCATTGCCACCCCTCCCCCGGGGCGACCCGAGATCCCCGCCGGGCTGATGTCCTCCTGGGTGTTCAACCTGAAGCCCGGGGACAAGGTCACCGTCTACGGTCCCTTCGGCGACTTCTTCGCCAAGGACACCGATGCGGAGATGGTCTTCATCGGTGGCGGGGCGGGCATGGCGCCGATGCGCTCCCACATCTTTGACCAGCTCAAGCGCCTGAAGAGCAAGCGCAAGATCAGCTTCTGGTACGGCGCCCGCTCCCTGCGAGAAACCTTCTACGTGGACGAGTTCGACCAGCTGGAAGAGGAAAACGACAACTTCGTCTGGCACCTGGCCCTGTCCGACCCGCTTCCCGAGGACAACTGGGAGGGGCCGACGGGCTTCATCCACAATGTCCTCTATGAAAACTACCTCAAGGACCATCCGGCTCCCGAGGACTGCGAGTACTACCTCTGTGGTCCCCCGATGATGAATTCCGCCTGCATCAAGATGCTGGAAGATCTCGGGGTGGAGCCGGAGAACATCCTGCTGGATGACTTCGGTGGCTGAATCGGCCTGCCGGCGAGGGGGCCGACACCGCCGGTGGTCGGCCAGCTGGCTGCTCGCGGCTGCGGTTCTGCTGCTCTCGGCCTGTGCAGGGGAGCAGCCCGCGCTGCGCCTGGCCGGCGACACCATGGGCACCCACTACAGCATTACCGTGGTGGACCCCGAAGAGCGCATCGACGACGCCGTCCTGCAGCAGCAGGTGGAGCAGCGCCTGGAGGAGGTCAATCAGACCTTTTCGACCTATCTCGAAGACTCGGAGCTCAACCGCTTCAACCGCAGCGCCATCGACCGGTGGCAGCCGGTCAGCGAGGATCTCTACACGGTGCTGCTGGCGGCCACGGAGGCTGCCTGGCTGTCCGAGGGCGCCTTTGATGCCACCATCGGCCCGCTGGTCCGGCTCTGGGGCTTTGGCCCCGACGGCCCCCGGGAGCAGGCCCCTGCCGAGAGGGAGCTGCAACAGGCCCTGGCTCGGGTGGGCTACCAGCACCTGGAGCTGGACATGGCCGAGCTCCGGGCCCGGCGGCGGGCCGACATCGAGCTGGACCTGTCCGGCATCGCCAAGGGCCATGGCGTCGATGCCCTGGCGCAGTTGCTGGCGGAGCAGGGGATCGGGAACTTCCTGGTGGAAATCGGCGGCGAGCTAGCGGCGGCGGGACACAACCCCCGGGGTCAGCCCTGGCGGATTGCCGTGGAGCGGCCGGTGGGCGCTGACGAGCGGGGCGTTCAGCCGCTGCAGGCCCTGCGCATCACCGGCGTGGGCCTGGCCACCTCCGGGGACTACCGCAACTATTTCGAGCAGGAGGGGGAGCACTATTCCCACACCATCGATCCCGGTACGGGCCGCCCGGTGAAGCACCGGCTGACTTCGGTCTCGGTGGTGGCCGACACGGCCATGTGGGCCGACGCCCTGGCCACGGCGATGATGGCCATGGGGCCGGAAAAGGCGATGGATCTTGCGGAACAACTGGGTGTTGGCGTATTCCTAGTACTACGCGGAGAGACCGGTGACCGCTTCGAGGTGCGGTACAATGCCGCTCTAGAACCCTACCTGGATACGGAGGGCCCATAGCCATGGCCACTGTACTGCTGACCTTTCTGCTGTTGCTGACGGTCATTGCCATCATGGCGGTGGGGGTCATGTTCGGCCGCCAGCCCATCAAGGGCTCCTGTGGCGGCATGGCTGCCCTGGGCATGAAGGATGCCTGCGACATCTGCGGTGGCGACGACCAGAAGTGCGAGTCCGCCAGCCGCAGGGGCGGGATGGGCGGTGCGGATCTGGCCTATCCGGCCGATCGCCGCGACGGCTGACCGGACGCCTGCGGGTTCTCCACAGCTCCCGGGCCCTGCCCGACCGTTCTCAGCTCTCTTCCTTCCACAACTGCCGGCGCTCCAGATAGGCCTGGCGGCTGATTTCCACATCCCGCAGAAAGCGTCCCAGCTCGCTGAGCTGCAGGGCCTGGGGGCCATCCACCAGGGCCTCGGCGGGGCGGGGATGAACATCGACCAGCACCATGTTGGCACCTGCCACCACACCCTGGGCCGTGGCGTGGACGAGGTCCAGCACGCCATCCGGCGCCCGCTCCCGGCCGCCCACGGAATGGGAGGGATCGATGCAGACGGGCATCCGGGTCAGCCGTTGAACGACCGGCACCAGCGCAAAGTCCACCAGGTTGCGATGGGGGGCGCCGAATTCGCTCTTCATGCCCCGCAGGCAGAACACGACCCGGCTGTTGCCTTCGCTGGCCAGGTATTCTGCAGCATTGAGGGATTCGTTCAGAGTGATGCCAAAGCCGCGCTTCAGCAGCACCGGATAGCGCTGCTGCCGGCCCGCGGCCTTCAGCAGCTCAAAGTTCTGGGTGTTGCGCGTGCCGATCTGGAGCATGACTCCGGTGGGCTGGCCAGACTCTGCCAGGGCCTGGTCGATCTCGTCGATGTGGCGGTCGTGGGTGATTTCCATGGCGATGACCCGGATGCCGTGCTTGCCCGCCAGCTCGAAGACCCAGGGCAGGCAGTCCCGGCCATGTCCCTGGAAGGAATAGGGGCTGGTGCGGGGTTTGTAGGCTCCCATGCGAGTGCAGGGCTGGCCATGGTCGGCCAGGGCCCTCATCGTCTCTTCCACATTGCGACGATTGTCCACGGCGCACAGTCCGGCGAACAGGTGCAGGGTGTCCTGGTCGAAGCGCAGTCCCTGGTAGTCAAAGCCCGTGCCCCGCTGAGGATCGCTGTGGCGCCCCAATACCCGATACTCGGTGGAGATGGGCACCACGCGCTCCACCGCCGGCAGGGCGGCCAGCTCCTCAGCATTCAGGGTCGCGGTGTCCCCCAGCAGATAGAGCTCGGTCAGTTTCTGGCTCGCCCCCTGGATGTGATGGGGCTGCACCCGAATGCCCGGCAGCTGTTGCAGCCAGGCCAGGGTGTGCCGCAGGGCCGGGTCGTCGTCCTCGAGATTGGCCTGCATGATCAGCAGCATGTCAGTCCTCCTGCTGACGCTGGCGGCGCTCTTCCACCTGGCGCTTGAGAATGTGGCGGGCCAGCAGCTGGCGATCGCTCTCCCGCAGCCGGATGAAATGCACCGCGGCCTGGTGATCGAAGCGCTCCCACTCGGGCTGGATGAGCTGGCGAGGCGGTTGATCGTGGATGACCTCTCCATGGAGATGCAGTCCAAGCCATTCCGGCAACAGCTGAATCTGCAGGGCCAGGAGGGTGCCAGGGGCCAGAGGCTCGTCGGTGGGGAAGGCCAGGCCGCCCTCGCTGAGCACCACCGGCAGGGGCTGGGCCTCCCCCTGGAGCTTCCTGGTGACGGCGACCAGGCTGGCGGCGACCAGGTCGACCTTGCGGTGCAGCAGGCGCAGGGCGGGGTCATGGTCCCGCGCCTGATCGCTGGCCGGGCGGCTGGCTCCGTATTCCTGCTCCAGCAGCCTCAGTTGGCGCATCAGGTCAAAGGCGTGGCAGGGAGGGAAGAAGTCCGCGGCTGCGCCCTCGTCGGCGGTCCGGGCAGTCACCACCCGGTAATCGAGCAGCACGTGGTCGGCGATGCGAAAGTAATCGCGGCGATCGGCGTCGTCCATGGGGCCGTCCTGTCTCTGCTGGCCGGGATTGGAATGCTCCAACTCTAGTACACGCCACCGCGGGGAAACAAGTACACTTGCCGGGGGCCGACCGGTTCGGCCCGATCGATGCAGGCAGTAGCGAGCCCCTGATGCTTACACTCTTCCTGGCCATCAGCCACGTTCGAAGTCGCCGCCGGGACCGCTTCCTATCGCTGGTTTCCTGGGTGTCGCTGATCGGCATGGTGCTGGGCGTATCGGCCCTGATCGTGGTCACGTCAGTCATGAACGGCTTTGAGGCGGAGCTGCGCAGCCGCATTCTGGATGCAGTCGCCCATGGCTATGCCGATCTCGAGCCAGGACAGGACTGGCGTCTCTGGCAGCAGCGGCTGCAGGCCGAGCCCGAGGTGCTGGCGGCGGCGCCCTATCTCCACGGCGAGGTGATGCTGCAGCGCGGTGGCCAGACCCTGGGTGTGGAGCTGTGGGCGGTGGATCCTCAGCTGGAAAAAACGGTGTCCCGGCTGGCGGAACAGATGAGCCAGGGGCAGCTGGAAGCCCTGCAGGCCGGCGGCTTTGGCGTGGTGCTGGGCGAGATCCTGGCCCGTCAGCTGCGGCTCGAGGTGGGCGATGACGTCGAGGTGTTGCTGCCCCGGATCACAGTGACCCCGCTCGGCCTGTTTCCACGCCAGAAGCGGCTGCGACTGGTGGGGATCTTTGCCTCGGGCTCCCAGCTGGATGCGACCACAGCCCTGGTTCATCTGGCCGACGGCCAGCGGCTCTACCAGCGAGGGGAGGAGGTCCAGGGTCTGCGCCTGAAGACGGCGGACGTGCTGTCTGCCCCCCGGGAGCTGGCCGCCCTGCAGCAGCGCCATCCCGAGCTGGAGGTGAAGGACTGGCGCAGCCTCCAGGGCAGCCTGTTCGCCGCGGTGACCATGGAAAAGCGCATGGTTGCGCTGCTGCTGCTGGCCATCGTCGCCATCGCCTCCTTCAATATCGTCTCGGTGCTGACCATGATGGTCACCGACAAGCGGGGAGACATTGCCGTGCTGCGCACTCTGGGCATAGTGCCGGGGGCCATCCGTCGCCTGTTTCTGTGGCAGGGCGCCCTCATCGGCGCGGCCGGCGTGACCGTGGGCACCGCCCTGGGCCTGCCCCTGGCGTGGTGGGCAGGGGACATCGTGGCGGCTCTGGAGAGCTGGACCGGCCTGACGGTGTTCGACCCCGGGGTCTATTTCATCGCCCGCATCCCCTCCCTGGTGCGTGCCCAGGACGTGGCCTGGGTCGTGGCCCTGGCCCTGGGGCTGAGTCTGCTGGCTTCCATTTATCCTGCCGCCCGGGCGGCTCGCATTGAACCCGCCGAGGCACTGCGCCATGAATTGTGACGAGGGAGAGAGGCTGGCGATGGAGTCGATGCCGGAGGGGCGCCCCGCCGAGGTGTTGCGCTGCAGCGATCTGCACAAGAGCTATGTCGAGGGCCCCCGGGAGGTGGCCGTGCTGCGAGGGGTGGACTTCTGTCTGCACGCCGGTGAGCGGGTCGCCATCACCGGCAGCTCGGGCTCGGGAAAGTCCACCCTGCTCAATCTGCTGGGCGGGCTGGACCGGCCCAGCTCCGGCCGGGTGCTGCTGACCGGATGCGATCCCCACCAGCTGAGCGAAAAGCGGCGCTCTCGCCTGCGCAACCGCTCGCTGGGCTTTGTCTACCAGTTCCATCATTTGCTGGCGGAGTTCTCGGCGGAAGAAAACGCCGCCATGCCCTTGCTGATTCGCGGAGTGGGCCGCCGACCGGCCCGGGCCGCAGCCCGGGCTCTGCTCGACAGGGTAGGTCTGGGCCAGCGCCTGGAGCACCGCCCCGGCGAGCTGTCGGGAGGGGAGCGCCAGCGGGTGGCCATTGCCCGGGCCCTGGTGGGGGAGCCCGCTTGCGTGCTGATGGATGAGCCCACCGGCAATCTGGACGCCGAAACAGCCGCTGGCATCCAGCGGCTGATGCTGGAGCTGAGCCGGGAGCGATCCACGGCCTTTGTCGTGGTGACCCACGACCGGGAGCTGGCGGCTCGGATGGATCGCCAACTGCTGCTGAACCGGGGCCGACTGGAAGAGGGAGAGGGCCATGGCCGGGCACTATAGCCTCTGGCTTGGCTGGCGCCACGCCCTGGGCCGCAAGGGACCGGCGCTGTCGGTGTTTCTCGCCCGCACCTCCATGGCGGGCCTGGCCCTGGGGGTGGGGTTGCTGATCTGCGTTTTGGCGGTGATGAGTGGCTTTGACCGCGAGCTTCGCCAGCGCATCCTGGGGCTGGTGCCCCACGTCAGCTTGATTGCGGGCCATGGCGGGGCCGATTGGCAGCAGGCCCGGGCGGCGCTGAGTCTACACCCTGAAGTGGCCCATGCCACCCCGGTCCTGCAGCTCAGCGGCATGCTGGTTCGTGGCAGCGAGGCGGCACCGGGGCTGCTCTACGGGCTGGATCCCGAAGTGGAGAAGCAAGTCGCCGCCTGGGTGGAAGTGGGCGGGCTGCCGGCGCTGACCGCCCTGGGCCGGGATCCCGAGTCCGTGGTGCTGGGCAGTGCCCTGGCCGAGCGGCTGAAGCTGGCTGCCGGCGATCGGGTCACCGTGTTGGTGCCCGGCGACGGGCCGGCCCGAAGCGCAGAGGTTGCCCGTCTGACGGTGGCGGCGCTGCTGCACACCGGCACCGAGCTGGATCAGCGGCTGGCCCTGGTGAACCTGGCGCAGGCGAGGGCGCTGGCGCCCGGGCGGGGAGTCGGCCTGAGACTGCTGCTGCACGATCTGTTCGCCGCTCCCCGCCTGGTCAGCGAGCTGAACTTGCAGTGGCAGGGAGAGGGCTTTTACAGCAGCGACTGGACCCGCCACCAGGGCAATCTGTACAGCGCCATCCAGCTGTCCCGGCGGCTGGTAGGCATGATGGTGGCCATCGTCATCGCAGTGGCCGTGTTCAATGTGGTGGCAGCCCTGGTGCTCGTGGTCAATGACAAGCAGGGAGAGATCGCCATTCTGCGGAGTCAGGGTGCGACCTCCGGAGACATCCTGCTGAGCTTTGTCACCTTTGGCCTGCTGGTGGGAGCCCTGGGGACAGGGCTGGGCGTGGCCCTGGGGGTCGCGCTGGCCCTGGGCATCGGCGACCTGGTGCAGTGGGCCGAGAGGTTGCTGGGCGTTCATTTTCTGCGCTCGGACATCTATCCGGTGAGCTTTGTCCCCTCGGATCTGCGCTGGCTCGATGTCGGCCGAGTCGCTGCCACGGCCCTGCTGCTCAGTGCCCTGGCAGCGGTCTATCCCGCCTGGCGCGCAGCGCGGCTGCTCCCCGCCGAAGTGCTGCGCTACGACTGATCGCCTCGATCCCGTCGCCGATGACGCCGCTGGCGCCAGCGGCGCGCGACGCTGACCCGCCAGCAGATCCGCACCAGAATGGCTCCTCCCGCCCCCAGCGCCAGCCCCAGGACGAGGCTGCCCAGCAGCAGGGGCTCCCAGATGTAGGCCAGGCGTTCGATCAACCAGGTCAGGCTGGGCTCAAACTCCAGGGGCTGCACGGGCCGCTGCAGCAGAGCGGCGCCCAGCCGGTAGGCAAAATAGTAGACCGGCGGCATGGTGAGTGGGTTGGTCACCCACACCAGGGCGACGGAGATGGCCAGATTGGCCCGCCACCACAGGGCCAGCAGCGCTGCGGTCAGCATTTGCAGCGGCATGGGAATCAACGCAATGAACAGGCCAATGAAGACTGCCGTGGAGACCGAGTGCCGGGTCAGGTACCAGAGATTGGGGTCGTGGAGCCGGCCCCGCAGCAGGCGCAGCGAGCGGTGGCCCGCAAAGCGGCTGGGATCGGGCAGCAGGCGTTGGAGAGCTTTGCGTGGCATGGCAGTCAGCATGGGGTGACGTATCAGGGCGCAGCCCCCGATGTCGATGTCAAGGGAAAGACCGGCACCGAAAGGCTCCAGTTGTCCACTGCATGCCGCAGGCCGCGAAGGTCATTCTGGGAGCCGGGCTGTCGGACCTGCTGTTCATCGGCCGGGGACAACCGGCGGTCCATTATGCACCCAAGGGGTGCCCGTGGCCACGGTGAAGTGGCTGTCGAGCCGAGGAGAGAAGGACTGAATGGCAGGCCTGTGGTCATGGATGACGGGAGCGCTGCTGGGGCTCATGGCGGGGGCGCTGTTCATGCCTCGGCCCGCGTGGTCGCTGACCTGGGCGCTGGCAGGGCTGGCCCTGGCCGCCGGGCTGGGCCGGCTCGGCCAGGGTGGACCGGTTCTGGTGGCCCTGCTGTTAGGCTGGGTTCCGGGCTGGCTGTGGAGTGGCGGCGATGCCTGGCTGCGCCACCAGCGCCAGCTGGACCCCGAGCTGGTGGGGCAGGATCTGGTGCTGCAGGGGCGGGTGACCGGGCTGGTGGAAAATCGCCCCGCCCATGGTCGACCGGGTGCGCGCCTGCTGTTTCGAGTGCAGCACTGCCGGCCGCTGGAAGAAGGCGGGGAGCACCGCTGCAGCGCTCTGCGCAGAGTCAGACTGAGCTGGTATCAGCCGCCCCCGGTGCAAGCGGGACAGCAGTGGCAGCTGGTGGTGCGCCTGCGCCCACCCCGGGGGCTGAGCAATCCCGGCGGTTTTGACCAGGGACGCCACCTCTACCGCAATGGCATCGATGCCATCGGCTATGTGCGAGACCGCCCCCCTGCGCAGATGTTGGGAGAGCGGCCCGGCTTCGATGCTTGGCGGGCCCGACTGGCGGATGAGCTGGCCGAGCGGCTGGAACCTCGCCCGGGGCAGGGCTGGCTGCGGGCTCTGGCGGCGGCGGATCAGCGCGGGCTGAGCGACGAGGACTGGGCCCTGCTGAGGGCCACCGGCACCGTCCACCTGTTTGTGGTCTCGGGCCTCCATATCGGCCTGGCAGGCGGGCTGCTGCTCGCTGGCTTGCGGGCCGGGATGCGCGCCCTGCCGGACCGGGGCGGGGCACCCGGCGCCGTGGTGCTGGTCGCCGTGCTGCTGGCCGCGGCCTATGCCGGTCTGGCGGGCTGGGGGATCCCGGCCCGACGCGCCTGGCTGATGTTTGCCGCCCTGGCCACCCTGTGGTGGAGTCGTCGGGCCCAGCAGCCCCTGTTCAGCCTGCTGTGGGTGGCAGTGGTGGTGCTTGCGCTGCAGCCGGTTTCGGCCTGGGCGCCGGGGTTCTGGCTCTCCTTCGGGGCGGTGGCCCTGCTGTTGCTGGCGCGCTCTGGCCGCGTGCCCGCCGGTCGCAGGCTCGGGGTCCTGCTGCACATTCAATGGGCCATCTTTCTGGGGCTGATGCTGCCGCTGACGGCCCTGGGAGCTCCGGTGAGCCCTCTGGGCCTGCCGGCCAACCTGGTAGCCGTGCCCCTGGTAGGGGGGGTGGTGGTACCGGTGAACCTGCTGGCTGTCGCCCTGATGACGCCGGCGCCCGCTCTGGCCGACGGGCTCTGGTGGCTGGCCGATGGCGTGCTGAGCGGAGTGCTGGCCTGGCTGAAGTGGCTGGCGAGCTGGCAGGCAAGCCTCGGCTGGCAGGCCCCACAGATTGCTCCACTGCACGCTGCCCTGGCCCTGGGCGGCAGTCTGCTGTGGCTCCTGCCCAGGGGCTGGCCCGGTCGCCTGGGGGCGCCGCTGTTGCTGGCCCCGGCCTTGCTGACCCGGCCCGAGCTGCCCGACCCGGGAGAGTGGCGCGCGGCCGTGCTGGATGTGGGCCAGGGGCTGGCCGTGGTGGTGGAAACGGCGGGGCATCGCCTGGTCTATGATGCCGGGCCCAGCGGAGAGCACTACGACAGCGGCCGGGGCGTGGTGCTGCCCTGGCTGGCCCGGCGCGGCCACCGCAGCGTGGATCTGCTGATGGTCAGCCACAATCACAATGATCACGCCGGCGGCGCCCCGGCGGTGCTGGACGCGATGGCACCTCCCCGGGTGCTGACCGGGGAGCCGGTGACGGGGCTGGCCCCTGCCTCCCGCTGCCGAGCCGGTCAGCGCTGGCGCTGGGATGGGGTGGCGTTCGAGGTCCTGCATCCCGTCGACACCGTCTTTGACCCCCGCGGGAGCAATGACCACTCCTGTGTGCTGCTGGTAGACAACGGGCGCCACCGCCTGCTGTTGACCGGGGACATCGGCAGGCGCGAAGAGCTGGAGATACTCCGCCGCCTCGCCGATCAGCCAGGCGGTCGGAAGAGACTGCGGGGAGCGGTGCTGGTGGCGCCCCACCACGGCAGCAGAACCTCGTCGGGGCCGGCCTGGGTCAATGCCGTGGCACCGCCCCATGTCCTGGTCTCCGCCGGCTGGAAACATCATTTTGGCCACCCCCATCCCGAGGTGGTGGAGCGCTACCAGCGAGCGGCGGCCAGGGTGTGGAGCACGGCGGAACACGGAGCCCTCCTGCTGGAAACCCGGGGCCAGCAGCTCAGACTGCAGTCCACTCGACGTTGAGGCACTTCGGTACCAGTCCTGGCCAGAGCTGCCTATAATGGTGCGGTGGCGCCGCAGTGCCGGTGGTCGATGCGTGTGCTGCCGCGGGCAGCCTGAAATGAAGTGGGAGACAGGCGTGTTGGAACTGGTGAAGGCGGGCGGCTGGCTGATGCTGCCCATCCTGGCCTGCTCGGTGCTGGCCCTGGCCATCTGCATCGAGCGGCTGCTGGCCTTGCGCACCGAGGTGGTGGCGCCAGCGGGGCTGGTGGCCAAAGTGTGGAGCTGGCTCGAACAGGACCAGCTCGGTGCCGAGCGCCGTCGCAGCCTGGGGGGCTCCTCGCTGGGCCGCATTCTGGCCGGTGGACTGGCCCGGGCCCGGGAGGGGCGCGAGGCCATGAAGGAGGCCATGGTGGAGGCCGCCTCTGGCGAGGTGCATCAGCTGGAGCGCTACCTCAACAGCCTGGGCACTGTTGCAGCCATCAGCCCGCTGCTGGGACTGCTGGGCACCGTGGTGGGAATGATCAAGGTCTTCACCGAGCTCACCACCCAGATCGGCAGTGCCGCGGGCCTGTCCGGAGGCATTGCCGAGGCGCTGATCACCACCGCAGCCGGCTTGACTGTAGCCATTCCGGCCCTGATGATGCATCGCTATTTCACCCGGCGGGTGGATACGCTGGTGCTGCGGATGGAGCAGGAAGCCCTCAGGCTGGTGGATGCACTGCACTCGGGTCGAGTTGTCGAGCTGAAAGAGACCGCCTGAGTGGAATTCAAGCGCAGCCAGCGGCGTACCGAGGTCGACATCAACCTGACCCCCCTGATCGACGTGGTCTTTCTGCTGTTGATCTTTTTCATGGTGTCGACCACCTTCGTCCGCCAGAGTCAGCTGAGCCTGACCCTGCCGGAAGCCAGTGCCGAGCCCGCCGACCTCGCACCGGCTCCCATCGAGGTGTTGATCAGTGCCGAGGGGCAGTACACCGTCAACGAACAGCAGCTGCCCGATGCCGAGCTGGACACGCTGCTCCGCGCCCTGGCCGGGTTGACCGACCAGCTCGACCCGGCGGAACAGCCGCTGGTCATCACCGCCGATGGCGCGGCTTCCCACCAGTCGGTGGTGCGCGCCATGGATGCCGCCGGCCAGCTGGGACTCACGCGACTGAGCCTGACCACCCGCCAACCATCCAGTGAGTGATTCATGAGTACGGGGAACACCAAGTCTCGCCCCGGTGACCTGCAGACCTATGGCCGACTGCTGCGCTACGTGCTGCCGCTGTGGCCGCTGTTCCTGCTGAGTACCCTGGGTTTTGTGCTGTTCAATGGCGCCCAGGTGCTGGCCGCCGACATGATGCAATTCATTCTCGATGCCATCGGCGGCGAGGCGGATCTGGCCCGGGGGATCATGTCCTCAGCGGCCCAGTGGCTGGCCGGCGGTGAGCTGAGTCTGGAGCAGGCGAGGCTGTGGATCCCCATCGGCATTGTGCTGCTGGGGGTACTGCGGGGAATTGGCTTCTTCATCGGCCACTATCTGCTGAATTTCATTTCGCGACACCTGGTGCACGAGCTGCGCTGCAACGTCTTTGACCAGCTGCTGGTGGCGCCCAGCGTGGAGTACGACCGCTACTCCACGGGTTTTCTCATCTCTCGCCTGACCTTCAACGTCGAGCAGGTGACCGGGGCGGCCACCGATGCCATCAAGGTGGTCATGCGGGAGGGCATCTTCGTCATTGGTCTGCTGAGCTACCTGTTCTGGGCCAACTGGCGGCTGTCGCTGACCTTTCTGGCCGCTCTGCCTCTGGTGGCGCTGATCGTGCTCTGGGTGGGGCGGCGCTTTCGCAAGCTCAGCCACCGGGTGCAGAGCAGCATGGGCGATGTGACCCACGTCGCCAGCGAGGCCATCAGCGGCTATCGCGAGGTGCGCCTGTTTGGCGGGGTGGAACAGGAGCGCAGGCGCTTTGTCGAGGCCAGCGACAACAACCGGCAGCGCATGATGAAGATCGCCTTCTACAATGCCCTGAGCCCGCCGGTCATCCAGTTTCCCGTGGTGCTGGTGCTGGCGCTGCTGATCTGGCAGGCCGTCGGCGTGCTGACCAGCATGACTCCCGGCGAATTCGTCGCCTATCTGTCCGTGGCCATGCTGATGCCCAAGCCCATCCGCCAGCTGAGCGAGGTCAACAGCACCATCCAGAAGGGGCTGGCCGGGGCCGAGGACGTGTTTGGCTTCATCGACAGCGACAAGGAGCGGGACGAGGGAGAATACAGCGCAGAGCAGCTGCGCGGCGAAGTGGAGCTGCGCGATGTCAGCTTTCGCTACGGCCCCGATCTGCCCCTGGTGCTGAACGACATCAACCTCCATGTCCGGCCGGGGCAGACCGTCGCCCTGGTGGGCCTGTCGGGCAGTGGCAAGTCGACGCTGGTCAGCCTGCTGGCGCGGTTCTACAACCACAGCAGCGGCCAGATCCTGATCGATGGCGTCGACGTCAACGACTACCGGCTGGCCAACCTGCGCCACCACATTGCCCTCGTCACCCAGCACGTCACCCTGTTTGACGACACGGTATTCAACAACATTGCCTATGGCGAACTCCGCGGCGCCGACCCCGAGGCGGTCCGGGAGGCCGCTCGGGCGGCCCATGCCCTGGAATTCATCGAACAGCTGCCCCGGGGTTTTGATACCCGGGTGGGGGAGGATGGCGTCATGCTGTCGGGTGGGCAGCGACAGCGCCTGGCCATCGCCCGGGCACTGTTGAAGAACGCCCCGCTGCTGATCCTCGACGAGGCCACTTCGGCCCTGGACAACCGGGCCGAAGCCCATATCCAAGCGGCGCTGGAAGGCCTGATGGAGGGGCGTACGACCATCGTCATCGCCCACCGGCTCAGCACCATCGAGGGCGCCGATCTCATCGTTGTCATGGAGGACGGGCGCATTCTGGAGCAGGGCAGCCACGCTGAGCTGCTGGCCTGCAATGGTCGCTATGCCGAGTTGCATCGGCGGCAGTTTGAGGTGACGTGAACAGGGTGGCAGAGGCCGTGGTGCGGCGCTGGTATGGCCGTCCCGGGCTGCTTCGCCTGCTGTGGCCCCTGAGTGGACTGTATGGCCTGCTCGGCGGGCTGGATCGCTGCCGAGCCCGCCCCTGGAAGGCGCCGGTGCCAGTGGTGGTGGTGGGCAATGTCACCGTCGGCGGCACCGGCAAGACTCCGGTGGTGGCGGCGCTGGTGGCGGAACTCGCCGCCCGGGGGCTGCGGCCCGGCATCGTCAGCCGCGGCCATGGCGGCGAGCATCGCCGGCCCATGGCGGTGACTGCCGACAGCGATCCGGCGCTGGCCGGCGATGAGCCGGTGTTGCTGGCGGGGCTGTGCCAGTGTCCGGTGTGGGTGGGGCGCGACCGGGTGGCCGCGGCCCGCTCTCTGCTGGCCCACCACGACTGCGATGTGCTCGTCGCCGATGACGGACTGCAACACCACCGCCTGGGCCGGGATGTGGAATGGGTGGTGGTGGATGGCCAGCGGGGCCTGGGTAATGGCCACCTCCTGCCCACCGGGCCCCTGCGGGAATCGCCCCGCAGACTGGAGGCGGTGGATGCGGTACTGATCAACGGCGGCCACTGGCACCACCCCCGCGGTCATCGTTTCCGGCTGGTGCCCACGGCCTGGGTACGACTGGTGGACGGCCTCTCCCTGCCGCTGCCCGAAGGGCCCCGGGGGCGGGTGCATGCCGTGGCCGGCATCGGCAACCCCGATCGCTTCTTCGACAGCCTGAGAGCCCTGGGGCTGGCCCCGCAGGAGCATCGCTTCGCTGACCACCATGCCTACGGCGCCGGCGATCTGGTCCTGTCCGAGCCCTGGCCCGTGGTGACCACGGCCAAGGATGCCGTCAAGCTGCAGCGGCTGATCCGGAGCGGAGAGCTGGCCGACCTGCCGGCAGGGCTGGACCAGCTGTGGTATCTTGCCGTTCGGGCCGAGCTGCCTGGGCCGCCGCTGGAGGCGCTGGCGCGTCGCCTGACCGCGGTTCCCCCCGTGGATGCAGTCGTCGAGGAGTAGCCGATCGTGGAGTTTGTCGTCATTGTCCCGGCGCGCTTTGGTGCCACCCGGCTGCCCGGCAAGCCCCTGCTGGATCTCGGCGGTCGCAGCATGATCGAACAGGTCTGGCGCCAGGCCCGGCGCTCCCGGGCGAGCCGAGTCATCGTCGCCACGGACGATGAGCGCATTCGCCAGGTTCTGGCCCCGCTTGGCGCCGAAGTCTGCATGACCCGGGCCGACCACCCGTCGGGCACGGATCGTCTGCAGGAAGTGGCGGCTCAGCTGAATCTGGCCGCGGACAGCGTGGTGGTCAACGTCCAGGGCGACGAGCCCCTGATGCCGCCGGAGGTCATTGACCAGCTGGCGAGCAACCTGCTGCACTCCGGCATGCCCATGGCCACGCTGGCCGCTCCCCTGACTCATCGGGAGCAGCTGTTCGACCCCAATGTCGTCAAGGTGGTGACGGGAACGGCGGGGCGGGCGCTGTATTTCAGCCGAGCGCCAGTCCCCTGGCAGCGGGACGACTTTGACCCGGCGGACCAGGTCGGGCGCCTGCCCCCCGGCGGACCCTGGCTGCGCCACGTCGGCGTCTACGCCTACCGGGTGAGCCTGCTCAATGATTTTGTCCGTTGGCCCCGGGGCAACCTGGAACACACTGAAGAACTGGAGCAGCTGCGGGTGCTGGAACAGGGCGCCGACATCCATGTGGCGCCGGCCTGCGCTCCCATTCCCCCCGGTGTGGACACGCCGGCGGACCTGGAGCGGGTGCGTGCCCTGCTGGCTGCGGACGAGGAGAAGAAGGAAACATGGTAACCGTGTTGTTTGTCTGTCTGGGCAACATCTGTCGCTCGCCCACCGCCGATGGCATCCTTCGCCACCAGCTGAAGGAAGCGGGCCTGAGCCAGCGCATCGAGGTGGATTCCGCCGGTACCGGTGACTGGCATATCGGCAAGGCGCCCGACCCTCGCACCGTGGCGGCGGCCCGGCAGCGGGGTTATGACCTCAGCACCCTGCGCGCCCGCCAGGTTCAGGCGGAGGACTTTCATCGCTTTGACCATGTGCTGGCGATGGATCGTAGCAACCTCGAACATCTGCAGGCCATGCAGCCCGCCGACAGCCGGGCAGAGCTTCGCCTGCTGCTGGACTTCCACCCTCGCCGAGAACAGCCCGATGCGCTGCTGTCCCGCTGTGCCGGGGAGGTTCCCGACCCCTACTACGGTGAGGCCGAGGGTTTTGAAGAGGTGCTGGATCTGGTGGAGCAGGCCTGTGCGGGGCTGTTGCAGCACATCAAACAGCGCCATGGCCTGGTGGCCTGAGACGCGTGCAGCTGCAGCGCGATGTGCCGCTGGATGAACTCAATACCCTGAGGCTGCCAGCCCGGGCCCGCTACTACGTTCGGGCCGAGCGGCCAGAGACGGTGGCCGAGGCCTGTGAGTTCGCCCGCCGGCAGGGCCTGCCACTGTGGGTGCTCGGCGGCGGCAGCAATGTGGTGCTGCGGGGAGATCTGCCGGGCCTGGTCCTCCACATGGCCCTGTCGGGCATCCAGCCCCGGATCGAGGGGCAGCGACTCCGGCTCCGGGTGGCGGCGGGGGAGAGCTGGCCCGACCTGGTGGAGCACTGCCTGGCCCACCACTGGTACGGGCTTGAAAACCTGAGCCTGATCCCGGGCACCGCCGGGGCCGCGCCCATTCAGAACATTGGCGCCTATGGGGTCGAGCTGGCCCGGCACCTGCACAGCGTGGAGGGCTGGAACCGGCCGCAGCGCCGCTGGCAGACCCTGACGGCGGCCGAGTGCCGGCTGGGCTACCGGGACAGTCTCTTCAAGCATGCCCTGCGGGACCGCTTTGTCATCACCGCCATCGTGCTGACGCTGAGCCGGCGGTTCGAGCCCTGTCTGGACTACCCGGTGCTGGCCGAGCAGCTGGCCGGCGCAGACCGACCGCTGACGCCCCGGCAGGTCGCCGATGCCGTCATCGCCATTCGCAGCCGCCGGTTGCCGGACCCTGAAAAACTGGCCAATGCCGGCAGCTTCTTCAAGAATCCCGTGCTGGATTCCGGTCAGTATCAGGCCCTGTGCCAGCGGCTGGGCCACGAGAGCATTCCTGCCTTTGCCCAAAAAAACGGGATCAAGGTGCCGGCGGCCTGGTTGCTGGATCAGGCGGGCTGGAAGGGGCGCCGTCTGGGCCCGGTAGGCATGCACGACCGGCAGCCTCTGGTGCTGGTCAACCACGGTGGGGCCCGGGGCGCCGATGTGCTCGCCCTGGCCGAGGCGGTCTGCCGGGACATTCGCCGGCGCTTTCAGGTCGAACTGGAGATGGAGCCGCGCCTGCTGCCCCGGGGTGAAGAATGGGTCGATCCGGAGCAGGGGGACAGCATCAACCGGTTGTGAATGCCATGAGCCAGCCCTTTGATCATCGCAGCTTTTTGAACACCGTCACCGAGCGGCCCGGCGTCTACCAGATGCTGGATGGCGAGGGAGAGGTGCTCTATGTGGGCAAGGCCCGCAACCTCCGGCAGCGGCTGGCCAGCTATTTCCGCAGCAGCGGGCTGAGCCTCAAGACCAAGGCCTTGGTGGAGCGCATTCGTCAGATCCAGGTGACGGTGACCCGCACCGAGACCGAGGCGCTGATCCTGGAACACAACCTGATCAAGCAGCAGCGGCCGCCGTACAACATTCTCCTGCGAGACGACAAATCCTACCCCTACATCCTGCTCACCGATGCCCCCTATCCGCGCCTGGTGCTGCACCGGGGGGCGCGGCGGGAGGCGGGGCGCTATTTCGGGCCCTACCCCAATGCCTCGGCGGCGCGGGAGAGCCTGAATTTCCTGCAGAAGGTGTTTCGGGTGCGCCAGTGCGACGATAGCTTCTTTCGCAACCGCTCCCGCCCCTGCCTGCAATACCAGATCGGTCGCTGCACCGCGCCCTGCGTCGGTCTGATTGACGAGGAGAGCTATGCCGAGGACGTGCGCCACAGCGAGATGTTTCTCTCCGGGCAGAGCAGCGACCTGGTGGCCGAGCTCGCCGACCGCATGGAGGCGGCGGCGGCAGCGCTGGAATTCGAGCAGGCCGCCGCCCTGCGGGACCAGATCCAGCATCTGCAGCAGGTGCAGAGCCGTCAGTACGTCGAGGGTGAGCGCGGCGATGTCGACGTCATCGCCTGCAGCCAGGGCAGCGGGGTCAGCTGCGTTCAGCAGCTGCTGGTTCGCGATGGACGGGTGCTGGGCAGTCGGGCCTTTTACCCTCGCCCTCGCCTGGAAGAGGACGACGGCGAGGTGCTGGAGGCCTTTGTCCTGCAGCACTACCTGGGCGCCGACGGCCAGGAGCTACCGGCAGAAATTTTGGTCAGCGCGCCGCTCCCGGATGCCGACATCGTGGCCGGAGCGCTGATGACCAGCCGGGGCGGGCGGGTGCGCATCCAACATCGCTGCAAGGGGGCCCGAGCCCAGTGGCTGGAGCTGGCCCGGCGGACGGCCGAGCAGAATCGCATGGGGCGACTGGCCAGCCGCCAGAGCCTGAATCAGCGCTTCGAAGCCCTCCAGAGGGCACTGGACCTGCCGGAAATCCCCGAGCGGGTGGAATGCTTTGACATCAGCCACACCGGCGGGGAGTCCACCGTGGCCTCCTGCGTGGTGTTTGACCGCGACGGGCCGAGAAAGTCAGACTATCGTCGCTTCAACATCGAGGGCATCACCCCGGGCGACGACTATGCCGCCATGGGGCAGGCCCTGTCCCGCCGCTATGCCCGACTCCGGCGCGGCGAGGGGGTGCTGCCCGACCTGCTGCTGATCGATGGGGGCAAGGGCCAGCTCGGCCAGGCGGTGGCCGTGCTGGGCGAGCTGGGGCTGGATTCGATCCGGGTCATGGCCGTGGCCGAGGGCAGTCGTCGGCGCCCGGGTCGAGAGACCCTGCTGGTGGGGGCCGAGGCGAGAGAGCTGGTCCTGCCCGGGGAGTCGGCGGCCCTGCATCTGATCCAGCAGATCCGCGATGAAGCCCACCGCTTTGCCGTCACCGGACACAAGCAGCGGCGCGACCGGGCCCGGCGGGAGAGCAGGCTGGAGAGCATCCCCGGCATCGGCCCGCGCCGTCGCCGGGAACTGCTGCGTCACTTTGGTGGTTTGCAGGAAGTGGCCCGGGCCAGCGTGGAGGACCTGTGCCGCGTGCCCGGCATCAGCCATCGGCTGGCCGCCGACATCCACGCGGCACTGCAGCGGGACTGAGCCCGTGGCAGTTGTGCAGCGGCCTGCCTACAATGGGCAGCGGTTCCTGCATCATCGCCGGACTGGGAAGAGGATTGATGAACATACCCATAGGCCTGACACTGGTGCGCATTGCGCTGATCCCCGTGTTCGTGGCCCTGTTTTACCTGCCTGCGCACTGGGGACTGGCGGGCCCCGCCCTGGTGTTTGCCCTGGCCGGCCTCACCGACTGGCTGGATGGCTGGCTGGCCCGCCGGCTGGACCAGGCCACCCGGCTGGGGGCCTTTCTCGATCCGGTGGCCGACAAGCTCATGGTGGCCATTGCCCTGGTGCTGCTGGCCGAGCGCTATCACGCCTGGTGGTTTACCCTGCCGGCCATGGTCATTATCGGCCGCGAGATCATGATCTCCGCCCTGCGGGAATGGATGGCCGAAGTGGGGGAGCGGGCGCGGGTGGCGGTCTCTTCCCTGGGCAAGTGGAAAACCACCTTTCAGATGGTTGCTCTGCTGGCCCTGCTGCTGGCGAACCCCGACAGCCGCCTGCTGCTCTGGTCCGGAGTGACCCTGCTCTACCTGGCAGCGGCACTGACGCTCTGGTCGATGCTGCTCTACCTCCACGCCGCCTGGGGCGCCTTTCGCAGCGCCATCGAGGAAGGCTGAGGGCATCGGCCCTTGACAGGGACGGTGCAATGACTACAATTGGCTCCATCTTCGCGGGAATAGCTCAGTTGGTAGAGCGCAACCTTGCCAAGGTTGAGGTCGCCGGTTCGATCCCGGTTTCCCGCTCCATCTCTTTCTCCCCATTCATTCCATGTCCCACCCTCGAGGGGGACGGCCCCGACCTGTCGAGGCCTTCCGGCATAGGGAGCGGAGCCGGCAGCCCGCCCAGGTTCCCTATGTCTGCCCTGTTTGGCCCCGCGCGATGAATAGACCGTGCTGAGAGTCGGCTGGCTGCTCGTGGCGGCCCTGCTGTTGTCGGCCTGTGGGCTGCCCGCCCTGGAGGACAGGTCGACGAGCCGGGCCCTGATGACCCGCGAGGGTGCGGACACGCCGCTGGGGCAGATGCTGGCCCCCGCGGTGGCGCGTCATCCCGGGCAGTCCGGAGTCCTGCCCCTGGCCGACCCCGTGGAGGCCTTTGCCGCCCGCATGCTGCTGACCTCCAGGGCGCAGCGCGCCATCGACGTCCAATACTACATCTGGCGGGATGACCTCACCGGCAACCTGCTGCTCCAGGCGCTCCGCGATGCAGCCCGGCGCAACGTGCGCGTTCGTCTGCTGCTGGATGACAATGGCCTGTCGGGGCTGGACGATCGCCTGGCCCTGCTGGATGCCGAGCCCAATGTCGAGGTCCGGCTGTTCAACCCCTTTCCCTTTCGCCGCTTCAAGCCGCTGGGCTTTCTGGTGGACTTCAATCGCCTGAACCGGCGGATGCACAACAAGTCGATGACCGTTGACGGGCAGCTGACCATCGTGGGGGGGCGCAACATCGGCGACGAATACTTCGGGGCCACCCAGGATTTCGCCTTTGTCGATCTGGACATTCTGGCCGCGGGGGCCATCGTCGATGAAGTGTCGCAGGATTTTGACCGCTACTGGAACAGTCCGTCGGCCTATCCCATCCGGCAGCTGGTCGCCGCCCCCCGTGCAGGCAGGGTCGACGCCCTGGCAGGGCAGGGACCCGACCGGTCCGCCGAGGCCCGGGCCCAGGTCGAGGCCCTGTCACAGTCCGCCCTGGCCACTGCCCTGCGGGGCGGAGCGCTGGACTTCCACTGGACCCGGGTGCGCATGGCCAGCGACGACCCGGCCAAGGTGCTGGGCAGTGCCCAGCCCGAGACCCTGCTGCTGGCGCGGCTGCTGGAGCTGCTGGGTCGACCCGAGCACTCCCTGGATTTGATCTCGCCCTATCTGGTGCCGACGGAGCAGGGCGTGGCGGCCTTTGCTGCCCTGGCGGAGCAGGGCGTGCGGCTGCGCATACTGACCAATGCCCTGGAGGCGACGGATGTGCTTGCCGTCCATGCCGGCTATGCCAGGTATCGCGCCGATCTGCTGGAGAACGGCATCGAGCTGTTTGAGATGCGCCGCCAGCCCAGCCCGTCCCGCTCCAAGGAAAAGGCCGGCCCACTGGGCAGTTCGGGCTCCAGTCTCCACGCCAAGATCTTTGTTGTGGATGGTCGGCGGGTATTCGTGGGCTCGTTCAATTTCGATCCCCGCTCAGCTCGCCTCAACACCGAGCTCGGCTTTGTCATGGAGAGCGAACAGCTGGCGGGGGCGATTGCCGACGCCTTCGACCACGACATCCCCGACCGGGCCTATGAGCTGGCCCTGGATGAGCAGGGGCGGCTGGTCTGGTTGGACCACGCGGTCGGCGAGCCCCAGGTGCTGGACCGCGAGCCCGCAACTTCCCTGTGGAAACGCCTCTACATCGGCTTGCTGTCCCTGCTGCCCATCGAGCCCCTGCTGTAATTTCCCGAGCGGTCCCGCCGCTGCGGAGCGGGGCAGTCAGGGCGAGGGCGTCGAGCCGGGCAAGCCCCGCCGGATGGCGGTGGAAAAGTCCCGGTCGGGGCCGTCGAAGGCCCGGGCCTGATCGGTGATGTCCGCCGCTGCGGCCAGCTCTTCGAAGGAATGCCCTGGCAGCAGGCCGTGGTGATCCCGGGCATAGCGGTCAAACCAGCCCGAGAGCAGCAGCCGGTAGTCCAGCGGCAGGCCGGGATCCAGCAGGCGGGCCACCTGGTAGATCATGGTGGTGCAGTTGCTGGTCAGCGTATTGTAGAAGCGGGGCTGGCGGCGCAGGTCCTCGGCCACCTGCAGATAGCCCAGCAGGGCAGTGCGTAGCTGCTCGGGAGTCAGCGCCAGCCGATACATGCGGACGGTCTCGCCCCGGGCGTTGGTGCGCACCCGGACGATGTCGTTTTCCTCCGCGGCGACCAGAATGGCCTCGTACTGGCGGAAGAACCCGGCCACGGCAGAAAAGGCCTCGTGGCGCTCCTTGCGGATTTCCAGGGAAAAGACCAGCTGCCGCCCGTCGGCGAAGCCAAAAGAAACCAGCGTGTGGGCAATGGCAGGCCCCATCCAGTAGGAGAGCAGCAGATCGCCGGAGACCAGCTGGTCGAGGTCATAGCGGCGCGTCTCCCAGCGAATGTCGTAGTCTTCGGGACTGCGCCAGCGGAAGTTTCTCACCTGGTGCAGGGTCAGCTGACTGCCCTCCAGCTCGGCTTCCAGCATCTGGGCAACCTCGTCGGCCCAGTCGCGGTGGTGGGAGGGAGTCAGGCGCAGCCAGAGCAGGACAACCGCCAGCGCCAGCAGGGCAAACAGGAACCGACCCGGGCGTCGACAGGGGGCAGGGGCGATCAGGGCGACAAGGCCGCTGCCGATCCAGCCCCCCAGCAGCAGCCAGCGCACGGACAGGGGCGCGTGGTACCAGAGGACCAGGGCGCCCCAGACCAGCACTCCCAGCATCAATAGGGACGGCAGCCAGAAGAGGGGGCGAGGGCGGCGGGCGAGCGGTGGACAGGTCATGGGCTGGAAGAGCGCATTCTCCGGGGCGGGCGGGGGCCGGCGCGGTTTGACGGCCGGTTCAAAGATGAGTATATTGCCGTTCTTTCCCGGGGCCGTAAATGGCTGCCGGGAGAGCCGGGCAGGGGCCAGCGAAACACTCGCCGACCTGTTCCGGAGCGTCACCCTGGCGCGGTGGCAGAGTGGTCATGCAGCGGACTGCAACTCCGCGTACGCCGGTTCGATTCCGACCCGCGCCTCCAATTCCCCTTGATGATCCTGCCAGCCCCTCGGGGGTCACCCGAAGGACAGGACCCCCTGACTGCGAGCGGCTTGCACCGCCCCGCCTTGATCACACCCTGAACTGTCCCACCAGCTGTTGCAGTTCCCGGGCCAGTTGAGCCAGTGCATCACCGGCAGCGGCGGTCTCTCCCGCTCCGGCGGAACTGCGGTCGGCCACGTCGTGAATGACGGTGATGTTGTGGTTGATCTCTTCCGCCACGGCGCGCTGCTGCTCGGCGGCGGTGGCGATCTGGGTGTTGACCTGGTTGATGGTGGCCACCGCTGAAGTGATCGCCTCCAGGGCCTGTCCGGCCTCGTTGGCACAGCCTACCGTGGACTGGGCCTGATCATGCCCCTTTTCCATGGCGGCCACGGCATCGCCGGTGCCAGCCTGCAGCTGCTGAATCATGCTCTGGATCTGCTCGGTGGACTCATGGGTGCGGTTGGCCAGGGAGCGCACCTCGCTGGCGACCACGGCAAAGCCGCGGCCGGACTCCCCGGCTCGGGCGGCCTCGATGGCGGCATTCAGCGACAGCAGGTTGGTCTGCTCGGCAATTTCCCGAATCAGGTCCAGCACGGCGCCGATCTGCCGGCTGCCATCGGAGAGCTGGTCAATCAAGTCCACTGCAGACTGTACATCCCGGGCCAGAGTGGTGATGTCCTCGACCGTTCGCCGGGTGACCCCACCCCCCTGCTGGGCGGCGTCGTGCCCCGCCTGGGCGGCCTCGGCGGCATGCTGGGCGTTGCGGGCCACTTCCTGGGCCGTGGCCGCCATTTCGTTCATGGCGGTGGCAACCTGCTCGATCTCGCTGCGCTGGCGCTCCACCTCCTGGCTGGTTTGCTCGCTGACGGCGGAGACCCGCTCTGCCGCCTGGGACAGCTCCTGGGAAGAGCCCACCACGCGCCGGATCAGTTCGTGGAGCTTGTCCATCATGCTGTTGAAGGCCCGGGAGGCCTGGCTGATCTCGTCCTCGCCGCCCGCCGGCAGCCGTCGGGTCAGGTCACCGTCGCCGCTGGCGATGTCCTGCAGTCCACGGGTCATGGCCTGCAGGGGCAGGGTCACAAAGCGGCGAATGAACCAGTAGACCGTGGCCAGCAGGGGAAGGCCCAGCAGGGCCGATACGCCAAACATGGCCCAGCCAAAGCGACTGGTGGCGGCGTTGACATCCGCTAGGGCAATGCGCATGGACACAGCACCCAGCGGCTGGCCCTCGGGCACGTTGCTGTGGCAGGCGGTGCAGTCCTTGCCCAGGTAGTCGCGCTGGTTGATGGCGGGATAGATGGCTCGCAGATACTGGCCATCCTCCTCGACGGCGATGTGGGGCCGGCCCTGCTCGAGCACCTGTCGTTCGATGGGGCCGCTGGCGCCGGAGCCGGGCAGGCCGGGGCCAAACTGGCGGTCGATGCCCGCACCCCGGATGACGCGGAGATCATGGACATCGTGCAGCTGCTTGATCTGGTCGAGAAAGGCATCCCGCTGACCAATGGTGCCGGTGATCATCATGCTGGTCAGGCCGGCCAGGGTCATGTCGTGCATGGTTTCGCTGAAGCGGACGGCCTGATCGACGGCCACCTGGCGCTGCTGGAGGACGGCCCAGCCCACCATGGAGGACCCCACCAGGGCCAGCATCAGCCCGATGCAGGTCAGCAGCCGGACCCAGATTTTCATGTTGCCGATACGCTGGAATACGCCCATCTGTGGAGTGCTCCTGCCCGCCGGGCACTGGTTCATCATGCTCAGTGTGGCGGCAGAGCGTGGGCAAACTTTAGTGTGGCGCCGGGGCAGGCCGCCTCAGCGTTCGCTGAGCCGTGGCAGCACCTCGTCGACGAACAGCCGGAGGCTGCTCCAGCCCAGCTCGGGAGGGCAGCCACCCATCAGGGGGTGAAAGGACAGTCGGCGATTGCGCCGGGCGAGCTCCACGCACTGGTTGGGAGTGACCACGGCATAGCCGCCGCTGGCCTTGAGCCCTTCCAGGGTGCTGACTCGATGGTAGGCGGCGCGCTGCAGCCCGGCCTGCTCGATCCAGCGGCCGTAGGCATTCATTTCATGTAGCGCATGGGGCGCCGACCGCTGCCAGTCCCGCTCCGGGTCGTGGGTGACATGGACCAGGCCGGGGCCGGGCTCGACAAAGGGCGGCGGCGACTTGCCCAGACGCCGTGCCTCGTCGAAATAGACTTGGTAGAGCTCCCGGGAATGGGTGACGAAGCCGTCGGCAATTCGAGCAGCCCTGCGGGCCGAGACCGGAGCCGATCCGCCCATCAGAATGGGCAGGTGGGTCTGGACGGGGACAGGGCGAACCTGAACCGTGCGGCCGCGGCTGATCAGGTCCAGCACGGCAAGGTCCTCGGCAATGCGCAGGGGATCGTGCAGGGGAACGATGAGGGCACCGAGGCTAATGCGGACCCGTCGGGTGCGGGCGGCGATGGCCCCACCGAGGACGATGGGGGAGGGATTGTACCCATCGCTGGAGCCGTGGTGCTCGGAGAGGTTGATGCTGGCAAAGCCATGCTTATCGGCGAATTCCGACATCTCCAGGGCCGCGGCAAACAGTTCCTCCGCAGGGGTGCCGAACTCCGGTGCGCGCAGATCAAAATGGAGGGTAGAGAGGATGGGGGCGTTGCTCCTGTCGTCCAGGGCAGCAGCGAAGAGCGGCTGCCAGCTCGTCCTCCCGGTTATACCGGATTGCTCCGCCCCCGGCAGCCTCCGCGGCGAAGACAGACTGTTTCCCACTATTGCGCCCAGGCGGCCCGGTTGCAGGGCCGGGAGCTTATGGGCTAGATTACGACGCTCGCAAATCCGGTCACGGACTGCATCCAGCCCCCTGCCCGGGTGGCGAAACAGGTAGACGCAAGGGACTTAAACTCCCTCGGGTGATTGCACCCATGCCGGTTCGATCCCGGTCCCGGGCACCATCAATTCGATGAGTCAAGAGGCTTTTCCCTAGGCCGGCCTGTGGGTGTCTTGCCGGGACGCAACGGGGCTTTAAAGACAGGGATCCCCTTGATCTGCCGCCATTCGTCCCCATCTCTCTCCCCGAGCGTGCCCAGAAGCCTGTAATGAACAGGCCGCCCGCCGGGGCCGCTGTCGGGTGGGCGGCGAATCAGGAGGATTCATTGATGAGCATTCGCGACGTTGTATCCTGGCGGTCCCGCAGCCCCTTGGCGCGCGGTGGCCGGGTGGAGCACCCCATGGTGACGCTGCAGCGGGAGATGAACCGCGTCTTTGACGATCTGTTCCAGGGGTTCGAGGCGGGGCCGGTGTTCGGCGACGCCGTGGGACTGGCCAGCCAGGCCTGGCCCCAGATGGACATCATCGATGGCGAGGAGGCCGTGCGGGTCATTGCCGAACTGCCGGGCATGGCGGAAGAGGACGTGGAGCTGACCCTGGAAGACGGCATCCTGACGCTGCGCGGCGAGCGCCACGGCGAAAAGCAGGGCGAGGGCGAACGGCAGTATACCGAGCGCTTCCACGGTCGCTTCGAGCGGCGCATCCGGCTGGGCCAGGATATCGATGAGGAGAAGATCGAGGCGCAGTTTGATCAGGGCGTCTTGACAATCACCTTGCCCAGAAGCCAGTCTGAACGACCCCGTGTCCGGAAGATTTCCCTGAAGGGCAGGGATTGATCTGCTCCCGGGCCGGGGGATCGACTCCTCGGCCCGGTCGGCACTGCTGTCGAGGACAAAGTGAAGATAGGCATTCTGCTGTGCGACGATGTTCAGCACGAGCTGCGCATCCGCTACGGCAACTACGATGAAATGCTCGCTGCCGGGCTGGGCAGATTGCTGCCCGGCGGCGAGCTGCCCGTCTACCGCGTGGTGGACGGCGAGCTCCCCCCTTCGACGACGAGCTGTGATGCCTGGGTGATTACCGGCAGCCGGCACGGTGTCTACGATGATCTGCCCTGGATTGCTGCCCTCGAGGACTGGGTGGTTCAGCTGTGGCAGCAGCAGCGCCCGCTGATCGGGGTGTGCTTTGGTCATCAGCTGATGGCCCAGGCCCTGGGCGGTGAGGTGCGCCCATCCAGCCGGGGCTGGGGCGTGGGCCTGGCCGACAACGAAATGGTGGCCAGACAGGACTGGATGCAGCCTTGGCAGGATCGGTTGAGTCTGCTGGTCAGTCATCAGGACCAGGTGATCCATCCGCCTCGTCAGGCCAGATTGCTGGCGCGCAGCGAGTTCTGCCCCTATTTCATGCTGCAGTATGGCCACCATTTTCTGGGCATTCAGGGACATCCGGAATTCTGCAAGGGATACAGCCGCGACCTGATGCTGGCTCGGCGGGGGCGCATCCCGGCCGATCGCCTGGAGCGGGGGCTGGACTCCCTCCGGGGCGAGGCCGACAGCGCGCTGGTGCTGGGCTGGATGGTTGCTTTCGTACGCCAGGCCCTAGCGCATTCGCCGACCGCTGCAACAGCGCCGGACAAAGCCCTCCTCTGCAGCGAGGAATCCAGGCATGAGTGAGATGCGCGCCTTCATGGAAGGGTATTACCAGGCCTACAACAGCGGTGATCCCGACCGGCTGGCTCCCTACTATCACCAGGAGGTGCTGTTGGTCTCCGCCCAGGGTGAACTGCGGGGGCGGGAGGCCATTCTGGATACCTACCGCTACATCACCGAGCGGCTGGAAGACCGCATGACCCCTCAGCACATGGTGGTGGAGGGCGACCGGGCTGCGGTGGAGATTCTCGACCAGTTCAGAGCGCTGGTCCCCGTCGCGGACTTCCTGGGCCAGGACCGGGCTGCGGGGGATCGGTTTCAGCTGCAGCTCTGCGGCGTGTATCGACGCGAGCAGGGCGTGCTGACCGAGGTCCGGCTGTACCACCGCTGAGTGGGCAGGGCGTGGATTTGCGCGGCCCGCCGAGGTACTCTCTGCTCGGGTGGCGCGAGGGCCTGCACAGGACCTGATGCTGCACTCCAACAATGAAAACAGGCAGGAGCATTTCGGTCATGTTCAGTGAATTCAAAAAATTCGCCATGCGCGGCAATGTGGTCGACATGGCGGTGGGGATCATCATTGGCGGGGCCTTTGGCACCATCGTGTCCAGTCTGGTGGACGACGTGCTCATGCCCCCGATCGGCCTGCTGTTGGGCGGCGTGGATTTCACCGACCTGTTTCTGGTGCTGAGGGATGCAGCCGGCGCTGGCCCCTATGCGACCCTGGCCGAGGCCCAGGCGGCCGGTGCGGTGAGCATCAATTACGGGCTCTTCATCAACTCAGTGATCAGTTTCTTGATCGTCGCCTTTGCGGTCTTCATGCTGGTGAGAGCAGTCAATCGCCTCCATGCCCATGGGGAGGGTGAGGCCCCGGCCGAGCCCGCCGAGCCCACCACCAGAGAGTGTCCGGAATGCTGCAGTGAGATTGCCCTGAAGGCACGTCGCTGCCCCCACTGCACCTCTGAAGTGGCGCCGGCCTGAAGCCGGCTTCACCCGGGAGAGGGCCCGCTCAGGCGGGCTCCCCCAACAGGCTGCGCTCGCCGGATTCAACGGACTGCAGGATCAGTGTATTGATGGTCATCGGCCCCACGCCACCGGGAACAGGGGTATAGGCCGCGACCCGGTCCACCAGCGGCGCCAGTTCAATGTCGCCGACTCCTCCGGGGTGATAACCGGCATCGACCACCACTGCGCCGTCCCGAATCCACTCTGCCCGGATGAATTCGGGTTTGCCCAGGGCGCCTACGACCAGATCGGCTCGCCGGATGTGATCGGCCAGATCCCGGGTGCGGGAATGGCAGAGGGTGACCGTGGCATGGGCTGCCAGCAGCATCATGGCCATGGGCTTGCCGAGGATGGGACTGCGTCCCACCACCACGGCATTCATGCCCTCGACATCGATGTCGTAGTGCTGGAGCAGGCGCATGATGCCCTGGGGGGTAGCAGAGCCGTAGGCCGGCTCGCCCATGCTCATGCGGCCAAAGCCGAGGCAGGTGACGCCGTCCACATCCTTGGCCAGGTCGATGGCATCGAAACAGCTGCGCTCGTCGATGTGACCCGGCACCGGGTGCTGCAGCAGAATGCCGTGGACATCGGGGTCGGCGTTGAGCTGATGGATGCGCTCCAGCAGCTGCTCGGTGGTGGTGGCGGCGGGCAGTTCCACCGCCAGGGATTCCATGCCCACCCGGCGGCAGGCATCGCCCTTCATTCTGACATAGGTCGCCGAGGCGGGGTCATCGCCCACCAGGATGGTGGCGAGGATGGGCACCCTGCCGCCGGCGCGCTGCTTCAGCGTGGCGACCCGCTCACTGAGCTGTTGCTCCCATTGGCCCGCCAGGGCCCTGCCGTCCAGTATCAAAGCTGCCATGGAATCTGTCCGTCCCGGGTTGGAAAACCTCCATTTTCGCACGAACCTCGTCGATGCCCAAGGGCGGCGAGGCGGGGAGGGCGGGCGTTGACGAAGCGTTCCCGCGGCGCTATGATGCGCGCTCTTGGAACGGGGCCAGTGCCCGTTTCACGGGGTATAGCGCAGTCTGGTAGCGCGCCTGCTTTGGGAGCAGGATGTCGGGGGTTCAAATCCCTCTACCCCGACCAGTGTTGTGATGGTGGCCGTAGCTCAGTTGGTAGAGCACAGGATTGTGATTCCTGTGGTCGCGGGTTCGATCCCCGTCGGCCACCCCATCTACTACCACCACGCCGTCCCGGCCGGGACGGCGCTCCTCGCCCTTGCAGGCGCCCGTAGCTCAGCTGGATAGAGCAACGGCCTTCTAAGCCGTCGGTCGCAGGTTCGAATCCTGCCGGGTGCGCCAGTTCCCTGTACTCTTCATTGCCTTGCCAGCGGGCCGGATCAGCGGGCAGCGGCAAGGGCCAGCAGGCCGACTCCCGCGCCAATCAGCGCAATGGCGAACAGCTGCAGAGGGTTGACCAGCTCCCGCAGCAGCAGAATGCCGACCAGGGTGGTCACCAACAGCGAACCGCCGATGATCAGCGGGTTGCCCACGGCGACCGGCAGCCCCCGTCCATAGATGGCAAAGGTGAGAATTTCCACCAGGCCGATGGCGACCCCGGCGCAGGCGGCCAGGAAAAGGCCCCGAGAGCTGACCTGGAGAGCTTCGCCGCTGCGCATGGCCAGGTGGCCGAGCAGGCCGAGGCCCACGACCGCTGCCACCAGCTGGAGCACCACGGCGCCGAGCACGGGGTTGATGTGGTCGGACGAGACCTTGATGAAGACGTTGTACAGTCCGAACATGAGTGCCGCCAGGGCCAGCAGCCAGAAGGTCATGTCTACTCCATGGGCAGTGAATGCGGGCAGGGCGGATGCCCTGCCGGGTGGCCCGATGCTAGCTCTTTCGCAGGGGCTCCGCGAATTTCGGCCGCCGGGGAACCCGGGCCCCGACCCCGCTGTCTGTATACGGTTTGCAGTCTCTGGTGCCCGCCCGGCTGTGGTCTCCGCCGAGGAGCCTCTATACTGTGCAGGCCGTGGATGTCGATGTAATGGGAGCAAGAACGACCATGTTGGCAGTATCCCGCTTTTCCCTCTGGCTGTTGTGTTTTCTGGTGATGGTGCCGGCCCAGGCCTCGTGGCCGGTGCAGGATGGCAGCGACCGCGAGCTGCCCTCGCTGGCGCCGCTGGTGGAGCAGGTGGGCCCGGCGGTGGTCAACATCTCCGTCTCCGCCACTCGAGTGGTGGAAAATCCCCTGCTCAACGATCCCTTCTTCCGGCGCTTCTTCGAGGGAGCCCCCGGTGCCGAGCCCCGTCAGCGCAAGACCCAGAGCGCGGGTTCGGGGGTGATCATCGATGCCGAGGAGGGCATCGTGGTGACCAACTACCACGTCGTGGATGGCGCGGACGAGATCGAGGTCACCCTCAGCGACGACCGCAGCTTCAAGGCCGAGCTGGTCGGTGCCGACCCCGAGGTGGACATTGCCGTGCTGCGCATCGAGGCCAGCGAGCTCACGGCGGCGACCCTGGCGGATTCAGACCAGCTGCGCACGGGGGATTTCGTCATGGCCATCGGCAATCCCTTTGGTCTGGGGCAGACCGTGACCACCGGCGTGGTCAGCGCCCTGGGGCGGATGGGCCTGGGCATCGAAGGCTATGAGAACTTCATCCAGACCGATGCTTCCATCAACCCCGGCAATTCCGGGGGGGCACTGATGAACCTCAAGGGGGAGGTGGTGGGCATCAACACGGCCATCATTGCCCCGGCGGGAGGGAATATCGGCATCGGCTTTGCCATCCCCGTCAACATGGCGCGCAGCAGCATCGAACAGATTCTCGAGCACGGCGAAGTCCAGCGGGGACAGCTCGGGGTGGTCATCCAGGATCTGACCCGGGAGCTGGCCGAGGCCTTCGGTCTCGAAGCCGATGTCCGAGGGGTGGTCATTGCCGAGGTGCAGCCAGGTTCTGCAGCGGATCGCGCCGGTCTCCGGGAGGGGGATGTGGTGGTCGACATCGACGGCCAGCCGGTGGTCAGTGCTGCGCGTCTGCGCAATGAAGTGGGCGTGCGGCGCATCGGCGAGACGGTCCGCCTGACGGTGCTGCGGGATGGCAAGCGCAGGACGATCAAGGCCAAGATCGCAGAGCGGCCGGGAGCCGGCCGTGGCGAGCAGGAGCTGCATCGGCTGCTCAGCGGAGCCCGCTTTGTCGATGGCGAGGATGGCCGAGGAGTGGTGGTGGCCGGTCTCCAGCAGGGCTCGCCGGCAGCGCGCTCGGGCCTGCGCCCGGGGGATGTCATCGTCTCGGTCAACCGGGCGCCGATCAGCTCGGTGCGAGAGCTGAGCCAGGCGTTGGAGCGGGGCGGTGAACGGCTGCTATTGCGCGTTCTGCGGGGCAACTCCGCATTTTATCTAGTGCTTCAGTAATTCTTCCTATCATGTTGTTATTACAGAGGGTTTGCCATGCGCTGCGGGCACTGTCAGAGGGGTGTGATGCGGCTGGTCCGCTTCGAGGGCAGCCGTGAGATCTGGCAGTGCCGCCAATGTGGGGAAGAGAGCAGGGTGCTGGACTGCCCGCTGTGCGAGCAGCGGGCAGTGCGGCGCTGCAGCCCCCGAGGTGGGCGGGAGCGCTGGGCCTGCAGTCGCTGCCAGGTGAACCAGTACCCCTGTCGGCACTGCGGTCGCGGCTGGCAGAGAGAGTTTCGCGAGGGCCGGCTGGACCCCTGCGACCACTGCGGTGCGGGCGGGGTGGCGGACCGTCCCGGCTGACGATCTCCGAGAGCTCCATGCCTGGAACCGGGGTATACTGGCGTCGACACAGGTTCGGGAGAAAGCTTATGAAGTGGGCGATGCGCGGTCTGGGCATGGTGGTGGCCCTGGTTCTGGCGGGCTGCTCCAGCGTTCCGGTCAGCAGTGATTACAATGTGGAGTATTCCTTCGACCAGGCTCGCCGGTACGCCTGGCTGGAGCCCCGCTCGGAGGGGGCAGATCCGCGGGTTCAGAATGACCTGGTGGATGCCCGGGTGAAGCGGGCGGTGGACGATCAGCTCCGGGCTCGAGGGCTGAGCAGGGCCGATGCCCCGGATCAGGCCGACCTGCTGGTGACCTACCACATGGGGCAGGAAGAAAAGCTGGATGTGCGAATCTTCCGCTCCCACTTTGGCTATTACCCCTGCTGGCATTGCTATGGCCCCTACTGGGGACCCGGCTGGGGGTATGGTGATGACCTCTGGGTGACGGAATACACCCAGGGCACCCTGGTCATCGACCTCATCGATGCCCGCAGTCGCAAGCTCGTCTGGCACGGCACCGCCGAGCGTCGCATGCCCGCCTTCAAGACGCCGGCCGACCGGGATGCCTGGGTTCGAGAGACAGTGACGGCCATCCTGGAGCGCTTTCCGCCGGGCGCCCTTGATTGACGCCTCTGTTTGATGGACAATGCTTGCCGACGTCGCGGCACCGGGCCCGCGACGTCGCCCTGATGGCCAGGGCGGGGCAAGAGTCCTGCCCGCCATGTTATGGTGGCCTGTCGGTCCCCTCGCAATGATAGGCAGTGAACCCCGCCAGGCCCGGAAGGGAGCAGCGGTAGCTGCTGACTCATGTGCCGGGGTGTGGCTGACAGGTCCACCTCCATCCAGCATGTTTTCTCCTTCCGTCTTCCCTGAAGCCGCCGCTGCAGCGCGCTCGGTCAGACCTCGGCAGCCGTGCTTTCAGCCAGGCCTCGAGAAGGGCTCGGGGTCGCCTCCCGCGGCGCGAATGGTGTAAGCTTTGCGTCTTCCATGAAGCGGGCGCCGGCGGAGAGGAGCAGCGACGAACCCATGAGTTATCAGGTGCTGGCGCGCAAGTGGCGGCCACAGACATTCCATGAGACCGTGGGCCAGGAGCATGTCCTCAGAGCACTGATCAATGCCCTGGATCATGATCGTCTGCACCATGCCTACCTGTTTACCGGCACTCGCGGGGTGGGCAAGACCACCATCGCCCGCATTCTGGCCCGGTGCCTGAATTGCGAACAGGGGGTCAGCTCCCGTCCCTGCGGAACCTGCCCGGCCTGCAGGGAGATCAGCGAGGGACGGTTTGTCGATCTGATCGAGGTGGACGCCGCTTCGCGCACCCGCGTCGAGGACACCCGGGAACTGCTGGACAACGTTCAGTACACACCGACCCGGGGGCGCTACAAGGTCTACCTCATCGACGAGGTCCACATGCTGTCGGTGCACAGCTTCAATGCTTTGCTGAAAACCCTGGAAGAGCCGCCTCCCCACGTCAAATTCCTGTTTGCCACCACCGATCCCCAGCGGCTGCCGGCGACCATCCTGTCCCGCTGCCTGCAGTTTCATCTGAAGAACATGACCCCCGAGGCCATCGTCGGCCACCTGCGCCATGTGCTGGACGAGGAGGGCGTCGAAGCCGATGAGGCAGCCCTCGGGGCGCTGGCCCGGGCCGCGGACGGCAGCATGCGGGATGCGCTCAGCCTGACCGATCAGGCGGTGGCCTTTGGCGGTGGTCGCCTGCGCCGGGAAGATGTCCAGGCCATGCTGGGCGCCATCGATCCGGGGCAGATCCTGGAGCTGGTGACCGCCCTGGCCAACGCCGATGCCGCGGCGGTGCTGGCAGCGGTGGACCGGGCGGTGGAGTATGGCGCAGACGGCACCCAGCTGCTGGACGAGCTGGTGTCCACGCTGCATCGCATCGCCGTGGCCCAGGCGGTTCCTGGTGGGGCGGGAGAGGGCGGCGATGCCGAACAGCTGGCTGCCCTGGCCGAGCAGCTGACTGCAGAAGAGGTGCAGCTGTACTACCAGCTGGGCCTGATGGGGCGCAGGGATCTTCCCCTGGCGGTGGATGCCCGCTCCGGGGTGGAAATGGCTCTGCTGCGCATGCTGGCCTTCCGCCCCCAGGGGGTGCCGGAACCCCCCGAGCGGCCGCTGCCGGGGGCGTCCCCCCCCGGGCCTGTCCAGGAGGCAGCCCCTCCACCAAAAAAGCCTGAGGCGGCGCCGACCGAGCTTCTCGGTGCCGCAGCTCCCGAGCCCGGGCCATCGAGCACAGCGGCGCAAGCCCCGGTTCCGGCTGCCCCCACCGAGGTGGTGAGAAGGGCGATCGCAGCCCCCGAGACCGATCCGGACCCGGTCGAGCCCCGGCGGGAGCAGCCCCCGGCGGCGCCCGATGATGCCAGGCCGGCAGAGCCGCCCCCGACGCGGGAGCCGGCCGGGGAGGCGCCTCGCTCTGCCGAAACCTCCGATTGCCCCTGGGCCGATCTGGATGAGGCGGGCTGGATCCAGCTGGTCACGACCTTGAAGGTGGGCGGCGTGGCCGGCGTCATCGCTGGAAACTGCTGGCTGCGGGGGGCCTCCCGCGAGGGGCTGGACCTGGTGCTCGATGAGGACCAGGCCTCGGTCTATGATCCCCTCTATCGGGACCGCCTCGCCGAGGCCCTGGCAGCGCACTGGGGGCAGCCCGTGACGCTGCACATCGAGGCCGGCCAGCCCGGTGGCGAGACCCCGGCGGTGCAGCAGCAGCGCCGGCAGCGCGAGCGCCTGGCCAGAGCCCGCGCCGCACTGGAGCAGGATCCCAATGTCCAACTGCTGCGCAGTGCCTTTGCGGCCACGCTGAACGAAGACTCGATACAACCCCTGTAACAGATCTGTGTTGCGGTCGGTTTCGACCGCTGGAGAGCAACCATGAAAGCCGATCTTGGCGAGTTGATGAAACAGGCCCGGGCCATGCAGGAGCAGATGCAGAAGGCCCAGCAGGAGCTGGCCGACACCGAGGTGGTAGGCGAGGCCGGGGCGGGCATGATCCGGGTCACCATGAACGGACGCCATGACGTGCGCCGGGTGGAGATCGATCCCGAGCTGATGTCCGAAGATCCGGAAATGTTGGAGGACCTGCTGGCTGCGGCGGTCAACGATGCCGTGCGTCGCGTGGAAGAGGCCAACCGGGACCTGCTGTCGGGGCTGGCGGGAGGGTTCAACATGCCCGGCATGCCCGGTGGCTTCAAGATGCCCTTTTGACCATGCGCGTCAGCCCTCTGCTTGATCAGTTGATCGACAGCCTGCGCCGCCTGCCGGGAGTGGGGCCCAAGTCGGCCCAGCGCATGGCCTTTCACCTGCTGGAGCGCGACCGGGAGGGTGCCGTGGCCCTGGCTCGGGCCCTGCAGCAGGCCGCCTCGGACATCGCCCACTGCGCGGACTGCAACACCCTGACCGAGGCCGAGCGCTGCGCGCTGTGCACCGATGCCCGGCGGGACCGAAGCCTGCTCTGCGTGGTGGGCAGCCCCGCAGATGTGCTGGCTCTGGAGCAGGCGGGGGGATACCGGGGCCTGTACTTCGTGCTCATGGGGCATCTGTCGCCCATCGATGGCATCGGGCCGGCGGACATCGGCATCGATCGATTGCTGCAGCGCCTGGATGAGGAACCCATCGAGGAGGTGATCCTGGCCACCAGCCCCACGGTGGAGGGAGAGGCCACAGCCTATTACATCACCGAGCAGGTCATCGCCAGGGAGCTGGTCATCAGCCGCATTGCCCACGGCGTACCCCTGGGAGGAGAGCTGGATTATGTCGACAGCGGCACCCTGGCCCATGCCCTCAGCGGGCGACGAGTCGTGAAGGGGAGAGCATGATCGACATCATCGATGTGGCCAGCGACGAACAGCTGCACCAGTGGCTCCCCGAGTGGCTGGAGGCGCCGGCGATCGCCCTGGACACCGAGTTTGTCCGGGAGCGCACCTATTACCCCATCCCGGGGCTGATCCAGCTGGCCACCGAAGCCGGGGTGTATCTGATCGACCCGCTGGCCATCGAGGACCTGAGCCCCCTGCGTCAGCTGTGCGAGGCCCCGGTCGTCAAGGTCATGCATTCCGCCAGCGAGGATCTGGAGGTCTTTCAGCGCCTGCTGGGCTGTCTGCCCGCCCCGCTGGCGGATACCCAGCTGGGCGCTGCCCTGGCGGGTCATCGCTTCGGCATCGGCTACCAGCACCTGGTGGCCGCCGTGCTGGGACGGGAACTGGACAAGGGCGAGACCCGCTCCAACTGGCTGCGGCGACCGTTGACCGCCAGCCAGCGGCATTACGCCGCCATGGATGTGGCCTGGTTGCTGCCGGTGTATGAGCAGCTGCTGGCCGAGCTCGAGCTGCTGGGCCGGGTCGACTGGTGGTGGGAGGACAATGACCGGCAGGTGCTGGCAGCCAGCCGCCCGCTGGCCCTGGAGGACAGCTGGCGCCGCCTCCGGGGGGCCGGCCGCCTCCGGCCCCGGGAGCTGGCGGTGCTCCAGGAAGTCTGCGGCTGGCGGGAGCGGGTCGCCCGCGGCAGTGATCGCCCCCGGGGCCATGTCCTGCCCGATGCCCTCTGCCTGGAGCTGGCGCGACAGCTGCCCACCAGCCTGGCCGAGCTGCAGGCCCACCGGGAACTGCCTCGTCGGCTGGTCAAGCCCCATGGTGCCGATGTGCTGGCGGCCATCGAGGCGGGGCGAGCCCGGCCTGCAGCCAGCTGGCCGCAGCTGCCTCGCCCGCTTACCTCGGCGGAGAACCGGCATCTGAAACAGCTGCGCTCGGTGGTGGGCGAGCGCGCCGGCGGGCTGGAGCTGGCCCCCGAACTGCTGGCCCGCCGCCGCGATCTGGAGAGCCTGCTGCGACGGCGACAGCTGCCCTCGTTGCTGCAGGGCTGGCGCCAGCCGGTGGTGGGCGAGCCGCTGCTGGATGCGCTGGGCGGTCTGCTCGAGAACTGAAGCGAGGCGATGGAATGAGCAGAGAGCACCGGGAGCAGAGCCGGAACTGCCTGGTATACCGCAGTGCCCGAGTAGCCGACCTGTATCTCTACGTGCCCGCAGCCCGGGGGCTGGAAGCCGTGCCCGAGGACCTGCTGGAGCGGCTGGGCCGCCTGGTGGAGGTGCTGGAGCTGGAATTGTGGCCCGGTCGTCCGATGGCGCGGGTCGAGGCCGAATCCGTGCTGCAGGCGCTGGAGAAGGTGGGCTATTTCGTGCAGTGGCCCCCTCGGCCCGGCGTGGTTCCGGCACGCTGAGCCGGCCTTGTTCTGTGGAGAGTAAGACCGTGACCGAACAGCCCTTCTGGGAACGCAAGACGCTCTCGGAGATGACTGCCGAGGAGTGGGAGGCCCTGTGCGATGGCTGCGGCCGCTGCTGTGTGCACAAGCTGCAGGATGTCGACACCGGCGTGCTGGTCTTTACCAATGTGGCCTGCCGCGCCCTGGATCATGACACCGGGCGCTGCACGGTCTATGAGGAGCGCCAGCAGCGCATCGCAGACTGCCTGGTGCTGGCCCATGACAGCCCCTGGCTGCGCTATCTGCCCTCGACCTGCGCCTACCGTCTGCTGGGCGAGGGACAACCGCTGCCGGAGTGGCACCCCCTGGTCAGCGGCGATCCGGACAGCGTCCACGAGGCCGGCATCAGCGTTCGAGGGCGGGTGGTCAGCGAGGCAAAAGTCCACCCCAGTCAGCTCGAAGAACACGTGGTTACCTGGATTGATTGAGCACCCTGAGCGGCGGTGAACTATGGGAGAGGAGGTCATGCTGGACAGCACCGGTTATCTTCTGGCCTGGAGCGGCTACCTCGGCGCCACGCTGGTCATCCTGGCCTGGTGGTGGCGGCTGACCCGGCGGCGCAGGGGCTTGTGGCGCATTCTGCTGCGACTGCTGCCCGCCGCCTGGTTGCTGGCCCCGGTGCTCAGCGCCTCCCACGAGGAATGGTGGATGCCGGCCCTGATCGTGGCCAGCCTGGGCACCCTGGTCGACGGCCTGGAGGCGGGGGCGCCGGGGCTGCTTGCCCTCGCCCTGGCCAGTCTGCTGGCTCTCGCCCTGGGCCTGGCGATCTGGAGCGTGCAGCGAAGGGGCCGGCGACGCCGGGTCCAGGCGTCGTCCTGAATGGGATGGCAGCGCGACGGGAGCGGAGTGCAGCGGGTGGCAGCCTACGACAGGAGTGAAGGGACAGGTCCGCACCTGGAGCTGCGCGGCATCTGCTGCGTGCGGGATGAACAGCTCCTGTTCGCTCCCGTCGACCTGGTGCTGACCCCGGGAGAGGTGGTGCAGCTGACCGGCCCCAACGGCGTCGGCAAGACCAGCCTGCTGAGGGTGTTGTGCGGGCTCTCCAGCCGCTATTGGGGCGAGGTGCTTTGGCGGGGAGTCCCGCTGCGCCGAAGCCGATCCCGGCTGACCGCCGAGCTGCTCTACCAGGGCCACAGCGCCGGGCTGAAGGCGGCCCTCAGCCCCCGGGAGAATCTGCGCTGGTGGTGTGGCCTGCGCGGCGGCCGGAGCGAGGACATCGACGAGGCCCTGGCCCGGGTGGGGCTGACGGGCCATGAAGAGCTGCCCTGCCACAGTCTGTCGGCAGGGCAGCAGCGCCGGGTGGCCCTGGCCCGGATGTTCCTGCTGGACGTGCCGCTGTGGATACTGGATGAGCCGCTGACGGCCATCGACCGTCGCGGTGCCGAGGAGCTGGAGACATGGCTGGAAGAACACCGTCGCCGGGGGGGCATGGTGCTGCTGACCACTCATCAGCCCCTGCAGCGAGTGCGCGCCAAGGAGGTGGCCCTGGCGTGAGAACGGCTGGCTTCGACGGGGTGGCGCCCCGCTGGTCCGTCGGCGGCGCAGTGCGGGCCCAGCTGCGGCGGGATCTGACCCTGGCCCTGCAGCAGCGGGGGGAGGCCCTCCACCCGCTGATCTTCTTCTTCATGGTCTGCACCCTGTTCCCGCTGGGCATTGGGCCCGAGGCCGAGCGCCTGGCTCCCCTGGCCCCGGGCATCCTCTGGGTGGTGGCACTGCTGGCCGGTCTGCTGGCCGCCGACGGCCTGTTCCGCAGCGATCTTGACGATGGCAGCCTCGAACAGATGGCCCTGGGCCCGGTGGCCCTGTACTGGCACGCCCTGGCCCGGATTTTGGGCCACTGGCTGATCACCGGGCTGCCCCTGACCCTGGCCTCGCCGCTGCTGGCCGGCATGTTGCAATTGCCGGCCCGGGCCATGCCGGCGCTGGTGGCCAGCCTGGCCCTGGGTACCCTGGTGCTGAGCCAGGTAGGAGCCATCGGCGCGGGGCTGACCGTGGGGCTGCGCCGCGGGGGGTTGCTGCTGTCTCTGCTGGTCCTGCCCCTCTATATTCCCACCCTGATCTTCGGGGCCGGCGCGGTTCAGGCCGCCGCGGACGGGCTGCCCGTCGGCGGCGCCCTGGCGGCCCTTGGTGCCCTGGCGGCCCTGGCCCTGGTGACGGCGCCGGCGGCGGCGGCGGCGGGGGTCCGCATCAGCCTGGACCACTGACCCTGCGGCAAAGCGTCGCGGTCAGGCCGTGGCGGCCATGGCGGCCTGAGCGTATACTCGGAAACCTGTTCTCAATGTCGACTGGGGAGGGTGAGCATACCGATGTGGTCCTGGTTTCATCGCCTGGGTTCCCCGCGCTGGTTCTATCACCGCAGCACTGTCTGGCTGCCCTGGCTGGCGGTGGCGACGGGCCTGACCCTGATCCTGGGCCTGGGCTGGGGCCTGGCCTTTGCACCCCCGGATTTCCGCCAGGGCAACAGTTTTCGCATCGTCTACATCCATGTCCCCGCAGCCACGGTGGCCATGGCCGGCTACATGGTGATGGCCACCGCAGGCGGCATTGCCCTGATCTGGCGCATGAAGCTGGCAGC
>Ga0209487_1000233_pt1 | contig 49966 bp, 42 predicted proteins | sample Poulit2012_FD_187524 | JGI IMG/M metagenome (GOLD analysis project Ga0209487, IMG submission 187524) | Agricultural soil microbial communities from Georgia to study Nitrogen management - Poultry litter 2012 (SPAdes) (version 2) | ecosystem: Environmental > Terrestrial > Soil > Agricultural land... | reverse complement strand
GGAAGGCCACATCGGGGGCGCCGATCTGCAACGGCATGATCGCGTTGGCGAACCCGGCGAACAGCGGGGTGGCGAACAACAGCAACATGATCGTGCCGTGCATCGTGAAGTACTGGTTGTACTGCTCCGCACTGGCAACAACCTGGATGCCCGGCGCGTACAACTCCGCCCGGATCACCATCGCCAGCAGCCCGCCGAAGGCGAAGAAGATGAAGGAGGTGACCAGGTACAGGTTCCCGATCACCTTGTGATCAGTGGTGGTGATCCACCGCAAGACCGAACCGCCCAGGGGGCGGCGAGCCGGCGCTATCGGATGGTCAGCCCCTCGCACATCCTGTGTCTGGACATCACGTTCATCGACTGCCATCAGTCTTCCTCTCCCGTCCCGGGGCGGTTCTGGTGGGCCGGCATGGAGATCCGGTCGAGTTCCTCGCCCAACTGGCCGGTTTGGCCGGCCGCACGCAGGTCCTCGATGTGCTGGTCATACTCCTCTTGGGAGACGACCTCGACGTTGAAAAGCATGTTCGCGTGGAATTCGCCGCAAAGTTCGGCGCACTTGCCGATGTAGGTGCCTTCCACGCCAGGTGTCAGGTGGAATTCGTTCCGCTCCCCGGGAAGCATGTCGAGCTTGAAAATGAACGCCGGCACCCAGAATGAGTGCGCGACATCCCGGGAGAGCACCACGAACTCCACGGTTTGGTCCACGGGGAGCACCAGCGTGGGTACTTCGTCCGGCGCGGTCACGACGGTGTCGTCGGGGATCACGTCGTTGTCCCAGGGATCTCCGGTGTCCCACACGTCCTCATCGACGTAGTTGAAGTCGAAGGCCCACTGGCGGCCGATCACTTCGATGGTGTGGTCGACCTCGCCGGTGACGTCGGTCTGTTCCTCTTGAATGTTGGCGGTGTAGTAGAACAGCACGCCGACCATCACTACCGGGACGAAGGTGTAGAGCAACTCCAGCGGCAGGTGGTAGCGCAACTGCACCGGCAGGGTGTTGTCGTGCTTGCGTTTGCGGTAGACGATCACGCACCAGATCAGCAGGCCCCACACCAGGAAGCCCACGAAGAGTGCTGCGATCCAGGTGTTGACCCAGAACTCCACCAATGTGTCGGTGTGTTCGGTCATACCTTCCGGGCCGGGTAGCCACCCGCGTTGGGCCTGCTCCACGGAACAGCCTGCTAGTGCGAGCATCCCGACCAAACCGAGTGCTACGAACCTTGCCTTGCGCGAAGGTGATCTCCGTACAGGAGGAACGGACACGATGCTGACGCCTTCCGATGTCATGGGTGAACTGGCCCCAGCCTATCCCCTCTCGGGGGGTGGGCCAACGCAACGCGCCCCCTGCCCCACCGGCGCCGACCACCGCTTGTCAACGCTTCGAACACATGCTGGCGCCATCGCTGTGCAGCGTCCTCTCAGCCGCGTGATCTCGCGGAAGTGCAGCGGCTCGCAGCCCAGCGGACGGCTCTTGGTTGCCGGCCGGTGCCTACTCAGTTGGGTCGGTACCCACTCAGTTGGAGTGCGTCAGTAACAGATCAGCCACGATCGCCACACCCTCACCGGATTCGCCCCCCGGCAAGGTGAGTAGCACTCTGGACCCGGTGGGCACATCAGCGAGTAAGTCATACCACTGCCCCGCACCCAGCCGAGCGACCTCAGGTACCGGCTGGCTGCCCTCGAACTGGGGCCAGGTACTCTCCTGCTCGCTGTTCGTCCAGGTGATGATCGAGTAGGCCACCACCACGTCGTCACCGGACTCGGCCTGCGGTCCGTCGCCCTCGGCGATGATCTCCACCGTCGGTTCTTCCGGCACCTCGGCCCCATCGCGCACGTGGGGCATCACCGGTTCACCGGGGCCGGCGTCCAAACTGACCGGCAGTTCGTCCTCGTCGGCCACGACGGTGGCATCGGCCGCGCCGGCGTCCGTCGGGTTCACCGCTTCGATCACATCGACAACGAAAACGATGGTGTCGTCGGGGCCGATGCGCCCATCAGGTGTACCGCCGGAGGGGCCATAGCCGAGTTCGGGCGGGATAGAGATGAGAAGTCGCGAACCGGCTTCGTGACCCGGAATGCCCTGGCTCCACCCCTCGATGACTCCATTCAGTGGGAATAGCGCCGGTGCGCCCCGGTCGAAAGAACTATCGAACGGTTCACCGCTGCCCCACACGTGACCCGCGTAGTCGGCCAGGACCGCCGCACCGTCCTCAACCACCGGCCCGTCCCCTTCAGCGAGAACTTCGACCCGCAACTCCCCCGGTGGGTCGCTCTGCGGGAAGGACAGCGCAGCATCACCGCCGTATTGGGCGTCGACCTGCGGCAGATCCTCATGAGCCGCTGCGTCGTCGGTCGTGCCCGCATCGTCGGGCCCTGTTGAACAACTCGCGACAACTATCAGCAAGGCCGCGGTCAATGCCGCGATACGGCCCCGGCCTCGGGTTCGGCCGTTCAGTGGAACGAGTCCCCACAGGCACAGGAGCCACCGGCGTTCGGGTTGTCGATCGTGAAGCCCTGCTTCTCGATGGTGTCTGCGAAGTCGATGGTCGCGCCGCTGAGGTAGGGCACGCTCATTTTGTCCACCACGACCTCGACCCCTTCGAACTCCCGGACCGCGTCTCCGTCCAGGTAACGCTCATCGAAGTACAACTGGTAGATGAGGCCGGAACAACCACCGGGCTGGACCGCGACACGCAGGCGCAGATCATCGCGCCCTTCCTGGTCCAGCAGCGCTTTCACCTTGGCTGCTGCCACATCGGTCAGCAGAACCTCGTGGGTTGTTTCTTCTTCAGTCGTCTGGCTCATCGTTGCCTCTCCGGCTCGGGTAACGGGCTGGCCTGAACACCACTGTAACCCCCTGCGGTCGTCTATGTGCGACCGAACTCGGGGGCGGGTCAAGCAGGCGCCGGGGTCCCGCAAATCATCGCGGCGTCGCCTGGCAAATCACCGGGGCGCCCAGTTCCGCAGGACACGTGCGGAGCGGGCTCGAAGGGCGTCGGCTGGATCCACTGGCTCGCGTGACTCGGGTCTGCTTCCCGGCACCAGTGGTCGATCGATCAGCGGGTACGCAGCGCTGACGCCGACGTTGGCCAGTTCCCGGCGGTTGACCATGACGTCATGCGCCAGTGCCACTACCGGCAGCCCGTACTCGGCCGTCAAGGTGCCAACCGTTGGCACCACACCCTGATGCATCGAGTGGTTGTCCAGTGATGCTGTGCCGGTGAGGACCAGGTCTGCCTCTCCCAAGGTCTCCCGCAGCCCGAGTTCACCGGCGAGTACCTGTGCCCCCGGGAGCAACCGCGCCCCCAGCAGCCCGAGCATGAACGCGACCCCGCCTCCGGCGCCGGTGTACGGAGCTCCCGGGCCGGCGACCTCCGCAGCAGCGTCCAGACTGATGCGAAGCGGCGGCAAGTTCCTGGCCTGCTCGAAGGCGTGGTGGGCCAGATCGGCGGTGCGCCGTTCCATACGCTGGGCGGCGCCGGCGGACAGGCCGAATTTCTGCAGTTGCGCCCCGGCGCCGTGCAACCCGAGCAGGGGTGTGTCCTGCGCGACGGCGACAACCAGGTCGGTGTCGGCAAGCCGATGGCGCACCGGACCGAGCGCCTGCCACGGCCCCCGATCTGTCGGGCCGGCCACCTGATGCGTTGTGACGTCGGCCACGCCGCCTGCATTCGGTAGATCGGGCGCCTCGCCGGTGGAGAGCAACTGCTCGAACCGGCGGAGCATCCCCACTCCGCCGTCGTGAGTGGGTGAGGCTCCCAAACCGATGACGATCCGCCCAGCCCCGGTCTGCACGGCGGCACGGACCAGGTCGGCAACACCCGCACTGCTCCCTGCCGTCACGACGTCTTCCGCCTGGTGGCTGCAGGAGGGGGCGAGCACTGCGGCCGGTTCGATGTACGCCGTGCCCCCGCCCCGGCCCGGTACATGCAGGACTGCCGCCGGCACCTCCTGGCCGAGCGTGCCCGGAACGTTAACCGGCACAAGTTCACCGCCGCGGGTGCTGTGCACAGCCTCCACGAGCCCGCTTCCGCCGTCGCTCATCGGTCTGAGGGTGGCGCGATGACCGGCTTGCTCCCATGGCGCAGCCATCGCCGCAGCCGCCTGCACTGCTGAGAGTGCGCCGCCGAACTGGTCTGGGGCAATGAGGATCCGCACCCCGACATTCTCCCCCAGCACTACCGGTGCGCCCCACCAAGGCGGCCTGGCCACGTGGGCTTCAACGGGTGGTCGGCCGCAGACCGTGACGACGGGTGTAGGAGCAGCGCCGGCCTTGTCCTGCTGCACAAGTGACACTCGGCTCCACCGCACCAGTGGCACCGACCAACGTCACGCGGAGCACCGGTCTGGGGAGCAGTACGCTGAAGGGGTGTTTGGACGCCAGAAGAATTCGCCGAAGTCGCCTCCGACCGATCCCGAGCCCCAGGCAGCACCGGCGCCTGCCAAGGATGGGCGTAAGGGACGGCCGACGCCGAAGCGTCGGGATGTGGAGGCAGCGAACCGGCGACCTTTGGTCCCCGATGACCGCAAGGCAGCCCGGCGCAACCAGCGGGAACAGTTCGCCCGCGCGCGCCGCGAGCAGCAAGAAGCGATGCTCAGCGGTGATGAGGAGAAGATGCCGCTACAGCACCGGGGCCCCGCCCGGCGCTTCATGCGCGACTACGTCGATGCCCGGTGGTCCCCCGGGGAACTGTTCCTTCCGGTGGCCATCCTCATCATCGTGGTGCTGCTGGCCGGGAACCTGTTCCCGCAGTTCATCGAGATCATCATCTCGGGGATCCTCGTGGCCTATCTGTACGTGCTCCTGGCGATCGTGGATGCGGTGATTCTGGCGGTCCGCGTGCGGAAGAAGGCACGGGAGAAGTTCGGTGCCGAGGCCCTGGGCCGCGGCGCCTTGATGTACATCGTGTTCCGGTGCTTCTACCTGCGCCGGATGCGGCTGCCCCGACCCGTCGTCAAACGCGGAGAGTTCCCGGTCTGACGGAGAGTTTCCGGTCTGACCTCCCTCAGGCACGGGTAATTCACTCATGCGCTGAGACTCCCTCATGCATCGAGGGCCCGATTCATCCGCGCCGGCCAGGTAGGCCCGCCGTAGATGAATCCGGAATAGGCCTGCAGCAGATCTGCCCCGGCATCGAGGTAGGCCTGGGCGTGTGCGGGTGAACTGATGCCGCCCACCCCGATGATGAGTTGCTCGCCGGCGAGCCTCGTTCGTAGCAACGACACCACCTGTAAACCACGCTGCCGCACCGGCTCGCCCGAGAGCCCTCCGGCACCGTGATCGTGCCGAACGGTGGTGTTCACTGCGATCACCCCGGCCAGGTTCAGTTCCTTGCTGAGGTTCGCGATGTCCTCGATGTCCCGATCGGCCAGGTCGGGTGCGATCTTGACGAACATCGGCACGGTACGGGCGGCCGCGGCGTCGGCGGTTTGCTGGACCTGTTGCAGGATGGGGCGCAGCGCCTCGACCTGTTGCAGGTCGCGCAGCCCCGGAGTGTTCGGCGACGACACGTTGACCACGAGGTAGTCGGCATGGGGTGCCAGCAAGCGGGCGCTGTAGGTGTAGTCGGCCACCGCCTGTGAGGCGGGAGTCACTTTGGACTTCCCGATGTTCACCCCCAGCACGACCCGTCTGCCCGCGGCGGTCCGGCGCAATCGTTGCAGCCGCGCCGCAACCCGGGTGGCACCGTCGTTGTTGAACCCCATGCGGTTCACCAGCCCGCCCTGCTCGGGCACACGCCACAATCGGGGACGCTCATTACCGGGCTGCTCGACGGCGGTCACAGTGCCGACCTCGATGAATCCGAATCCCAGTGCGGCCAGCCCGCGCACCATGGTGGCGTTCTTGTCGAATCCAGCAGCCAGCCCGAGCCGGCCCGGTAGAACTCGACCGGCAAGTACCGGAGTCTCGCTCGTACCGGCGGTCCCGCCCGTCCCGGCCGCCCTGCTCGCCCCGGCGGTCCCAACAAGCGCGGATGTTGCCCACCGCAGCGGGGGCACCTCTCCGAAGAGTTTCAGCACGCGGGCGGCAAGGTGGTGCGCGGTTTCGGCGTCGACCCTTCGCAATACCTTGGTGAACAGCAACCGGTACAGCCGTGCCACTGTCCCCGGTGTGCCGGGCATCCTTACCTTTGAGGTCATGATGCCGCCATCCGCGTCACGAGGCCGCGATCCGGGAGGGGCGGGACCACCACAGCCAACTCAGGCCCAGGAACGGCAGCACCAGCGGGACATAGCCGTACCCGGCGCCGAACTGCGACCAGACCGTCTCCCGGGGGAACAGTTCCGGGTGGGTCAAGGACAGTGCGCCGACCGCCAGCACGCCGACGGCCTCGATGGTCACCGCGATCCAGCCGACCTTGCGCCACCGGCGCCCGTTGTGCGCGAGTGCGATCGTGGCGATCACATAGATCGCCGCGGCCACGGCGGACAAGGTGTAGGCCACCGGGGCCTCAGCGGCGTCGCGGATGAGTTGCACACCAGAGCGGGCGCTGGCGGATACAGCGAAGACGGCATAGACGACGATCAGCACCCGCCCGGCCCCGTAAGCGGGTCGGCGGGTATCCTCCATCGGCGTCAACTCACTCACCGAGTACCCAGATCTGCCAGATCCGCAATTGCATTGCCGCGATCGCGAACGCCGCTACAACCAGCACCACCGAACTCCACTTGGTCCGGTCCAACACGGCCCACCACGCCGCTGCCGGCAGCAGCACCAACGCCGTGATCAGGTAGCCCCACAACAACCACGGGTCGGGCGAGGCCTGCCCCGACCCGATACCCACCGCCGCGAGGACCATCTGCGCCACGATCCCCACCACCACCACGCCGGCGGCGATGAGTTGCACGAAGATCACCGGCTTGTCGCGCAGCGCGCGAATTCCCGCCCAGCCGGCGAGCAGAAGGCAGGCGCCGAGAATGCACCAAGTCACGACGAGCACACCAGAAGGGTAGTGCCAGCCCGCCCCTGCGGGATGCGTACGATGAGGCATGTGACTGAACTGACATTGACTGCGAAGAGCCCTGCCCGACTATCCGCCGACGCCCTGGTGGTGCCCGTCCACGACGACGACGGCACCGCCGCACTGCTACCCGACCCCGGGCTGGAGGAGAAGGTCAGTGCCGCCCTGCGGGACGCGATCGACGTCCTGGACGTGCCCGGCCAGGCCGGAAAGGTCACCCGAGTTCCAGCGCCCGAAGGTGTAGGCGCAAGCGTGGTCGCTTTCACCGGAATCGGCCCGCTGCCAGAGACGCCGGACGCCGAGCAGTTCCGCCGCGCGGCAGGAACTGCCGTGCGCGAACTTGAAGGTGCAGCGACGGTGGCGCTGGCATTCGGTGACCGGGAAGCACAGATCACCGGCGCGGTCGCAGAAGGGGCACTCCTGGGCGCCTACCGGTTCAACCGGTACAAGAAGGACGCCAAGTCCGGACCGGCCCAGGTGGTGTTGCTCACGACGGCGGCCAAGGACAAGGCGGTGAAGGATGCCGTGGCCCGCGCCCGGGTGGTGGCCGAGCGCGTGAACGCCACTCGGGATCTGGTGAACACCTCGCCACGGGATCTATACCCGGAGACCTTCGCCCAGACCGCGCGTGACCTGGTCAAGGGCACCAAGGTCGGCATCGAGGTACTCGATGAGGACGCGCTGCGGGCCGGGGGCTACGGCGGCCTGATCGGCGTGGGACAGGGATCGGCTCGCGGGCCCCGGCTGGTGAAGTTGACCTACCAGCCGGCTCGCGCCAAAGGCCACTACGCGCTGGTCGGTAAGGGCATCACGTTCGACTCCGGCGGCCTGTCGATCAAGCCGGCCAAGAGCATGGAGACGATGAAACTGGACATGGCCGGCGCCGCGGCCGTGTTGCACACGGTGCTGGCTGCCGCCGAACTCCAGGTGCCGGTCGCCGTCACGGGCTTCCTCGCCCTCGCTGAGAACATGCCCTCCGGAACGGCCCAACGGCCCTCGGACGTGATCGAGATCCGCGGCGGTAAGACCGTGGAGGTACTGAATACCGACGCCGAGGGGCGTTTGGTGTTGGCCGATGCGCTGGTAGCGGCGACGGAGGCGGGTGCGGATGTGATCGTGGACATCGCCACCCTCACCGGTGCACAGATGGTCGCGCTGGGCAACCAGGTCAGCGCGGTGATGGGCACGGAGGAGACCCGGGGCCAGGTGGTGGCCGCTGCCGAGGCTTCCGGAGAGCAGATGTGGCCGATGCCGCTCCCGGAGGAACTGCGGCCGTCGCTGAAGTCCTCGGTGGCGGACATCTCCAACATCGGTGACCGGTTCGGCGGCATGCTCACCGCCGGGCTGTTCCTCAAGGAGTTCGTCGGGGACACCCCCTGGGCGCACCTGGACATCGCCGGCCCCGCGTTCAACGAGGCGGCTCCGCGGCATTACGTGCCCAAGGGCGGCACCGGCGTGGGCGTGCGCACCATGCTGCAACTGCTTGAGAACGCCGCTGAGGGCTGAGCGTCCAGGCGCCCTGAGCACCGCCCGCACCCGGCAGTAACCCTTCAGGGTTTTGGGCGGGGTGGCGTGGTGCCCGCGCCCGGGCACCAACACCTCGCCCCTGTCCTGCGGTGCTGCCCTGCCGATGTGCGCGTCGGGGCGGCTTAGCGAGAGTTCCGGCCGGTCACCAGTAGCGGTGATCGGCCGGAACCAGCCTCATCCCCGCCCCGCCAGAGCCGAGGCCAGCACGTCTCGGACCGCCTCCCGGCACGCTCGATTGGGGCCATCGGCCAACCAGTGCCAAGATGGAGACCACTATGCGTCCAGGCACGATCAGCCCAGATGGACAAGTAGCGCAAAGACGGATGACACGCATCGCTGCAGGAGGAGCACGTGAAGGACGAGGAGTCCGCACAGTACGACGTCGTGATCCTCGGGGGCGGCAGTGGCGGGTACGCCACCGCGTTGCGAGCAGCCCAGTTGGGTCAATCGGTGGCTCTTGTCGAAGCCGATCAACTGGGCGGCACCTGCCTGCACCGCGGGTGCATCCCCACGAAATCACTGCTGCACTCCGCGCACGTGGCCGACCAGGTGCGCGAAGCAGCCCAGTACGGGGTGCTCGCCGAGTTGCAGGGGCTGGACATCACCGCGATGCACAAGCACAAGGATCGCGTGGTCTCCCGCATGCATAAGGGCTTGCGATCCTTGCTCTCCGCGCGGGACATCACCGTGATCCCAGGGCGCGGCACGGTGGTGGGCCAGAACGCCGTCTCGGTCAATGACACGCTGTTACGCGGCCGCCACCTCGTGCTGGCAACCGGCTCCAGGAGCCGTTCGTTGCCCGGAGTCCACATCGGCGGTCGGGTCATCACCTCCGACCAGGCCCTGGCGATGGACTGGATTCCCCGCAGCGCCATCGTGGTGGGCGGAGGCGTGATCGGCGTGGAGTTCGCCAGCCTGTGGCGTTCCATGGGCGTCGACGTGACCGTCCTGGAGGCCCTGCCCAGGCTCATCGCCGGCGAGGATGAATCGATGAGCACTGCACTGGAGCGCGCCTTCGGCAAGCGCGGCATCACCGTGCGCACCGGTGTGAAGACCGAGCGCATCGAAGATCAGGAGCGGCACGCACAAGTGACCCTCGAAGACGGCAGCGAACTCACCGCCGAGGTGGTGCTCATGGCGGTCGGCCGCGATCCGGTGACTTCCCCCGCGGACACGGAACGAGCAGGCGTGAAGTTGCAGGATGGATTCATCCAGGTCGATGACCGCCAGCGCACCACCGCCGAATCGATCTACGCCGTCGGCGACCTGGTTGCCGGCCCCCAACTTGCCCATCGGGCGTTCGCCCACGGCATCTTCGTCGCCGAAGACATTGCCGGACTGGAGCCGCGACCGGTACCGGCGGAGGCGATACCCCGGATCACCTACAGCGCCCCCGAGGTCGCCGCGGTGGGGCTGACCGAGCAGCAGGCACGCGACCGACTCGGCGATGACGCGGTGCGTACGGTGGAGTACAGCCTCACCGGCAACGCCCGTACCCAGATCCAGGGCGGCCGGGGCATGGTCAAGTATGTCCAGCAAGCCGACGGGCCGATCGTGGGTGTCCACGCCATTGGTCCGGGTGTGGGAGAACTCATCGGCGAGGCTCAACTGATGGTGGGCTGGCAGGCCTACCCTGAAGATGTGGCACCCCTGGTGCATGCTCACCCGACACAGAACGAATCGCTCGGCGAGGCGGCACTGGCTCTGGCCGGTAAACCCTTGCACTCGAATCACTGACCCGACGAAGGAGACTGAAAAGGTCATGTCCGAATCCGTGCAGATGCCCGCCCTGGGCGAGAGCGTCACCGAAGGAACAGTCACCCAGTGGCTGAAGTCCGTCGGCGATGAGGTCGAGGTAGACGAGCCCCTACTCGAAGTGTCCACCGACAAGGTGGACACCGAGATCCCCTCCCCCGTGGCCGGGGTGCTGGAGAAGATCCTGGTGGAGGAGGACGAGACCGTCGAGGTCGGCGCCGAACTGGCCGTCATCGGCTCCGGTGAAGGCGGCGGCGACGACGGCGCTCCTGCCGAGGCGGAGCAAGAGACCGAGCCGGAGCCCGAGCCGGAGCCCGAGCCGGAACCGGAACCAGAGCCGGAACCGGAACCAGAGCCGGAACCCGAGCCCGAACCAGAGCCGGCATCATCCGGGTCGTCGGCATCCGGGTCAGGCGGTGGCGGCGAACGGACGGCGGTCAACCTGCCGGAACTGGGTGAGTCGGTGACCGAGGGCACCGTCACCCAGTGGCTGAAGTCCGTCGGCGATGACGTCGAGGTCGATGAACCACTCCTGGAGATCTCCACCGACAAGGTCGACACCGAGATCCCCTCACCGGTGGCCGGCACATTGCTGGAGATCGTCGCTGAGGAGGACGAGACCGTCGAGGTCGGCGCACCGCTTGCCTATGTCGGCTCCGGCGCTCCTGCCGGCGGGGACGACGCCGCGCCCGCCGAACCGAGCGCAGAGCCCGCCGAAGCGAGCGCAGAGCCTGCCGGGGACGACGCCGCCCAGGCGGAGGCCCAAGACACCGCGGGCCGCGGGCAGGCACAGGTGCCGGAGGAAGTCGAACCCGAACCGGAGGAAGCACCCGCAGAAGCCAAGGAGGCCCAGGCCAAGGCCGAACGTGAACCGGCGCCGAGCGCCCCGGCGGACGACGGCGAGGACAAGCAGGTGTCCTACGTCACCCCGCTCGTGCGTAAACTCGCCGCCGACAAGGGCGTGGACCTGTCAACGATCACCGGAAGCGGTGTGGGCGGACGCATTCGCAAACAGGACGTACTCGACGCCGCGGAAGCCGCTGAGAAGCAGGCAGCGGAGAAGGACCGGCCCGCCGAGGAACCCGCGGCACGGAAGCCCACCGCCCCGACCACACCGGAAGTCTCCCCGCTACGAGGCACCCGCGAGAAGATGACCCGGTTGCGCAAGATCATCGCCGACCGGATGAGTGAGTCGCTGCAAGTCTCAGCCCAGTTGACCACGGTCGTCGAGGCGGACGTGACCACCATCGTGCGGTTGCGGGAACGCACCAAGGAGGAATTCCTCCAGCGGGAGGGCGTCAAGCTCACGTACCTGCCGTTCTTCGCGCTTGCTGCGATCGAGGCGCTGAAGGCCCACCCGGTGCTCAACGCCTCCATCGAAGGCGAAGAGATCGTCTACCACGGCGCGGAGAACCTGGGAATCGCGGTCGACACCGAGCGCGGGTTGTTGGTGCCGGTCATCAAGGACGCCGGTGACCTGAACATCGCCGGACTCGCCCGCTCGATCGCCGATCTGGCCGAGCGCACGCGCAGTAACAAGGTCATGCCAGATGAGTTGACCGGGGGCACCTTCACCCTGACCAACACCGGGTCAGCGGGCGCCTTGTTCGACACTCCGATCATTCCCCAGCCCCAGGTCGGGATCCTGGGCGTGGGCACGATCGTGAAGCGTCCGATGGTGGTGGAGGCAGAGGGCGCCGATGTGATCGGTATCCGCTCCATGGTGTACCTGTCGCTCACCTACGACCACCGGCTCGTCGATGGTGCGGATGCAGGACGGTTCCTCACCACGGTGAAGAACCGATTGGAAGAGGGCCGGTTCGAGTCGCAATTGGGACTCTGAGCAACTAGCGCCACGCCCCGGCCGGAACCCCTGGACGCAACACGTACCGGACGTTCCGGCCGGGGCGCTTTTCGTTTGCGCCCCGTCCGGCCTGGTTGGAGCGTCGAGGTGCTTCCCCTCGCTCGCACCTCAACATGGCTCGATACGAGCCACGTGCCATCTGGAATCTGCGGGCAATAGACCCAAGACTGCACACCTTTGGGCAGCCGGATGAACCTGTCGCCCCTGTGCGTCCGTAACCGTGTATTCGCTGGTGGACAACTGCACCCGCACCCACGCGAGTTGGCCGTCTCCGGCCGGCGGAGAACCCCAGCGCGCCGCCTCCCCCTCGAGCTCGCTCGCGCCCTCGGGTGTCATGGATTCCTCGGACGCGAGCGTCTCAGCGTCGGTGACCACGGTGCGCAGGCCTTCGACGCCCACATCCCCCGCGGCCAAAGCCTCGACGAAGTCGGCATCGTTGTGGGCAGCGGGCGATCCCGGCGCGGTCAGTGCCCGCAGCCCTTCCGCATCGCCCCCATTGATCGCCCGGTCCCGTGCCCGGGTGAGGTTCTCGGCAGCCTCTGCGGGGTCAGCCAAGGCGCCCGCATCCGGGTCGCCACGAGGTGATGCACCGCCGTTCTCGGCGCCATCCCCCGAGGAAGGATCGGATGGTGGGGTAATCGGCGCCCCGTCGGCCGTGGCTCCGTCGGCACCGCTCACATGCTGTGCCTCGGGGGCATTGGTTTCGGCTCCGGGCTCTCCGCCGGCATCCGAAGCAAGGAACCACCACGTGCCCGCACCGAGAATGAAGGTCGCTACGGCACCTGCGACCACGATGGGTCGCCGGTTCGTTTCGCGTCTGTGCCTGGGGCCGTGATCGGCTATCCGGCGGGTCTCTTCCCGTTGGGCATGATCGCGGAGCGCCGCGCCGGCCAGAACCGGGCCGGCCGGGAGATTCACCCCCGCTCCCCCGGCTTCGCTCAGTCGGTGATGAAGGTCCGCCATCGAGCACCGGCCCCGCGGCTTCGGTGCCAGAGCGGTGCCTACCCGTTCGCGCAGTAGGCCGCGGTCCTCACTGCGGCCCAACCAGATGACCAACCGTGCGAGCCCATAAACATCGTCGCTTGGGAGAACAGCGTCGCCGGCGCCGCGCTCGGGGGCCGCGAATTCTCCCGTGCCACCCTCCGCTGCCGGTTCACCGACCAGGTCAACCAGAACCGCCCCACGGCGTGGCACCAGCACCACGTTGTTCGGTGACACGTCGCCGTGCACGATTTCTGCCGCGTGCATCGCGGCCAAGGCTGAGGCGAGGTCAGCACCTACCCCTAATGCCTCTGGAGCGCTGAGCCCGCCGCGGCTGATCCGCGCGGTGGCGAGCGTAGGTCCTGGCACGGCCTCACTGACGACCGCGAGGTAGCCCTCCTCTGTTGTCAGCACCTCCGTGACGTGGGCCAAGTGCGGGTGGCGAAGCTCTTGCAATCGCTGCAGGCGTTGCTCGTCAAGTGGCGTCGACCCGTGTTGCTCCTGAAGAAGCCGTACCGCGACCGCTTCACCTCGACGGTCCCGCGCGAGCCAGGTCACCCCGGCCGACCCGGACCCGATGGGGCCGTCAATGGTGTAACCCGGGATGCGCATGCGTCCAGGCAAGCACATCTGCGCCCGGCGCCTTCGGGGATATCCACAACCTGTGGACCAGCAAGACCTGGGGTGGAGTGGGCCCGTACCAATCATGGAGACCCGCCATCCAGATTCTGGGGCGTCAAGCCCGATCCGCACCGGGCCTGGTCCAGCAAGGATCCGAACCGCGGGCTCGTGCGCCCTCGAATCAGCGAGCCGGATCGGTGGGGCACCGCCAGGCCGTGCCGAGCCAACTGTGGTCCTATCCGCGTGTCCTTTGGCATTAGGCTGGGAGCATCATGGCCAAGAAAGACGCTGCTGCGAAGACTCCCAAGGTGAAGAAGCGGCGCTGGTATCACCAGCTCTGGGAGATCTTCCAGATGGTCCGCAGTGTGCGACCATCGATCACCTGGTGGATTCTGCTCATCATCGTGGGCGGCACCGGACTCGGTGTGCTCATCGGGCAACTCGCCGGATATCCGATCTACATCCCCGTGTTGGTGTTCCCGTTCACCCTCCTCGGTGCGATGTTCCTGCTCTCCCGGTGGGCGGAGCGGGTGGCGTATGAACGGATCGAGGGCCGGCCGGGAGCGGTTGGATCGGCTCTGGGAACCATCCGGAGGGGATGGAACATCCAGGAAGAGCCAGTTGCGATCGACCCGCGAACTCAGGACATGGTGTTCCGCGCGGTCGGCCGGCCGGGTGTGGTCCTCATCGGCGAAGGCGGGCCGCCGCACCGCCAGCAGCGGATGCTGGAGGCGGAACGGCGCAAAGTCGCCCGCGTCCTGCCGAACGTGCCGATCCTCCTGATCCAGTGCGGGCGGGAGGCGGGGCAGGTGCCCTTGCCGAAGATCGCTTCGCGCATCCGCAAGTTGAAGCCGCAGTTGACCAAGGTGGAAGTCGCGGAGGTGGCCAAGCGGTTACGAGCGCTACGCTCCAACCGCCTGCCAATCCCCAAGGGAGTTGATCCGACCAGGATGCGTCCGGACCGCAAGGGCCTGCGCGGCCGCTGACCCGCTCCTTGGATCTCTCGTGCTCCGGCGGGCGCGGCTAGGTGCTCCGGTTCTGCGCGCGCCAAGATGCTCCAGTTTCGCGGGCGCCTACGCGCTCCAGTTTCGCGGGCGCCAAGGTGCTCCAGTTTCGCGGGCGCCTACGCGCTCCGGTTTCTGCGGCGGCTCGGCGCACTGGTTCTGCGACAACTAGGCGCACCGGTGCAGTTAGTTGCTCCGGTTCCCCAACTTCTCCCGCAGCGGCACGATATAGGTGCCCGACCAACGTTCGTGCATCCCACGACGGTCGGCGTCGGTGATGACAGCTGGCAACAACAGGCACAGCGCGACAGTGCGGACCGCCGCTCGCGCGAACCCGGGGATACGTCCATCTGCGGTACGGCACCCCACGCCGACGATCCAGTGGCCGAGGGTGGTGCCCAGCGTGGCCTGGAACAAGAAGGTGGTACCGGCGAAGATCAGCAATGTGGCCAGATTGCTGGTTGCGAAGAACGCGAACGAGACCGCCAGCGCTGCGGTCCAGTCAATGAAGATCGCTACCACGCGCCGGCCCCAGAACGTGGGAGCGCGGTGAGCCGGGGAACCGGATTCATCTTCTGGCGTGGAGGGCACAAACCCACGGTAGCCCGCATTGCACACGGGGCGGACCGGCGGTGCTCCGCAACGAAAGCGTCCTGCTCGGGCAGAATCGATCCAGTGCCACTGCTGCCTGCGGCAACTTTGAGCCAGTACCTACTCTGTTACCCGACCCAATACCGCTACCCGGCTAACCCATCCGCTCCCCAACTTCCCGCCCCCGTCCGGTTACTGTCGCTCCACCTGATGCGAGGAGAATCACATGTTCAACACCGCCGAGGAGGCCATTGCCTTCACCAAGGACGAGGGAGTGGAGTTCGTCGACGTGCGTTTCTGCGACCTGCCGGGGGTGATGCAGCACTTCAATATCCCGGTGGCGGCGTTCAACGAGGACGCTTTCTCCGACGGGCTCATGTTCGACGGCTCTTCGATCCGCGGCTTCCAGGCGATCCACGAATCGGACATGAAACTGGTTCCGGACGTCACCACGGCCTACATCGACCCGTTCCGCAGTCGCAAGACGCTGGTGATGAACTTCTCCATCCTGGACCCGTTCACCGACGAACCGTACGCGCGCGATCCACGCAACATCGCAGCCAAAGCCGAGGCCTACCTCACGTCCACCGGTATCGCAGACACGGTGTACTTCGGCCCCGAGGCGGAGTTCTACCTTTTCGATGACATCCGCTACCAGAGCACCCAGAACTCCGGGTTTTACCACATCGACTCCGTCGAGGCGGCGTGGAACACCGGGCGGGACGAAGACGGCGGCAACCTGGGCTACAAGACCCGCTACAAGGGCGGATATTTCCCGGTCTCCCCCAACGACCAGTTCGCGGACCTACGGGACACTATGGTCGCCGTCCTGCAGCAAGTGGGCCTGGAGGTGGAGCGGGCTCACCACGAGGTGGGCACCGCCGGCCAACAAGAGATCAACTACGAGTTCTCCACGTTGCAGGGCGCGGCAGATGACCTGATGAAATTCAAGTACGTCATCAAGAACGTGGCCTGGCAGCACGGCAAGTCGGCCACGTTCATGCCCAAACCGCTCTACGGCGACAACGGGTCCGGCATGCACTCCCACCAGTCGTTGTGGAAGGACGGGCAGCCGCTGTTCTTCGACGAACACGGGTACGGCGGCCTGTCGGACACCGCCCGGTGGTACATCGGCGGGTTGCTGGCCCACGGGCCGTCACTGGTGGCGTTCACCAACCCGTCCACGAATTCCTTCCGGCGACTGGTGCCCGGTTTCGAGGCGCCGGTCAACCTCGTCTACTCCGCGCGCAACCGGTCGGCTTGCATCCGGATTCCGATCACCGGCTCCTCGCCGAAGTCCAAGCGGGTCGAGTTCCGCGTCCCTGATCCCTCGGCCAACCCCTACCTGGCTTTCTCCGCGATGCTGATGGCGGGGCTGGATGGTATCCGCAACCGGATCGAACCACCGGATCCGATCGACAAGGACCTGTACGAACTGCCGCCGGAGGAGCACGCCCAGATCGCACAGGTCCCGGCATCCCTGGAAGGTGCTCTGGACGCCCTGGCGGCGGACCACGACTACCTCACCGAAGGCGACGTCTTCACCCCGGACCTCATCGATACCTGGATCACGTACAAGCGGCAGCAGGAGATCGACTCCTTGCGCCAGCGGCCCCACCCGCATGAGTTCTCGCTGTACTACGACCTGTAACCGCCGCTGCGAGGGACCTGTAGCCGCGCCCGCGGCGGACCGGCAACCACGCCCGCGGCGCGTGTGCGCATCAGTCGTAGAACAACCGCTCCACCACCACCCGGCAGCGCCGGGAGGCGCGCAACCAATCGGCCTCCAGATCCGTGGCGTGCCCCGGCGGGTAGCCGAGCAACCGGGAAACCGCCGTCAGTTCGGTGCCGGTGGGGAAGACGTCGATGCGTTGCAGGTTCGTTCGGCCCGTAGCCAGCACATTGGCGTTGCGCAACCGCGACGCCAGCACCCACGACTCACGCAAACGTTCGGCATCCGACGACGCGACCAAGCCCGCGTCCTCCGCTGCCTGGAGCGCACCGAGGGTGGAGGTTTGCTGCAGGGCGGGGACCTCATCGGCGTGCTGCAATTGCAGCAATTGCACCGTCCACTCCACGTCCGCCAGCCCGCCCCGACCAAGTTTGAGGTGATGGGTGGCCTCCACTCCGCGGGGCATCCGTTCGTCCTCCACACGGGCTTTGATCCGCCGCAACTCACGCAATCGGGCCGCCGGGAGGCCCCCGACCGGGTACCGGACCGGCGCAATCAACTCCTCGAACCTCGCGCCTAGATCACTGTTACCGGCCACCGGGCGGGCGCGAAGCAAGGCTTGATGTTCCCACGGCTGCGCCCAGCGGCGGTAATAAGCCGCGTAGGAGTCCAGCGACCGCACCACGGGTCCGTTCTTGCCTTCCGGGCGTAGTGCCGCATCCACCGGAAGCCCGGGTTCGGAGCCGGTGGACCCCAGCAATGTTCCTACCCTGCCGGCCACGGCCAGGGCCCACCGTTGCGCCACCTGTTCCTCCGCACCTGGGCGCGGTTCGTGTACGAAGAGCACATCGGCGTCGGAGGCGTAGCCCACTTCCTGCCCGCCCAGCCGGCCCATCGCCACGATGAGGAACTCGCCAGGGTCCTCCCTCAGCCCCATCTGCGGGGTGACCTCCTGGGTGGCGAGCCGCAACGCGCCGCGCAGTGCCAGGTCCGCGGCGGGAGCGATCACGGTCTCCATGGCTTCCACGCGCACCCCGCCCAGCACGTCGGCGATGGCGCCCCGGGTCAGTTCCCGACGACGCACGTATCGGACCGTACGCGCCGCCTGCTCCGTATCGTCGCGGCGTTGCAGCATCGCGTCGAGGTTCTGCCACAACGAGTCCAACGACCTGGGGCGCAAGTCTGCCTCGTTGCCCAGCCAGGCCACCGACTCCGGGGATCGGATGAGCATCTCTGCCACGTACTTGCTGGTGGACAGCAGTTGGGCCAGGCGCTTACCGGCGGCACCGGAGTCTCGCAGCATTTTCAGGTACCAGTGCGTAGTTCCCAGTTCCTCCGATAGGCGCCGGAAGAACAGTAGGCCCTGGTCCGGGTCCGCACCTTCGGCGAACCAGCCCAGCAGCACCGGTAACAGTTGCCGTTGGATTTTGGCACGGCGGGAGATGCCGGTGGACAGCGCGCCGATGTGGCGAACGGCCCCGACCGGGTCGCGGTAACCGATCGCCGCGAGTCGGGCCGCGGCCGATTCCGGCGATAAGGCCGCATCGGCCGCCGACAACCGGGCGGTGGCGGGCAACAGGGGCCGGTAGAAGATCTCTTCGTGCAGTTGCCGCACCCGGCGGCGGGACAGGCGCCACCGGCTGGTCAGTTCCGCGATCCCGTCCGGTCCGTAACCGATCGATCTGGCCAGGTGGCGAAGGTCGTGCTCAGCGGTGGGGAACAGGTGCGTGCGGCGCATCCGGTGCAGTTGGATGCGGTGTTCCAGAAGGCGCAGGAACTGGTACAACTCGGCTAACTCATCGGCGTGGTCCCGGCCCACGTATCCGGCGTCCGACAGTTGGGTCAACGCCTCCAGGGTGTTGGGTGAGCGGAGGCCGGCGTCCAGCCTGCCGTGCACCAGTTGCAGTAGTTGCACGGTGAATTCGACGTCGCGCAGCCCGCCCCGACCGAGTTTGATCTGCCGGTCGGCCTCGTCGGCGGGCACGTGCTGTTCCACTCGCCGGCGCATGGCCTGGGAGTCCTCCACGAAGTTCTTCCGATTCACCGCCTCCCACACCAGCGGCGCCAGTGCCTCGACGTAGCGGCCGCCGACGTCTTGGTCCCCTGCCAGCGGGCGAGCCTTGAGCAGCGCCTGGAACTCCCACGTCTGGGCCCAGCGTTGGTAGTACTGCAGGTGGGAGGCGAGGGTTCGAACCAGCGGCCCGTTCTTACCTTCCGGACGCAGGCCGGCGTCCACTTCCCACAATGGCGGTTCCGCCGAGGGCATCGAGCACATGCGGGCCATCGAGGCAGCCAGTTTGGCCCCGAGCCGCACCGCATCCTCCTCGCTCTGGTCGTCCTGGGGTTCCACTACGTAGATGACGTCGACGTCGGAGACGTAGTTCAGTTCCCGCCCGCCGACCTTGCCCATGCCCAACACCGCCAACCTCACCTGTTGGGCCGGCGGGCCCACCTCCGCTCGTGCGAGGGCCAGGGCCCCTTCCAACGCGGCCGCCGCAAGATCTGACAGGGCGGCGGAGACCTGCGGTTGTAGGGCGTGCGGATCGGCGGCGGTCAGATCTTGGGCGGCGATGAGCAGCAGTTCGCGGCGGTAGGCACGGCGCCAGGTGTCGAGTCCTTCCTGCCAGGTTGGTTGCGCCACCGGTACCGGAGTATCCGGATCGGCGCCCGCTGCGGTGACCAGTCGCCGTCGGACCCGCTCATAAGGCATGCTCAAACGTTCCTCCGCACCGCTGAGCACCTGGGCAGCAGCCGGGTGGGCCACCAGCCAGTCCCCCAATGCCGAGGAGCCGCCCAACACCGCCAGCAGGCGGGAGCGCACCGGCCCAGGGTCGGTGAGCAACTCGTGCATCGGCTCCTTGTGCTCGGCTGCCTCCACCAGCCGCACCAACGTCAACAGGGCCAGATCGGGGTCTGCCACCCGGCCCAGGTCCCGGATCAGCGTGCGCACACACTCATCGGGCTCGATTCGCCCCAGCACCGGTGCCAGGGCGTCCTCCTGCAACATGGCGGCAGCACGGCGAGTGTGGGCGAATCCGGCGCGCGCAAGGAGCCTGGTGAGTGACTCACCGTGCATGTGGCCTCCCGTGGCTTATTCCTCCGTCGTCTCCGCCTGTCTCGTGCTGGTGGCCCGCGCGGTGGTCAGACCAGCCCGATCCGGGACAACTCGAACGGGCTGACCTGGGCGCGGTATTCGTCCCACTCCTGGTACTTGTTCGCCAGGAAGTACTGAAACACCGTTTCACCGAGGGTGTCCGCGACCAGTTCGGAGGATTCCATCACCCGGCAGGCTTGCTCCAGGCTGCCTGGCAGCGGATCGATCCCCAGTGCCCGGCGCTCCCCGTCCGACAACGCCCAGACGTTGTCCTCGGCCTCCTCGGGCAACTCGTACTTCTCCTGGACGCCCTTCAGGCCTGCGCGCAGTAGTACGGCGAAGGCTAGGTACGGGTTGGCCGCGGCGTCCAGGCCGCGGTACTCGGCGCGCACGGATTGGCCTTTGAGGGGTTTGTACATCGGCACCCGAACCAACGCCGACCGGTTGTTGTGTCCCCAGCAGACGTAACTGGGTGCTTCCCGCCCGCCCCACAGCCGCTTGTAGGAGTTCACGAACTGGTTGGTCACAGCCGCGATCTCGTGGCTGTGTCGCAGCAGCCCGGCGATGAAGGAGCGCGCGGTAGGCGACAGCTGGTACTCCGCGCCGGGGGCGTGGAAGGCGTTGACGTCGTCCTCGAACAGGGACAGGTGCGTGTGCATCCCGGATCCGGGCTCACCTGGCAGGGGTTTGGGCATGAAGGTGGCTTGGAAACCCCGCTCCAGGGCCAACTCCTTCACCACCGTGCGGAACGTCATGATGTTGTCCGCTGTGGACAACGCGTCGGCGTAGCGCAGGTCGATCTCGTTCTGCCCGGGCCCGGCCTCGTGGTGGGAGAACTCCACTGAGATGCCCAGCGCCTCCAGCACCGAGATCGCTTCGCGGCGGAAGTCGTGGCCTTGATTGCCACGGGCCACATGATCGAAATATCCGGCGGTATCGGCCGGCACGAGCGGGTCGGCGTCATCCTCGCGCAGGTGGAACAGGTAGAACTCGATCTCCGGGTGGGTGTAGAAGGTGAACCCGGCCTCCTCCCCCAGTGCCAGAGCCCGTTTGAGCACCGCCCGCGGATCGGCCGGGGCCGGCTCGCCGTCCGGGGTGAGAATGTCGCAGAAGATGCGGGCCGTCGTCTGGTCTCCGCCCCGGCCGGGCAGCACCTGGAAGGTGGAGGCGTCCGGCTTGGCCAACATGTCCGACTCCGACACCCGGGCGAGGGCATGGATCGAACTGCCGTCGAACCCGATGCCCTCGGTGAAGGCGTTCTCCAGTTCCGCCGGTGCGATCGCCACTGATTTCAACGATCCGAGCACATCGGTGAACCACAACCGGATGAACCTCAGGTCGCGCTCCTCCACCGCCCGCAACACGTGTTCTTGCTGTTGGTCCATACCTCGCGCGCACCTCCGGTCGGTGATCGTGGGCCGGTCCGTGACCTCGTGGACTCATCATGGCAGGTCATCGCAGCGGGTTGCGCCCTACGATGGCGCACATGGATGCACCACGAGTCGCCATGGCCCAGATCAACCCCACGGTGGGCGCGGTAGCCGACAATGCCCAGCGGGTACGGAGCCACGCCCAGCGAGCGGCGTCCCAGGGCGCGGGCGTCGTGCTGTTCGGGGAGATGGCCCTAACCGGCTACCCCGTGGAGGACCTCGCCCTGCGCCGCTCGTTCCGCGAGACGGTAGCCCGCCAGGAGCAGCAGCTGGCTGCGGACCTGCAGGCCGACGGCCTGGGTGACCTGACCGTCGTGGTCGGGTCGGTGGGCACCGATGAGGAGGGCCGACCGCTCAACGCCGCGGTGGTGCTGCGGGGCGGGGAGGTCCGGCACCGCTATGCCAAGCAGCACCTGCCCAACTACGGGGTGTTCGACGACTACCGGGTCTTCGCCGCCGGGTCCCGGCCGCTGGTGATCGAGGTCGGCGGCGCCCGGCTGGCGCTGGCGATCTGTGAGGACCTGTGGCGCGAGGAGGTGGTCCAGGGCCTGACGGAGAGCTCTCCCGACGGGCTGCTGGTGCTCAACGCCTCCCCGTTCGAACGGGGCAAGGCCCACCGGCGCAATGAACTGGTGGGGCGGCGGGCCGCGCAACTGGGCTGCCCCGTGGTGTACGTCAACATCGTCGGCGGTCAGGATGACCTGGTGTTCGACGGCGGATCGTTCGCGGTGGGCGCGGGCGGACAGGTGTTGGCCGCCGCACCGTTGTTCATCGAGCAGACCCTCACCGTGGATCTGGGCGGCGCCCCCGGGCAGACCATCGCAGACCCGGGCAGCGACGTGGCGCAAATGTACGACGCCGCGGTGCTGGGGCTGGGCGATTACGTGCGCAAGAACGGGTTCAGTTCGGTGATCCTGGGGCTGTCCGGGGGGATCGACTCCACGCTGGTGGCCGCGATCGCCGCGGATGCGATCGGTCCGGAGCACGTGGTGGGCATCTCCATGCCCTCGGCGTACTCCTCGGAGCACTCCCGCACCGATGCGGCAGACCTGGCCCGCCGGTTGAACATGCCGGAGGCCAACTACCGCACCGTGCCGATCGCGGGGATGGTCGATGCCTTCCAGGAGGAGATGGGGCTGTCCGGGATCGCCGAGGAGAATCTGCAGGCGCGGATCCGCGCGGTGGTGCTCATGGGGTTGTCCAACAGTGAGAGCCACCTGGTGCTGGCCAACGGCAACAAGAGCGAACTCGCGGTGGGGTATTCCACGATCTACGGCGATGCCGTCGGGGGCTACGCGCCGATCAAGGACGTTTCGAAGTCCCGCGTGTGGGAGTTGTCCCGGTTCCGGAACGAACGCGCCCGGCAGGCGGGCCACGAGGAACCGATCCCGCCGAACACCATCACCAAGGCGCCCTCGGCGGAATTGCGGCCGGGGCAGCGCGATGACGAGTCGCTGCCCGACTACGCGGTGCTCGACCCGGTGCTGGAGGCCTACGTGGAGCACACCCGCTCCCGGCAGGAGATGCTCGACGACGGGTTCCCGGCCGAAGTGGTCGATCAGGTGCTCACGCTGGTGGACCGGTCGGAATGGAAACGTCGCCAGTACCCCCCGGGCCCCAAGGTGACCTCGTTGGCATTCGGCCGGGACCGTCGTCTGCCGCTGACCAGTGCATTTCGGGAGTACCCGCAACGATAGGCTGAGGCCATGTCACAGCCGACCCCTTCATCAGCGCTACCACCAGTGGGCACCGACCGTCCCCGGCGGGTGCGGATTCAGCATCTGAGTGCAGCGAAACAGGCCGGTGAGCGCTTGACGATGCTCACCGCCTACGACGCGGTCACCGCCCGGATCTTCGATGAGGCCGGGATCGACATCCTGTTGGTGGGTGACTCCATCGGCGACAACATGCTCGCCCACCCGAACACGATCCCGGTGACGATGGACGAACTCATTCCGGCGGTACGTGCGGTCGCCCGTTCCACCGTCCGCACCATGGTGGTGGCAGACCTGCCCTTCGGCTCCTATGAGGCCTCCCCCGCCCATGCCTGGGAGGCCTCGGCGCGGATGCTCAAGGAAGGTGGGGCGCATGCGGTCAAGCTTGAGGGCGGGCGTCAGATCGCCGAGCACGTGGCCCTGCTGACCGGCGGTGGTATCCCGGTGTTCGGGCACCTGGGGCTGACGCCGCAGGCCGAGAACATCCTCGGCGGCAAGCGTGTGCAGGGCCGCAGCGAAGAAGCAGCGAAAGCGATGCTCGAGGATGCCCGCGCCCTGCAGGAAGCCGGGGCGGTAGCACTGGTGCTGGAGATGGTGCCGGCGCCAGTTGCTCAGCGACTCACCGACGAGTTGGACATTCCGACCATTGGGATCGGCGCGGGCGCCGGCTGTGACGGTCAGGTGCTGGTGTGGTTGGACATGGCCGGGATGGGATCATGGGCCCCGCGCTTCTCCAAGCAGTTCGCTCAGATCGGCACCGAGTTGAGGAATGCTGCGCGGGCGTTTGCCGATGAGGTACGCGAGGGCGCTTTCCCCGCCGCGGAGCACACGTTCCAGGAGTAAGGCGCTAGCCGGGCGGGCTGACGGCGAGCGGGCTTGAGGACTTACTGCGCGGCACCCGGCCCGTCTGGCGAACTTGCTGCGCAGCACTCGGCCCGGTTGAAAGACATACTGCGCGGTGCCCGGCCCGGTTGAAGGACTCACTGCGCGGCGCGCGAGTCGGCTGGACGACCTTACTGCGCGGTGGCCCAGTTCAACACGCCCTCGGCCAGCGCCTCGGCGTAGGCGATGCGGCCCTCCTCGGAGGCCATCAGTTCAGCCTCTGCCCGGTGGTACATCTGGCCGAGTTCCACCCGCACGGCCGGACGGCGCGCGAAGTTCAGGGCGGCCAGATCCGCACGTCCCGCCACCACATCGTCCGCCTCCGGGCTCGGTTCGAAACCGGCGACTTCCATCGCGTCGGCGACCGACTGGGCCAACTCCCGGCTCGGTTCCTCCTGAGACGCGGCGACCGGCGGGTCGGCCACGATCACCATGAAGCCGGTGTCCTCCGGCTCGCGGCTGCTGATGGCGTGCAAGGAAAGCATCGCATCGACGTCATGGTCCTCGGCGAACCGGCCGCGCAGATCCCCACACGGACCGACGCCGACGTCATCGTCCCTGGTGGACACCACCGTGGCACCGAGGAATTCCAACTGCTCGGTGAGCAACTGCGCGACCTCGAAGGTGAACTCGTGTTCGCGGTACCCGTTGTGAGTCGATCTGCCCGGTGTGTCACAGGCCGTGGCCCCACCTCGGCCATCGGAGATCCGCTCGGAGATCCGTGCCATGTCCTCGACGTTGCCGCCGTTGTGGCCCGGGTCCAGGCCGATCACCACGCCCAGTAACGGGCGGGTCCACTTGCTGTGGCCGGACAACTCCAACCGGCTGTCGTCGTCGGAATCGCGCGACCAGGCTGGGGCGGCCCCTGGGGTCACCGCACCGACGGGGCTTGCGCTCGAGGCGGCCGCCGTCTGTGTTGCCGTTCCTACGGGGGCCGGTATCGCCGTCGCCGGGGTTCCCGTTGCCGGCAGCGCGAGTACGAGCCCGAGGCTGGTCGCGGCCAACCAGGACAGCGTGCGTCGCGGGGCGAACCGACGCCGATCCGACGTCGTGACGGAACTACTCATCATCTTCGCCTTCAGCCCAGGCACGTTCCCGGGCCTCCTCTTCCTCCCACTGCTGATTGCGAGCACGGGCTATCTCCAACGCACGAGCCGCTTCCTCCGGGGTGTCGTAGGGCCCCATCCGGTGTGTGACGCCGGAGACGTAGCCCTGCTCAACCTTCCCTGTTCGAACGTTGTAATAGTACTTACGATCCGCCGACTCGTGGTCAGGCACGTGATACCTCCTTGGTGGCAGAGTAGATTCTGGCATGACTCCACCGCTGGTGGATAGCGTTTGCCCCACACCATGTGGGTGGCGCTGGGCTCCGGATCCACTTGTGAACGGGAACTAACGGGTATGAACGATTCGACGCAGTCCCTGGGTACAGACCGCGAAATCGGCTTCGGCATCGACATCGGCGGCTCTGGCATCAAGGGCGCACCGGTGGACCTGACGGCCGGTGAGTTCTTGGCTCGCCGGTTACGGCTACCCACGCCGGAGGAGTCCACTCCCGGGGCCGTTGGCGCGATCCTGGGACAGATCGTGGCGAACTTCGACGTTCCTGCCGACGTTCCACTGGGAGTGACCTTTCCCGGGGTGGTGCGCCACCACGTGATCGCCACTGCTGCCAACATGCACCCGGATTGGGTGGAGACGAACCTTGCCGAGGTGGTACGTGAACACACCGGCCGGGCCGCGCACATCATCAACGACGCAGACGCCGCCGGCTACGCGGAAATGCGGTACGGCGCCGCCAAGGACGCGCCCGGGGTGGTGCTGGTGCTGACGTTGGGGACCGGCATCGGTAGCGCCCTTATCCACCAGGGCACCCTCGTGCCGAACACCGAATTGGGCCACCTCATCATGGACGGCGACAGCGCCGAGAAGATCGCTGCCTCCGGGGTGAAGGACAAGATGGGCTGGACCTACGAGGAGTGGGCCGTTCAATTGCAGCGCTACCTGGAGCATGTGGAGTTGCTGTTCTCCCCGGACCTGATCGTGCTCGGCGGCGGCGTCAGCCGGGACCACGACCTTTTCATCCCGCTGCTGCGCACCCGGGCACCGATCGTGCCGGCGCACTTGCGGAACAAGGCGGGCATCATCGGCGCAGCGATCATGGCGGCCGAAGCGGAGCCCGACGCACCCTCAGCGACCGATTAACGCCGGTCGCTGACGCGCCGCGGGAACGCACTAGACACCTATGACGCGCCGCGCTAACGCGTCTGCAAGACGCTGGGGACCGAACGGGGATGAGCCGGCCGATACGCCGGATCCTGTCGCCGGAACCTGAGTTCCCGGGGGCGGCCATCCATCTAGGACCTGCGTTGCCGCAGGCCTCAAGCGGCCTACCCGGAGACTCGGGCGGGCTACCCTCGAACGTCTCCTGTATGGCCTTGCTCCGGATGGGGTTTGCCGAGCCACACCGGTCACCCGGTGTGCTGGTGGTCTCTTACACCACCCTTTCACCCTCACCGCACCGCAGTGCGGCGGTCTGCTTTCTGTGGCACTTTCCCGCGGGTCACCCCGGGTGGGCGTTACCCACCATCCTGCCCTGTGGAGTCCGGACGTTCCTCGGCACAGATCTCTCCGTGACGCGGCCGCCTGGCCGGCTCATCCACTTCCCATGGTACCGCCTGGCATTCCGTCCCGCCGGGCCGCGGCACGCTCCGCCGTCAGCCCGCGGCGGCGACCGCCCGCAGCAGGTGCTCGACGTCGGTGGTGCTGTGGTACACACCGAACCCGAAACGCAACCGGTCACCACGGTGATCCACCCGCACACCGCGCTGGGCAAGCGTGGCAGTGATGCGCGCCGCATCGGGGTGGCGGTAGGTAAGGAAATGTCCCCGCTCGAAAGTCCGCCCGGGCAACAGTTCGGCGCCGGCAAGCGGCCCGGCTACCCGCTCGGCGCCGGCCACGAACTGTTCCTGCAGCCCTCGGACGTGCTCGTGGATATCCCTCACCTCCACGCCCAGGTCGTTGAGCCACTCCTGCACCGCATTGAAGCGGAACAGACCGGTCGGGTCGAAGGTGGAGCCGGCAAGGCGCCACCCGTTCGTGCTGTACTGCACCGTGGCCGGCACTGCGCCGGCGTGTGCCAACGCGCCGAAAGAAGCGAACCAGCCGGTGTCCACCGGGCGCGTCGCGTAACCGGGCGGGGCGACGGCGAATGCGGCGCCTTCTCCGGACATCGCGTACTTGTACCCGCCGGCGAGATAGAACGCCCGGTCCTGGATCGCGGCCAGGGAGGTCGGCAGCGCCATGAAGGCGTGGTAGCCGTCGACGATGACGTAGGTGTGGTCGCTAGGGACTCTGCCCACGATCTGGGCGAGGTCGGGCAGCACGTATCCGGAGTTGTAGAACACCTGTGAGACCAGAATCAGATCGAACGTGGTGTCCATGGCGGCGATGAACCGCTGGGGGAACGTGTCGAAGGGTTCCACGGACACTCTTTCGACCAGCGCCAATCCGGCCTCGGCCCACCGGTCCAGTTGTCTGGCCGCGCTGTGGAATTCCCCGTCCGTGGTGAGCACGCGCATCGGTGCGGGCAGGTCCGAACAGATCCGCACGAGGAGTTCGTGGGTGTTCTGTGCGAACGCCACTGTCGTCGGGTCCAGGAGTCCCAACCGGTTGGCCACGTGGCGCTGGGCGCGCGGAACCTCGTGCTCCAGCACGGCGGGCCATTTGTCATCCAGTTCAGCCGCGGCCACTTCCCATGAGCGCAGGTGCGCCGCGCGTGTCACGTCCGGCCAGGGGTGGTGGCTGTGCGCCGCCATGTGCAATCCCGCGCCGGACAGGGCAGCACTGAAGTGCTCCGCCAGGCTCTGCCTACCGGCGATCATGCGCCGTCCTGCTCGTAACGGAATCGCAACTGGGTGGAAACCTCCTCGGGCAGGGTGGGAAGAGCGGAGCGCGGTACGAAATAGGTGGGCAGGTCGAACAGGTCGGAGAACACCCGGTGCCGGTTCGCTGCAGCGCTCAGGTACGCGTGCCCCGATGTGCCGCCGGTGCCGATCTTCGCGCCGATCATCCGGTGCACCATCAACGCATGCCGCTGGCGCCACGTGGTGAACCCTTCGTCGATGCCTACCAGCGCGGTGAGTAATCGGAACGGGGTCTGGAACAGGGGCTCGTCGCGGTACAGGTTGATCAGCAGGGCGGCCAGGAACGCTTGATGGGAGAACTGCCGGTGCCCGCGGCGCTGCAACTCAGCGTATTGGTCGGCGTCGAAGAGCGTTTGGAAGGAGGCGGCGGTCTCCTCCAAGGCGGCTAACTGCTCCGCGCGCCCCGCATCGGTGAGGGTCTCGAGGTTCTCGATGGCGCGGCGCTCCCCGGCCAGCATCTCCTCCACGGCGCGGGCGTAGGCCGCCCAGAAATCGAACTGGCCGAACCTCAGGAACGGGGTCCGCGACAACCACCGGTCCACGCCACCGTGGACCGTCGGCGCGTCCTCCGTGCCGGAAAGTTGCGCGGCGTGCTTCTCGGAAAGCACCGCGGTGTAGGGAGCACCGTGGATCTTCAGCCGCCGTTGCGGGTTCAGGCCCAACCGGTTCTCGATGAGCCGGAACTGCACGCTCTGGAATCCCGACGCCGGTACCAGGGCGTCCCGGAAGTCGAGGAAGTCCAGGGGTGTCATCGTCTCCAGCACCGTGATCTGCTCCACGAGCAGCCGTTGGATGGCAACGATACGTTCGAGCCGATCGGCCACCTGACCCATGGCCTTCTCCGGTACGTGGTCGGCGTCCATGATCGCAACCACATCGTCCAACTCGTGCAGGATCTGTTTGAACCACAGTTCGTAGGCCTGGTGCACGATGATGAACAGCAACTCGTCGTGGGCACTCTCGCCGGCCAGGTTGCTGCGCGGTTCTTGGGCGCTCAGGAGTTGATCCAGCCCCAAGTAGTCCCAGTAGTACAGTCCGCCGCTCTCGGCGGCGGCCTCCGGCCCGGTGTGATCGCTCATGGGCCTAGCCTGGCACTCCGGGTTCGCCGCCGGGAAGGATTGGACCTGCCAGCGGTAGGCTCGGTGGAAATCGACCCGCGCACATAGGAGGCATCGTGGCCAACCTGGAGGCTTTGACGGCCGATCACCTGCAAGCAGCCCGGGCGGATGTTCATGGGCGCAGCGCTGAGCTGATCGTCCGCGACGGCGTCCTGCGCCAATCGGTGATCGCGTTGCGTTCCGGAGCCGAACTGGCCGAGCACAACTCCCCCGATGCCGCCAGTATCCAGATTCTGACCGGGCGGGTTGTCATCACCAGCCAAGGCGATCGGGATCTGGAACTGACCGCTGGGCAACTCACTGCCCTGACCCACCACCGGCATGCGGTCCGGGCGCTGGAGGATGCTGCGTTCTTGCTCACCACTGTCACCAGTGTGGGCCAGCAGGAGGGTCCGGAACGGGGCGCACCGCCCGCCTGAGCGGAGCGTGCCTGCCGTCACGAGCAACTCGCTGCCACGACGCGCCGGTGCGGCGTGCGGCCTGCGCAGGTAACCAGGTCTATGCGCCCGGGTGGCTGCGTGGGGCCCGGGTCTACACGCCCGGCCGGTCCCGGGGGCGTCGGCCTACACGCCCGGCCGGTCCCGGGGGCGTCGGTCTACATGCTCGGATGGCCGCGCGGGGTCTACTACTCGCCCGCATGGTCCGGTGCGGGGCTGTCCTGGACGGCCTCGGCAGCGAACCGTGAATCATGCAGATGGCAGGCGACTTCCACTCCGCCAGCAGGGCCCAGTGGCGGATCCACGCCCCGGCGAAAACGCACCCGCACGTCGTCGGCGCCCGTCTCCAACGCCTCCACACCGCGCCAGAGCGGCTCTGCCGGGTCCTCGGTGCGTGTGCGCTCGAGTACCTCATGCACCTGCTGCGGGGTATGCCCGGACGGCACCGGCAGGGAGACCTCTTCCTGGCCCGCTGGAAGGTTCTCCACCGCGGCGACCAGGGGTTGTTCGGCTCGGTAGATGTCCTCGCCTCGTTCCAGCCAGCGCCGTTCGAACATCGCGGCCAGGTCTCGGCCTTCCCAGCCGCAGGGCCCGAACGCCGCCGGACACCGGGGGTGAAAGGAACACCCGTGCGGTGGTGCCGCAGCGTCGGGGATCTCCCCACGCGGCAGGTCGCGCGGCACGCTCCGAGAAGGGTCGGGATCCGGCACCGCTTTGAGTAGCGAACGGGTGTAGGGGTGCTTGGGGTCGGCGAAGATCTCCTCGGTGGGGCCGATCTCAACGATTCTGCCCAGGTACATGATCGCGACCCGGTCGCAGAAGAATTTCGCGGTGGCGAGGTCGTGGGTGATGTAGACGTAGGTCAGGTCCAACTGTTCGCGTAAGTCCAGCATCAGTTGCAGGATCTTGTTGCGTACCGACATATCCAGCATGGAGATCGGTTCGTCGGCGACGAGCAGTTCCGGGCCGCAGATGATCGCCCGCGCGATCACTGCGCGTTGCTTCTGCCCGCCGGAGAGTTCCGCGGGCAATTTGTCCAAAAACTGTTCGGCCGGCACCAGCCCGGTGCGCTCCAACGCTTGGACCACCCGGGCTTCCTCTTCTTCCCGGTTGTCCACCAGGCCTTGGATCCGCAGTGGGTGGCCGATCGCCGTCCGCAGATCCATCGTGGGGTTCAATGCGGCGTGCGGGTCCTGGAACACCATCTGCAGGCGGCGGCGCAGTGTGCGCAACTCACTTTGTTTCATCCTCGCCAGATCGGCGTCGCCGTAGCGGATATGCCCGGAGGTGGCGCCCACCAGTCCCAGTAGCGCTCGACCGAGGGTTGTCTTGCCGCTGCCGGACTCCCCCACCAGGCCCAGCACCTCCCCTTTACGCAAGGTGAGGTTCACGCCGTCGACCGCTTTGACTTTCTGCCCGCCGCTGCCCAGTAATCGCGCGAGAGCGTTTCCCCGCAGGTCGAAGTGCACCTGCAGGTCCTCGATGCTCATCAACGCCTCATCGGAGCCCGACGATGGGCTCGCGCCGCCGGGGCGCTGGGGCCGCGCCGCGGCGCCGGCGGGCTCAGGCTTCGTCGGCAACGGTCAGCTCCTCTCGTTCCAAGGGCTGCGTCCCCCCGGGTGGGATGAGGTCCTCGGGGCCGTGCAACCAGCATTCGACCACCTGCGTGCCGGTCTGGACCGGGCGAGGGAACTGCTCGGCGCACACACTCATCGCGTGCGGGCAGCGGGGATGGAAGCGGCATCCCGACGGCGGGGTGATGAGGTCCGGCGGGGCGCCTTCGATGTAGTGCAGCCCAGTGGTGTTCAGCGAGATCGTGGAGGCCAGCAGCGCCTGGGTGTAGGGATGTTGCGGGTTGGCGAACACCTCCGCCACCGGCCCTTGTTCCACGATTCGGCCGGCGTACATCACCGCCACCCGGTCGCAGGCTTCGGCCACGATGCCCAGGTTGTGCGTGATGAACAGCAGCGAGGTGTCGAAGTTGCGCCGTAGATCGGCCAGGATCGAGATGATCTGCGCCTCCACCAGCACATCCAGGGCCGTGGTGGGTTCGTCCGCCACGATGAACGCCGGCCGCAGCACCAACGCCAGCGCGATCATGATCCGCTGACGCATCCCGCCGGAGAATTCATGGGGGTAAGCCCGGTACCGGGTCGGTGGAATTCCCATCGCTCGCAGCGTTTCGATCGCGCGTTGCTGGATCTCGGCCTTCGGAGTTTTGGGTTCGTGGGTGCGTAATGCTTCCTCGAAGTGCTCCGAGACACGCATCAGCGGGTTCAACCGTGTCAACGGCTCCTGGAAGATCATGCCCAGGTCCGGTCCGCGCAGCCGTTGCAGTTCTTTGGGTTTGGCGCGCACCAGGTTGCGGCCGGCGTACTGCACCACCCCGTCCACGGCGGCCGCGCGCGGCAGGAGTCCCAGCACGCCCCGTCCCAGGGTTGTCTTCCCGGATCCCGACTCTCCGACCAGTCCCAGCGTCTCACCGGGGAACAGGTCGAACGATGCACCGTCGACCGCGCGTACCGGGCCGGCGTCCGTGCCGTACCAGACGCGCAGGTCCTCCACCGCCAGGACCGGGTCGAGGGCAGGGGCACCATTTCCCCCGGCGGTGCCGGCCGGGTGCCGTCTGGGGTCAGTCATCGCGAACCTCCGGAGTCGTATCTCCCGGGTGTGCTGCGGGTCCAGTGTCGCTCTCCGGGGACGCTTCCGGTGCGGAACTCCCGGACCGAACGGCCTGGCCGGCGGGCGGTTTCATCGATGGTGGAACGTCGTCGGGCATGCGCACCTGGAGCAGCCGGCGCACCCGCACAGCCGGGTTGAGTGCCTCGTTCAAGCCCTCGCCCATCAGCGTCATGCCCATCACCAGCAGCACGATCGCCACACCGGGAAACAACCCCGTCCACCAGATACCCGCACCGGCATCGGCGACGGCTCGCTGGAGGTCATAGCCCCACTCAGCGGCCTCCGTCGGCTGGATCCCGTATCCGAGGAAGCCGAGCCCGGCGAGGGTGAGGATGGCGTCGGCGGCATTGAGTGTGGCGATCACGGGGACCGACTGGATGACGTTGTTGAGCAGGTAGCGGAACATCACCGTCAGCGGCCTAGCGCCCATCGCTCGCGCCGCTTCCACATAGGTCTGCTCCTTGGCGCTGACGGTCGCGGCGCGGACCACCCGGAAATACTGCGGTACGTACACCGCGGTGATCGCCAGCGCCGCGGTGGTGGCCCCGCCTCCGATGCGCTCGGACAGCAAGAAGGCCACCACGATCGCCAGCAGCAGCGCCGGCAGGGTGAACAGGGCGTCCATGATCATCACCAGCACCCGGTCCAGCCACCTGCCCACGAACCCGGCGAGGAGTCCCAACAGCACCCCGATGGCCAGGGAGAAGGTCAGCGCCAGCAGCACCACGGTGACGGCGGTCCGGGCACCGAACACCACGCGGGAGAACACGTCGTAGCCCTGGGTGGAGGTACCGAAGATGTGCTGCCCGCCGGGGGGTAAGTGGTTGGCGAAACGGCCGGCCTCGTCGGCGACCTGAGCGTGCCCGAACGGAGCGATCGCCGAGGCGGATACGGCCACGAGCAGCATGAGGATGGTCAGAACTGTGCCGGTCACCAACATGAACCGGCCCACCCCGTGGGAGGCGGTGTAGGGGCGGGCGATACCGCGCAGGATGCGCCGCAGCCGGGACCCGCCGGTGCCGCGGGCCTGGGACGGGGGCGGTGTGGGGACCGCTTCGACGGCCATCAGTACCTCACCCTCGGGTCGATGATCGCGTTGATGATGTCGATCAGCAGCGAGACCGTCACCACCGCCAGGGCGAAGAACGTGATGATGCCCTGCACCGCGGCGTAATCACGGGCGTCCAGGTAACGCACCAGTTGCGAGCCGATGCCGTTCCAGTTGAAGGTCTGTTCGGTCAGGATCGCTCCGCCCAGCAGCAGCGCCACCTGCAGGCCCAGGATGGTCACGAACGGGACCATCGCGTTCTTGAAGGCGTGGGCGACTACCACCCGGGGCTCGGGCACCCCCCGGGCCCTGGCCGCTTCAACATAATCGCTGCTGAGGGTTTGGATCAGGTTGATCCGGATGATGCGGATGAACACCCCGGTGAGAAGGAGTCCGAGTGTGACCGCCGGCAGGACAAGGTGTTGTAGGCCGTTGACGAACGCTGCGGTGTTACCCGCCAGCAAGGCGTCCAGGAGGAAGATGTTGGTGCGAGGCGGCACGGATGCGAACATCACCGGCGAGGCCTGGGAACTGGAAGGCAACCAGCCCAAACTCCGCGCGAATAATAGTTGCAGCAGCAACCCGAGGAAGAACACCGGCGCGGCGTAGGTGAGGATGCCGAACACCCGCAGCACCGCGTCCAGGGCGGTGTCGCGGAACCGGCCGGCCAGCAGTCCCAGCGGGATCGACAGCACCAGTGCCACCAGGAACGCCGCCAGGGTCAACGTCAACGTGGCTCCGCCGTTGACGGCGAAGATCTGGGTAACCGGCCGGTTGTCCACGATCGTGGTGCCCAGGTCGAAGGTGAGGACTCCGCCGATGTACTCCGCGTACTGCACCAGGATGGGGCGGTCGTAGCCGGCTGCTTCGCGCAGCGCCTGAAGTTCCTCGGCGCTGCGCTGCCCCCCGAGGGCCACACTGACCGGGTCCCCGGGCGCCACCCGCATGAGGATGAACACGATGGTCAAGATGACCAGCACCTGGGGGATGAACAGCAGTAACCGGGTGATCAGGTAAGTGCGCAGGGATCCAGTTGCCTGCCTCGACACTCACACCTCCTGAAGAACACGAACCGGCCGACGCCGGGCGCCGTTGCGGCACCTGGACCGCCGACCTGCCCGGACGCCACCCGCAACTGCGGGGCCGCCGTGCGGCAGCCCCGCAGCACCTGGGCTATTCGACGACGCCGCTGACCCCGGCGTAATAGAAGATGAAGGACGGATCCAACGTCTCCTCCACCCCGGTGACGCCCTGGCGGACAGCGGCGATCTGGTCGCGCTGCCACAGTTGCACGATGGGCACCTCCTCAGCAGCGATCTCCGAGGCGCGCTCGAAGGCGGCCAGACGGTTGTCCTCATCGGTGTCGGTGAGGATGGTGTCGATCAACTCGTCCATCTCCGGGTTGCTGTAACCGTTGTTGAAGATGTTCTCGGAGCCGTAGAACGGTTCGATGTAGTTGGCCGCGTCGGGGAAGTCGGGGAACCAACCCAGATCGAAGGCGTCCATCGACTGGTCGGAAAACGTCTCGGCGTACTGCGCCCAGGACAGTTGCTCCAAGGTCACGTCGAAGAGTTCCGAATCTTCCAACTGGCGTTCGATCTCACCGAACATGTCACCGATCTCCTCGCCGTAGCGGTCCGGCATCCACCAGGCGTCGAACGTCACCGGGATATCCACTCCGGCGTCCTCCAGGGTCTGACGGGCGGCGTCGATATCCGGGCCCTCACCGTAGGCGTCGGCGAACGACGGCACGTGGCCGGCCACGCCGTCGGGGATCGGCCCATACAGCGGGGTGACGGTGTCGCGGTACACCGAGGCGGCGATCGCCTCCCGGTCGATCACCTGCGCCACCGCTTGGCGCACCGCCGGGTCGTCGAACGGTTCCCGTGAGGCCTGCAGCACCAGGTAGTTGATCTCGGTGCCCTCCCCGACCACCACCTCCACGCCGCGGTCGGCTCCGTTCTCCCGCAGGTCTTCGATGTCGGTGACCGCCAGCGACCGGTAGGCGACCATCACGTCACCCTCCTCGATCGCCTGCTTCAGCGCTGACTCGGTTTGGTAGAACTGCACGATCACCCCGGAGTTGGCCACTTGGGAGTCTCCGGCGTAGTTCTCGTTCAAGCCCAGTTGGATCTGCTGCGTCGCATCGAAGGCCTCCACCGTGTACGGCCCGGATCCGAACACCTCGGCATTGGGCTGAAGTTCGTCGCCGGGGAAACTCATCGGCACGATCGCGGCGGCCGCGGTGGTGAGGATGTAGGGGAAGGTGGCGTCGGCCGATGACAGCGTGAACGTAACGGTGGACTCATCAACGGCCTCCACCGATTCGATCCCGGTCAGCAGTTGCCACCCGTTGGAGGCGTGCTGGATCTCCAGTTGCCGCTCCATGGAGTGCACCACGTTCTCCGCGGTCAGTTCACTGCCGTCGGCGAACGTCTGCCCGGATTTCAACGTGCAGGTGTAGGTGACGTCATCGTCCCAGTCGCAGTTCTCGGCGGCATCGGGAGTCGGTTCGGTCTCCCCGAGAGGAACGGAGAGCAACCGCTGGAAGGTGTTGTAGATGATGTTCCAGGACGGTTTGTCGTAGGACCCGGCCGGGTCGATGTTGGTCACGGTGTCGGTCGTACCGATCACCACCGGCAGTGCCGTCTCGGCGGCTTGGTCGGTGACGTCGCCGCCGTTCTCTGCGCCGCCCTCGGTGTCGCCGTTCCCGCAGGCTGCGAGGACTAGGGCACCGGCGGTGGCCAGCGCCGCCAATGCCATGACTCTACGTTCACGCATGTGTCCACCTCGATGTAGTGATCGGACGTCGCCCCTGAGTCCGGTGCCTGCCTGGGCGCCGGTGCCAAGAGGTTAGACGGGCAGACTAACGCACAGATCTCATCTGTCGAGATACCCGCGCGCAGTCGTGTCCAAACCGAGACGTTTCTGCGAGGCGAGACCACCGGCGGCACCCTGCAGCCCCGCAAGGCCGGTGCGCAGTGCACCCCGCACAGTGCACCCCGCACAGTGCAGCCGCACGGTGCAGCCGCGCGAGGCACCCGCGCAGGGCAGCAGGCGGCGCGAGTAAATGCCCGCACGGTCCATCGGTTCGGATCCCGGGCCCTCCCCCGCGGGCCGACCAGTGCAGTCCCATTAGGCTTCCGGAGTGCTCATCCTTCTGCCGCCCTCCGAGAACAAACGCGTGCCCGCGCGCGGCCGGCCCGTGGACCTGGGCTCCTTGGTCTGTCCGGAGTTGAGCCCGGCGCGCGAGCAGGTGCTCCACGCGCTGACCGTCGCCTCAGCCCGCCCGGACGCCACCGATGTGCTGAAAGTGAGTTCGGCACTGGCCGACCAGGTAGCGGCCAACACCGGTGTGTACCGGGCGGCGACCGCGCCCGCGGCGCAGGTTTACCAAGGCGTGTTGTATGAAGCGGCCGGTCTGGCTGAAATCTCCGGAACGGCTCGACGACGAGCGAACCGGCACGTGCGGATCGCGTCGGCCTTGTGGGGGATCTTGAGTCCGAACGACCGGATACCGGCGTACCGGTTGTCGATGACCGCGGCCTTGCCGGGCGTGGCGCCCCTTGCCGCCTTCTGGGCCCGCCACCTGACCGGCGTGTTCGACCCGGCCGGGCGCGACGTCGTCGTCGACTGCCGCTCCGGTGCCTATGCACCGGCCTGGTCTCCCGCGCGCGGACGTCCGTGGATCACCGTGCGGGTGGTGGCGATCCGCAACGGGCGACCGAAGGTCGTGTCCCACCACGCCAAGCACGCTCGAGGCGTCCTTGCCGGCCACCTTCTGCGGCGTGCAGAACCTATGCCGCGGACGGTGCAGCAGGTGTTGGAAGCGGCCTCGGAACTCGTGGGCACCTTCGCCAGGGATGTGTTGCTGCACCCTGCCAAGGGCAAGGGCCCGGACACGCTGGAAATCGTGCTCGCGGACTGACGGCACACCTGCGGGGGCGGGCCGACGCCGCCTTACTCCGTCCCGCCGTCGTCTTGCTCGGCCGGCGCCACACCTGCGACAGGGGCGCACAGCCCCGGTTCAGTCGTCCAGGCGCACCAGGATGTAGTCGTAGTCCTCGCTACGGATCACTTGCTCGGGTGGTGCGGCCTCGATCGCGGACTTCTCGGTCAATGACAGCGGGATCTGGATTCCCTGGGTGGCCCCGCCGCGCAGTCCGACCGCGCCCAATCCCCCGCTCTTGGCGCGTACCCGCTCGTACAGCGTGAGCAAGTCGGCGTCGACGCCTTCAGCGAGTTCCTCCCGCTTCGCCCGGGTCTTGGCGATCTCCTCGTCGAGTTCAGCGAACGCCTGATCACGTTCCGCCTCAACCCTGGTGATGTCGGCGCGGATCGCCTCGAGTTGCTCAGTGATGGCCTTCAGTTCACTCTCGGCGTTCTCCAGGCGTTCCATCACCTCCAACTCCACGTCCTCCAGGTCGCTTTGGCGCTTGGCGAGTGACTCAAGTTCCCTGGTCAGGGCTTGCAGGTCCTTCGGTGAGCCGGTGCCCGACTCCAGGCGTTGGCGGTCGCGTTCGGCGCGGTTGCGCACCTGCTCCACGTCGGTCTCGGCCTTGACCAGTTCACGACGGGTGTCCGACACCAGAACCTGGGTCTGGGCGCGGTTGCGGTCCAGGTCCTCGGCCCTGCCGGTCAATTCCTCCAGCGTGCCCAGGGTGGGGTGGGAATTCTTCTGGTGGGTCAACTTGGCCAACGTGGTGTCCAAGGCCTGGATATCCAGCAACGTGCGCTGGTCGGACACGGGCGCTGTGCTCACGGCTATCACACAGCTCCTTCCTGACGGCTTTGCTCCACCCTATCGCTCCACGGGTCAGTGGGGCGGGTGCTCACGCGCACGTCCAACGGCGTTCCGGACGCGTCGACCCGGGCGCGCAGGTAGTCGGCTGCGATGGGCAACCAGGGCCACTCCGAGGCCCAGTGCGCGACGTCGAGCAACCCCGGAGCATCGGGGTGTGCAAGGGCTTCGGAGGCCGGGTGGTGGCGCAGATCCGCCGTCAGATACGCATCCACCCCCGCGGCCCGAGCGGCCTCCAGCAGAGAATCGCCGCTCCCGCCGCACACAGCGACGGTGCGAACCAGCGCCTGTGGATCCCCGCCGATGCGCACCCCGTGGGCGGTAGCCGGCAACACCGAAGCCACATGTTCGGCCAGTTCGCGCAGCGTCATCGAGTTCGGCAGGGTGCCGATGCGTCCCAGTCCCGTACCCGAGGGGGCGGGCGCGGTGGGCACCACCGAGAAGGCCGGTTCCTCATACGGATGGGCATCGCGCAGCGCGGTCACCACCTGGGTCCGCCGGGAGGGCGGCAGCACCATCTCCAGGCGCACCTCCTCCACCTTGGTGTGCTCCCCCACGGTGCCGATGGTCGGGTCGGCAGAGCCCACCGGCGTGAACTCTCCGGTACCCGTGACCGACCAGGCGCATCCGGTGTACTCCCCCACCTGCCCGGCGCCGGCGGCACCGAGTGCCTGGCGCACCTGCTCCGCCTGCGGGGTGGGCACATAGGTGATGAGCAGGTCGAGGTCCTCGCCGGGGGCTGGCTGCAGTGGTCGGGCATCTTTCAGACCGACCAGGTCCGCCAACGCCTCGTTGACGCCACCGGCGGCGATGTCGGCGTTGGTGTGCGCCACGTACAGGGCGATACCTGCGCGGATCAGCCGGTGCACCAGGGCACCCTTCGGGGTGTCGGTGGACACGCTGGTCACCCCGCGCAGCAGCAACGGGTGATGGGTGATGATCAGGTCCGCACCGATCTCGATCGCTTCGTCCACCACTGTGTCCACCGGGTCCACCGCCAAGAGCACGGTGCCGATCGGGGAGCTCCGGTCGCCGGTGACCAGACCGACGGCGTCCCAGTCATGGGCGGTCGACGGCGGGTACCGCTGTTCTAGCAGGGTAATAACGTGATGCAGCGTGAGGGCGGTGTCCATTCCCCCAGGCTGGCCGTTCCGCCTCTGGCAGGCAACCTTCGCCAGCCGGTCACCGTCGGGTGCGAACTGTGCCCGGGCGGGGAGGCTTGAGAACCTAGCCGCCGGGCTTGGGGTCTCGTCGGCGGTCACCGTGAACCACCCGCGGGGGGATGGCCGGCCGTTCTGAGTCCGAGGTCCCCGTTCGAGCGAGGCCATGCCACGCGCCGATAGGCGAGCACGACCGCGACGGCCGCGGCGATGTAGAGCAGTTGCATCAAGGTCCGCGGCACCAAGGGGGTCGCCGCCTCTCCGTTCATCGTGAGGCCGGAGAGAGCGGCGTAGACGTTGGCCGGGAACATCGTCACCATCAGGGTTGCCAGTCCCCCGGCGGCCCACACCGCGGCGCGTTTGAGCAGCAAACCGACGGCACCGGCCAACTCGAGTACGCCGGTGAGGGTAACGAGCAGTTCCGGGGCCGGCAGGAATGGCGGCACCATCGCAACCAGGTCCTCGCGCAGCAGCACGAAGTGGGTGATGCCGGTCATGAAGAACATCGCCGACAGGCCCACCCGCAGCGCCGACGGCCATGACCGGTACACACGCCGGCGGCGGATCCAGATCAGCGCGAACGCGAGCCCGGTCGCGCCGAGAAAGACGAACAAGACTTCCATGGGGCTCCTTCAGAGAGGGGTGCGCACCGACAGTGACGAAGTCGGCGCTGCGCGCGGGCGAACGATCCACCCCTGCGAGCGGTCCGCCAGTTCCGGGAGGCAGGCCAGACCGACGCTGTAGCGGCTGACGTTGACAGCCGGGACGCGGCACTCGGGGCGAGGTGCACCGTCAGGATGATGCCTCCTCCGGGGTGGATCGTAGAAGCGGATTTCGTGCGCCCACTCCCCACACCGCTGCCACCCGTTGCGCTTAGGTCTGCGACCATCCCCGTGCCTGGGCAGCCACCCTCGCCCCCCACGGCCGGGAGGCTCGGCCAGACGACCGGTACGTCGGCGTCCCGGACGGAGGTGCCGGCGCCCCCACCAGCGGAGGGCCGGCGTTGGGGCCAGCGGGCAGCCGGCGTCGGAGCCAGCGGACGGCCGGTCCGCCTTCCGGGTAGGGCCGCCCTCAGCCCATACCGGTACGTATGGCAGAAAGCCCAACCGTGGCGAAGGCCACTCCGCAGGTAACGATTCGGGAACTAACGGACATCTGGGTCGAGCAAGCCGCGAGTCAGGGTAGATTCATGTGCGGTCATTCTGCAGGTCTTCGTGGCTGATAACCGGGTGCTGAAGCCTGCTGCAGTTTGCGTTGAAAGGGAGCGTGGATGGCGACACCCCAGGGTGCGAACGATTCCGCCGCGCCAGGGACCCTGACGTCGTCACGTGCCGGCGCCTCCGTTGCGCCGGGCGGGCAATGGGACGATCCGACAGGCGAACGTGCGCAGGCTCGCAAGAAGGCGCACCGGCGGCGGATGTCGAAGAACTGGTCGCTGTTCGTGCTCTTCGCCGGCCCCAATATCTTGCTGATCCTGGCGTTCATCTACTTCCCGCTGGTCAGCAACATGTACTACTCCACGCTCGACTGGCGGCTCGGTTCACCCCGCGCGACCCCAGTGGGCCTGGACAACTACGTCCGGTTCTTCACCTCCGAGTCCGGCTTGGAAGTATGGCGGGTCACGGGCATCTTCACCGGCGCTGCGGTCGTGGGCTCGATGGTGCTGGGCATGCTCATCGCGCTGGTGCTGAACAAGAAACTGCCCGGCCGCACCGCCGCCCGCACCGCAGTGTTCGCACCGTATGTGCTCTCCGGAGTCGGCGTGGCGATGGTGTGGAACTTCATCTTCGACCCCACCCGCGGGGCGCTCAGCCACCTCCTGGGTTTCTTCGGCATCGCTTCGCCGCAGTGGTACCTGAATGAGAACTGGGCGCTAGTGATGGTGATCATCGTCTACGTGTGGAAGAACCTGGGCTTCTGCGCGGTGGTGTTCCTCGCCGGCCTCCAGGCCGTGCCGCAGGAGCTGATCGAGGCCGCAACCCTGGACCGTGCCGGTGCGGTACGCAGGTTCTTCTCAGTGGTGTTGCCACTGCTGACTCCCACGGTGTTCTTCCTACTGGTCACCAACATCATCTTCTCCATGACCAACGCCTTCGACATCCTGCGCATCATGACGCCCACGGGGCACGGCACGAACACGATCATCTTCGAGATCTACCTCCAGTCCTTCGGCGCCTACCAACGGGCCGGCTACTCCGCTGCCATCGCCGTGGTGTTGTTCTTCACCCTGTTCCTCATCACCGCGGTGCAGTTGCGCTATGTGGAGCGGAAGGTGCATTACCAGTGACACACACGCCCATCGCCACTCCAGCCGGCCCGAGCGGCCCGGTACAACCCCGCCGACGACAGAAGGCCCGGCCGGACTGGGTGAAGGCTTTCGCGCCCCGCAACCTGGCGGACACCCTGCTTGCCGGCTACCTGCCCATCCTGCTGGCCTTGCTGATCATCGTGCTGCCGCTGGCGTGGATGGTCCTGTCCAGCTTCAAACCGCCCGGTGAGATCCTCACTCTGAACCCGACACTGCTGCCGCAGGACCCCACCCTGAGCAACTACGTCGCGGTCGGCGAACGGGTGCCGCTGCTGACGGTGCTGCGCAACAGCGTGGTGGTCACGGTCATCGGTGCCACCGTCAAGGTGGTGCTCGCGGTAACCACGGCCTACGCGCTGGTGTTCATCAGGGTGCCCGGTGCAAACATCATCTTCCTCGGGATCCTGGTGGCACTCATGGTGCCGCCGGAGGTGTCGATGTTGCCGAACTACCTGACCATCACCGCGTTGGGCGGCCGCAACACCCTGTGGGGCATCATCCTGCCCGGCCTGGGTACCGCCTTCGGCACCTTCCTGCTGCGCCAGCACTTCAAAGCGCTGCCGAAGGAGTTGTTCGAAGCCGCTGAACTCGACGGCGCCGGACACGGCCGCAAACTGCTCCAGATCGCTGCACCGGTCTCGCTGCCAGCCATCGCGACCGTGGCATTGGTCACGATCGTCAGCGAGTGGAACAACTTCCTGTGGCCGCTGATCATCATCGACTCCCCCGACAAGATGACCCTGCCGGTGGGGCTGAACCTGTTGCAGTCGATCGAGTCCCAGACCGGTAGTTACGGCATCCTCATGGCCGGTGCGGTGCTGGTGATCGTGCCGGTGCTGATCATCTTCGCCGCGTTGCAGCGGTACATCGTGGCCGGGCTGACCCAGGGCGCGGTGAAGTGAGACCGGCGCATTCCCGCGGCTCCGATCCGTACGGATTTCATTTCAACCACCGGGTTCATCACGGACCCAACCAACAAGAAGGAGCAAGATGAGCAAGTCTGTTTCGCGCACCGTGCGCGGCCTGGCAGTGCTCGGCGCCGCCACGCTGGCGTTGGCCGCGTGCGGTCCGGACACCTCCGGAGAGGTCACCGAGGCCGAAGACGTCGACGTCGAGGGTGTCGAGCCCGCAGATGAGATTACCTTCTGGACCAACCACCCCGGCGGGTCCGCGGACGTGGAGAACGAACTGATCGAGGAGTTCACCGCGGAAACCGGGATCACCGTCAACGTGGTGACCTCCGGAGCCAACTACGAGGAGACCTCCCAGCGGTTCCAGACCGCCCAGGGCAGCGCCGAGGTGGACGTGGTGGTCCTCTCCGACGCCACCTGGTTCCCCAACTACCTCAACGGTTCCCTCGTGGCGGTGGATCCGCTGTTGGAGGAGGCCGGCATCGACACCTCCGGGTACGTCGAAGCGCTGTATGAGGACTACCTCTACGAAGGCAGCCACTACGGCGTCCCCTACGCCCGCTCCACCCCGCTGTTCTATTACAACGCGGACCACTACGCCGAAGCCGGCGTCGACGCGCCCCCGGAGACCTGGGAAGAGGTCGCTGAGGTGTCCCAGCAACTGATGGACGCCGAAGTGGCCAACTCCGCGTTCACCTTCCCGCCGCAGGAGGAGTACCCGGCCTGGTCCATGGCCAACCTGGTGTGGGCCTACGGCGGTGCGTGGTCGAACGAGTGGGACATGTCCACCCTGACCTCCGCCGAAACCATCGAGGCACTGGAGTTCGCCCAGGAAGCCACCAGCGACTGGGCCACCGTCGCCTCGGGCAGCCCCGCGGACGACTTCTCCGCCGGTGCGACCAGCCAGATCGTGCAGTCCACCGGTTCCCTGGGCGGGATCCTGGAATCGGCCGACTTCGAAGTCGGCACCGCATTCCTGCCCGGCGGTCCGGCTGCCGAGGGGCAGACGCCCACCGGTGGTGCCGGTCTGATGATCGCCTCCGACAGCACCCCGGAGCGCCAGTTGGCGGCCGCGATGTTCGCCGCCTTCATGGGTAACCCGGAGTCCACCGCGAAGTTCTCCGCCGCGACCGGCTACGTACCGGTCCACCAGGACGCGGACATGTCCGAGGTGTACGCCGAGACCCCGCAGTTCGAGACCGCAGTCGACCAACTGGAGCGGGCCCGGGTGCAGGACTTCGGCCGGTTGTTCATCCCGGGCGGTGACCTGGAGTTGTCCCAGACCTTGCAGCGGATCCTGACCTCCGACGTCGACGTGGCCGAGGAGATGGAGCAGTTGCAGTCGGAAATGGAGAACCTCTACGAGTCCGACGTGGCTTCCGAGGTGGAGGGCTGAGCACCTCCAACTGACCGCTTGCCGGTCACCATCTGAAAGTGACGGGCCCGGGGCCTCCCCCAGATTCTGGGGCGAGGTCCCGGGCCCTTCGCATCTCGTGGACCGCAGGTGCCCTCCGCGCCCCGGGACCGTAGGCGCCCTTGGCATCCCGGGGCCGGAGGTGCCCTCGCGCTCCCGAGCGCCGATATCGTCCACATCGTGGGCGGATGTGCCCCACGTTGCGGGGCGTGGGACCATGCGGGCTGCATCTGATCAGCGAACCGTTTGGGGAAACCGACTATGAGAATCACATTCGCAAGACGCCGGATCCTTGCCGTCAGTTCAGTGGGTCTGCTCGCCGTGGGCCTGGCCGCCTGCAGCCCGGAGGAGGAAGACCAGAGCGCCGCACCCGCCGACGGTGACGAAGCGCCCGACCAGGGATCGGCCCTGGACGTGGAGGCCTACACCCAGATCGTGGAGAACGGTCCGGTAGCCGATGACGCCGACGTGGAAGCCAACGAGTGGGCCAGCGGCGTGCGCGAGGCCGGGGTCCTGCATGTGGGCGGGACAGAGACCTCCGAACTCTTCTCCCAATTGGACACCGCCGACAACATTGCCCGCGGCTTCGACGCCGGACTGTCGCAACTGCTGGCCAATTACATCCTCGGGGAGGCCAACACCGAACTATCCCAGGTGAACGTGGACACCCGGGAAGAGGTGCTGGTGAACAACACCGTCGACGTGGTGTTCGCGACCTACTCCATCACCCCCGAACGAGCCGACCGGATCGACTTCGCCGGCCCTTACTACGAGATCCAGAGCGCGATCCTGGTGAGCCAGGACACCGACGACATCAACGGCGTCGATGATCTGGGCGGCCGCACTGTGGCCACCCAGGCGGCCTCCACGGGGGTGACCGTGTTGCAGGATCACGCCCCCGACGATGTGGAGATCCTCGAACTTCCCGATCACGCCCAGGCGCTCTCGGCGGTGCAGCAGGGCCGCGCGGACGCCTACGTGATCGACGAGAGCCTGCTGCTGAACGCCGTGGTGGACAACGATGACGTGAAGATCGTGGGTGAGCCTTTCGGCCCCGGCGACCTGTACGGCATCGGTCTGAACCAGGACGGTGACGCGCTGGAGTTCGTCAACGACTGGTTGCAGCAGGTCTACGACGACGGCACCTGGGAGGAGTTGTGGCAGGTGACCATCGGGGACCGCACCGGTCTGGAGGAGGCCCCCGAGCCTCCCGCGATCGGTGAGACCGGCCTCGACTGAGGCCGCGCTGACTCATGCGCGTCCTGCTGGACGACTACGTCGGTGAGTTCGCCGCCGCCCTGGGGCTGACGGCGCAACTCACCGGGGTGTCCTTCGTACTGGCCGTGGCGATCGGGTTGGTGCTGGCCACCTTCCGCATCAGCCCGATCGCCCCGCTGCGCGCCTTCGCCACGGTGTACGTGGAGATCTTCCGGAACGTGCCGTTGGTGGCGTTGGTGCTGCTGGTGGTCTACGGCCTGCCGGAGATCGACATCAACATCGACTTCGTGCCGTCCGTGATCGTGGCGATGACCGCAGTGGGCGCGGCCTTCGCGTGTGAGACCATCCGCACCGGCATCAATACCGTCGATGTCGGCCAGGTGGAGGCGGCCCGGTCCATTGGGCTGACGTTCGGCCCGATCGTGCGCACGATCGTGGCGCCGCAGGCGGTGCGGTCGATGATCTCCCCGTTCGTGACCCTGTTCATCGGTGTGCTGCTGTCCTCCTCCCTGGCCGCGGTGGTCGGGGTGGGCGAACTGACGTTCACGGTGTCATCGATCAACAACCGGGAGGCGCTGGGGCTGACCACCTTCCTGGTTGCCGCCGCCCTGTACGCGGCCATCTCCCTGGGCGCGGCGTGGCTGGGCAACCGGGCCGAGCGCCGCTGGCGGGTGACCCGATGAGCGCGACGCATTCGATGTTCGACACCGTCGGCCCCCGTGCCCAGCGGTGGGTACGCATCGTGACTGCCGCTTCGGTGTTGTTCCTGCTGGGGCTGTTCGCGGTGGCCTACTGGCGGTTCTACGAATCCGGGGCGCTGGCGCCCTCACGGTGGTACGACCTGTATCAACCCCACAACGTGCGCTACTTGGGCAACGCATTGGTGAACACCGCCAAAGCAGCCGCCGGTGCCGCGGCGATCGCCTTGCCACTGGGGTTGGTCCTGGCTGTGGGGCGTTTGTCCACCCGGTGGTGGTGGCGTTGGCCATGTGCGGCGGTGGTGGAGCTGTTCCGGGCGGTGCCGGTGCTGCTGGTGATCTACATCTTCATGTTCGCGTTGCCCGCCTACGGGTTCGACCCCGATGTGTACTGGAAACTGGTGCTGCCGATCGCGCTGTGCGCCTCGGCGATCCTTGCCGAGGTTTTCCGCGCCGGGGTGCTCGCCCTGCCCAAGGGGCAGAACGAGGCGGCCCTGGCGGTGGGGATGACGAAGGGCCAAGCGTTCCGCCAAGTGGTGTTCCCCCAGGCGCTCCGACTGGTGGTGCCCGCCCTGGTCGCCCAAGCGGTGATCGTGGTCAAGGACACCGCGTTCGGGTACGTGGTGTCCTACGCCGAATTGATGCACTCCGGCCGGGTGCTGGTGTCCAACACCGGGAACCTGGTGCAGACCTACCTGGTGATCACCGTGGTGTACATCCTGGTGAACGTGATCATCTCCCAGGTGGCCCAGCGCCTGGATGTGGCGTTGGCCCGCCGCCGCTCCGGGCGGTCGCAACTGTCCCTGCTCGCGGGCCGGTTCGGGCGTAGACCCGCTCCGTGACCGCGCCCGCTCACGCCGAGCACGGCCTCGGCCCGGCACGCACCCCGCTAGGTGGGCCGTCGTCGGCTCACTCCGAGCGCAGCACTCGCCCGGCACGCACCCCGGTTGGTGCGCCGCCGTCGAACGCCACCTGACCGGCCACCAGCACCGCGTGCATGCCGCCGGCCAGATGCCACGGATCGGTGAAGGTGGAGTTGTCAGCGAAAGTATCGGCATCGAACACGGCGACGTCGGCCACCGCGCCGGCGCGCAGCACCCCGCGGTTCGCCCACCCCAACCGGGAGGCGGGTAGGGAGGTCATCTTCCGGATCGCCTCGGGCAGGCTAATCAGGCCCAGTTGGCGCACATAATGGGCGATCACTCGGGGAAAGGTACCGAAGCTGCGCGGGTGGGGGCGACCTTCGCCGGTAGGGGTGAGCACCCACCCGTCGGAGGCGACGGCCACCTTCGGATGGGCGATCACCGTGGCGACGTCGTCCGGGCTCATTGAGTGCAGCACCACGCTGGCGTTGCCGTCGTGTGCGTGCAAAATACGCAACGTTGCCTCGGCGTCGTCGACTCCTTCCTCCTCGGCGATCTGCGCGAGCGACTGCCCGGCCATCTGGGCGTACCGCCCCGGGCCCACGTGCGCGATCATCACCCGGTCCGCGGGGGTCGCCTGGCCCTGACGCATCTCGGTGAGTACCTTCTCCCGTGCGGCCGGATCTCCCAGCCGCTGCAGCATCGCCCGGGTCCCCCCGTCCAGCGCCCACGTGGGTAACCGAGTGGTGAGCGTGGTGGAGGAGGCGGTGTAGGGATAGACGTCGGCCGCTACGTCCAGGCCGGCCTCGGCCGCCTCGTCAATCAGGTCCAGCGCTGCGTGCACCCCACCGTGGTTCCCAAGCCCGGCGGACTTCAGGTGCGAGATCTGCAGGCGGGTGCCCCCGGCGCGCGCCAACCTGATCGCCTCGGCCACCGCGTCGGTCAGCCGCGCACCCTCGTTCCGGATGTGGGTGGAGTACAGCAATCCCCCGCGACCAGCTGCGCCGACCAGATGCTGCAGTTCTCGTTCATCGGAGTAGGTGCCCGGGGCATAGATCAGCCCGGTGGAGAACCCTTGTGCGCCCTGCTCGGCCGCCTTTTGCACCAACGTGGCCATGGCCGCCAGGTCATCGTCGTCGGCCAATCGCTGGTCTCCGCCCATCACCGCCTCGCGCACCGCGTTGTGACCAACCTGGGCCACGATGTTGATCGCGGGTTCGGCGGCATCGACGGCGGCGGCGTAACCGGCCGCGTCGGTCCAGTCCCAGCCCAGTTCCGGTTCCAGGAACGCCGAGGAGGTACGCATCCGTTCGGCATCGGCGATCGGGAAGGGTGAGAAACCGCAGTTACCGGTCACCAGCGTGGTCACACCTTGGTGCAGTTGGGTATCGGCCTGCGGGTGCCCCTGGACCCGGAAGTCGGCATGGGAGTGCAGGTCGATGAAACCGGGCGTGACCGTCATGCCAGCGGCGTCGATCGTGTGGGCGCCCTGCAGCGGATGAGCACTGATCTCGGCGATCCGGCCCTGCCGAATACCCACGTGGGCGGGGACCGGCTCGGCCCCGGTTCCATCGATCAGAATGCCGCCGTCGATGACGACGTCGAACTCACTCATGGGCGTGCGCCTCCTTGGTCTGGAGTCGGTTCAGCGGGCTGGGAGCGTGCGGCGGTGACTACTGCGGCGGTCGCGCGGGCGACGACATCGTCCACCGGGCCGGGGCCCTGGGCGTCGATGGCGTCCTGCAAGTCGGTGCCCAGCGCGGCGAAGGCGATCTTCCGGTCATCGAACTCCAGGATGCCCACGTCGTGGCGCACCCCGATGATCTCCCCCGTTTTGTGCCGGCAGAGCACATCGGGCCCCAATCGGGCCGGCATCCGGGAGTTGAACTGTTGGCGTAGCAGCATGTCCAGGGCGAAGGTGCGTAGCCGGTCGGGAAGCAGGTCCGCGCATAGGCGGTCCAGCAACACCGCCTGGTCGTGAGCGGTGGTCTGGTTGCGGCCCGGAAGGTGGGTGTCCATGAGAGTTCGCTCGATCCGGGTGGCCGTCATCCCCAGTTCCGGTAATCGGTTCGCGATGTGGTCCAGGCCGAGCAGACGGATGAGGATGTTCGTGGCCTCGTTGTCGCTGACCACGATCATCAGTTCGGCGATCTCCGCCACGGTCAGGCGCTGCACCGAGGGCAACACCACAAGCACCCCACTTCCGCCGACCCTGTCATCCGGAACGGGTATCTCGTCCTCCAACCGCAATCGGTTGGCGGCCACCTCCTGGAGCACCAGCACCAGCACCGCAACTTTAATCGTGCTCGCGGGTGTCGCGATGCGGCGGGGGTCCACACCGGCGATCTGGGTTCCGCTTTCCCGGACCGCGAAACTCCAGTGTCCAGGGGCGTGATGGGCGATCGTCGTCAGCTCCTGCTGCAGTGTGTGCTGACTTTCGGGCGGCCACGACATCATGAAAATCTCCTCCGGTTCACATCATGGCGTACCTGCTGGGCTCGGACCGGTGCGGCACGCGGCGCGGCGTTCGACCCGGCCCTGTGGCTCTCACCCTCCCGGCACCTGCCTCGCACTGCACGCGCCAACGGCCTCCTGTGCGCCTTGATTCACCCGAATCAAGCCGGATGCCTTGTTGATTGCGGCTCGACGTGCCGAGCCTGGGACGGAATGATGGCGGGATGAGCGCCGATTGGTACCACTCCCCCGCCGCCCGCACCTGGACGGGCGATTCAGCCGCCGCCCCGGTGCGGCAGTTTCATCGGAGCATGCCCGGCTACGCCCCCACCGCGCTGCACGATGTGCCCGATCTGGCCCGGGAACTCGGCGTGGCATCGGTGCGGGTCAAAGATGAATCGGCACGGCTGGGTCTGCCGGCGTTCAAGATCCTCGGCGCCTCGTGGGCGTGCGCCAATGTGGTAGCCGCACGCTTCGGAACCGACCCTACCGACCTGGCCTCGCTGCGCCGGGCGGCCGAGGGTGAGCGGATTGAGTTCGTCACGGCAACCGACGGCAACCACGGCCGGGCGGTGGCTCGAATGGCGGCGCTGTTCGGCATGAGGAGCACAGTCTTCGTTCCGGCCGCGATGGTCGCCTCCGCCGCCCAGGCGATCGCGGATGAGGGCGCGAGAGTGGAACGCTCCAAGTGCGATTACGACGACGCCGTCGCCGAAGCGGCGCGATACGCGGACCAGGCCCGCGAAAGGGCGCTGGTGCAGGACACCGCCTGGGACGGGTATGTGCAGGTACCCGAATGGATTGTGCAGGGCTATGAGACGTTGCTCCTA
>Ga0209487_1000232_pt1 | contig 50357 bp, 44 predicted proteins | sample Poulit2012_FD_187524 | JGI IMG/M metagenome (GOLD analysis project Ga0209487, IMG submission 187524) | Agricultural soil microbial communities from Georgia to study Nitrogen management - Poultry litter 2012 (SPAdes) (version 2) | ecosystem: Environmental > Terrestrial > Soil > Agricultural land... | reverse complement strand
CCGGCCCCGGTTTCGAACAGTCCACCGCCGGCCATCAGCGGCACAATGGACAGCATCTTGGCACTGGTGCCCAGCTCCAGGATGGGGAAGAGGTCGGTGAGATAGTCCCGCAGCACGTTGCCGGTGACGGCGATGGTGTCCTCGCCGCGCCGGATGCGCTCCAGGGACAGGGTCATGGCCTCGCTGGGGGACAGGATGCGAATGTCCAGCCCGCTGAGGTCATGCTCTTCCAGATAGCGCTCCACCTTTTCCCTGAGCTGCTGGTCGTGGGCCCGGGCGGGGTCGAGCCAGAATACCGCCGGGGTGTCGCTCAGCCGGGCCCGGTTGACCGCCAGCTGGACCCAGTCGCGAATGGGCTCGTCCCGGGTCTGGCACATGCGCCAGATGTCGCCGGCGCGCACGCTGTGCTCCATCAGTGCGGTGCCATCAGCGGCCACGACCCGAACCGTGCCGTCGACGGGAATCTGGAAGGTCTTGTCGTGGCTGCCATACTCCTCGGCCTTCTGGGCCATCAGGCCGACGTTGGGCACGCTGCCCATGGTCGCGGGGTCGAAGGCGCCGTTCTGCTTGCAGTCTTCGATGACGGCCTGATAGATGCCAGCGTAGCTGCGGTCGGGGATGATGGCCTTGGCATCCTGCAGCTCGCCCTGGGGATTCCACATGCGCCCCGAATCTCGGATCATGGCCGGCATGGAGGCATCGACGATGACATCGCTGGGCACGTGCAGGTTGGTGATGCCCTGGTCGGAGTTGACCATGGCCAGGGCCGGGCGCTCGGCATAGAGGGCCTTGATATCGGCCTCGATGGCCTCGCGGGTGGCGGCCGGCAGCTGCTCCAGATGGGCGTAGAGATCCCCGATGCCGTTGTTGGGGTTGAAGCCCACCTCGGCCAAGGCCTCGGCGTGCCGCTCCAGCACGGGGCGATAGAACTCCTGCACCACCACACCGAAGATGATGGGGTCGGAAACCTTCATCATGGTGGCCTTGAGGTGGAGGGAGAACAGCACGCCCTGCTCCCTGGCATCCTCGATTTCACGGCGCACAAACTCCGCCAGGGCGGCGGTGTCCATGACCGACGCATCGATCACCTCACCCTCCAGCAGGGCCAGGGATTCCTTCAGGGTGATCGTCTTGCCATCGTCGCCGACCAGCTCGATGCGCACGGTGTCGGCGGCGCCCAGAGTGACCGAGCGCTCGCTGCCATAAAAGTCGCCCTCGGACATGTGGGCCACATGGCTTTTGGAGTCTGCCTGCCAGGCGCCCATGCGGTGGGGGTGCTTGCGGGCATAGCTCTTGACCGAGGCCGGAGCCCGGCGGTCGGAGTTGCCCTCGCGCAGCACCGGGTTGACCGCAGAGCCCATGACCCGGGCATAGCGGGCCTGGATGTCACGCTCCTCCTCCGTGGCCGGGGCCTCGGGGTAGTCGGGCACGGGGTAACCGGCGGCCTGCAGCTCGCGAATGGCAGCCAGCAGCTGGGGCAGGGAGGCGCTGATGTTGGGCAGCTTGATGATGTTGGCCGAGGGCGAGCGGGCCAGCTCACCCAGCTCGGCCAGGTCGTCGCTGACCACCTGCTCCTCGCTCAGCCGCTCGGGAAATTGCGCCAGAATGCGACCCGACAGGGAAATGTCGCGGGTTTCCACGGTGACCCCAGCCTGGGCCGCAAAGGCCTGCACGATGGGCAGCAGGGACTGGGTGGCCAGGAAGGGGGCTTCGTCGGTCAGGGTGTAGAGAATCTTGGGCGTATCGGACATGGCGTAGCGCATTCCTCAGGGGTGACGGGGGTCCGGCGCTCTTCGTGACGGGTCGGGTCTGCCCGCTGCAGGCCCGCACGGGCGCCGCCGCCGACCGATCAAACGGGGGCGGACATGCCTTGCCCCGTGGCCAGGCAGCGCCGGACAAAACATGGATTCTACCCAACAGAGGCCCTGGCAGTCACCCGCCGCGGCTCCCGGCCCCTTTCTCCACCGGCCGGACGACGCCGAGGCGATTGGACAGGGGCTGCCGTGTTCTTCCCAAACTATGGTATGTTGTGCCGTTTCCAGCGCCGACACGTCGGCACCGCGCTCCGGAGCCCTGCGGCCCGAGTCGGGCACGCGCTGCAGCTGTGTTGAGTGAGCATGAGCCAAGGCAACCTGTTTACCATTTCTGCCCCTTCCGGGACCGGCAAGACCAGCCTGGTCAGCGCACTGGTGCAAGCCCTGCGAGACGTTCAGGTCTCCATCTCCCACACTACCCGAGCCCAGCGCCCGGGCGAACAGGACGGCGTGCACTATCACTTCACCGCCCCCGAAGAGTTCGACCGCATGCTGAAACGGGGCGCCTTTCTGGAACATGCCCAGGTGTTTGGCAACCGCTATGGCACCTCTCAGAGCTGGGTGGAATCGGTGCTGACCCGGGGCAAGGACGTGGTGCTGGAAATCGACTGGCAGGGCGCGGCCCAGGTTCGCCAGCTGAGGCCCGACACCACCTCGATCTTCATTCTGCCCCCCTCCCGGGAGAGCCTGCGGGCCCGGCTGACCCAGCGCGGACAGGACGACGAGGCCATCATCCAGCGGCGGCTGGCCGGAGCCGTACAGGAAATGTCCCACTACGCCGAGGCCGACTACCTCATCATCAACGAGGATTTCGACACCGCCCTGGAGGAGCTCTGCGCCGTCATTCTGAGCCGGCGGCTGCAGCTGCCCTGCCAGCTCCAGCGCCATGGCGGGCTGCTGCGCAGACTGCTGTCCTGAACCCGCGGATTTGCTACACTGAAAGCCTGTCTGGCCGCCCCCCGCCAGGGTGGCATCGCCCCCTAGGGGCGAGCGCAGCGGCCCTCAACGAGCACCGCCTCTGAAACCTGGAGAACCCCATGGCCCGCATTACCGTGGAAGACTGCCTCGACAAGGTCGAGAATCGCTTTGAACTGGTCATGGTGGCCAGCAAGAGAGCGCGCATGATCGCGACCCGGGGCTACGACCCCCTGCTCCCCACCCGGGATGAAAAGCCCACCGTGGTCGCCCTGCGCGAACTGGCCCAGGGCCTGATCACCCCCGACGAGATCCGCCTCGAGGAGGCCCGTGCAGACGAGTCGGCCCTGGGTCTGGAAATGGCCGCCCTGGCCTCCGAGGACCCGTCTGCCTGACGGGCCAGAGGCCTCGCATGGACTCCTGCATCGCCCCTCCGCCCCAGGCCGCCTCCCTCGACGGCCTCAGCAGGACCCTGACCGGCTACCTGCCCCCGGATCAGATCCACCTCGTGCGGCGGGCCTACTACTACGCCGAGCAGGCCCACGATGGCCAGCGGCGGCGCAGCGGCGAGCCCTACGTCACGCACCCGCTGGCGGTGGCCACCATCCTGGCGGACATGCACATGGACCACCAGAGCCTGATGGCCGCCATGCTGCACGACGTCATCGAAGACACCGGCATTGCCAAGTCGGCGTTGAGCGAGCAGTTCGGCGAGACCGTGGCCGAGCTGGTGGACGGCGTCTCCAAGCTGACCCAGATCGAGTTTCAGTCCCGGGCCCAGCAACAGGCCGAGAACTTCCAGAAGATGGCCCTGGCCATGGCCCGGGACATCCGGGTCATCCTGGTAAAGATGGCCGACCGGCTGCACAACATGCGCACCCTGGGGGTGCTCAAGCCGGCAAAGAGGCGCCGCATCGCCCGGGAAACGCTGGAGATTTATGCCCCCATCGCCCAGCGCCTGGGCATGCACAACCTGCGGGTGGAGTTCGAGGATCTCGGCTTTGCCGCCATGCATCCGATGCGGGCCGAGCGCATTCAAGCGGCGGTGGAAGCCGCCCGGGGCAATCGACGCAAGCTGGTGGGCAAGATCGCCCACATGCTGGAGGAGAGCCTGGCCGAGGAGGGCCATCAGGCCCGGGTGGTCGGCCGGGAAAAGCACCTGTACAGCATCTATCGGAAAATGAAGAGCAAGCGCAAATCCTTTTCCGAAATCATGGATCTCTACGCCTTCCGCATCATCGTCGACAGCGTGGACAGCTGCTACCGGGTGCTGGGCTGCGTGCACAATCTGTTCAAGCCGGTGCCCGGCCAGTTCAAGGACTATATCGCCATTCCCAAGGCCAACGGCTACCAGTCCCTGCACACGGTGCTGTTCGGCCTCCATGGCGTGCCCATCGAGATCCAGATTCGCACCGAGGACATGGAAGACCTCGCCAACAACGGCATTGCAGCCCACTGGCTGTACAAGAGCCAGAGCGGTGAGCTGAGCGGACACAGCAGCCACGCCCGGGCCCGGCGCTGGGTCCAGGGCCTGCTGGAAATGCAACAGCGGGCCGGCGACTCGCTGGAATTCATCGAAAACGTCAAGATCGACCTGTTCCCCGACGAGGTGTATGTCTTTACCCCCCGGGGAGACATCCTGGAGCTTCCCTCGGGCGCGACCGCGGTGGATTTTGCCTATGCCGTGCACACCGACATCGGCAACAGCTGCGTGGCCTGCCGCATCAACCGGCGCCTGGCCCCCCTGTCGGAACCCCTGAAGAGCGGCAGCACGGTCGACATCATCACCGCTCCGGGGGCCCAGCCCAACCCCGCCTGGCTGAACTTTGTCGTCACCGCCCGGGCCCGCACCAACATCCGCCATGCCCTCAAGCACCGACGCCGCGCCGAGGCGGTATCCCTGGGCCGGCGCCTGCTGGACAAGGCCCTGGTCAACATCGACCACAGCCTGGAGCAACTGGAGGAAAAGCAGAAGGCGCGCCTGCTCTCGGACACCGGGGCCGACCACTTCGACCAGATCCTGGAAGACATCGGCCTGGGCAACCGCATTGCCCTGATCACCGCCCACCAGCTGCTCAGCCCTGAGAGCTCGGGGGAATCGGGGACGGTGCTGGATGCCGACGACCCCCTGGTCATCCGGGGCACCGAGGGCTTTCTGGTCAATTTTGCGCGCTGCTGCTTCCCCATTCCCGGCGACCCCATCGTGGGCCACATCAGCGCCGAGAAGGGCGTGGTGGTGCACACCGACAGCTGCCACAACATCGCCGAGCACCGGGACAGCCCCGAGCGCATCGTCCCGCTGCGCTGGGCCGAACAGGTCACCGGCGAATTCGACGCCGAACTGCGCATCGATCTGGAAAAGAGTCGTGCCGCCATCGCCGAAATTGCTACCCGCATCACTTCGGGGGATGCCAGCATCAAGCGGATCAACGTGGACGACGAAGCCCCGCGGCTCAGTGCCGTCAACGTAGTCATCGGGGTGCGGAATCGGGTCCACCTGGCCCGCGTCATGAAGCGCATTCGCACCATCAAGTCGGTCACCCGGGTTTCCCGCGTGCGCCGCTGAACCCGATGCCTCTCTGCCAGGAATACCAGGAGTCCCCATGTCCAGCCGTCAGGCCATTCGCACTCCCCGCGCCCCCGCCGCCATCGGCCCCTATTCCCAGGCCATCCGCGCCGGCAACACCCTCTATCTGAGCGGACAGATCCCTCTGGACCCGGACACCATGGAGCTGGTGACCGGAGGCATCGAGGCCCAGGCCATTCGGGTGTTCGAAAACCTAAAGGCAGTCGCCGAAGCTGCGGGCAGCAGCCTCGGTGATGCCGTCAAGCTCAACCTTTCCCTGACCGATCTGGCGGACTTCGGGCTCGTCAACGAGGTCATGCAGCGCTACTTCGAAGAGCCCTGGCCTGCTCGCGCCTGTGTCCAGGTCGCGGCGCTGCCCCGGGGGGCAGCCATTGAGGTCGAGGCCATCCTGTCCCTGTAGCGCTGCGCCTTCCGACACTCAGCTGCTGCGACGCGAGCGGGCCATCAGGCCGGCCAGTGCGGCACCGAACAGCCAGCCCGCAGCCGGCAGGGGAATCTCGGCGTCAGACAGCTCCACGCCCAGAGCCACGTAGGTCTTCTGGCCGAAGGCCTGGCTGGGGCCCCCGTCGGTGACTGCACCCAGCAGGTTCTGAATGAGCACTTCGACGGCGGTGTCACCATCCCAGCCGGCCGCATCGGTCAGGCTGAGGGAGGTGGTCACCCCCCAGGGGGTCAGATTGCTGCCGTTGCCATCGCTGACCTCACCGGCAAACTCGGTGGATGCCGTATAGGGGAAGAAGCCATCCAGCTCGGTCAGACTGGTGGCCTGCAGGCGCCCTTCCAGACTGACGGTGGAGCCATCCCCCTCCAGCCGATAGTTGCCCTGTTCCATCAGATGCAGGCCCACAATCTGCTGACTCCCCCTGGCCTCCACCAGAATGTCGAGGGCGCCCAGGGTGCTGGCATGGCCATCGCCATTCAGGGATTCCACGGAGAAATCGGTGGGTGAAAACATCAGGCTGTCGCCCACGACATGGGCCGTGCCGAACAGCGTGGAGTCGTCAAAGGTAAAATTCAGGTTGTCTCCTTCCAGCGTGACGATGGCGGCCTGGGATGCAGTACTGAATGCCACCGTTACCACGGCAACGCCACCCATGCGGCGCAGATTGGCTACAAAGCTCATGATCGTTCCCTTCCCTATTTGTTGATGGGTGCTGGAGGCGGAGAGAGTCGGGGCCTGGCCCCACGGGCGGCATCGCCCTCCCTCCACGGTATCCACACAGGCCCTGTGACAGCGGGTTGGGGATTTGGTTGCAAAATCAATGACTTTGTCGTGATTCTTTACACCTGTCGGGGGCCTTTACACTTCCTGCAGCCCCGTGCATCCGGTGCGGGTCGAGCACCGCCCAGCGAAGAGATCCGGGCCTCAGAACAGCGCGGCGATGTGGCGCAGGCTGTCCCCGGCCTCCACCACCTGATGGATGGCCTGCTTGGCAGCGGCCGGGTCCATCGACAGCCTCTCGTACACCTCGAAGGGAATGGGCTCCTGGGCGGCATCCCCGATGCCGTTGAGGCGAAGCAGGCGCATGGCCACGAACACCAGCAGCGAAAACGAGTGATCGGGCCCCCGGTAGTGGGGATGGTTCTGGTGCAGCAGGGCCGTCGGCAGGGGCGAGGGCAGCCCCCAATACTGCGCCAGCCAGGAGGCCAGCTGGTCCCGGGTGAGCCCCAGCAAGTGGCGTTCAATGTGGCTGTGGTGGACGTGGGGGTTGACGGCCTGCAACCGGCACAGCTCCTGAAACTGAGGTGGAAACAGCTCGGCCAGCAGCAGATAGCCCAGGTTGTGCAGCAGGCCGCTCAGGTAGGCCAGACCCTGGGGGGGACGGCTCTGCGAAGGCAGGGTGGCAAGCAGGGCCTCCACCGCCGTGGCCCCGAAGACGGCCTGCTCCCAGTAGGGAGTAAACCCCTCGGCCTGCTCGGTCGGGGAGGTCAGCGCCCGGCCCAGGGCGATGCCCAGGGCCAGGTTCATGACCAGCTCGAAGCCCAGCACCCTCACGATGGCGTCGTGCACCGAGCGTATCGGCCCCGGCGCGGCATAGTAGGGAGAGGCGGCCCAGCCCACCACCTGGGCCGCCAGGGAGGGGTCGGTCTCCACGATTTCCACCAGATCCCGGGCGTCGGCATCCGGCAGGGCATGGAGCTGGATGATGCGTTGGGCCGTGACCGGCATGGAGGGCAGGTCCAGGGTTTCTTCCAGCCGCTGTCGAATGCGGCGGGTCGTCATGGAGATCACTTCCTCGCTGCCGGCCGACGCCGCCGCTTCCTCGCCCTGCTCGACCAGCGGCAGGCTGCAGTGCAGGGTCTCGGCCTCGCCCAGCAGGCGCCGGAAGGCAGCGCCGTCGAGCTGGACGCACTGCTCCCCGCCCATTTCCAGCCACAGCGAGGAGCATCGAAGCAGATCGCTCTCCACTGCCACCGGCACGCCCAGCACCCCGGGCAGAGCCGGGGGCCAGCCCAACGCCAGGGGTCGGCACAGCAGCTCCATCCGCCGTTGACTCAGGGGCTGCCAGGAGAGGCCCTGGGCGCTGCGCAGTGCCTGGAGATCCAGCAGGCGGTCAGCGGGAAAGAGCACGTGGAGCAGCTGGCTGCCGTGGCCGAGCAGCGCGCTTCTCACCCTCTGCGCCCCCTCCGGGGGAGCCTCGAACAACGGGTCGGCAATGTGGTAGTTCACCTGATGCCTGCGCAGCAGGGCATCGACGGCAGCAGCGATGGTCATGATGTACCCCGGCATGGCTGTAAAGGTCGATAACAAGCACGGACTGGAGCCCTCCAGTCTAGTCGAGTCTGCCGACCGGCAAGGCGGGAGCCATCAATTCATGCACTGGTTCACACCCGGGCGTAGCGGTCGGCATTGGGCAGCCAGCGACGGATGAGCACCTCGGCCACATCGGGGTGGGTGCGAAGCAGCGGCTCGGCCAGCTCGGCCACGGTATCCAGCAGATCGGCATCCCGCAGCAGGTCGGCGATGCGCATCTGGGCCAGCCCGGTCTGGCGGGTGCCCAGCAGCTCCCCCGGCCCCCGCAGCTCCAGATCGTGTTCGGCGATGGCAAAGCCATCATTGGTCTGGCGCATGACCCCCAGCCGGGCCCGTCCCTGCGCCCCCAGGGGATGCTGATAGAGCAGCACGCAGTGGCTGGCCGTCGCACCCCGGCCCACCCGGCCCCGCAGCTGATGGAGCTGGGCCAGGCCCAGGCGCTCGGCGTTCTCGATGACCATCAGGCTGGCATTGGGTACATCCACCCCCACTTCGATGACGGTGGTGGCCACCAGGAGGTCCAGCTCGCCGGCAGCGAAGGCGGCCATGACCGCCGCCTTGTCATCGCCCCTGAGACGACCGTGGATGAGGCCAACCCGCAGCTCCGGCAGGGCCTCGGCCAGCTCCTGCCAGGTGGCCTCGGCAGCCTGGGCCTGGAGGTGGTCGGACTCCTCGATCAGCGTGCACACCCAGTAGGCCTGGCGCCCCTCTCCACAGGCGGCACGGATGCGCTCGACCACCTCGGGCCGGCGCAGGTTGTCGATGGCCACGGTGGTCACCGGCTGGCGGCCCGGAGGCAGCTCATCGATGAGGGAGGTGTCCAGATCGGCATAGGCGCTCATGGCCAGAGTGCGCGGGATCGGCGTCGCCGTCATCACCAGCTGGTGGGGCTGCAGACCCCGGGCCTTGTCCCGCAGCGCCAGCCGCTGATCGACGCCAAAGCGATGCTGTTCATCGATGATGACCAGGCCCAGGCGGCAGAAGTCCACTTCTTCCTGAAAGAGGGCATGGGTGCCCACGGCCAGATCGGCCCGGCCCGTGGCCAGCCCTTCCAGCACCTCGCGGCGCTGGCCGGCGCGCAGCCGACCACCCAGGCGCACCAGCGTCACACCCAGCGGCGCCAGCCATTGCTGCAGGCTGTTGAAGTGCTGCTCGGCCAGCAGCTCGGTGGGAGCCATCAGGGCCACCTGGTGCCCAGCCGCGACCGCCTGCAGCGCCGCCAGGGCGGCGATGACGGTCTTGCCCGAGCCCACGTCCCCCTGGACCAGGCGAAGCATGGGCCGAGGCTGGGCCAGGTCTCGGGAGACCTCCCCGGCCACTCGGCGCTGGGCCCCGGTCAGGACAAAGGGCAGCCGTGCCAGCAGCTGCCCGGGCAGCTCGCTGTCCCTGGGCAGTACCGGCGCCCCGTCGGTGCGCACCGCCTGACGAAGCTGCAGCAGACTGAGCCGATGGGCCAGCAGCTCCTCCAGGGCCAGGCGGCGCTGGGCGGGGTGTCGACCGCTGAGCAGCTCTGCCACCGGCGCTGTGGGGGGCGGTCGATGCAACAGCCGCAGCGCCTCGGTCAGACCCATCCGGAACGGAGCCGGCAGCTGCCCCGGACCCAGCCCCTCTTCCAGGCTGGCCTCCTCCAGCAAGGCCAGCGCGGCATCGGTCAGCTGGCGCCAGCGGCGCTGGTGCAGCCCCGAAGTGGTCGGATACACCGGTGTCAGGGTGTCCTCCACCGGAGCGGGCTGTCGGGGGTCCAGCAGCTGGTATTCGGGATGTACCAGCTCCAGCCCGGTCCCGCCGCGGCGGACCTCGCCGACACAGCGCAGCCAGGTTCCGGGCTGCAGCTGCTGGTGCTGGGCCGCGCTGAAGTGGAAGAAGCGCAGGCTGATCAGCCCGGTGTCATCCTGCAGGCGACAGACCAGGCTGCGGCGGCGGCCTCGCACCACATCCGCCAGCCGAACCTGGCCCTGGATCACCACGTCGTCGCCGGGACGCAGGGCCCCGATGGGGGCGATGCGGGTCCGGTCCTGGTAGCGCAGCGGCAGATGAAACAGCACATCCTGCACACTGTGGACATGCAGCCGCGCCAACCGCTCGGCCAGCCGCGGTCCCACCCCCCGGAGGGCAGTGACCGGCAGCTCTGCCAGCGTGGCCGTCATGCAGCGCTGGGTACGACCGGGCATTGGCGGATGGCGGCACTCAGGGCATCGATGGCCGCGGGGCGGGTGAAGCTGGCCCGCCAGGCCAGGGCCACGGTGCGCTGGGGCTGGGGCTCCACAAAGGGGCGGGTGGTGAGCAGGCCCTCACCATAGGCCCCCAGCTGGGCCGCCGACAGCGGCAGGATGCTCAGCCCCAGGCCCGAGGCCACCATATGCTTCAGCGTCTCCAGAGAGCCCCCTTCAGCGGCGGAGCGCAGGCGGTCATCGGCACGGCTCAGACCCCGGTTCAACCCCGGACAGGCCGCCAGAACCTGGTCGCGAAAGCAGTGGCCCTCCCCCAGCAGCAGGACGGTCTCCCGCTCCAGCTGCTCCGGGGCAATGGCCTGCTCCTCGGCCAGCGGATGGCGAGCCGGCAGCAGCACCACAAAGGGTTCGTCATACAGCGGCTGGGTCACCACATCCGGCTCGGTGAAGGGCAGGGCGATGATCAGCGCATCCAGCTCCCCCTCGCGCAGCCGGCGCCGCAAAATGGCGGTATAGCTCTCTTCAATGTACAAGGGCATCTGGGGTGCCAGGGCCTGCAGGTTGGGCACAAAGCAGGGGAAGAGATAGGGCCCCACGGTATGGATGGCCCCCACGGCCAGCTGGCTGCCCAGCGGATCGCGGCCGCGGTCGGCCAGCTCCTCGATGCGGGCGGCCTCGGCCAGCACCCGCCGGGCCTGGTCCAGGATGGCCACGCCGATGGGGGTGGCCTGCACTCCAGTCCTGGAGCGCTCGAACAGCAGGACGCCCAGGCTCTCTTCCAGCCTCTTGACGGCGATGCTCAACGTGGGCTGGCTGATGCCGCACAGCTCGGCAGCGCGGCCGAAGTGCCCGGTCTGATGAAGTGCGACGATATAGCGCAGGTCGGTGAGTGTCATGCCCTGTTCCGAGCCAAGTCAGTCTTCGCCCTGTTTTGCCAGAGGGAACCTCGGCATTGTCGCCGGGGACTGGACGCCACCCCCTCGCTCAGGGCAGAATCCACGGAGACCAAGGCAAGGGCAGGACCATGTTGCATCAAGGGTTTGCAAAAAGACAAGTCTGGGCTGTGTTGGCCCTGATCTGGCTGATGGCCGGTGCCGCCCTGGCCCAGCCCGCCAAGCGCGACCTGGCCGCCGTACTGGCGGCGGGCGAACTGCGGGTGGGGGTGTCCGAATACGCCCCCTGGAGCCTGCACGGCAAGGGCGGAGAGCTGATCGGCGCCGAGGTGGACATCGCCCGTCGGCTGGCGGCGGACATGGGCCTGAAGGCCGTGGTAAGCAGCCACGACTGGCAGGACCTGGTGCCGGCCCTGCAGCGCGGGGACATCGATGTCATCGCCGCGGGTCTGACCATCACCCCCGAGCTGGCCCTGGAAGTGGCGTTGACCCACCCCTATCGCCGCTCGGGTGTCGGCCTGGCCACCAACCTCCAGCTCACCGAGAGCTTTCGCAGCCTGCAGGAGCTGAATGCGCCCGAGGTGGCCATCGCCGTCATCGCCGACACGCCCTCGGCCACCCTGGCCCGACGGGTGTTCAGCCGCGCCGCCATCAAGCCCTTCAAGGAGCCCCGGGAGGCTGAAAAAGCCGTTCTGGACGGCCTGGTGCACGCCTATGTCCGGGCCAACCCAGCGCCCCGCTACCTCGCTCTGAAGCATCCTCGCAGGGTGGATGTGCCCCTGGACCGGCCCCTGCTGGAATTCCGCGAGGCGCTGGCAGTGCGCAAGGGCGACCCCGACTTCGTCAACTTCCTCAACGCCTGGATCGTCGCTCGGCAGGACGACGCCTGGCTGCGCAGTACCGATAGCTACTGGTTCGAAAGCCTCGACTGGCAGCAGCAGGTGCAGCCGTGAATCCCCGCCTGGCCGCCCCACTGTTCGGCGCACTGATACTGGCGACCCAGGGGCTGGCGGCCCAGGAGCGCGAGCTCGATCTGCTGGATGCCGAGGCCTACCGCACCGACCTGGAAGAGGTCATCGTCCACGGTCAGGCCCCCCGCTGGCGACAGCCCCGGACCGTGGAAGCACTGCGCCCCGAGGACATCGACTTTCTCGAGGCCGGCCCCGACCATCGCCTGGACTGGTTTCCCCGCTATACCCGCGAAGAGCGGGACGCCTACCAGGGCGTACGCGACCGCAAGAACGAGACCCCCGAGCTCAAGCTGTTCGAAATCCACTTCTGACCTGGCCGACCCTGACCCCATCGCCGCCATCAGGGCAGCGGGGGAGCCAGGGTCTGCCGGGACACTTCCAGCACCGTGGCCAGCGCCTCGGCCACGGGCCCCTCTGCCATTGCGGCCAGCCAGCCCTCGAGGGTGGCGTTGTCGATGAAGCGATAGGCATAAAAGCTGTAGAGTTGCTGCTGCTGCTGCTGGTAGGCAATGCGCCGGGCCAGCAGCGAGGGCCACTCGCTGGCGGCGGGGCGAACAGGCTTCAGGCCGCGGTGGGCCAGCTCGCTCATCAGCAGTTCTTCAATGCAGCTTTGAAGGAGGGCGGCCAGCTCGGCCTTGCCCTCGGCCGCGACCACCCGCTCCATGAGCCCGGCCCGGTCGGAGCGTGGGGGCCGGGCCCGCAACCCGGCCTGATAGCGCTCCAGCTCTCGCCACTGCTCCCGGTCTGTCGGGGCCTCCGCGGCCTCGGCCAGGCGGCGCACCGGAGGCTGCTGCACGCGGACCAGCGCCTCCTCCAGCACGGGGGGCGGCAGGGCCTCCAGGGCCTGCCGCCAGCGCCGGGAGAGCTCCCGCTCGCGGAAGGCCGCCAGCACCGCGGCTTCCACCTCCTGCCACAGCTGCTCGTCGCCGCCTTCCGCCAGGGGCGAGAAATGTGCTCGCCGGGCCAGCGCCAGCACCCGCGGCGCCTGTCCGGGCAGCTCGCTCAGGCCCAGCTGCTCCAGCAACTGAGCCGCCGGACCGGCCCCCGCAGGCCAGGCGGCACAGACCAGCCACAGCAGCACCAGCCACCGCCCGGGGACGCGCACTCGGTGCCGAGCATCCAGCATTGGCATCATGTTCGGGCAATGGCGGTAGACTCGCCCTCGCTGCGGGCGATGAGGACGGCACCACAGGTGTCGGAGTAGACATTGACCGCGGTGCGCATCATGTCCAGCAGGCGGTCTGTGACCATGAGCAGACCTAGCCCCTCCAGGGGCAGGCCGACGACCCCGAGGATGATGAGGATGGCCACCAGGCTGGCCGCGGGAATGCCGGCCACGCCGATGGAGGTGAGCAGGGCCGTCAGCACGATGACAAACTGCTGGGTCAGGCTCAGGTCGATCCCGTAGGCCTGGGCGATGAACAGGGCGGCCACGCATTCATACAGGGCGGTGCCATCCATGTTGATGGTGGCCCCCAGAGGCAGGACAAAGCCGGTGGTGCGCGCCGACACGCCACTGCCCTGCTCCACCCGCTCCATGGTCAGCGGCAGGGTGGCCGCCGAGCTGGCCGTGGAAAAGGCCGTCAGCAGGGCGGGGGCCATGGCTCGCAGGTGGGCCAGCGGGCGCACCCTGGCCAGCCCCCAAAGAACCAGGCCCAGCACCACCAGCATGTGGATGACCAGGGCCAGGGCCACGGTGGCAAAAAACATCAGCATGGGCACCACGGCTGCAAAACCCGTGGTGGCCAGCGTCTTGGCCACCAGGCCAAACACCCCCAGCGGGGTAAAGCGCATGACCCAGTGGGTCATGGCCATCATCGTTTCGAACACCCCCTGCCAGAAATCTTTCAGCGCCTGGCTGTAGCGGGGCGTGATGCGGGTCATGAAGAAGCCGAACAGCAGGCTGAAGAAGATCAGCGCCAGCATGTCCCCCTCCGCCGCCGCGCCCAGCACATTGGTGGGCACCATGCGGAGGAAGATGTTGACCAGGTCGGTGGCGCCCTGTTCATCCACCTGTTCCAGCACGGCTTCGAACTCGCTGGTGTCCGCCTGCCAGTGGAGGCGGTCTGCCAGGGGCTCGCCACCGGCCTGTCCGGGCTGGATGGCATTGACCAGCACCAGCCCGACCAGGATGGCGGCCAGGCTGCTGGCGAGATAGAAGGCGATGGTTTTCAGACCGAGGCGGGCAAAGCTGCCGCCCGTGTCCATGCCGCTGATGCCGGTGATGATGGATGCCGCAATCAGCGGCACCACCAACATCATCAGGGCATTGAGAAACAGGGTGCCAAGAAAGTCATAGATGGCATAAATGCGCACTCCCGCCACGGCCAGGTCGGGCCCGGTCGCCACACCGGCGATGCCCGCCAGCACGATGGCCAGCAGGATCTGCCAGTGGAGGGGAAAGCGCTTCAAGAGAGAGCTCGGCTCGGCTGCAGGCGGGCCCGGGAAAAGGCAGCCCGCTCACGGCATCAACGCAGGGCGTCGCGCAGGGCCTTGCCCGGCCGAAAGCCCACATTGTTGCTGGCTGGAATGTCGAGGGGCTCGCCAGTCTGGGGGTTCTTGCCCTTGCGTGCGGCGCGGTGGCGCACCTCAAAGGTGCCAAAGCCGACGAGGCTGACGGATTCCTTCCGGGCCAGGGCATTGGTCACTTCGTCGAGAATGGCCGACAGCACCTGGTTGGCCTTGTCGTTGGAAAGATCGGCACGGTCGGCAATGTATTCGACCAGTTCGGGTTTGCGCATGAGATCGTCCTTTGCTGTTGCGTCACAGGCGACGGCTCCGGCCATCGCCAACCACGGTCAACGGGAGGCTGACCGCCCTTGTTTAACAGTATCCCGCGCCCCGGTCAAAGACCGCGGGGCGCGGATCCTCCAGCGAGCCTGGTCTCAGGCCAGAATGGAGGGCAGTTCCTTTTGCAGCTCCAGCCGCTCCCGGGTGCCCTCGGAGCCGGTCAGGGCAAAGCCCAGCAGCTGGCCGTCGGCGCCGCGGAATTCGGCCACCACATTGTTGCCGTCTTCCTTCACCTGCCACGCTCCCTGGGCATCCTTCGCCGGCGGGCTGACCACCACCGGACAGGCGGGGGTCTTGATGGTTACCGGCATGGCCGGGTAGACCACGTCCTCGGGCTGATCGGCCAGGATCTTGCCCAGGGTTCGGGCAGCAGCGGTCAGCGGGGCGACGTAGACCAGCACGTGGCCCTCGACCTCGGCACAGTCTCCCAGAGCGTAGACGTTGGGAGCGCTGGTCTCCAGTCGACGGTTGACCTTGATCCCGCGGCCGCACTCCAGCCCCGAGGCGATGGCCAGCGAGGTTCGTGGCCGCACGCCGACCGCTGACACCACCAGGTCGGCATCGATGGTCTCGCCATTGTTCAGGCTGACCGTCACGCCCCCTCCCTCGCGGGAATTGACCTCGGTGACCAGAGGACCGAAGTGGAAGCGGGCCCCCATGTCCTCCAGGGCGCGCTGAACGGCCTTGCCCGCCGGCTCGGGCAGCAGCGTGGGCAGGCAGTAGCCCAGGGGGTCCACGACCTCCACCTCAAAGCCGCCGTTGAGCAGGTCGTTGGTGAATTCGGTGCCGATGAGGCCGCTGCCGATGATGCACAGCTTGCGCACGTTGTTGCGCTGGATGGCCTGGCGGAAATCGACGTAGTCCAGCAGGTCATTGACGGCGTAGACATGATCCAGCGCATCGCCCTGGAGCGGTGGGCGGATGACCTCGGAGCCCAGGGCCAGGACCAGCTTGCCGTAGTGAATGGTGGTCTTGTTGTCGCCGATCTTTACCAGCTGGTTTTCCGTGTCGATCTCGCTGACTTCGGTCATGGTCCAGATGCTGGCCTTGAGCTGCTTGCCCATGGAGCCGGCGTCGAGCTGGGCCAGCTCATCGGCCTCGACATCCCGGGTGAAGCCGGTGGACAGCATGGGCTTGGAATAGGAGCGGCCGTCGTCGGAGGTAATAATGATGACGGGGGTGTCCTGGTCGTACTTGCGAAACTCTCTGGCCACGCCATAGCCGGCCAGACCGGTGCCGATGATGATGAGCGGTGGCCGGGCCTGGTCGGGCTCGTCCTGGTCATGGTGGGGAACCGCGGCGACCTCGGATTCCTCGATCAGCTCGAAGTCCTCCTTGCCGACCCCGCAGTCGGGGCACAGCCAGTCCTCGGGGACATCTTCCCAGAGCGTACCCGCCGGGACGCCATTGTCGGGGTCTGCCTTGGCCTCGTCGTAAATCCAGCCACAAACGATACATTCCCACTTGCTCATCGATTCATACCTCTGCTCTCAGCGAACGGGCCCAGGGCACCCTGGAAGGATGCAACCCCTGCGTCTGCCGCCGGTTGCAACCCCAATCCGATTGGCGCATGCTGGCGCCGCGTCATGCCGCGTCGTCGCGCCTGCACGTCAAGGCCGGCGCCACAACGTTTTCTGCCCCGGCAGTCGGAAACCGCACATTGTACGCTCTAAAATTGCGTCGATACCACCCCAGCGAGCCTCGATGGCAGTCAGCGGGGCGCTGGCTGCCCCCGCCACCGCCGCCCTGGCGAGCGTGGCTGTTGGCCCCCGGCTCGCTCACCGAGCTGCTCCGGAGCAGCGGCGGACCCTTTCGGGTGCAGCTGTTGCAGCAGCGCTGGCAGCGCCCCCAGCCCGGCGAGGCCCGAGTGCTGCAGTGCCCGCTCCACCATTGGGCCCTGATCCGCGAGGTCCTGCTGTGGGTGGCGGACCGGCCCAGGGTCTACGGGCGCTCGGTGCTGCCTGCCAGCAGCATGGAGGGGCCGCTGCGTCACCTGTACTCCCTCGGCAACCGCTCCCTGGGCAGTCAGCTGTTCCGTCACCCCGGCCTGCACCGCACGCCCTTCCAGCTGGCTCGCATCGAGCCCGACCGCCATCTGCCCGCCGCCGCTCAGCAGCACTGCCCGGCCGGCGAGCGACTGTGGGGGCGCCGCTCTCGCTTCGACATCGGCCCCCACCCCCTGCTGGTCAGCGAGATCTTCCTGCCCGCCCTGGGGGAACTTCCCCGCCCCCGCTCCCTTGCTATACTCCCGGGCTGAGCCCCGAGGAGAGCCCATGCACACACTTCGCCAGCGCCTGCCCATCTATCTGCGCCTGGTTCGGCTGGACCGCCCCATCGGCAGTCTGCTGCTGCTGTGGCCCACCTGGTGGGCATTGTGGCTGGCCGCCGAGGGCTGGCCGCGCCCCTCGCTGCTGTTCATCTTCACCGCCGGCGTCCTGCTGATGCGGGCCGCGGGCTGCGCCATCAACGACTATGCCGACCGCCACATCGACGGCCATGTCCAGCGCACCCGAAACCGCCCCCTGGCCACCGGCGAAGCCCGGCCCAGAGAGGCCCTGATGCTGTTTGTCGGCCTGTCGCTGACCGCCTTCGTGCTGGTGCTGTTCACCAATGCCCTGACGATCCAGCTGTCGCTGGTCGCCCTGCTGCTGGCGGCCTGCTATCCCTTTTCCAAGCGCTACACCCATCTGCCTCAGGTCGTCCTGGGCCTGGCCTTCACCTGGGGGGTGCCGATGGCCTTTGCTGCCCAGACCGGCAGTGTTCCGCCCCGCGCCTGGCTACTGTTTGTGGCGGCGGCGCTGTGGCCGGTCATCTACGACACCTTTTATGCCATGGTGGATCGGGAGGATGATCTGCGCATCGGGGTCAAGTCCACGGCGGTGCTGTTCGGGGACGACGACCGCCTCATCACCGGCCTGCTCCAGGCTGTCATGCTGCTCAGCCTCTACCTGGTGGGCCAGCGCTTCGAACTGGGCTTTGGCTACGCCATCGCTCTGCTGGGGACAGCACTGCTGTTCGCCTACCAGCAGTACCTCATCCGCGATCGGGACCGCGACCAGTGCTTTCGCGCCTTCCTGAACAACAACTGGGTGGGTGCCGCGCTGTTTCTGGGCATCGTGCTGGACACCTGGAGCTGAGCCCGTCGAGGCCCGCCATGGCGACGACCACAACCACCGCAGCACAGAACTGGCGCATCGAGCTGATCGATTGCATCGATGCCGTGCGCGCTGCGGACTGGAACGCCCTGGCCGGCACCGACTACCCCTTTGCCCGCCACGAGTTCCTCCACGCCCTGGAGGCCAGCGGCGCCGTGTCCCGCCGCCGCGGCTGGCAGCCCCGCCACGCCCTGGTCTGGCAGGACGATGTCCTGGCGGCCGCCCTGCCGCTCTACGAGACCAGCCATTCCTACGGCGAATACGTGTTCGACTGGTCCTGGGCCGAGGCCTACCACCGCCACGGCCTGGACTATTACCCCAAGTGGGTGGCCGCCATCCCCTTCACCCCGGCCACCGGCCCGCGCCTCTGCGTGGCCCCCGGCCAGGACCGCCGCCGCATCGCCGCCCTGCTGCTGCCGGAACTCCAGCGCCGGGCCCACCAGCGGGGCATTTCCTCCGTCCATGTGCTGTTTCCCGACGAGGACGAGCTCGGAGACCTGGCCGTACCGGGCTTCCTGCATCGCACCGGTCTGCAATACCACTGGTTCAATCGCGGCCACGACAGCTTCGACGACTTCCTGGCGGCCTGCAGCGCCCGACGGCGCAAGAACCTGCGCCGGGAGCGGCGCCGGGTGACCGAACAGGGACTGAAGGTGGAAATGGTCGCCGGCGAGGCCATCGACGAGCTGCTGTGGCAGCGCTTTTACCGCTTCTATCAGCTCACCTATGCTCGCCGCAGCGGCCATGGCGGCTATCTGGATCTGGATTTCTTCCTGCGGGTGGGGCGCAGCCTGCCTGACCACACGCTGATGGCCGTGGCCCATCACGGCAGCGACCTGGTCGCCGCGGCGCTGTACTTCCAGGGCGGGGACACGCTCTATGGCCGCTACTGGGGCTGTGAGCAGGACTTCGATGCGCTGCACTTCGAGGCCTGCTATTACCAGGGCATCGACCACTGCATCCGGCACGGCCTGGCCCGCTTCGATGCCGGCGCCCAGGGCGAACACAAGATCCAGCGGGGCTTCGAGCCGGTGTACACCCACTCGCGCCATTGGCTGGATCACCCCGGCTTTCAGCAGGCCGTGGGCGAGTTTCTGCAGCGCGAGGCAGCGAGCGTGGCCTCCTGGAAAGAAGAGGCGCGCCAGCTCCTGCCCTGGCGGCGTTCCGAGCGCTGAGCGACGCCCTCAGTGCACCGGGGCGTGGGGCAGCTGTTCGCCCATGCTGTCCACCCGATACAGATAGTCCAGGTGGGAACACTCGGCGATGAGCTGGCGACTCGCATCCAGGCCGGCCCGGAGAAACAGCTGAAACTGCTCGAAGCTCAGCCCCGCCCCGGTGAGCTGGGTGGCGCCGATGATGAGCTGGGGCATGCTGTCGTCCGCGGTGTCCTGAAACAGCTTCAGCAGGGGATAGTCCATGGACAGCCGCCCCAGATCGGCCACCAGGGGCAGCAGCCCCATGGGGCGGACCACCACCTCGATGCTCAGCACGATGCTGTGGGGCTCGACATACAGGCCGGCATTGCTCACCGCCTCTTCTTCCTGCACCTGGGCCAGATGCAGGCCGTGGCACTCATCGCACTGATAAAAATCAATGCCTGCACGCTGCAGCCACTGGGCCACTTGGGCATGATCCGGGACATTCATGACTAACCTGTCGACGCTGAATTTTGGACGGGCGGCGATTGTACTATTGAACGCCACCGATAAACAGAAGGCGGCCCACTTCCGCCCACCCGGTTTCGGCGGCCCCGGCCGGCTCATTCTGCCCCCGTTCGACTCCCTCGAACCCCCTGCAGCCGTGGCCGGGACAAAAGCCCAGACGGTACTTGATAACGGTTCTTATTACCATTAAAGTCTCGCTTCCGCCTTGATGGCCCAGCAGGAATGCCCATGAAATCGTCGAAGCTGTCTGCCCTGTCGGGGCTTGCCATGACCACCCTGGCCCTGACCGCCCAGGCCCAGAATTCCACCGCGCCCATCGTGCTGGACCGACTCATGGTCACCACGGCTGCCGGCCACGAGCAGAAGATCACCGAGGCCCCCGCCAGCATCAGCGTACTGGGTCCGGAACAGCTGGAGCGCCGGCGCTACGCCAACCTGGCCGAGGCGCTGGACGATGTCGAAGGCGTCGACATTCGCCAGGGCACCGGCAAGACGGGCGGCCTCGACATCAGCATTCGCGGCCTGCCCAGCCAGTACACCCTGATCCTGATTGACGGCCGCCGCCAGAACACCGCCGGCACGGTCACCCCCAATGGCTTCGACGACACCGCCACCAGCTTCATGCCGCCTCCCTCGGCCATCGAGCGCATCGAGGTCATCCGGGGGCCCATGTCCACCCTGTATGGCTCCGACGCCATGGGCGGCGTGGTCAACATCATCACCAAAAAGGTTGCCGAGGAGTGGCTCGGCTCGGTAGGCCTGGAGCACACCTTTCAAGAGCACGGCGACTACGGGGCCACCAGCCGGGTCCACCTCTATGCCAGCGGCCCCCTGGTACCCGACCGGCTGGGACTGACCCTGCGCGGCAGCCTGTACGACCGCGGCGCCTCGAAGCTGACCTTTGGCGACGGCCACCCCGTCAACCGCCGCGGGGCCTCCCCCGTGGAGGGGCGCAACCACACCCTGGGTGGCCGCCTGACCTACACCCCCAGCGCCGACCACGAACTGGCCCTGGACTTCGAGCGGGGCCGCCAGCGCTATGACAACGACGACTGCCAGCTGGGCACCCTGGACGGCTATCGCTCCGGCAGCAACACCGGGGGCTGCAGCCAGCCCGACCCCGACAACGTGGCCGGCTATGCCGACACCCTGCGCTTCGAGCGGGACCGCTATACCCTGAGCCACCAGGGCGAGTTCGAGCTGGGCACGGTGGAGAGCAGCCTGGCCTACAACACCACCGAGACCCTGGGGCGGACCATCCCCGGAACCCTGGGCGTGCCCTATGCTGCCCCCTACGAGGCCATCGTGGCGGGTGACCGGCGCACCCTGAAGTCCTCCGACCTGGTGTTCGATACCAGCCTGACCGCTCCCCTGGGCGAGGCCCACCTGATCACCGCGGGGGGGCAGTACTGGCGAGCCCGGGTCAGGGATGGCATCGTCACCCAGCGCTTCCGGCAGTCCTCCTGGGCAGTGTTTCTGGAGGATGAGTGGCGCCTGCTGGACGAGCTCTCCCTGACCCTGGGCGCCCGCCACGAGCACCACGACGCCTTCGGTGGCCACACCAGCCCCCGGGCCTATCTGGTGTGGAACCCCAGCGAGCACTGGACCGCCAAGGGCGGGGTCAGCCGCGGTTATCGCACACCGCGGCTCGAGCAGCTGCACAACGGCATCAGCTCCGTCACCGGACAGGGCACCAGCTTCCGCTTCGGCAACCCTCGGCTGAACCCCGAGGTGACCACCAACACCGAGCTGGGGCTGTACTACGACAGCCTGACCGGCTTCAGTGCCAATGCCACGGTGTTCCAGAACCGCTTCAAGGACAAGATCGACAGCAGCCCCAACCTGCCCAACTGCCACTGGGCCGGCCAGCCCGACCAGCCCGGCTGCATCGACTACGGCAGCGGCTTCAGCCAGGAATTCTTCAGCTACGACATCAACATCGGCAAGGCCACCACCGAGGGGGTGGAGCTGGCCTCCCGCTGGCAGTTTTTGCCGGCCTGGTCGCTCTCTGCCCACTACACCCACACCGAGAGCGAACAGCGCAGCGGCGTCGACAAGGGAGCTCCCCTGACCAACACTCCCCGCCATCTGGTCAGCGCCCGGCTGGACTGGCAGGCCAGCGAGCGGCTGGACCTGTGGCTCAAGGGGGAATACCGCAGCGAGCGCCGGCGCTTTCTCCACCATCGGGACAACCTGAGCAGCGCCGAACTGGCCCTGCAGGAAGGGGTCGGCAACCTCGCCGCCTACCGGGTGTTCCACCTCGGCGGCAGCTTCCGGGCCTCGGACCAGCTCACCCTGTCCATGGCGGTGTACAACCTGTTCGACAAGAACTTCCTCCGGGGCCGGTACTATCTCTCGGAAACCGGGGACACCGCCTGGGCGCCTCGCTACATTCAGTCCGGCCGCTCCATTGACGGCACCATCGAAGAAGGGCGCCGCCTGTGGCTGTCGGCCACCATGAACTTCTGAGTGCCCTCCGGCGAGGGGTCAGGGTGGAGCTCCTGGGTCGCGGTCGTCGGGAGCGCTGCCGCCCTTGGCGGCTTCCTCAGCCCTGACCACCGTCGACGTAGAGGTGTTGACCGCTGATCCAGCTGCCCTGGTCGCTGCACAGGAACAGCACCGCATGGGCGATGTCCGTACCGGTGCCGGCCCGGCGCAGCGGAATGTAGTTTTCCACCAGCTGATCCCAGACGTCTCCCCGGGGGATGTCGTCCAGGCGGCTGGTGTCGACGATGCCCGGAGCCACGGCATTGACGCGGATCTGATCCGGGCCCAGTTCCCGGGCCAGGACCGTGGTCAGCCCGTTGATGGCCAGCTTGGACGTGGCATAGGCGCCGGTACCCGGTGCCAGCAGCCGGGCCCCCAGGGTAGAGAGGTTGATGATGACTCCGCCCTTGCCGGTGGTGCGCATGGCCCGGGCAACGCTGCGGCACATGTAGAACGTGCCGTCCAGATTGGTGTGCAGCACCCGGTGCCAGTCCTCCAGTTCCAGATCCAGCAGGGGCACGCGGTCCCCCGCCCGGGCGGCCCCGGCGTTGTTGACCAGAATGTCGAACCGACCAAACTCCGCCATGATGCGGTCGGTCAGTGCCTCGACCTCGGCGGGGTCCGAGACGTCGGCCACCACCGGCAGGGCCCGGCGTCCCAGGGCCTGGATTTCCTCGGCCACCGAGTCGATGTCGCGCCAGCCGGCGAGCTGCTCCTCCTCGGGAAAGCTCGCCGGATCCCGCCCGGTGCCCACCAGCACCACATCGCAGCCGGCCCGCGCCAGCTCGACGGCGATGGGCCGGCCGATGGAGCGCATTCTCCCCGCGCCGGTCACCACCGCCAGCCGGCCCTCGAACCCCGTCAGTGCATAACTCATTCCCGTCTCTCCACCAGGCCCTGCTCGAATGGTCAATGGTTGTTGACGGCATTCTGCCAGCTGCGGCGATTCCCGGCCACCACCCCTCAACCGGGGCTGGCTCCAGGTACGGGCTGGGCTCCCGCTGCAACCTGCCCCTGCCCGGTCGCCGCTGCCTGTCCGGCATCCACCGCGTCCTCCAGCGCTCTGATCTCTGCAGCACAGACCCGGAAGTGCTTCAGGCCCAGGCTGAGCAGCAGCACCACACTGGGACCGATGATCAGGGAAGACAGCACGATGGAATAGCGCAGCATCTGGTCGTCGCCGAAGACAAAGTCGGTGATCACGGCAATGAAGGTGGCCCCCATGCCCAGCCCGATGATGTTGACCAGAAACAGCATCAGTGCCGTGGCCTGGGCCCGCATGGGGTTGGGCGTGATGTCCTGCACCGCAGCGGTGGTCACCCCCACTGAGATCTGTCCCAGGAAGGAGGCCAGCCCCATCATGAACAGCGCCCCGGTGGCAGTGGGCATCAGCGGCCCGATGATGACCGGCACCAGCTTGATGCTGGCGGCCAGCAGCATGACCCGCATGTTGGCATCGAGGTGACCCCGCTGGGCGATCTTCATCGACAGCCAGCCCCCCGCCAGGATGCCCAGCACGCCGAACAGCCCCATCACCGTGCCATAGGAGTAGCCGGCCTGGGAGGCCGACAGCCCATAGGTTCGGATCAGAAAGGTCGGGTACCAGATGGCGGTGCCGATGGCCAGCATGCCCATCAGGGACACCGCGGCAAAGTGGGCGCCGTAGGCCTTCCAGCGCTGGCGCATATAGCCCAGCACTTCGCTCACCGGCATGCCTTCCTCGGCCACCCGGGCGCTGACCCCCCGCCGGATCGGCTCGCGAAAGCTGAACATCAGAGCGGCAATCAGCAAGCCCGGCAGACCGACGATGATGAAGGCCAGCTGCCAGGGGCGGAAGCTGCCCAGCCAGCCCAGCTGGACCGACTCGATGCCCGCCAGGCTGTCCAGAATGGCAGCGCCCACCACCAGGGACAGGCCGCCCCCCACCGGGTAGCCCATGTGGTAGACGCTGATGGCCAGCGCCCGCCTGCGGGGCTCGAAATAATCCGACAGCAGCGAGGCCGCGGCGGGACTGAGGGTGGCTTCCCCCACGCCCACCCCCATGCGCGCCACGAACAGCTGGCCAAAATTGCGAGCCATGCCACACAGGCAGGTCATCACACACCAGAAGCTGACCCCCGCAGCGATGATGACCCGGCGGCTGCGGCGATCGGACAGCCGGGCAATGGGAAAGCCGGCCACGGCGAACAGCAGAGAGAAGGCAAAGCCCTGGAGCAGGCTGATCTGAAAGTCGCTGAGCTGGAGATCGCTGCGGACCGGCTCCACCAGCAGGGTGAGAATCTGTCGGTCGATCGCGGAGAAGGTGTAGGCCAGGAAGAGAATCAGTACTACATACCAGGCCCGCAGCGGGCTGGGATAACCGGTGCCATTCATCGACCGCTCTCCGGATGGGGTCCTGCATGAAGGTGCCGCCCCCTCGGTGGAGGGGCGGCGATGGCGTCAGTAGCGATAGGTCAGCTCCACTCCGTAGCTGCGCGGATCACCCCACTGGTTGACCGTCAGCGCCTGCAGGTTGACCCCCGAGGTGGTGTACTCCTTGTCCTCCAGGTTCTTGCCCCAGACCGAGACATCGAAGCGCCCCCGGGTGCCGGTGGGAATCTCCGCCAGAGTCACCCGGGCATTGACCAGGCCATAGCTGTCGATGTTGGTGGTGGGGTCATCGTTGACGCCGATGTACTGGTCGTCCAGCCAGCTGTAGTCCAGCCGCGCCGACAGCCTGCCCCAGGCCAGAGGCTCGGAAGTATAGACCACGCCCACCGTGTAGCTGTGCCGGGGCGCATAGGGAAATTCCCGCTGGTGGGACACATCCACTCCGCCGTCCAGGTACTTGTTGTAGCGGGTGTGGAGGTAGGCGTAGTTGAAGGAGACATCCAGGCTGGAGGTCATCCGGCCCAGCACCTCCAGCTCGGCCCCGGAGATGGTGGCCTTGCCGGCATTCTGCACCGAGATGCCGATCATGTTCGGCACAAAGGTGTTGACCTGGATGTCGTCGTACTTGTTGTAGAAGGCCGCGGCATTGAGCTGCAGGCGGTTGTCCAGCAGACGGGACTTCCAGCCCAGCTCCCAGGACTTCATCGTCTCCTGGCCAAAGCCGCCGATGAAGTCGGCATTGGTCTCGGCCACGCCGTTGATGCCCCCGCTCTTGAAGCCGGTGCTGTACTTCAGATAGGCCGTGGCACTGTCGGTCAGGTGGTAGGTGGCCACCGCCATGGGAGTGACCTTGGACCAGCTGTCGCTGGTCTTCAGGGGGATCAGGTCGGTGGGGCCGTAGGGGCCACCGGGAAGGGCCGTCGAGGCGGGCAGGCCACTCCGGGTGATCGGCATGCCGGTGACCGGGTCGCGCAAAAAGACACCCGATACCGGATTCTGTGGGTCGGCCACATAATTTTTGAAGTTCTGCATCAACCGCCAGGAGTCCTTCTTGTCCTTGGTCCAGCGTATGCCGCCGGTGAGCTCCAGCCGGTTGTCCAGCATCTCGGGCCGCCAGGTCACCTGGGTGTAGGCGGCATAGGACTTCACCTCCGAGCCCCGGGTGTCATAGTTGTAGTTGTCGTTGCCAAACTGGGCCAGCCAGCGCGGGTTGTAGGTGTCCCACTCCTCATCGTAGTAGAACAGCCCCATGACATAGTCCAGCCGATCCGTGCTGCCGATCAGCTGCAGCTCCTGGGAGCGCTGCTCGAAGTTGTTGTCGATGATGAAGCGAAAGAGATCCATTGCAGAGCCGTCGAAGTCGGTCAGGCTGCGGGTCTCCAGCTCTCGATAGGCGGTGATGGACTTCAGGGTCACATCTCCGAGTGCCCCCACTTCGCCCAGTTCATAGCTGGCGGTCAGGGCATGGCCCTCGACCTTGACGTCGCTGCGCACCGCGCTGTCGGCCTGGATGCGTCGGGGCCGCTTGCCGCCCGGGGCGTACTGGCTGGCCATGGTGGGCCGCTGGTTCAGGTCGAACTTGTCGTAGGCATAGTCCAGGCTCAGCCTGTCGGTCAGCTCCCAGGTGGCGGCGAAGCGGACGCCCCATTGATCCTTGTTGTCGAAATCCTTCAGCCCGGGGTAATCATTCTTGAAAAACCCGTCCCGCATGCGGCGGACATAGGAAATCTTGGTGCTCAGGCGGCCCAGCCCCTCCCCCACCTCGCCCACGGCGGGCAGGTCCAGGCTGGTCCGCAGGGTGCGCAGGCTGCGTTTGCCGACACCCAGGGTGGCATAGCCCCCCAGCTCGCCGGTGGGCTTCTTCGAGATGATGTTGATGGCCCCGCTGATGGTGTTCTTGCCATACAGGGTGCCCTGGGGACCGCGCAGCACCTCCATGCGCTCGATGTCCACCCCGTCAAACAGCGCCCCGGAGGACTTGGAGATGGGCACGCCGTCGATGTACAGCCCCACCGAGGCATCCCGGGACAGGTTGTTGGTGGTCTGGCCCGAGCCACGGATGGTGACCGCGGCATTCACCGAGCCACCGATGGTGGGCTGGACCACCAGGCCGGGCACAAAGCCGGTGAGCCCGCCGATGTCGGTAATTCCCAGCTCCTCCAGCGTGGCGGTGTCCATGGCGGTGATGGCGATGGGGATTTCCTGCAGGCTCTCTTCCCGCTTCTGGGCCGTGACCACCACCTCTTCCAGGCTGGCCGAGCGCCCCGCCTGGGCCTCCGCCGTGGCAGCAAGCCCGGCGGCCTGGACCAGCAGGATGGCGACCGTCATCAGGCCCGGGGAGAAAACTAGCTGGCGAGCCATGGTCGTGGAGTTGTTCCGCTGCATGCGTACCTCCGCAAAACTGCTTTTATTATTGGTGTTGCGGCGGCTGCCAGGCCACCGGTTGCTGCTGCGGTCCCGCTGCAGGCCGGCACTGTTCTTGTCACCGAGCGTCGAGCCGCTGCCGTGTGCTCAAACCCCGCTGCCCGTCTTCGACCCCGCTCTGCCAGACCTGCAGGGTCGCGCAGGCGTGGTGATTTATCGAGCACTTTCACGGTAACCTAGAAGCTCCAGCCTGATAATGCTCCTGTCGTAACAGGTTTGTTTCTGGCTGGAAACAATTGCCGTGTTACCTTGCCGACGCCGGCAAGCGCCCTCCATCCACCGACCGGGAACGACGTCCACCGAGGCACTCATGACTCACCACGACGAACAGAGCTACATCGACGGCCACTGGATCACCCCCGGAGGCAGCCAGTTCATGGCGCGGATTCACCCCGCCACCGGCGAACAGGCAGGCCGCGTGATTCTCGCCGATGAAGAGCATGCGGACCTGGCCGTGCGCGCTGCCCGAAAGGCCTTTTCCAGCTGGTCCCTCACCCCCGTGGAGGAGCGGCTGGCCCTGCTGGATCGCATCGGCGAGGTCTATCGAGCCAGCCTGGAAGAGCTGGCCGATGCAGTGGCGGAGGACATGGGCGCTCCGGCCTGGCTGGCCCGGGGCCCCCAGGTACAGACCGGGCTGGACCACCTGGGCGCCACCCGCGAGGCCCTGGCCCACTGGCAGGTAGAACAGGCCGGACCCGGCACCCGGGTCGTCAGCGAACCCATCGGGGTCTGCGCCCTGATCACCCCCTGGAACTGGCCCATCAACCAGATGACCTGCAAGGTATTCCCTGCCCTGGCCGCTGGCTGCACCATGGTGCTCAAGCCCTCGGAGTTCGCCGCCCGCACCGCCGGGGTCTTTGCCGGCATCCTGCACCGCGCCGGGGTGCCCGCCGGGGTGTTCAACCTGGTCCATGGCCGCGGCGAGGTGGTGGGGGCCGCCCTGGCCCGCCACCCCGGGGTGGACATGGTGTCCTTTACCGGCTCCACCGCAGCGGGCATTGCCGTGGCCCAGCTGGCCGCCACCACCGTCAAGCGAGTCACCCAGGAGCTGGGCGGAAAATCTCCCTATGTGATCTGCCCCAATGCCCCCCTGGCCGATGCCGTGCCGGCGGCCGTGCAGCGCTGCTTCACCAACAGTGGCCAGACCTGCACCGCGCCCACCCGACTGCTGGTGCCCAGGGACCAGCTGGAGGCGGTGGAAGCCCTGGTGGAAACCGAGGTGGCGCGCATCCGGCTGGGCACGGCGGAGCCGGGCTCCCTGGGGCCGCTGGTCAACCAGCGCCAGTTCGAGCGGGCCCAGCGCCTGATCGAGACCGCCGTGTCCGAGGGGGCCCGCCTCCTGTGTGGCGGACCTGGCCGCCCGGCGGGGCTGGAGGCCGGCTGCTATGTCCGGCCCACGGTATTTACCGACGTCCACAATGACATGACCATCGCCCGGGAAGAGGTCTTCGGGCCGGTGCTGTGCATTCTGCCCTATGACACCGAGGAAGAAGCCATCGCCCTGGCCAATGACACGGTGTACGGCCTGGCGGCCTATGTCTATGCCGGTGATCTGGACGTGGCGCGCAGAGTGGCCAGCCGGCTGCAGGCCGGCATGGTCTACATCAATGAGGCGCCCCGGGACATCCGGGCACCCTTCGGGGGCTACAAGCAGTCGGGCAACGGTCGGGAGTGGGGCCGCTGGGGGCTGGCGGAGTTCTTCGAGACCAAGGCCATCCTCGGCTGGCACGCCTGAAGCGCTGCCACGGCGGGCCGGGCCACAGTCCGCCCCCGCTCAGCCGGCACCGATGAAGATGTCTCGCTCCCCGCGCAGGTGCTCGGGGAAGTAATCACCGAGGAAGTCCAGGAACAGCCTGACCTTGGTGGACAGGTGGCGATGGCTGGGGTAGACCGCCCAGGTCACCCGCTGGTAGCGGCTCCACTCCCCCTCCACCAGCCGCAGCCGACCCGCGGCGAGATCCTCGTGAATAAAGAACAGCGGCAGCTGGGCCAGGCCCAGCCCGCAGCGGGCTGCCTCCAGCAGGGCGGCGCCGTCGTCGCTGTGCCAGCTTCCCTCCACCTTGACCCGGATGCTGTCGGTGGGCGTGTCGAACTGCCAGCAGCCGGCTCGCCCCGCCAGGCAGGAGTGATGGCGCAGGTCGTCGACGCTCTCGGGCGCACCGTGCGCCTCGAAGTATTCGGGGCTGGCGCACAGCCCCATGTCGTGATGGCCCAGCCGCTTGGCGATCAGGGTGGAATCGCTGAGATGGCCGAATTGCAGGGCGATGTCATAGCCCTCGGCGATGATGTTGGGGGGCTCAAAGCTCGACGTGACGTGGACTTCGATGTCGGGGTGTGCCCGGGCAAAAGCCGCTACCGCCGCCGCGGTGTAGCGCACGCCATAGAGGTTGTTGATGGCGATTCTGAGCAGACCCTTGGGGTTTTCCTGCAGGGAGGTCACCAGCTGCTCGATGCGCTCATACTGCTGGGCCATGCGCAGACAGCCATCGTAGAAGGACTCTCCCACCTCCGTCAGCCCCAGCTGGCGGGTGGTGCGGTGGAGCAGGCGCGCGCCGAGGCGCGATTCCAGACTGCTGACCTGCTTGGACACAAAGGACTTGGAAACCCCCAGCGCCTTGGCCGCGGCAGTAAAACTGCCCCGGTCCACCACAGCCAGAAACTCCTCGATTCCATCCCAGCGGCTCATCGGCACCCCTCTGCTCGGCTCGGGCCAACAGACTTCGAGGCTAGGCCGACGCCCGGGTCAATGCAACTGCCGGGGAGAGCGGCTCACTGCCCTTTCCCATCGACCTGCCAGGGGCGGGTGCGGAGCTGGCGGTACTGAAAGGCGCCGCAGGCCCGCACCATGCCCCGGCGAAGGCGCAGCTGGCGCAGGCGGAACATGCGCAGCCGATTGGCCAGGCCGGGAATGACCGACGGCTGATGGCCCAGGGCGGCCAGGGCACAGCGGACCACCGCCTCGGCGGGCATGCCGAAGTGGATGCGCTCGGACACCGTGGCCCCGGGCGCCAGCACCAGGCAGTCCACGCCCCAGTGGCGCATCTCGCTGTACAGCGCTTCCCCCATGGCCAGCTGGTAGGCCTTGCTGGCGGAGTACTCCACCATGAAGGGCATGGAGACATGGCCGGTCACCGAGGCCACCTGGATCAATCCGCCCCGGCGACGCCGGGCCATGGGCTGCAGAAAGTGGTGGGCCAGAACTGCCTGGACCCGGGTATTGAAATCGACCAGCGCCTCCACCTCGGCGCGCTGGCGCTGGACAAAATGGCCATGGAAGGCGGGGGCTCCGGCGTTGTTCACCAGCAGTCCTACCTCCACGCTGGCCGTGTCCGCCACCAGCCGATCCAGGCCCCGGGCATCGCTCAGGTCAGCGACCAGGGGCCGCACCGCGACGCCGTGGCGAGCGGACAGCTCCTTCGCCAGGGCCTCCAGCAGCGGCTCCCTCCGGGCCACCAGGATCAGGTCGAGGCCCCGCTCCGCCAGCTGCCGGGCAAAGCTCTTCCCGATCCCGGCGGAGGCACCGGTGACCACCGCCCAGGGGCCATACCGATCGCGCCAGGCAGCCACTGGCCGCTCAGCCCTCGGGCAGGACGGGATTGCTCCGCGCCAGGATGCTGGCAGTGCGGGTGCGCACCCGCTCATCCTGGGCCTCGCTGGCGGGCAGTATCCAGAACTGATCGTTTTCTATGCCCGCCAGACAGGCCTCCGCCACCTCCATGGGCTCGGTGAGCTTGAAGTGCACGCCCGCATTGCGAGCCAGCTCCTCCATGGAGGCATAGGTCGTCTCGGGGGTGCCGTCCCGCAGCGCTTCGGGGCGATTGCGCTCCGAGGCCAGGATGTTGGTGTTGACCAGATGGGGCCCCGGAAACAGCAGGTGGGCCCGGAGTCGAGCGCCATCCATGAGCAGCTGAGCGTGCAGCACCTCGGTCAGGCTGGTCACCGCCGCCTTGCTGGAGGCATAGATCGGCGTGGTGGGCAGGGAAGTCAGCCCGCCATTGCCCGAGGAGGTATTGACCACGTGGCCCGCCTCCCCCGACCCCAGCATGCGGGGGACAAAGGCGCGGATGCCGTTGACCACCCCCATGACATTGACGTCGAAGCCCCAGCGCCAGTCGTGCTCGGTCAGCGTCCACAGCCGCCGCTGGGCCTCCTTGATGCCCACGCCGGCGTTGTTGCACAGGATGTGCACCGCGCCGTAGCGGTCAAAGGCCTGGTCGGCCAGGTGGTTCACCGATTCGGCAGAGGTGACATCGGTGACCACTGCCATGACCGCCTCCGGAGAGGAGGCCATCGACTGCAGCGATTCCAGCGCCCGGTCCAGGGCAGCCTGTTCGATGTCGGCCACCACCACCTTCATGCCCCGGCGCAGAAACACCTCGGCCAGGCACAGACCGATGCCGCTGGCACCCCCCGTGACGACGGCGGTCCGACCGGAGAGATCACCCATTGTCAGCCACCCTTTCCGATGCCAGGGAAAGATCGATGCCCGCATCCAGAGCATCGTCATAGCGCTGGTGGATGTGGTATTTCAGCCATTCGCCCGGGATGGTCTCCAGAATTTCCCCGCTGGTCCTGGAGGCTCCCTCGGCGTATTCCATGCTGACGATGCGGCGCACCGGCACATCGATCAGGGGGTCGTAGGGCGATTCCCGCAGGATGATCTCGCCCTCGCAGCGGCGAACATCCGTGTAGTCCCGCTCCCAGTTGAGCCGGGTCAGAAACACGTCTCCATCAAAGCCCAGGCTGCGGTCAATGGCCGGCAGGGCCTTGTGACAGAAAAAGTGCTCCGTGTACTGAGCCGGCCCCGTGGACTCTCCGATCCGGCCCTGGATTTCCAGGAAGGCGATGTCGTGGCGGCTCACGGAGACCTGGAAGCGGTCGCCCTCCACCTGGAAGTCGACATCACCCAGCTTTTTCGGCTCGCCATACACCTCTCGTCCCGAGATGACGACAAACTCTCCCTCCATGGGCATGGCCAGCACATAGCCGCCGGGCCGGCCCTTGTGGTAGCAGCGCACGGCCACGGTGGCTGCGCCGATGGTGACGGTCTGCTCCTCGCTGACGTGCATGGCCACATGGGCGAACTGAACGTAGATCTCCGGCCTTTCCAGAGGCTCCAGGGGGCGGGGCAGCAGGGCGGCGGCAATCTCGGGGTCCGTCTCGTAGACGGCCCGGACCGAGCGCACGGTGTTGTTGAGCACCTGCTGGGGCTGGGCCTCCCGGGCCCGCTTGAGGGACTCTTCACTTCTCACATAGCGCAGACGAGCCATGGCATTCTCCTGTTATTGTGATGGGGGAGTGCAATTCCAGATCGTGGCCGGCGCCGCCACTCCACCGACCGGTCCGCTACTGCCTGGGCTGATCCCCATAGGGACCGTTGACATAGAACTGGGCAAAGTACCTGCGAAAACGCATGATGGGGCCGTCGCCATCGCACAGCATGGGGGTGCGCACATGCTCCTTGTGCTCCCAGATGGGAATGTCCCCGGCCACCCCCCGCTGGCCGATCACGCTCTGGATGCTCTCCTGGCAGGCCCGGTGCTCGAAGGAACCCTCCTCGTAGTGCTTGTGGGTAAAGGCAAAGCGCAGGTGGACCCGCTCCTCGTCGATGGGCGTGACCAGCACCAGCAGCAGGGTGTCCACCAGGCCGCTGAAGCGGGTCACCTTCTGGCCTGCACCCACCTGGCGTACCTCGACCCGAGACTCGATGACCTGCTCCTGACCATCGGGGCCGATGAAGCGCCGCGGCCCGCTGATGCGCGAGCTGCGCACATAGCCGTCGTAGAGCGTCTCCCCCTCCGGCACCGCATCCATGTTGTGGACATACTTGAAGTGGGCCACATCGACGCCGTTCTCGGCGATTTCCTGGGGATGGCCGCGAAACTCCCACTCGTAGCGGTCCGTGGGCACCCAGTCGGCGTGGCCAATCTCTGGGTGGTCTTCCGGCTCGAAGCTCGGCGGGCTGTTCTCGGGGTGGTACCAGGCCCAGATCACGCCGCTCCTTTCCTGCACCGGCCAGGTCCCCAGACAGGGGCCCTTGCTGGCCTTCGGGGGCAGGGCTGTGGCATAGGGCACGTCGGTGACCCGGCCCTCGGTGTCGTAGGCCCAGTGATGGAAGGGGCAGCGGATGGACTCCCCCACCACCGTGCCGCCGTGGCCCAGATGAGCCCCCAGGTGGGGACAGATGGGCTTCACCAGACCCAGGTCGCCGCTCTCGGTGCGAAACAGCACCATTTCACGGTTGAAGTAGCGCACGATGCGCACCTCCTCCGGGGCCAGCTCATCGCTGTAGCCAATGCAGTACCAGCCAAAGGGCATGGGCAGTCTTGCGGTAATGGTCATGGCGATTCCCCATCCTTATCCATAACGATGCCCCGAATGCCGCGGTCTACGCGGCGGCCTGAAAATCGGCCTTGAGGGGGCCGATCTTCTTCGCCAGGGCGTTGAGTCGGTCGATGTCGAGGTTGTAGCACTCCACTGCGTTGGTGCCGAGCAGTTTGGTCAGATCCTGTTCGGGAATGCCCTTCAGATAGCTCAGCATCTTTTCCCGGGTGTGGGGCCAGGAGCCCTCGGGGTGGGGGTAGTCGGTGCCCCACATGACGCAGTCCTCGCCGATGGCGTGGCGCACCTCGGTGGAGCCCTCGTCGAACAGGGCCGAGGCCGACACCCAGCAGTTGCGACGGAAATAGGCGCTGGGCTCCATGGTCAGGTTGGAGCGGAAGTCACCCAGCTTGCCCGAGGTGTGCTTGACCGAGGCCCGCACATCCATCATTTCCAGCATGGAGGGAATCCAGAATTCGCTGACCTCGGTAATGCAGAACTTCAGCCGCGGATAGAGCTCGAACACCCCTCCAAAGATCAAATGCCACAGCGGCCGGGCCGTCCACCAGGCAAACTCGCACAGATAGACGCCCACCGCCCCGGGCAGGGAAAAGTCATAGTCCGGCGAGGGGCCCGAGTGGGTGTGTACCACCAGCCCCTTGTCCTGGCAGTACTCCCAGACGGGGTAGTACTTGGGGTGGTTGTAGGCGTCGTAATCCCCCATCAGCGCCGGAATGAGGATGCCGCCAAACTTGTTTTCATGGGCCCACTCCAGCTCCTTCAGGGCCTCGTCGATGTCGTACAGCAGCGGGACGATGGCGATGCCGATGCGGCGCAGCGGTTCCTGGGCGCAGAACTCGGCCATCCAGCGGTTGTGGGCCCGCGCGCCGGCCCACTGCAGTTCCGGGTCGATCCCCCAGGGCTTGAGCCCCAGCCCTGCGCCGAAGGGGGGCGAGTTCATCTCGGTGATGCCGTCGGGAAACAATACCTCGGCCACCACTCCGTCCTCGTCGATGATGCGGTTGCGCAGCTCTGAATCCCAGGCGCCAGCCAGACCGTACTCGGTCTTCTTGCGCCACTCGCGGTTGAAGTCGGCGATCAGAAAGGACTCCTCGGCCCGGGCGGTCTGCTCCATCTGGATGGGCAGGGCCTTGTCGAAGGCATCGTAGTACCTGGAATCGAGGTAGCGGCGATACTCCGGCATGGGCAGACCCGCATGACCATCGGTTGAAACAACAAGATAGCGATCCATGATTCAGCTCCCCCGAAAACGAAACCTGTCGCAGGTGATGCAGGAGGTCGGCCGGGAAGCCCCGGTTCACCCGCCTGCTGAACATGATTTCAAGCTACCGACTCGACCCGGTGATGATAAGCATCCAGCCAAGGTTGTTGTGTTTCCCACCGTAAACAATGCCCCTGGGGTCGGGAGAAGGCCGCGGCCACGATCCCCGCGGGAAACCAGCCTCCGGGGGAGGAGTCAGAGGGACTGAGGGGACCATCGGCAGGCCTGTTTTCCCTTTACATTCAACAGATTGGACTGCACCATTGCGGGGTTGGAAGATTTTCTTCCCCGCTCAACCAGGAGATGCCATGGCTCATCGAGCCCACCTGTTTTCCCTGCGCATCGGGCATGCCCTGCGCCAGGCCTGTCTTGTCGAGCCCTATACTTCGGGCCGCTTTCTGCGCGACATCATGGCCGGTATTGCGGTGGGCATCATCGCCATCCCCCTGGCCATGGCGCTGGCCATCGCCAGCGGCGTGGCACCTCAGTACGGCCTGTATACCGCCATTGTGGGGGGTTTTCTCATCGCCCTGACCGGCGGTTCCCGCTACAGCATTTCGGGACCGACGGCGGCCTTCGTCGTCATCCTCTACCCCATCGCGCAAAAGTACGGCCTGGGCGGGCTGCTGGTGGCCACCGTCATGTCCGGCCTGCTGCTGGTAATGATGGCGATCCTGCGGCTGGGGCGGCTGATCGAGTACATCCCCAACGCCGTCACCCTGGGTTTTACCGGGGGCATCGCCATCGTCATTGCCACCCTGCAGGTGGACGACTTCCTGGGCCTCGGGATCGGCACCATGCCGGAGAGCTATGGCGGCAAGCTGATGGCCCTGGGCCAGGCCCTGCCGGGGATCGACACCGCCAGCCTGGCCGTGGCGGCGGTCACCCTGGGGACGCTGATCCTGTGGCCCCGGCTCAGGCTGCCCATTCCGGGCCACCTGGTGGCGGTGGTGGTGGGCAGCCTGCTGGCCGCGGCCTTCAATCAGGCGGGCTTCCTGGTGGACACCATCGGCTCCCGGTTCAGCTATGAGCTGGCGGACGGCACCACCGGCCAGGGCATTCCCGCCGTCTTGCCGGCCCTGACCCTGCCCTGGCTGCAGCCCGGCCCCGAAGGCACGCCCCTGGGCTTCAGCTGGGGCCTGATCCAGGACCTGCTGCCGGCTGCCTTTGCCATTGCCATGCTGGGCGCCATCGAATCCCTGCTCTGTGCCGTGGTGCTGGACGGCATGACCGGCAAGCGCCACAGCGCCAACAGCGAGCTGATGGGCCAGGGCATCGGCAACCTCGTCACCCCCTTTTTCGGGGGCATCAGCGCCACGGCGGCCATTGCCCGCTCGGCGGCCAACTACAAGGCCGGGGCGGAATCGCCGGTCGCCGGCATGGTCCACGCCGGCGTCGTGCTGCTGGCCCTGGTCGGGCTGGCGCCGCTGCTGGCCTGGCTGCCCATGCCCGCCATGGCCGCCCTGCTGCTGATGGTCGCCTGGAACATGAGCGAGGCTCCCAAGGCCGTCCACCTGGTGCGCACCGCACCCCGGGGCGATCTGTGGGTCTTTGTCACCTGCCTGTCCCTGACCGTGCTGTTTGACATGGTGGTGGCCATCACCACCGGGGTCATGCTGGCCATGGTGCTCTTCGTCAAGGACATGGCAACCATGACCCGGGTGACGGACATCACCGACGGCCCGCGCCTGCGCCACACCCCCGTGCCCGAGGGCTGGTCGGTCTTCAAGGTCTCCGGCCCGCTGTTCTTTGCCGCCGCCGACCGGGTGTTTGGTGAGCTCGCCCAGCTCTGCGAGGGCCGAGTGGGCTTTGTGCTGTACATGGACGGCGTCACCATCCTGGATGCCGGGGGTCTGTCGGCGCTGAATCGGCTGATCGAACAGTGCCGCGAGAACGGAACCAAGCTGTACATCGCCGATCTGCAATACCAGCCGCTGCGCACCCTGGCCCGGGCGGGGGTGCGGCCCATCGTCGGCGTCACCCGCTATTTCAGCACCCTGAAGGAAGCCCTGGCCGCGCTGCCCCATGCGGAAGAAGAGGCCGAGCACAAGGCAGGAAAGCCCGCATGAGCAAATTTACCAGGAAGCTGAAGTCGATGATCGGCGGTCAGCTGGTTCACCGTCAGCGGGATGACTGGGGCGAACTGCTGGTGCTGGACCAGCGACGGCGACGCATCCTGACCTTTGGCACGGCCTTCGAGCAGAGTGCCATGGATCGGGAGCAGCCCAGCCTGCTGGTCCACGACTATGCCCGGGCCATGATGCTGGTACTGGCCTGGTGTCAGCCCCGGTCCGCCACCCTGCTGGGGCTGGGAGGCGGCAGCCTGGTCCGCGCCCTGGCCCATCACTTTCCGGAACTGGACATCGAGGCCGTGGAGCTGCGCCAGGCGGTGGTGGACATCGCCCGGCAGTGGTTCGGCCTGCCCGAAGGGGACACCGTGCGCATCCATACCGCCGATGCCGGACTGCATCTGCAGCAAATGGCGGAGACCAGCACCGACCTGATCCTGGCGGACCTGTTCTCCGCCCATGGCATGAGCGCAGCCCAGACCGGGCCGGGCTTTCTCCACCACTGCCGCCGGGTCCTGACCGACCAGGGCTGGCTGGTGGTCAATCTCCACGGCCTGCCCGAGGAGATGGACCCGATCGCAAGGGGCATGCAGAGCCTGTTTGCCGAGGTCTTCCTCTGCCCCGTCCAGGGCGGCAATGACATCTACTTTGCCTCGGTCCAGCCCCGCCCCGGGCCGATCCACCAGCACTACGAGGCCATGCAGCAGCTGGAGGAGCAGCTCAACATCCGCCTCGACCTGCTGTATCGACGCCTGCTTCGGCCCCCGCGCTGAGGCGGCACAGCTCCATCCAGCGCTCGATGCCGGCACTGCGATACTTCTTGCGGTGAAGGACAAAGTAGAAGCGCCGGGAAAAGTCGTGCTCGGGCAATTGCAGCGGCACCAGGGTGCCCCGCTGGAAGGCCTCCACCAGGGTCACTCTGGACAGACAGCTGATGCCCAGGCCCGCTTCCACCGCGCGCTTGATGGCCTCGGTGTGCTGCAGCTCCAGGCCGATGTTCAGCTCCGCCAGCAGAGCGCCCATGGCCCGGTCAAAGGTCTGTCGAGTGCCCGAGCCCGTCTCCCGCAGAATCCAGGTCGCCTGAAGCAGCTCCTCCTGCCTCAGCACCCCCTTGCGCGCCAGGGGATGTTCCGGTGCACAGAAGGCCACCAGCTCGTCTTCCCGCCAGGGGATCATGTCCAGGTCGGGGTTGTACCGCTCGCCTTCGATCAGGCCGAGATCCAGCTCGAACTTCGCCACCCGCTCCACGATGCTGGCCGTATTGGCCACCTCCAGGGTGACCCGGGCGCCGGGCTGCTCTGCCATGTAGCGAGCCATGGTGCCCACCGCCAGATAATTGCCGATGGTCAGCGTGGCACCCACCTTGATGGGCCCCGGTTCTCGATGCTGGCTCAGCACCTGCTCCAGCTCCGCCGCCTGCTCCAGCAGCGCCTCGGCGCGGGGGCGCACGGTGCGGCCCAGCTCGTTGAGCTGCAGCCGCCGGCCGGGGGTGCGCTCGAACAGCTGGATATCGAACTGGTGCTCCAGCTGGCGCAGGGCCTCGCTGGCAGCGGACTGGGACATGGCCAGGGCCTCGGCCGCCCGACTGATGTTTTCATGGCGGGCGGTGGCGACGAAGACCTGGAGTTGGCGCAAGCTGTATTTCATATCGAAAAAACCGATTAGACCTATCGGAACAACCCGCTTTACCGATAGACTATCGCCCGATAGTATCGGTGGCAAGTCTCGGCAAGAGAAAGAGGAGTCCGCGCGATGAGCCGTCTACAGAGAGAACAGGTGCTCAGCGTCCACCACTGGAACGACAGCCTGTTCAGCTTTACCACCAGCCGCAACCCGTCCTTCCGCTTCGAGAACGGCCATTTCACCATGGTCGGCCTGGAGGTGGAAGACCGCCCGCTGCTGCGGGCCTACAGCATGGTGAGTGCCAACTACGAGGATCAGCTGGAGTTCTTCAGCATCAAGGTTCCGGACGGGCCCCTGACCTCGCGCCTGCAGCACATTCAGCCCGGCGACGAGGTGCTGGTCAGCAGCAAGGCCACCGGCACCCTGATTCTGGATCACCTGCTGCCGGGACGGCACGTCTACCTGCTGGCCACCGGCACCGGGCTGGCACCCTTCCTGTCCATCATCAAGGACCCCGAGCTGTACGAGCGCTTCGACAAGATCGTCCTGGTCCACGGTTGCCGCTTCATTCAGGACCTGGCCTACCGGGAAGCCATCACCGAGGCCCTGCCCAAGAACGAATTCTTCGGCGAGCAGGTCATGGAAAAGCTCATCTATTACCCCACGGTGACCCGGGAGCCCTTCCGCAACCAGGGGCGCATCACCGGGCTGATCGAGAGCGGCAAGCTGTTTGCCGACGTCGGGCTGCCCGATCTGGACCTGGAGCACGACCGCTTCATGCTCTGCGGCAGCCCCTCCATGCTCAAGGATGTGACCACGCTGCTGCAGTCCCGCGGCGCCACCGAATCCCGCCACGGCAAGCAGGCTCACTACGTCGTCGAGCGCGCCTTTGTCGAGAGCTGACCGGCCCGCCGAGGCCCGGGAGCGGCCATGGCTGCTCCCGGCCGGCTCCTTTCCTTCCTGCCCTGTCCCGGCAGCCTCTCAGCGGGAGTCCTCCCGCTCCGGAGGCTGCTTCCCCCAGGGCTTGCCGTCCAGGGGCTGGCTGTGGGCCAGCTCTGCCTCATCCTGACCGGTGCCCGCGCCGATGCGATGAATGTCGGTGACCTCGGCGAGCTGGTCCACGGGCGGACCCGACCCCGGCTCCTCGGGGGAGCGGGCGCCGTCCTCATGGATCAGGGTCTCCGGGCTCAGGTCGTCGTCGGTGGGTCCCTCGCCGGGAAAGGCCGCCCCGGTCAGGCCGGCCCTGCGCACCTGTTCGGCGTCGTCGGGGTCCCGCCGACTTTGCCGGGTACGCTCTCCGGCCCGGCTCGCCTCCTCGTCGTCTTCAAATTCCAGCCGGGCCCGACGGGCCAGCCGGTCTTCGGCGGCCTCGTCATCGAGCCCCCTGTCCTCCTCGGATCTGGCCATGACTCTTCCTCCCTGCAGCGGTATGCAATGGCTGTATCTGCTGGGATGCCCGACAGGCCAAACAATTCCCTGCCCCGGGTGGGGCGGCACCCTCAGCGAGGCAGGTGGCGGGTCAACAGGGCATAGGGCAGCGCGGCCTCTTCCAGGCCCGGCGGGCGGGGAATGCGCACTCGGTGGCCGTCCCCCGGCGCCACTTCGACGCGCTGGCCACCGAGGCCCTCCATGGCCTCCAGCACCAGGCGGTGGTTGCCCGCAGGGGTCAACAGTTCCAGCACATCGCCCCGGACAAAGCGGTTGCGCACGGCGATGACCAGCCAGTCGGCGCTGGCCTCCTGTACTTCCCCCACCAGCTGCTGGCTGCCCAGGGCCGAGGTGCCGCGCTCGTACTGCTGGTATTCCGCCGGTGGATGGCGCCGGAAAAAGCCCTCGGTATAGCCCCGGCTGGACAGGGCCTCCAGCTCGTCCATCAGCCCCATGTCGAACTCGCGACCCGCCAGGGCGTCGTCGATGGCCCGGCGATAGACCTGGGCGGTGCGCGCCACGTAGTACACCGATTTGGTCCGCCCCTCGATCTTCAGCGAGTGGACGCCCATGCGCGTCAGGGCACCGACGTGCTGCACCGCGCGGAGATCCCGGGAATTCATGATGTAGGTGCCGTGTTCGTCCTCATGGACTGGAATGGTCTGGCCCGGGGCATTGGGCTCGTCCAGCAGCAGGGAGCGAGCCGTCTCGCCGGGGGTGACTGTGCGCACCGGCACCAGGTCGCCGGTGCTGTCGGTGGTGGCCTGCACCGGCTGGTATTGCCAGCGACAGGCATTGGTGCAGGCGCCCTGGTTGGCATCCCGGTGATTCATGTAGCCCGACAGCAGACAGCGCCCCGAATAGGCCATGCACAAAGCGCCATGGACGAACACCTCCAGCTCCATGTCCGGCACGTGCCGCTGGATGTCCTCGATCTCTTCCAGCGCCAGTTCCCGAGAGAGGATGACCCGGCTCAGACCCTGCCGACGCCAGAACTCCACCGTGGCCCAGTTGACCGCGTTGGCCTGGACCGACAGGTGGATCTCCTGGTCGGGCCAGCGCTCGCGCACCAGCATGATCAGGCCGGGGTCGGACATGATCAGGGCATCGGGGCCCAGCTCGATGATGGGCTCCAGATCCCGCAGATAGCTGCGCACCTTGTCGTTGTGGGGACTGACGTTGGAGGCCAGATAAAAGGCCTTGCCCTGGCGCCGGGCCTCTGCCATGCCCTCGGCCAGGGTCGCGACGTCCTTGAAGCTGTTGTTGCGCACCCGCAGTGAATAGCGAGGCTGGCCGGCGTAGACGGCATCGGCGCCGTAGGCAAAGGCAAAGCGCAGGTGGCGCAACGTGCCGGCGGGGGACAGCAGCTCGGGCCGAACGAGGGCCGCGGGAGACGAGGCAGGGGACATGGCGATGTGCTCTGACAGGCTGTGGGACAGGGTGGGCAGGGCGAGGCGCCCCGGGCAGCCATGATACCAGCGCGGCTTCGGTGCGGACAGCGCCGTGTCAGCGCCGGCCGGTCGGGGGCCGACCCCGATGGCGAGGGAGCGGCGGGCGGCTCTCGCTGTGGTAGTGGTGCGGCGGCTGGCCCCGGCGCAGCTCGATGCCGGGGACCTGCTGGCGACGAAGCCGGGGCGGTGCTCCTCGGCGTGGAGGAGCGGCATGGGGCAAGGCGGGGCCGGAACCCTGAAGGCCCTGTCGCGGCGGAGTCGGGTAGCGGCGGACCGCCTCCGGCGGGCGGCGCCTGGCCCGGGGGAGCGCCGATCTGGCCGGCGGGTTCCGGTCAAAGCGGCCCTGCACCACGACCATCGGGTACCAGTGGCCATGACTCCGAACCGAGTCGTGCCAGGGCGGTCGCAGCGCTCGACCGGGCAGGGCGCGAAGAATCGGCGAACCATCGCGGTGCTCCCCCCGGAGTCCGGTCAGCTCCGCCGGGGCGCCCACGACCGCATTCTCGCCAGCCAGGGCCAGGGGCGCCATCAGCACCAGCCATAGCGCCAGCACCGACCCCTGCAGGGGCCTTCGGTGGGCGCTCTGACCAGGCTGCATGGCCATAGGTCTCAGGGCCGCCGCCGCCAGATCAGGGTGCGGTTGTTGGCCGGCATGGCCTCGTCGTCCACCAGCTCCAGCCCCACCCGCCGGCCCTGGTCCACCAGGGCGTCGCGATCCCGCAGACCACTGCAGGGGTCGCGGCTGCGCAGCCATTGATCAAAGCGGGCATTCGAGGCACTGCTGTAGGCCCCCCCCCGATTGAAGGGCCCATAGAGGCAGAACACCCCCTCGGGCACCAGTACCCGCCCCACGCCCGCCAGCATGTTGCATACACTGCTCCAAGGCATGATGTGGGCCGTATTGGCAGAAAACACGGCGTCGGCGGAGGACACCGGCCAGGGCCACTGATCCACCTCCAGGGCCAGGGCGGGCAGCACATTGTCCAGCTTCGCCTCTTGCCGCCAGATCTCGATGTCGGCCAGCCGTTCCTCGCGATCCGTGGGCTGCCAGGTCAGCCCGGGCAGGGCCCCGGCAAAATAGACCGCGTGCTGACCGGTGCCCGCCCCCAGCTCCAGCACGGTTCCCCGCTCGGGGAAGTGGCGCCGGAGCACTTCGAGGATGGGTTGGCGGTTGTTCTCACAGGCCTGGGAAAAGGGCTTGTGCATGATGCGCTCTGCAGCCATGATGGACCTCGCTGGATTCATGGAGACAGTGTAGCGATCCAGCGCGACAAGGTCTCCAGCTTGGCCGGATCATCGTCGACAAAGCGAATGATGATGGTCAGCGAGGAGGCATCCTGGCGCCGCTCCGCCGCGGCAATGGCGTGGACATAGCCGTTGATGCGAGCCAGGCGCTGGCCCTCGGCCTCGACGATGGAGACCACCACCGGTGAAAACAGAGCCGGGGGCGACTCCGTGCGGGGCATGACACCGGCCAGTTCCTGCAGGCTCAGCTTGCGGATGGCACAGGCCAGCGCCGGGCCGCTGCTGAAGTTCAGCCGAGCCTGTCCCCGGCGCGCTGTCGAGGGCGCTGGCGCAGCCTCCCTGAGCTGCTTCCCGGTCAGCAGGGCCACGCTGTCTGCAGCCACGCCCTCGGGCACCGGCGAGCGAGCTGTCGGAGTCCTCGGCCCCTCTCCCTCCCGGCTCAGCTGGCGGCGCACCTTGGCCAGCAGGGTCTCGGCGCTGAAGGGCTTGCCAAGGTAGTCGTTGACCCCTGCCTGCACGGCGCGAACCACGAATTCCCGGTCACCGCGGCTGGTCACCATGATGAAGGGCACTTCCTTCAGCGCCGGCTGGCTGCGCACCCAGCGCAGCAGCTCCTCCCCCGTCATGCCCGGCATTTCCCAGTCGCAGAGGATCAGGTCGAACTGCTCCCGCCGCAGGGCCGACTGGGCACGCAGGGCATCGGGCACATCCACGATCCGGCAGCCCGGAAAGCCGCCCCGCAGTTGTTTCTTGATCAGGTCGCGGATGAAGCCGGCATCATCCACAACCAAAAACCGGCTCGTCATCGCAGATTCTCCCCATCGCCCGTCCAACGAGTCTAGCCGATGGCGGACTGGCCTTCCGGCTCAGTCGGCCTGGTCCCGGCGAAACACCCAGCGCCAGGCGGTGGAGGCCTCGGGCTGGTAGCGGTAGCCGTCCTCGCTGAACTCCTTCAGACCGTCGGCCTGGTCGATGCGCTGGCGGATGGCCCAGGCAGCCATCCTGCCCCGGGCTCGCTTGGCGTGAAAGGCAATGACCCGGTACTGCTGGTCCTTGCCGCGGTCCTGAAAGACCGGCTGAATGACCTCCGCCGCCAGCGCCCCCGGCTGCACGGCCTTAAAGTATTCCTCCGAGGCCAGGTGGACCAGGCTGCTGCTGCCCAGCTCGACCAGCTGGCGCTGGAGTGCCTCGGTGATGAGACCGCCCCAGAACTCATAGAGATTGGCGCCGCGATCCGTGGCCAGCCGGGTTCCCATCTCCAGCCGGTAGGCCTGCATCAGGTCCAGGGGGCGGAGCAGGCCATACAGTCCCGAGAGGATGCGCAGGTGCCGCTGGGCGAAGGCCAGGTCGTCGGCGTCCATGGAATCGGCGTCCAGGCCGGTGTAGACATCGCCGCGGAAGGCCCGCACCGCCGGTCGGGCCCGCTCGGCATCAAAGGGGGCCTGCCAGCCCTGAAAGCGCTGCCAGTTGAGCTCCCCCAGCCGCGCACTCATGGACATCAATCGAGACAGCTCTGCGGCGTCCTTCTCCCGCAGCACCGCCACCAGCTCGCTGGCGTGGTCGATCAGTTCCGGCTGGTCCCGGGCATCGATGGGGGAAGGGGTCTCCATGTCCAGGGTCTTGGCTGGCGAGATCACCATGAGCATGCTGCGGGTCTCCATGATCGGGCCCTGGCGGGCCGGACGCTGATCCGAGGGCGAAATTCGGGCAGTATAGCGAAATCTCGCCGCCCCCGTTTCGGGGCCGGCGGCGCCGTGGCTCGACCCTGGAGATCCGACATGCCTCGTCTGCTCGCCGCCCTCGACGGCTATACCGAATGGTGTGGCCGCAGCCTGTCCTGGCTCACCGCTCTGATGGTCGTGCTCACCGTTGCCGTCGTGGTGGCCCGCTACGGGTTTTCGATCGGCGCCCTGGCGCTCCAGGAAACCATCACCTATCTGCATGCCAGCGTCTTCCTGCTGGGAGCCGGCTACACCCTCAAGCATGGCGCCCACGTGCGGGTCGACATCCTGTACCGGCGCTTTTCAATGCGCACGCGCTGCTGGATCGACGCCCTGGGCTGTCTGGTCTTTCTGCTGCCGATGTGCCTGTTCATCGCTGCCACCGGGCTGGAGTTTGCCTGGGCCAGCTGGCGGGTGCGGGAACACTCCATCGACAGCGCCGGCCTGCCCTTTGTCTATGTGCTCAAGGCTCTGCTGCCGCTGATGGCTCTCCAGCTCGGCCTTCAGGGACTGGCCGAACTGGGGCGCTGCATTGCCGTGCTGACCCGTGTGGAGGACCGGGCGCCATGATGGAGTGGATTCCCCTGCTGATGTTCGGCGCCCTCTGTCTGGCGCTGCTGCTGGGCTATCCGGTGGCCTTTACCCTGGCCGGGGTGTCCATGCTCTTTGCCGGCGCCGGCGTGGCGAGTGGCCACTTCGATCCAGCCCTGCTCCAGGCTCTGCCCAACCGGCTCCATGGCACGGTCAGCAATACCACCCTGGTGGCCGTGCCGCTGTTTGTCTTCATGGGAGTCATGCTGGAGAAGAGCCGCATTGCAGAGCAGCTGCTGACCGGCATGGCGGGACTGTTCAGCGGCATCCGGGGCGGTCTGGGGCTGGCGGTGGTGCTCGTGGGCACCCTGCTGGCGGCCAGCACCGGCATTGTCGGCGCCACGGTGGTGACCATGGGCCTGCTGTCCCTGCCCACCATGCTGCGCCACCGCTACGACCCTGCCCTGGCCACGGGCACCATCTGCGCCACCGGCACCCTGGGCCAGATCATCCCTCCCTCCATCGTCCTGGTCCTGCTGGGGGATACCCTGTCCAACGCTTATCAGCGCGCCCAGCTGAGCACCGGTACCTTCAGCCCCAAGACCGTCTCCGTGGGCGATCTCTTTGTGGGGGCACTGATCCCGGGACTGCTGCTGGTGGCCCTGTACGCCGCCTACATCGTGGTCATCGCCCTGCGCCATCCCGAGCGGGTCCCCGCCGCCGGCCACAGCGGCGAGTCCCTGCCCCCCCTCAGGCTGCTGCGCCTGCTCGGGGCGCCGGTGGCCCTGATCGGCGCCGTGCTGGGCTCCATTCTGCTGGGCATCGCCACCCCCACCGAGGCCGCCGGGGTCGGTGCCCTGGGCGCCACCCTGCTGGCTGCAGGGCAGCGCCAGCTGAGCCTGGCCCGCCTGGGTGAAGTCTGCCGGGATACGCTGAAGGCCAGCTCCATGGTGTTCATGATCCTCATCGGCGCGGCGGTGTTTTCTCTGGTCTTTCGAGGCTTTGGCGGCGATGACGTCATCGCTGGCTGGCTCACCGCCATGCCCGGCGGAACCCTGGGAGCCACCCTGGTGGTCATGGTGCTGATCTTTCTGCTGGGCTTCATCCTCGATTTCATCGAGATCACCTTTGTGGTGGTGCCCATCGTCGCTCCGGTGCTACTGGCCATGGGGCTGGACCCGGTCTGGCTGGGCATCATGATCGCCCTCAACCTGCAAACCTCCTTTCTGACCCCGCCCTTTGGCTTTGCGCTGTTCTATCTGCGCGGCGTCGCTCCCCCGGGGGTACAGACCGCGGACCTCTACCGTGGAGTGATGCCCTTCATTGCCCTCCAGCTGGCCCTGCTGGGCGCCGTGGGGGTCTGGCCCGAGCTGGCCACCTGGCTGCCTGGGCTGCTGAAGGCGAGTGCCTCGTCCCCCTGAGGCAAGGCGGGTCCCGCTGCGCAGCAGGACCCCGGATGGGGTATGATGGGTCGCTGTTTTGCGGTGGTTTCCGCCGCCGCGAATCGGCCTTCGCGATGTCACAGCCGGGGAACTCACCATGAGCCAGGAAGAAGACCACGACGACGCTCCCGTACCCAACGGCGAGCTGGCCCTGCAAACCGTCGCCATGCCCAGCGACACCAATGCCAACGGGGACATCTTCGGGGGCTGGCTGCTGTCCCAGATGGACATCGCCGGCTCCATCTCGGCCCGCAAGCTCGCCCGGGGCCGAGTGGCCACCGTGGCCATCGACAGCATGGCCTTCTATACGCCGGTGCAAGTGGGCGCGGTGGTGAGCTGCCACACCGAGGTGCTGGAGATCGGCCGCAGCTCCATCCGCATCAACGTCGAGGTGTGGAAGAGTCACTACAACGAGGACATCCCCGTCAAGGTCACCGAGGGCCAGTTCGTCTTTGTCGCCATCGATGAAAACGGCCGCACCCGCCCCGTGCCCGCCCAGGAGCGAGAGGCCATCCGGCCCTGAAATCAGCCGGGAGCCGAGCCGCCAAAACGCTCCCGAGCAAACTGCACCCGGTTGACGGGGGCCCAGTCCAGCATTTCCTCGGGCAGCCGCCGGACGACCTCCAGCCGCTGCCGCAGGCCGCTGCCGTTGGCGGTCTGGATGGCCAGCCCGGGCCGGGCATTGAGCTCCAGCACCTGGGCTCCCCGGCGCCGGTCCAGCACCAGGTCACAGCCCATGTAGCCCAACCGGGTCACCTCGTAACAGCTGGCGGCCAGATGGAGCAGGGACTCCCACTGGGGAATGACCAGGTCGGAAAAGGCCCGGCCGGTATCGGGGTGGGTCGTCAGCGGCCGGTTGCGCTGCACCGCTCGCAGGGCCCCGCCGGTGCGCAGGTCGATGCCCACCCCCACGGCGCCCTGGTGGAGGTTGGCGCGGCCATCGGAACTGCGGGTGGAGCAGCGCAACATGGCCATGACCGGAAAGCCCAGAAAGACGATGATCCGGACATCGGGCACTCCCTCGAAGGAGTAGTCGCTCAGCACCGGGTCGAAGTCGACCCGCTCTTCCACCATGATCTCGTCAGGCTTGCCGCCCAGGCTGTACAGCCCCGACAGAATGTCCGACAGGTGCCGGCGCAGGTCAATGCTGCTCACCAGGCTGCCGCTGGCCTTGATGTAGTGGTCCCCCTCCCGGCCAATGATGACGACGATGCCCTTGCCGCCGCTGCCACAGGCGGGCTTGATGACAAAATCATCCAGGGTGGCCAGCCGGTCCATCAGGCGATGGATCTGGACGGGGCTGTCGATGTGGGCCAGCAGCTGTGGCGTGGCAATTCCGGTGCGGGCCAGGGCCTTCTTGGTCAGCAGCTTGTTGTCCACCATGGGGTAGCGATGGCGGGCATTGTAGCGGGAGATATAGCCGATGTTGCGGCCATTCATGCCCAGGATGCCCAGCCTGCGCAGCTGCCAGGGGAAAAGGAAGCGCGCCACCTCACAGGTCTCCAAAGTGTCGGAAGCGCACCAGCTCCGACAGCCGGTAGCCCGAGTACTGGCCCATGAGCAGAATGCAGCCCAGCATGACCAGGGTCAGCTCGGGGAAGTTGAAGGTCCAGTGCTCGATGTAATGATTGGTCATCAGTGCATAGGCTCCGCTGGCCACCAGCAGGGTGCCCGCAAGCTGGATGAACACCTCCCGGGCCCCGTCCTCCTCCCAGAGGATGGACATCCGCTCGATGGTCCAGGCCAGGATGATCATCGGGAAGAAAGTCACCGTCAGGGCCTGGTCGATGTTCAGCTTGTAGGAGACCACGCTGATCACCGCCATGATGACCACCACCACGACCACCACCGCGGCAATGCGGGCCACCAGCAGCAGGTTCAGGCGGGACAAGTAACTTCGGATGAGCAGGCCCACGAACAGAATCAACAGAAAGATGGACATCCCCGTCAGCAGCTTGGTCTGCACGAAGGCCATGGCCAGCAGCACGGGCATGAAGGTGCCGGCGGTGCGCACCCCGACGAACACGCGCAGCAGAATGACCACCAGGGCTCCGACCGGCACCAGCAGAATCAGCTTGAAGATGCTTTGCTGTTCAATGGGCAGGCTGTAGATGGAGAAGTCCACCAGCCCCGCCGGGTGGTTTTCCGAGCCGCCCTGCTGGACCGCCACGGTGCGGGCCGAGATGTTGTTGCGCAGCACGGAGAAGGTCACCCGTGAATTTCTCCCCCCCTCCACATCCAGCAGGGAGCGGCCACCGCGCTGCCACATGAAGAAGTTTTCGGGCAGACCGGAGCGGCCGGTGACCGGGTCAAACATCAGCCAGCGCTGGTCGACGTAGATCTCCAGCAGCTCCTGGGGCTCCAGCTGCTGGCGATTCCCCTCCAGATAGATGCCCCGGACGCCATGGGCCGGCACATCGGCCAGGGCCAGCAGGTCCACTGCCATCGAGACCAGGCTGCGGGAGTCGTAGGCGGAGCGCACCACGCCGGCATCCTGGTCCCGGGGGTCGTTGAGCAGCTGCAGCAGCTGATAGGTGAAGGTGGTGCGATCGGCAGAGATCTCCCGCGCCCGCTCGATCAGGCTCTCCGCCGCCATTCTCAGGGCGGCCTGCTGGGAAGAACCCAGGGCCGGCTTGCTGATGACGGGCAGGGGCTCGGGGAGCTCCACCCGACCCAGGGCATCGCGGCTGTAGACCGACATCTTGTAAAACAGGTGCTGGCGCCCCTCGGCATGGCGCCGGGACCAGATGGCCCGGTACTGGCCCTCCACCTCTTCTAGCTGAAAGCCGAAGCCCGAGGAGCTGAAGGACTCCTCCAGCAGACGCATGTGGGGCTGGGTTCTGGGCAGGGCCAGGGAGGCGCGCACCGGCCCGTCCTCGGCACTGAAAGACACCTTGGCCTCGATGGTCCACACCGTGCGGTATTCCCCCGGCAACAGCGGAAAGCCCAGCTCGGAGGACTTGTAGACCGTCAGCCCAACGCCCAGCAGAACCAGCACCGCGGCCAGCATATAGACCTGTAACCTGGCGGACATTCTTCACCTATTCCGCAGTGGAATGGACAGGAAGGACCTGCCGTCTTGATCAGTCGCCATGGATATAGCGGCGGGAGACATCCACCACCGCCACATCCCGCAGATAGTTTCGCCCGACGAGAAAGGGGTATTCGAAATCGCCCCGGTCGGCCAGGGTGACCTCGATCCGCTTGGTGACCTCCCCCAGGCGCAGGTTGATCATCACCACGGCCCGGCGGTCGATGCCATCGGTCTTGGTCTTGATCCGCACCCGGCGGGCGACGGGCAGCTCCATGGTCGCCGAGGAGCCGGAGGTGCCGGCCGGCGTGGAAAAGCGCACCCAGGGCTCGCCATCGCGCTCGAAGCTGACCACATCATCGGCATGCATGGAAGAGGTCTCGGCCCCGCTGTCCACCCGGGCCTCCAGCCTGAGGGAGCCGGGCTCGACATGGACGTATTCGATGCTGCCCACCACCAGCTTGCCGGCAAAGTGGTTGCGATCCGTCAGCGGGGCCGGGGCACACACCGGAGTCGGTGGCCGCTCCGGAGCCGGGCAGCTGGGTACCGGACACTCGCAGGCAGGGGGAGATTCGACCTCGACCTGGCCGGCGACATCGCCGTCCACCCTCACCGGGGGCTCGGGCTCCTCCGGGAGCCGTGGAGCCAGAGGCTGACAGGCCGCCAGCAGGGCGGCCGCTGCGATCAAGAGCCATGCTCGCATTGTCTTCGACATCACCGCGCATACTCCTCGATAGCGGATGCGGGTCAGGGTTCCCGGGTATTCATGTAGGCGTGCTCCGAGATGCGCTGGTACTCGCGGATGCTCTGGTAGAAGTCGGTCCAGCTGCGGTGGACCCGCCCTGCCATGGGGTCGGACTCCGCCAGCTCGTCCAGCACCTCCTCCGAAGCCTTGCGCAGGGCCGCCAGCACATCGTCGGGCAGGCGGCGCAGCTCCACCCGGGGATAGTGTTCCAACAGCGCACTCAGGGCCCGGCCGTTGCGGGCCACATACTCATCCATCATGTCGGCATTGGCCTGCCTCGCTGCAGTCTCGATGATGGCCTTCAGGTCATCGGGCAGGCCATCGTAGACCCGCTTGTTGACGATGAACTCCAGCGCCGGACCGGGTTCCTGCCAGCCTGGATAATAGTAGTAGCGTGCCACTTCCTGCAGGCCCAGGGCCAGATCATTATAGGGTGCCACCCATTCCGTGGCATCGATGACCCCGGTCTGCA
>Ga0209487_1000231_pt1 | contig 50461 bp, 51 predicted proteins | sample Poulit2012_FD_187524 | JGI IMG/M metagenome (GOLD analysis project Ga0209487, IMG submission 187524) | Agricultural soil microbial communities from Georgia to study Nitrogen management - Poultry litter 2012 (SPAdes) (version 2) | ecosystem: Environmental > Terrestrial > Soil > Agricultural land... | reverse complement strand
CGATACGGCGAAGTACGTTGCTCAGCCCTCCTCACTAGTGAGGACTCAAAAGGTAGTCAAGCCCACTGACACCCAGCGTGTAGGGGGGGTATAGGGTGTCCGGTAGTAGAGCGTGGTTTGATAATGGAATGATAGCAGCCAGAGAACTTGGCCCTAAGGTGTTACGAAGACCGACGTGGCCTAGAAAATCATCACCTTTTCATTGAGCGGTGACACAAATTGGCACTTGCATCATTCATCGTTTGTAAAAGCGCGGCGATCTGTACAATCCCAATCCACCTCTCTGAAAACCAAACAAGGCTATCCTGTTAGGTGAAAAAATAGTAATCGCAACATAAGTCTGCAATAAGATGACAGCTAGAAAGATCTCGCTCTACTATCATAAAACAGCTCAACTGGCAACCACCTTTGAAGGCTCCAACGGATGTCTTAACAAATACCCTCCCTTGATAATGAATCATCGTCACCAGAAATACAGTTTTCAGCGATTATGACCGCACGTAGACGCCACAAGATTTGCACCCCCCATATCTTGGCAGAAAGACAAGCTATTCTACTAACAAAGACAAGCTATTCTACTAACGTAGTCTTCAGACAACAGCTGACAACAGCCATAGGTAAAAAAACATCACACTTAGCTCATCAGAACCTTATCCAGGCGAGTTTGTTTTAAGCCGGCAACAACAGCAGAGTAGGATTTACCCGTATCACAGTATGATTTGGTCGTGAACCAGGCGAGGCGACTAGCGCAGAGATCTGTCTCATCCGAACCCATTATGAGTAGCTCCCTTTTTTATATCCCATGTAGTAATGATTCAGATCTGAGAAAAGGCTAAATACCATCTGGCTGGCGGTTACCCCCACGACAGACACCATGCCTTATACCTTGAATCGAGAATGATCTACTAACTGTATGACCTCCACCGCGCCCCCCGCACTCGGGGCGTCAGGCTCCAATGCTTAGCACCTTGGAGGGTCCTATAACAAACAAACTAACGGGCCTTCCTCACCTTAGCCTGCTAATAAACTTCCTGACTCCAATCCTTGCTCACCCTAGTTACGGCACATTCTAGGCCCTTGCTGAGCAGCACGTAAACCCAGCGGTACGTAGCTTCCCACAACTCACACCACTATGCTTGCGTGAGATTCCCGAGTATACCCAACAGTTGCATGATCTGGGAACTGTAGATCACCTGGCCCCTCCCTCCAGTACCTCGTCCCTAGACATTGGGCCACGTCCCAGTTTCTCAAGGGAGAGAGCAGCACGGCCTGTCACCGCGCGCTGCAGCTCTGAGAGGGTCAGTGATACCGACATCGGTGCCTCCTCATGAACTGGGGTAGTGGATATTGGATCGGCAAGGGTGCCGATCGTGCATCATAAGGTACGACCAGATACTGACAGTGGGGCCACCACAGGGATGGTGTCAGTGGTACGGCGCCTAGATAGTAGGCACGAAATCGCGGTGTCTATCTCATACTATCGAGATATTGACACCTCTGCAAATGCTGCTCGATCCCCCTACCAGAGAGCTACTACTCCTGAGGCCGCAACTCTCTCTGGATCAGGGATGATCAGGGGACAGCCGAGGTGTAGTGCTGTCGCTATGAGGAGACGGTCTTGCTGATCTGGGATCGTATGGAGACGACTCGCACGTCTCACGATCTCACGGGTGAGATCGACCGGGAAGAATCGTCCAGAGGAGAAGAGGGCCTCCTCCCAAACTATATAACCATTCTCTAGCTCCAGCTCACCCGATCTGAGCCGCTCGGTGAAATCAGCGAGTACGATCGTCGGGAGGTAGATCGAGCCGAGCCCCTCGTCAGCCCTCACGAAGGCACGTAGCGCTGCCCTCCCCAACCTCTCGTGCTCACCGACCGCAAACCAGACTAGAGGGTCGAGCCCACTTACCGCTAGCTCGGCCACGGCCCCGACTCGACCAGTGCACGATCGGCGAGCCTATCCTCTAGGTCACCGGTCTCTTCGACCTCTTCGACCTTCGATCCAGGCCGGATCACACTCCCAGAGAGACGAAAGGTGTGGCCCGCCTCGCGACGTAGCTCGGAGATCGTGCGCTGTAGATATCGCAAATAACGCTCACCGATCAATGCAGCACGCTCGGGTCGATCACGGTGCTCGATCAGGACTACGCCCTCCGGACCACCGATCACCTCATCGACGAGATCGAAGAGGCGAGCTCGGGCATCCGAGATCTTTACACACCTGTACATATGATCAATCACCTCGATGAAGGGTGAGGGAGGTCTATCCCCCCGCGACGACCTTCGTCCGCACGGGGAGGAGGAGGGAGAAGACCGAGCCGAACCCCTTCCTACTACTCACCTTGATCTCCCCCTCCAGAAGTGTCGCTAGTCTATACGCTAGAGTCAGATTCAGTCCAGCATGAGAACCGGAGGGGGTATACCAGCCCGAGTCCTCGAAGAGGGCCTCTACCCCCTCCTCATCTAGACCATCGCTAGTATCTATGATATCGATCCGGGCACGCTCCGCATCACGCCGAACTCTGACCCTGACACCCCCCTCATTGGTAAATTGTAATGCATTCGTACAGAGATGGATGAGGATACGCCTCAGCTTCCCCCGGTCACTCACTACTTCGACTTCATCCTCGAATTCTACCTCGAGATATAGACCACGGCCCCTGGCTACCCTCTCGAGCTCATCATAGACCTCTCTGACGAGGTCTCGCAGAGAGACCCGCTCCGGCACTATAGAGACACTCCGACTCTCTATCTCGCTCAGCTCGAAAACGCCTTCCACGAGCTCTTTCAGTTGCGTGATACTCGCAGCCATCCTCGTCGTCGCAAGCTCCTGGCGCTCATTCAACGGACCGAGGACTCCACTCGTCATCAGGTCATTGTAGCAGAGGATCACATTGAGGGGAGTACGGAGCTCATGACTGAAGGTCCATAAGAACCGTTGCCGGACCCGCAGGAGCTCCTCTAGCTCCAGCTCGAGCCCACTACTCTCGCCACTACCACCATCTACCTTGCGCATCTCATCGCCAACCCTCATGACCTGAGCTCAACGCCCAGATGAGACACCGACCGCGGGGGTGGCGCCTGCAAGAAGTCGGCCAACAGACTAGAACTCGTCGAGGAGCCAGAAGGGCTTGCTCGGACGGAAGAGACGGTCTAGCGCGGAGATAGAGCCCTCTACCTCGGCCTTGTCGAGCTGAAAAGCGGCAGAGGGGGAGAGCGTGCCCGTCAGGATCTCGCTGAGAGTGGCGATATCGGTTCGTAGTATAGCATCGACGAGCCGGGGATCGCCCCCCCTCTCGAGGGTAGCACGTCCCCCCTCGAGGGCAAAGGTCCAAGGGCCCGTATTGTGTGGTAGCTCTGGGTCTTCTATCTCCAGGTAGATGGTGAAGCCACTCTCTGTGCGCTGGCCCCAGTCGGTGAGGGTCCCGATCAGGCCTGGGAGGTCGATCACCCTCAACATCGGACCTCTGATCACTCGTGCGGTCGGATACCAGAGGCTCCGTGCCGGCCGGAAACCGATTGGTCTAGGATCGGTGAGGTGATCCTCGAAGTACTCGTCAGGGCGAGCGTCGTACCTGACCTCACGGAACTGATCGCCCTGTAGGGAGAGCCAGCCGAGGAGTCCGCGGTAGGCGTCATCATCTTCCGCGATCAGCTCTTGGACTGTCAGGATCCCGGCTCCGGGTGCATCTCCTGCCTCGAAACGGGCAAGGATGTACCCCCTGATCCCATTCGCTTCATAGACGAATGGATAGGTACTCGACTTCGAGAGGTGATAGGCCCAGGTCCCGGGCGCCCTCTCGATCAAGCCATTCGATCGGGCCGCAACGCGCGCATATACTGCCGCGAGATCGGGGGTGTCTTCCTCCACTGCCGCACGAACGCGAGAGACCTCTTCATAGCTGGGCAGTGATTGAGGCGAGAACCTGAAGGAGTAGAGCTCACCAGCGGCGCCCCAGCCGAGGGCACGGTAGAAAGATGGCCTGAAGGGATAGAGGGTACTGACGAGATCGCCCCTCTCCCTCCCAATCCTGAGTGCGGCCCTGCAGATCGCACGACCGACCCCGCGACGCCTGGCGGTAGGGGCCGTGGCTACAGCGGCTAGCCCCAACATCGGGACCCCGACCCCGCCCAGATATTGCGTCAGATAATAGGCCTTGAAGGCCCCAGCGAGACGACCACTATCCTCGAGGATCCACGATGATTCGAGACCTCCGTATGGGATACCAGCCTCCAACTGCGCAACTCGGTCCTCGACTGTCCTCCTTCCTGGGAACGATTGGGCCCATAGCTGAGCAAGTGGCTCGAGATCGGCGGACTCCGCACGACGGATCTGCACAACTACCCCCTTGGCTGAAACCACTCTCGAGGGGTATGATGCGGGAGTGGAGTGGCGAATGCAACCGATCGGAGGTGAGCAGATGAGCCAGGTATGGGAGGGACGCAGGGTAGCTGTCATCGCTGGGTGCCGGACCCCTTTTGCTAGATCGGGCACCCTCTTCAGAGATCTCACCTCGATCGAGCTCGGGACCTTCGCGGTCCGTGAACTCCTACAACGCGCTGAGTTGCCTGCGGCCGAGATCGATGAGATCATCTACGGGACTGTCATCTCCTCGCCACTCGCGCCCAATATCTCACGAGAGGTCGGGCTCAGTGCCGGGATCCCACCGACCGCTGCCGCATACTCGGTCTCGAGGGCCTGTGCATCCTCCAATCAGGCAATCACCTCAGCAGCTGACACGATCGCGCGCGGATACGCCGATACGATCATCGCTGGCGGCGCCGAATCCCTGACCGATATCCCGATCCTCTTCTCTAGACGACTCCGGAACCGACTCGTCGCCGCATCACGAGCGAAGACACCACTAGCCAAGCTCAAGGCCTTCGCCGGACTCCGACTCAGGGAGCTCGCCCCAGTCACACCTGCGATCGCAGAGCCATCGACAGGCGAGACTATGGGCGAGAGCGCCGAGAGGATGGCAAAGGAGAATGGGATCGCACGAGAAGCACAGGACGCTTGGGCACTCCGATCACACCGCCGCGCGGCCGAGGGGACAGAGGATGGGAGGCTGCGTCAAGAGATCGCGACTATCTTCATCCCGCCTGACTACGAGACTGTCGCAGATCGGGACAATGGGATCAGGACCGATACGAGTATGGAGAAACTCGCTGCACTCCCACCGGTCTTCGATCGCAAGGATGGCTCCGTCACCGCTGGTAACTCCTCGCCCCTTACCGATGGGGCTGCCGCCGTCCTCCTCATGAGCGAAGAGAAGGCCAAGGCGCTCGGGTACGAACCACTCGGCTATATCAGGAGCTACGCCTACGCTGCACTCGATCCAGCCGATCAGCTACTCCAAGGCCCTGCCTTCGCCGCTCCGATCGCACTGGACCGGGCTGGAATCACCATGCAGGATATCGAGCTCTGGGAGATACATGAGGCCTTCGCGGCTCAGGTACTATCTAACTTCCAATGGCTCGACTCGGACTCATTCGCACGTGAGCGCCTAGGACGGCCTCAGAAGATCGGACTGATCGATGAGGAGAGGATAAATGTAATGGGGGGTAGTATCGCACTCGGCCACCCCTTCGGCGCGACCGGGGCAAGACTCACGACTACACTACTCAATGAGATGAGACGACGCGACCTGGGACTAGGACTCGTGACCGTCTGCGCTGCAGGGGCGATGGGGTTCGCAATGATCTTGGAACGAGATGGATGAGGGGTGGGAGGGGACAGGTTACAGGACCCAACCCCCCGTAACCCATCCCCACACCTCGTAACCTGTCACCCAATCCCCAACTCACTCGAAATATACCCGATTCTTCTCTATGTACTCACTCCACTCGGGTGGTACATCGGTATCGGGGAAGATCGCCGTCACCGGGCACTCCGGCTCACAGGCGCCACAGTCGATACACTCGTCGGGATGGATATAAAACTGATCCTCGCCCTCATAGATGCAATCTACCGGGCACACCTCGACGCAACTCGCGTCCTTGGTGCCAATACAGGGCTCGGCAATCACGTACGGCATTCCGGAACCTCCGCCGGTCTCTATTCGTGGTACTGGTAATGTACTATTCCTGCAAGTTGCAACCCTCGGGACCTGGTCGCAAGGGGTCTGGTCTCGTCCCTCACCTTACCCCCCTCCCCTAAGATAGCGGTCCTTGAAGACTCGGCACCACCAGTTGAAGCGCTGGGCGAGGAGTCGGTCGGTCCGCTCTGCGATCGGGAGGTAGACAGCACTCGTCAGTGCATACTGGCCTTCCCAATACTCGGTCGGGCGCAGGTGTAGACGCCTGACCTGGTCGAGCCACTCGGCTAGGGCAATCGTCCTGATCTCGGGTTCGGCAACCAGCAGATCTTCGATCAGGAGTTCGCCGGACCTGCCTGGCGTCGGGATCCGCTCGACGAGGGAGCTCACCCCAGAATCGATCGCCGGATCACCGGCTATGTCAACCCTCAACTCATCATGTAATGACTCGAGGAGGGTGGCCGCAGCGACTATCTCGGCGTTCATCACCCCGAGGTCTTCGATCAGGATCAGGGCAGTTCTTCCGGGGTGCAGGTAATCGATCTGGTGCTCATCCTCGATCACACGGTCTCTAACGCGCATCGCTGACAGGTAGGCAGTCAGGATCTGGCGCACCCCGTCGTCATCTATACCGGCCCTCCGCGCGGCTAGAGCTACACGCTCCGCCATCGCCCTGGCCCGAGGCCTGAGTTCTTCAGCGACCGACATAACTAGTCCCGGTCGGGTAACCAGAGTAGGTCATCCCTGCCAGCCCTATGATTGGCTAGGCGAGCGAACTGGAAGAGGAGATCGGAGAGACGGTTCAGATAGATGATGATCTCCTGGTCTAGATCCTCGAGTCGAGCTAGGGCGATCACGCGTCGCTCCGCACGGCGGCAGACGGTCCGGGCATGATGTAATGCCGCGGCACCAGGGTCACCACCGGGGAGGATGAAGGCGCGTAGCTCGGGGAGCTCTTCACCCGCCTCATCGATCCACCCCTCGAACTCCTCTGCACGCCCTACTGGGAGGGGGGGGAGATAGGGGTGCGGATCCGCGCCCTCGGCACGTGGCGATGCCAGATGAGAACCTATGGCGAAGAGATCTGGCTGAATCGTGGCAAGGCGAGTAGTGAGCTCTTCATCGTCGAGTAGGGAGAGTGCTACCCCGATGACGGCGTTCAGCTCATCGACCTCTCCATAGGCCTCGACACGGGGGTGCGACTTCTCCACACGACCACCACCGAAGAGGCCTGTATCACCACGGTCACCAGTACGGGTATAGATCTTCGACACAACGACTCTCGAGAAGTAAGGCCGACTCCGGGGATGATAGCGCCTTTGGATGACTCATGCTACCCACACCTACTCTACCGTGCTGGACGAGCCTGCACCCTCGAGGGAGAAGGGTAGCCAATACCCTTCGTAGACAGGGACATAGATGATGTCTGAACCCTCGTCGTCTCCACCCTGGGCCCGATAGTAATCGACGCCCTCATAGGCTCCCTCTTTCACGAAGTGGCGCTCGGCGGTTGGCTCGACCTCGCCTGGCAGGTAACGACCATGATCGAGTAGGATCGGCTCGCCTTTCTTGTACCACTCGAAGAAGGTCAGATCATAATAGATGACCTCAGGACGCGGTCCCCTCTCCACATCAGCCTCTTGGGCCAGGGGGCCTTCCACTACAGTATCACCCGCGGCATCGACTAGTTCTATCCCTTCATCGGGTATATCGCCCCCCTCCCGATCCGAACCACAACTCGCCCCGATTAGGCTGGTGGCCCCCACGAGTATGACTAGCGACGTCGACCGTAGCCATACTGGATATGAGAAGGAGTGCCGCCAGCCCCTCGACCCAAGGGGTGACCTCTCCCGATTCATCGATCCTCCCCACCTCCTACTACCTACCGGATCCCGGCAACTCTCTACTACTCTAGGGAATCTACGCTTCGATGCACTCAGAGTGCCAGATCCACACCCAATGTCATCCGCCAACCAGTCGGCGCACGGAATGCGCGCGCCAGATCGACTCGGAGTAGGCCATCGAGGAGGCTGAGCCCACCCCCTGCCGAGAGGAGTAGCCTCCCACCTGGGAACTCATCCCTCTCTCCAGCCCAGCCGAGATCGGAGAAGAGGACGAATCTGCCCGCTGGGATCCCCGCACCTAGCTCTGCTCGGCCCCTCCAGAAACTCTCGCCCCTGAGAGCGAGGGGTCGATAACCTCTCAGGGTCGGACCCCCACCAAGGAACCAGCTCTTCTGAACTGGTGCGGTGCCTAGACTAGTACCAGCACCTAGCTCTACAGAAGTACTCAGTGGACCAGGGAGTGATCTGGTCAGACCGAGTGTCAACGAGGACTTGATGAAACGATGACTACCAGCCGCGGTCTCTAGACCCAACTCGGCAGAGAGGCGCAGCCGGTCGGGGGCGAGGCCATGAGAGAACCGGAGCCCGAGCTCGGCGCCGACCAACTCGGCTGCCTCGGCCTCGAAATTCGGACGGAATGGGTCACTACTACTCCAGAGACGACGCAGGCTCGTAGAGGTCGCCTGCTCGATACCTTCCTGCCTCTCAGCATAGAGACGCCACACTAGACGGGTAGAACGCCCCGGTCCTGTCCAGCCGGCTAGGTCTGCACCGAGCGCCCGAAGATAGTCACCATCATCCTGACCCCAGAGGAGGGAGCTGAGAGAGTTACCGAGGCCTAAAGCACCCGACGAGGGGTCGACCAGGGCGAGGTCATGGTAGAGGCCGAGACGTGCACCGCCCCTGTCACCGCGCCACCTCAGATCTAGGGTGAAAGCTGGTTGACGGGGAATCGCCCACCCGATCCGACCGACCAATTCTGCACTGAGTCGACCATACTCGGCACCAACCCCGAGCCCGGTAGAGAGACCTTCGACCCTATTGTACCTGACGAGCCCCGTCCTATCGAGTCCCCAGAGGAGTCTCGGCCCAACGAACTCAGCTGCAAGTGTGGCCTCTCCGAGTCGGCTCTGGCCGCCACCCAAACCCTCGATAGTGAAGGGCTCTGAATCGCCATCGTAGATCGAGGGTGGGAGTGTCGGATCGCTGAGGAGGAGACTCGAGTCACTCGGGATACTCACCCGGATCTTCCTACAATCACCACGGATACACCGACACCCGGCGCTCCTCAGACACTTCGGTGGGTCGAGGTACGAGCCGCCCTCTACCATCCCGATCCTCGGCAGCGGGACCGAGAAGGGCAACTCGACAGGGTCCTCCATCACCTCATAATCTGAGTAGCTCAGTTCGAAGCGGATCGGGAGATCGACGAACCTACCGACCGAGACGATACCTTCCAGCGCGAGTTGGCGCGGAAGCCACCACCGTAGGTCCCAGTAACCATAGTCGATCGTCAGATACCTGATATCAGCGCGGAAGGGCTTCAAGAGGCCTGGGAGTAGCCTGATACCCCGGCGCTGGTCCCGATCGGTATCCCGCTCTAGGTCCCAGGGACGAGCAAGACGAAAGACGCCCTGAACGGGGCTATGAGATTCAGCCTCGAGCCAGAAGGAGCCGCTCAGGAGAACTGGCGCGGCCGAGCGCGGGAGTACACGGAGCTCCACTAGTTCGACTACTGTTCCGTCAGGTAGTGAGACCACCGTCGTATCACCACTCGCGAACTGATAATGCGCCTCACTGCCAGCGGAGAGGGGATGCCGGATACCCTCGCCGTCCTCCCCTAAGAGACCGGCACCGAGGAGGTGATCCGACGAGGGATCGAAGAGGAGATGGGAGACAGAACCCTCGAGGCCCCTTGGAACACTGACCCCTGGCAGGGCGATCGGGATGACCTCGCGTGCGCCAAGGATCTCGATCTCATGAGCGCCATGACGACGCCACCTGATCTGGGCGGAGCTCTCCGACCGATAGAGAAGCCTCTCCCGCCGGAGTGTGCTCAGGCCGACAGAGATCCTTTGCCGGGCTAGTGCGCTATACCGGAAGATAGACCGGTCACCACCCTGAAGTCGGGAGCGGGCACCCTCGACGAGGAGGCGAGCGCCAGGATCTAGATAGGCACTCTGAGAAAATAGAGTATCACTCACCACCTCTACTGGCTCGGGCCTCGAGGTGAGGGGGCCGGCCGGCTCACCCGGTGGTGCCCCGATCGACTCGACCACTCCCACCGAGATGGCGAGGAGGAGAAGGAAAGAGCTATAGCTCGAGCTAATGAACATGACCCACTCGCCCCAAGATCGACTGGTCCAACGCTTGCCCCAACCTTACCTTCTGTAGGATCCTCCCCAACCCCAAACCATGGAGGTGGCCATGCCCGATGCCCGTGAAGGATTGGTTGCCGAGGTCAACCGTACCTACTGGGATACCGAGAAGCCTGTGACACAGATCGCCGCCGAACTCGGCATCTCACGGCGCACGATCTATGATATGCTCATACCCGAGCCGACGGGCGAGCGCTGTCCTACCTGTGGTGATGAACTCGCCTACCCGAACCGTTCTGCACGACTCGCAGGGGAGGGGGTCTGCCCTACCTGTGGACAGACCCACGACCTGACCCTCCTCCGCGAACTCGCTCGGATCGAGAGACCTGACACGGTACCGCCAGCGAGGGTGGTCCCGACACCAGCCGAGATCGAGGCGCAACACAGATCCACGAACTCGGTCATCGCAATCGCTGGGCTCATCGCTCTAGCGATCACCCTAACCATGGCACTACTAATGCCCTGGGGCGGACGGCGACGCAAGTTCCGCTAACCCCGGTCAGATCCACTCGGGTGGTGGCCCCTCTGGATGGCTCCCGGGACGGGGCTCTGGTCGGTTCGCACTGGTGACCTCCTGCTTGCCGCGCCGAATCGCGAGGAGGCGCTCCTTATGACCACGCTTACGTCTGACACGGTGCCGTTGTTTCGATGCGCCCAATGTCAGACCGACCTCGCTCGGACGCTTACCATCCTTCTCCGCCTGGCGAGCTAGACGACGACGTTGCTTGTTCCCACCCTCCATATCCTTACTCATCACTCACCTCCTCCGCCGCTCACGACGAGCGCGTCTGAGTTCACGGCGCGCATCCTCGGGCCAATACCGGCGCGAATAATCCTCATCCTCGTAGACGAACTCCTTATCAGGGGGTGGCGGGACCCAATCCCTCTCCCGGCCCCGACTATGGGTCCGCTCCATCGCCCACCTCTCCACCGCAAAACGCCGTGCAAAAGCGCCCTCATACCTTCCATACCGACGATCGTACTCTGGACCACGTCGGTCATAATGCGGACGATCGAACCTGGCCATCTGACCTCCCTTCGACCTGGGTCATCACCCTATCCCTTTATAACTGCAAGAGATAGTCCCCCTCCCCTCCCATCGGGTACCATCTCTGATCATTGGATACTACCTTTTATCAGGAGACTACGACTGATTCTGGACTAGATGAGAATGGCAGAGCGGGAAGAGCTTGGTACTAGACTTCCAGAGATCTTGACCGAGGTACCGGGACCACGGTCGAAGGATTTGGCGGCACGGCTCAGCCGGGTCGAATCACCAAATATCACACAGCTGCAGGATGAGACCCCGATCTTCTGGCGAGTCGCACGGGGAGCCAATGTCATCGATGCCGACGACAACCTCTATATCGACCTGACATCAGGGTTCGGCGTCGCTGTCAGTGGACACGCAAACCCTCGAGTTGCGGCGGCAGTCGCTGACCAGGCGGCGACACTGGCACATGGGATGGGTGATGTCTATCCACCAGAGGTAAAGGTCCGTCTCCTCGAACGGCTCTCCGAGATCGCACCAGGTGATCTCTCTATCTCGATCCTCTCGAGCGCAGGGGCCGAGGCAGTAGAGGCCGCCCTCAAGACTGCACTGATACATACCGGTAGACCTGGAGTGATCGCATTCGAAGGGAGCTACCATGGACTGACCTATGGGGCACTCGCGACTACCTGGCATACCTTCTTTCGCGAGCCCTTCGGCTCCCAGCTCTTCGAAGGAGTGCGATTCGCTCCTTTCCCTGACCCGTACCACTACGAAGGGGGTGACGACCCCGTCGAAGAGTCGCTCAGGAGGGTCGAGGAGATCATCATCGAGGCGAGATCGTCACCAGCTCCCATCGGGGCCCTCATCGTGGAGCCTATCCAGGGGCGGGGGGGCATAATCGTACCACCACCAGAGTTTCACCCCCAACTCCGTGAACTCTGTGATGCCCACGGAGTCACCCTCATCTATGATGAGATCTATACCGGGTTCGGAAGGACAGGACGCTGGTTCGCAGCCGAACACTGGGGGGTGGTCCCCGACCTGATGACACTCGGGAAGGGGCTGACAGGGATGCTCCCACTCAGCGCAACGGTCGGGAAACCAGAGATAATGAACTCCTGGCCACCCTCAGCAGGGGAGGCGATCCATACGAGCACCTTCCTCGGGAACCCGATCGCCTGCGCAGCTGCGCTCGCACAGATCGATGAACTCGAGACCGAAGACCTCGTGACCAGGGCAGCACGACTCGGGAGAGAACTCACCAGCCAGCTCGAAGGTTGGCGAGAACGATATCCGAATGTCGGCGATATCAGGGGCCTCGGCCTGATGCTGGGCATCGAACTGGTCGAGGACCCCGACACGAAGGAGCCGGCGACCGCACTGGCTAGGGAGATCGCAGGTGCCGCTCTGCAGAGGGGGATCATCCTCCTGACTCAGGGACCAGATGGTAATATCCTCGCACTCGCACCACCCCTCTCGATCGAGGAAGGACAGCTCGGATACGCAATCGGGGTCCTCGAGGAAGAGCTCGTCAGGGCCACCGGGGAGTGAGATGATGCGGGGACCTGAACACCTTGACCCAACCCATTGAGCGATCTACCTTCCGCCGGCCATCTCATTGGGATGTACGGAGCATTGCCTTTTCACTGGGGAGCACGCACCTTTGGTGGATCGGTACAGGGGGGTACACCTTAGATCGATCTCGAGGAACGGCTGAGATGAGAGTCCTGATCACGGGAGCTACCGGATTCGTAGGATCACACCTCGTGACAGCTCTCGCCGAGAGAGGAACGGAGATCAGGGCGATCGTCAGACGAACGAGCCGGACTGAGCAACTCGAGGCCATGGGCGCCGAATTGATCGAGGGGGGTCTCGAAGATCACGACGCCCTCCGATCTGGGGTCGAGGGCGTCGATCTCGTCTTCCACCTCGCAGCTCTAACGAGCGCAAGGAGCGAGGAGGAGTATTTCGAAACCAACCTGGGTGGAACCAGACGGCTCCTAGAAGCAATCAGGGAGGCCAACGAGAAACCGAGACGACTCATCTTCCTCAGCTCACTCGCCGCAGTAGGGCCATCGAGTGATGGCAGACCTGTCACGAGTACCGCACCCTGTCGACCAATCACGACCTATGGTCGATCCAAATTGGCCGCTGAGGAGGCTTGCTTGGCGGCAGAGAGTATCATCGAGACAGTCGTCCTCAGGCCGCCAGCGGTATATGGGCCTAGAGACAGAGAGATATTGCGCTTCTTCCGACTCGCAAAGATGGGGGTCCTGCCCATCCCAACGGGACCTGGACGGAGTCTCCAACTGGTACACGTACGCGACCTCGCTGAGGCAGCAGTGTATGCAGCCAGTACGCCAGAGGCGCGGGGAGTATACCATATCGCAGAACCGCGAGCCTATCAGTGGGAGGAGGTCGCAGAACTCTTTGGAAGGGCACTTGCAAGGAGGGTCCGTATCCTGCGAGTGCCAGGAGCCCTCATCACCACCGCAGCGATGATCAGTGAAACCACTGCGCGAATGATGGGCGGGTCCACAGTCTTCAATCGTGAGAAGGCCCGAGAGCTACTCGCACCGAGTTGGCTCTGCGAGACCGATAGGATGTCAGAGGAGATCGGGTTCACACCCCAGATCTCCCTCGCCGAAGGACTCGCCGAGACCGCAGCTTGGTACCGAGCAGAGGGCTGGCTTTGATCTCTTAGTTCGATCCTATTGTCGGGGCATACATGAGTCTATTCGATAAGTGCCATCGGTATACCAAAGCGCGAGAAGTACAGGCGCTCGGCCTCTATCCCTACTTCGTACCGATCGAGGCCTCCTACGATACCGAGGTCATCGTCAGAGGGGAACGTAAGGTAATGGTCGGGTCCAACAACTACCTAGGCCTGACCCACCACCCTCGTGTCCTAGAAGCGGCTGAGGCAGCCCTCAAGCGATATGGGAGTGGGTGCACAGGGTCCCGCTTCCTCAATGGGACCCTCGATATGCATGAGGTCCTCGAAGAGAGACTCGCTCGCTTCCTGAACAAGGAGACAGCTCTCGTCTTCAGCACGGGCTACCAGACCAATCTGGGGGTCGTGGCGACCCTGGTCGGGAGGGGCGATATCGCTTACCTCGACAAACTCGACCACGCCTGTATCGTCGATGGCGCACGCCTCTCATATGGTGCAGTACACCGCTACCCACATGGGGATATGGAGACCCTAGAGCGCCAACTCGCTCAGTCGCCCGCCGATGCCGGCAAACTCATCATCACCGATGGGATCTTCTCGATGGAGGGGAATATCGTCGACCTCCCGCGCCTCGTCGCACTCGCCAAGAAATACGATGCCGAGATAATGGTCGATGACGCACACTCGATAGGGGTACTCGGTGACGATGGGGGCGGCACGGCACAACACTTCGGACTCGAGGACGATGTAGCACTCATCACCGCGACCTTCTCCAAATCACTCGCCTCGATTGGGGGAGTCGTCGCTGGACCCGAGTCAGTCATCCACTACCTCAAACACCACGCTCGGTCACTCATCTTCAGCGCGAGTATGCCACCAGCATCGGTCGCCACTGTGCTCGCAGCCCTGCAGGTCCTCGAAGAGGAGCCCGAAAGGAGGACGAGACTCTGGCAGAATACCAGGAGAATGCAGGAGGGACTCCGCTCCCTCGGCTACGATATCGGGATGAGTGAGACACCGATCGTGCCGGTAGAGGTCGGGAGTATCGATGAGATGCTCGTCTTCTGGAAAGAACTCTTCGACGCGGGAGTCTTTACCAATCCAGTGACCCCGCCAGCAGTACCAGAGAACTCCTGTCGGCTCAGGATATCCCTGATGGCTACACATACCGACGATCAGATCGACTTCGTCCTCGACGCCTTCGCCAAGGTCGGGAGGACGACAGCAGTGATCTGACGACCGATCTGACCGAAGATGACCGGGGCTACACAGACTAGTAGGACCTCTGAGAGTGAGTCAGACCTCGCGGCACCCCACCTGCGTAACCGCCTCGAGGTCAGACCCGTAAGGAGCCGGGGTGAGCTACGACACTTCATCCACCTCCCATGGCGGATCTACGCCAACGACGAGAGATGGGTACCACCTCTGATCAGCGATATGAGGACGATCCTCGATCGCAACAAACACCCCTACCACCAACATGCGGTCTCAGAGTATTTCCTCGCCTGGCGCGGGAATGAGGTCGTGGGGAGGATCGCCGCGACAATCAACCACCGCTACGATGAGGTCCATGGGGAGGGGACCGGATTCTTCGGCTTCTTCGAGTCCATGAACGATCCCGAGGCCGCGAGAGTGCTCCTCCAAACGGCAGAGGAATGGCTCTCCCAATATGGGGCGAAGAGGGTCCTGGGGCCGATCAGCTTCTCGACCAATGAGGAGGCGCCTATCGGGCTCCTCGTCGAGGGGTTCCAACACCCACAGGTCCTGATGACCGCCTACAATCCACCCTGGTATGCCGACCTGATCGAGGGGGCAGGCTATTCTAAGGAGAAAGATCTCCTGGCCTTCAAGATCACCGGCGCAACCCCTCCACCTGCACTCGCTAGGGGCGTCGAGCGACTCGCTCGCCGGAGCGGGATCAGTGTGCGCGCTTTCCAGGTCGATCGCTTCGACGAGGAACTAGAGGCGATCAAGGAGATCTATAACCGGTCATGGGAAGCGAATTGGGGTTTCGTCCCTATGACCGACGCGGAGTTCGAGTACCTCGCACGCGATTTCAGACCTGTGCTCGACCCCGAGCTCTGCATCATCGCTGAGGCCGAGGGCCAACCCGTCGGCTTCTCCCTCGTCCTCCCAGATTACAATCAGGTGCTCAGACACCTCAATGGCCGACTCCTACCATTCGGTGTCTTCAAATTCCTCTGGTACCGACGAAAGATCGAGGGGATCAGGATCTTGACCCTCGGACTCGTGCCCGGATACCGACGCCGCGGCCTGGACGCAATGATGTACCTCCGTATCTTCCAAGCCGCAAAGATGAGGGGATATGAGTGGGCCGAAGCCTCCTGGATCCTCGAAGACAACTGGGATATCCAGAGAGGGATAGAGAGGTGTGGGGGTGAAGCATACAAGAGACACCGGATCTACCAGAGAGCCCTGACTGCCGAATGAGTAGCACCAAGACGATCGAGACCGAGACCCGGGAGTGGCCGATAGCGAGTGCCCCGGCGGGAGTACTGGCGCGCCAGCCGATGAATCGCCTCTTCGCCATCTATATGGGTATCGCTGCACTGGCCCTCTTCTTCCCAATGAGAGGGCCGGGTTGGATCACCCTCCTCATCATCCACCTCGGAGCGATCGCTCTCGCTTGGGGGGCACCACCGGTCAGGACACAGATCGATAGGCTCCGAGGACGCTGGCCCAAGACCCTCGAGTTCTTTGCCGACTGGTATCCCCTACTCCTGATACCACTCCTCTACGCTGAACTCGAGCCCCTCAACCGCGCGATCTATGATGGACGGTATTTCGATGACCTGATCATCGATTGGGAGGCGATCCTCTTCGGGGGGCAGCCAAGCCAGGCACTGGCCGAGGTCCTACCATCCCTCATCCTCTCAGAGGCTCTACACGCAGCCTATCTCTCCTACTACTTCATCATCTTCGGTCCACCACTGATCCTCTATCTGCTGGGGAAGAGGGAAGAGTTCCGAGAGGTCGTCTTCACAGTCATGCTCGTCTTCTTCCTACACTACCTCTTCTTCATCTACTTTCCCGTCCAGGGTCCACGCTACCTATTCCCACCACCAGGTGGGATACTAGCCGAGGGTCCACTCTACCAGCTCACACACCAGATCCTAGAGACTGGCTCTAGCCAGGGAGCGGCCTTTCCATCCTCACATGTAGGGGTTTCATTCGCCCAGGCCGCGATCGCCGTCAGATTCTTGCCCAGGATCGCACCACTCCTCTTCATCTTGGCTACTGGACTCGCCCTGGGAGCGATCTACGGCGGCTTCCACTACGCGACCGATGCGGTCGCCGGGATCATTCTAGGACTCGGAGGCACCGCAATCGCGCCGAGACTGCGGTCTATCCTGAGAGGAACCCGTAAAAGGCAGGACGAGACCAGGATAAATAGCTCTCTCTAAACCTCTAGCTCCATAATTGACACAGTTTATCCCTGTCAGGAAAAGTCCTACTTGCGCTACTTTCATTATCTAGTACCTTATAGACTCGCCAGTCTATGAAAGGACTGGTTTCGCCCCACGACCACTGAATTGGGGCTCCGATTAGACAGATATGAGGGCCGCCTAGATGCTGGCCCCATCAGAAATAAGGGAGGAAGTAGTGAGGGAAGGGAACATTGGACGGCCAAAGATGCCGTTCCGACGCTGGAAGACCCAGCCGCGCCCAAACCCTGCGACCAAGATCGAGTTCTCACCTAAGATCGACGAGATCGTACCGATCCAGGTCAAGATCGAGGTCCAGGCAGGACGGGATGCCTCAGCCAATAGCGTTAGAGCCTACCGTGTCCTGAAACAGCTCGAGGAGAGTGGGGCACCAGGCGAGATCATCGAGGTCACCGGCGATGGCTCCACACTCGTCGCCGAGGTCGACAAAGCTCAGGCGGTGGACCTCGCACACTCCCCATTCGTCAGGCGTATCGTCTCGATGAACTAGGGAGAGGACGCGAGCCAGAACTCTGCCGGGGCGGAACGGGGCAACTCGTTCCGCCCTTTTTTTCTCATTGCCTACTTGGGAGCTGATGAGATGAGAGAAAAGCTGCCACACCAACCTCATACTCAGGGGTATAGATCCCATTACCAGATCTACCTGATCATCGCTCTACTCACCACGGCCCTGCCCGCCTGCTCCCGGGGCCTGCCCGTCGAGAGCGAGCCTGGACCTGCCTACGCGATCCAGATAGATAACCCCTTGGCCGAACCGATGATCATCTGGTATGACGATGGGACCGGATCACACCTTCTCGGTATGGTCCCAGCAGGGACAGAGGGACGGTTCATGATCACCCGCCCTGCACGAGTCGAGTTGACTATCACCGCAGCAAATGAAGGGGGCACAGAGAAGATCACCCGCAATATCGTCCTCCAGGCGGGCGAGATCGTTGACATATCACTGGCCAGATAGCGCATCCTATTGCGCTGCAATGAGTTAAGTCGCCGAAAACCGAAACCCAGTCCCCCACCAGGTGTATCAGGGCAAGTTGTGAGGAATTGGAGCTGGGGGTGAGCCCAGGAGAGGGATAGAAGATGGCTGGGGTCGCTACGACCCTCCCAATGGTTCCCTTCGCCTGCGTCCTGCCCCCGATCCTGAAACCTGAAGGATCGCGATGCGACGTTATCTCATAGAGATCAAGTCGCTGTACACAGATGTACGGCGACCGATTATCATGATAATGATCGGGGCGACGCTGACACTACCACTCGGCTTGGCCACTCTGACCTCTTCCGAGGACCGGGCCACCCCCGAAGTAACTCGGACTAATGCGACATCAGCTGCGACCGCAGAGGAGCGTACTGCGGAGCCAGCCACACCGGCCGAAGGCGACGAATCTCCCGAGTCCGACTCTACCACCGAGATCTCTCGCTATGCCCGCCACTTCTCGATCCCCTTCACCCTCGCTGACCAGATCCACCGGGCAGCTAGGGAAGAGGGGATCGACCCTGGGATCGCCTTCGGATTGGTCCAGACCGAATCGAGCTTCCGACGGACGGTGATCTCGAGTGCCGGGGCAGTAGGATATACACAGCTCCTACCCTCGACTGCACGCTGGATCGCACCAGGTACGACCAGGAGTCAGCTATTCAATACACAGATCAATCTCCAGGTCGGCTTCAAATACCTGAAATACCTGCTCGAGAAGTACAATGGGAATGTGCGCCTTGCACTTACCGCCTATAACCGAGGTCCCGGAACCGTAGACCGCCTCCTCCGGCAGGGACGTAACCCAGAGAATGGTTACGCGACGAAGGTGCTCCGCTCTCGGGCTTGAGTTTCGCAAGGACGAAGTGTAAGAGAAGGCCTCCCCCACCTACCTGCTATCCACAGGGGGTAGGGGAGGCCTCCTCGAATACTGGGCGGCCAAGCCCTCTCTCTGAATGGTCTTTGACTACTCTTCGACTGCCAGCACAGCCCGCTCAGTTAGCGGTTGTGAGTACAGGTGCCTCCTCACCGATCATCTCGAAGAGGAGTCGCCCGATCTCATAGTTCTCTCGCACGCCACCGAAGCGCTCTGCACCCGGTCCCTTTGCGAAGAGGGGGATCATACTGCCGGTGTGCCTGGTCGTGGTATAATTGGCAACGAGCTCACCATCACGCCCCTGCTCTAGAGCCAAACCACCGGTCTCATGATCAGCGGTCAGTACGATCAGGGTCTCCGGGTTCCTGGCCTGGTACTCCAGAGCGACTCGGACAGCCTGGTCATAGTCGAGCATCTCCGCTACGACCTCTTCCAAGGGCTCATTCGAGTGCCCGCGCCAATCTGGCTGCGAGGCCTCGACCATGATGAAGAAACCATTCGGATTCTTGTCGACTATCTCGAGAGCAGCACGGGTCATCTCGGGGAGCGAGGGGTGCCGGCCCTCAGTGGCCTTCGGCATACCACCCTTCGAGAAGAGGCCAAGGAGTGCTGGGACCGTATCTAGGTCGAGAGAGTTGAAGCTCGCCTCGTCCTCTACATAGACATACCGCTCACGTAGCTCTGGGAGGAGATCACTAGCGTCATCGGCTGTGCCATCGAAGAAATGACGCCCACCGCCGAGGAGGACATCGATGTCGAGAGAGGCCATATGCCGCGCGATCTCAGGCTCCATCCGGCGATGGACGACATGCGCCGCAAATGAGCCAGGGGTCGCATGCGTTATAGTCGAGGTCGCAACTAGTCCCGTCGCCATACCCTTAGCGATCGCCCTCTCGAGGACAGTCTCAATGGGGACAGAGTCGGGACCGACACCGATCGCAGCATTGAAGGTACGGTGACCGGTCGAATAGACCGTAGCACCAGCCGCGCTATCGGTAACCTTGTGTGATGAGCTCCTGGTATCGACGAGGCCGACTACCGGAAACTCCTGGATCGCTAGATCATCCGCAGCAAATTTTGCGGCCGACCAGTAGGCGGTCCCCACACCATCCCCGATGAAGAGGATCACACGGGGCGGCGCATCCTCCACACCGCCTACTGGGGGACCACCAGCACATCCCGTCAGGAGTGTAGCCGATATAATGAGCGCTAATGACCTCTGCAACATAGAAAGTGACTCCCGTTGATACGAAGAAAATAGCACGAGCTGCTGCCTACACCGGGCGAGTGTCGGCCTGGAGGCCGCATCACCGTGCTGCATCTACACATGGTAGTATGCATAAGATGACCTGTGGATTCCAGGCCTGTCTAGGTTGACCACTAGATCTCACTGCGCCATCACTATCTCACCTCCACGTATCACCCCGACGGTCATCTCCTTCCCTACCACATCACCATTCTGGTCGAAGCTGATCGTACCAGTCACACCCTCGAACTCGGGGACACTAGTCCCGACCGAGGCGATATAGTCCCTCAGCGCACGCCGGTCAGGCCCAACCTCGCGGAGACCGCGGGCGATGAGCATCACCGCATCATACGTGAGCGCAGCACGGTCGCTGGGCGGCTCACCAAACCGAGCGGTATAGCGCCTGACGAAGTCTTGTGCTCTCTCGGTCGGACGATCGGGGAGAAAGGCGGCGGTCATATAGATCCCCTCCGCGATCTCGCCCTCACTCAGGAGATCGGTCAAGCCATCAGCACCCATGACTGGCCCTGTGAAGCCAAGACGACGGGCGGCGCGCAGGATCTCTACCACCTCATCACCTACACCAACGAGGACGAGCGCCTGCATACCCGCTCGCTGAGCACGCTCTATATAAGGATCGAAGGTGGTTGGTGACTCCAGCAAGGAGAGGAGGAAGGGATCCTGAGCGACGACAGTCCCGCCCATGGCCTCGAAGGCGGGGACGAAGGCGTCCCGAACACCGCGCCCATACTCGTCATTCGCATAGATGACCGCCGCGCGCTCGAAACCGAGTCGTTCATAAGCCCATTCCGCCAGAGCCTCGCCCTGATGGAGATCGGTCGGGCAGACCCTGAAGGTCCACTCGCCTTTACCACTCAACTCTGGACTCGTCGCGGTCGGCGAGATCTCTAGGACCCCTCTCTCCGGATGATTGTAGATATCCGCCGCGGCGATCGTAGCACCTGAGGTCACATGGCCGATCACGGCCGAGACCTTACCCTCATCCCTGAATTCGGCCGCAACTTCGATCGCTCTTTCCCTCTCCATCTCATCATCTTTGATATCGAGGACGAGTTGGCGACCATTGATCCCGCGATCGGCATTTATCTCATCGATCGCTAGCATCGCTCCATTGACAAGGGCCTCACCAAAGGGGATGCTCACCGGCGCAGCCAAACCGATATAGATCTCATCGCCATCCCCTGCGCCACAGGAGGAGAGGGCCAGTAAGGCTGCACCAACCGCGAGTGCGCGCACCACTCTCATCGTCAATCCTCCGTACTCACAGTCGATCGGGTTCCTATATGACGCTCGAAGAGCTCGAGGATCCTCCGGTACTCATCGGTCCAAGAACTAGGTTCGACGAAAGCGTGGTCCTCCACAGGGTAGACCGCCATCTCCCAATCGGTCTTGCCCAACTCTATCAGACGCTGTGCGAGACGGACCACATCCGAGAAGTGTACATTCGTGTCGACCATCCCATGCGCTATGAGGAGTGGAGCCTCGAGGCCCGCGGCATGATAGATAGGCGAGGAACGACGGTAGGCCTCGTCGTCATCCTGCGGGAAGTTCAGGATGCGGCCGGTATAGCCATGGTTGTAATGAGCCCAATCGGTGACCGCTCTCAGCGCTGCCCCGGCACCGAAATGCTCCTGCTCGGTAAAGAGAGCCATCAGGGTAATGAATCCTCCATAAGAGCCACCATAGATCCCGATCCGGCCTGATTCGACGCCCTCCTCCTCGATCAGGTACTTGGCGCCATCGACCTGGTCGGTAAGATCCTTGCCGCCCATATGACGGTAGATAGCAGTCCGCCAGTCACGTCCATATCCTGCCGAGCCCCTGTAATCTATATCGAGGACGACGTAGCCCCGGCTCGCCAGGAGGTGATGGAACATGTACTCGCGATAGTAGGTCGACCACCAGTTGTGTACATTGTGCAGATATCCAGCGCCATGGACGAAGATGACCGCCGCGCCATTCGGCTCGGCCCCGAGATCACTCGGACGGTAGATCCGTGCGGGGACCTCGACACCATCGCGAGCAGTGAAGTGGATGATCTCAGGTGCGATCCAGCCGAAGCTCCGCCACTCCTCGGTAGTCGAGTTAGTGACCTGGCGCATCGTCGCACCTGGTTTGTTGTCCATGATGTACAACTCAGGCGGTCGGTTCGCGAAGGAGTAGACATTGGCCAGCCGCTTACCATCGGGTGAGGGCGTCACATTGTGGCCACCGACCTCAGAGGTGATACGAGTCCGACGGGAGCCGTCGAGCCGCATATGGTAGAAGTGTTGCTCGAAGGGCGAGCCCTCATTCGTGGTCAGATAGAAGGACCTCTCATCTGGTGCGATCTCGACACGGTTGATCTCCCACTCGCCGCTCGTGAGTTGCTGGAGTCCATTCCCATCCGCTCCAACCGTATAGAGATGGTTGTAGCCATCCCTCTCACTCGTGAAATAGATCCTATCCCCAGCAGGCATCCAACCGGCACAGGGGTCTAGACAGGGGCCAGCGACCCAGGCCTCATCGTGATCGTGTGCTACGACCGTGAGCTCGCCACTCTCTGCATCGAGTACTTGGATCCAACGATCCTTGAAATCATAGCTCAGTGCCGTGACCAGCCCCTTGGTTCCATCCCGGTTCCAGCCGAGGAAGTTCGCACTCGAGAGCCGGCCAGCATACTTGCTCGCACCCTCAGCATCTGGGCTCTGGGGCGAGAGATCGAGCCAGGTCATCTCCCCATCCTCGAGGCTGACCAGTCCGAGGCGCCCCTCCATCTGCGCATCCCCGACTCGGTTCCTTACCGTCAGCGACTCGGTATACCCTGACTCTGTCACCCAGCGCGGCACGATCGTCTGCCGAGAGTCGGAGGCAGGAACACCCACTCTGAGGATCGCATACCGGCCCGCGGGGTCGATCGCTAGACCCATGATCCTCTCATTCTGACGGAGGTAGATGGGCTTCAACTCGAGGGCTGCTCGAGCCTCACGGCGAGCCTCCTCCTCAGCGCGACGCTCAGCACGGATCCGGATATGTTCGAAGAGTTCGAGTTGCTGATCCTCGAGATATTTGCGCTGGCCCTGGAGGGGACGCTCCCCAGGCTCGGGGCCACTCCGCAGATCGGTCAACTGACGTGTCGCGCCATCACTCAGCGAGAGCTCGAAGAGATTGTTCTCACGGACGAAATAGATACTCTTTCCATCCCTGCTGAAAACGGGATTCGTCTCTGCAGCTCTCGTCTCGGTCAGACGCCGAACACGCATCGACCCCCTATCGATCAGGTAGAGGTCTCCACGGTAGGATGTGACACGTAGCTTCTCATCGGGAGAGAGAGAGCCCCCAGAGATGAGGGGTCCGACCGAGTCGGCCTCCATATCAGAGAGCCTGACCAGCTCGCCCCCACTCGCAGGCATCCGGTAGAGTGCTGAGCTGGCATGCCATTCCTCCCCACCTGGCTTCCAGCGAAAGTAGATCCAGCGCCCATCATCGGTCCAGCGAACCATCGAGGGTGGCTCACCTACATGCTCAGGGCCACGCATGATATTCGCCACAGACAACTCGAAGCCCGAAGCAGAGCCCTGCGCCATGACGAGGACCGGCAACCCTAGCAGGAACGCTACAGCCGCCGTCAGAGTACGAAGGACCTTCATCAGTATTTTCTCCTACTCATCGAGATTGGGAAGGAGCCCGAACTTACTGTGGTATCTACTAGAATTCAAGCAACGCCAGCTGTGCGGCAGAACCGGTAGACTGGCGCAGAGAACAGGGAGAGTATTATATAATGTAGGGTCTAGATAATGGCTGCACCAGCACGGACCAGAGAGACCCGTGCAGTACCGAGCTCACCAACCGGTCTGAGTCCCTGGACCGGATAGATCAACCACCCACATTGGAGGAGCTATGCCCCAGACCACCACAACGACTGAGATGACGGTCGAGCAAACTTCCCTCATCGAGGACCTGACCGATATCTTCTACAATCCCTCAGGTGTCCTCGCTCGCCGCGCTGCTGGAAACTTCCTCGGCGTTGGGCTGATCCTCATGGTCCTCTACTCTATCCTGAGCATCGCTTCGCTCTCAGCCCTCGAGCCACTATGGGAGGCCGAGTTTGCGCGCGGGATGGCTACGGCTCTGGAAGAGAACCCAGAGATAGCGACACAACTCGAAGGAGCGCGAGCATTCACGAGTCTCATGACCATAGTCGGTGGCGTCCTCTTCATACCACTCATCGCACTCATAGTGGGAGGGCTGATCCGACTACTCAGTATCCCCTTCGACGCGAAGTTGACCTTCAAGGTCTCGGCAATGATCGCGATCTACGCACAGTTCCCGAGACTCCTGCAGCAGATCCTCAATGTCGTGCAGGGATACATCCTCTCGCCAGATGCCCTGACATCGAGATTCGCGATCGGCTTCAGCCCTGCTAGATTCCTCGATGTCGAGACGACCGCTCCCATCCTAATGGTTCTCGCTGAGAGGTTCGACCTCTTCACCATCTGGGCAACGGTCATCATCGGGATCGGATTCAAGGTCCTCGGGAAGTTGCCAACCCGGTCAGCTATCGCGGCAGCTAGTCTCGTATGGCTCATCGTCGCCCTTCCAGCTATCGTGGGCGCACTCTGAGTTGATCAGTCGGGATGACCGGAGCGCTCAATCCCCAAAAGAGATACCGAGATCTCGTGCGGTCGCGACCGTATCCGAGTCGACTGGGACCCTCTTTATCGCTGCGACCGCCTCGGCTAGAGGAACCGCCCTGATCTGTGGTGGATCGAGTGCGACCATCGTACCGAACTCCCGGCGAGCGACACACCTGACCGCAGCCGCGCCGAATCTGAGTGCGATCAGACGATCATAAGCGGTAGGTGAGCCACCACGTTGAAGGTGCCCGAGGACGATCGAGCGCGTCTCGATCCCCGTCCTCTCCCTGATCTGGTCTGCTACCCATTCAGCGACACCACCGAGCCGCTCGGCCCTACCCGGCTGAGCGGCCTCACGGATCACTCGCTCACCCTCTCGCTCGATTGCGCCCTCGGCAACGACGACGATCCCAAACCTACGGCCAGAGGCGTAGCGTGCCTCGATCTTCTCACAGACCTTCGCGATATCGTAGGGGATCTCAGGGATCAGGATCACATCAGCGGTCCCGCTCACCCCCGAATGCAGGGCGATCCAGCCGGTATCTCGCCCCATCACCTCTACCACCATGACACGTTCATGGCTCTCGGCTGTCGAGTGCAACTTGTCGATTGCATCGGTCGCAGTCTGGACCGCTGTGTGGAAACCGAAGGTGACCTGGGTCGCTGCGAGGTCATTGTCGATCGTCTTCGGCACCCCGACCACTGGGAGTCCCTTCGCAGCGAGTCGGTTCGCGATATGGAGGGACCCATCCCCACCGATCGCGATCAGTGCATCGAGGCGGTGCTCGTGGAAGGCCTCGAGGAGTTCGTCCGAGCGGTCGCGGAGGACGATGGAGCCATCGGGCTGCTCCTCCGGCCACTCGAAGGGGTTACCCCGATTCGTCGTGCCGAGGATCGTCCCCCCGAGGTGCGTAATCCCCCTGACCGTCTCGCGGTCCATCTCGATGAGAGGCTCTCCATCGAGGAGACTGCCATATCCCTTCCGGATTCCATAGACCTCCCACCCCTGATGCATCGCCGAGAGGACTGTCGCCCTGATCACGGCATTCAACCCGGGGGCATCACCCCCACCTGTATTCAATGCTATCCGTCGTATCGATCCAGACATCAACCCGGCTCTTCGGTCTCGAGTCCCATCCCCCCAGGGCTAGAGAGCCCTATCCCAGAGATAGGGGATGCGCGCAAATCGTACCGTAGTGCGCCAGAGAGGGAACTGTCAACTACCTGTCGGGGTCGAATGATCTCTAACAGACGAACGATTTCGACCCGATGGGTGGCAAGATCGGGGGGCATCGGGGTAGATTAGTAGTAGTGACTGTGGAGACTAGCTCGCCTAACTGGAGGTTATCATGGTAGATCCCAAGGATATTCGTAAGGCGCTCAGAAAGGTCATGGACCCAGAGCTGAACCTCGACCTCGTCGTCCTGGGACTGATCTACGATATCAATGTCAACGACACGCACGTCGATGTCACCATGTCGCTGACCTCGCCCCTCTGTCCCGTCGCAGATCAGATCGTCGATCAGGCACGCGAGGCGGTCGAGGCGGTCGAAGGGGTCGAGAGCGCAGATGTAGAACTGACCTTCACACCGAGATGGACACCTGAGAGGATCGATCCACTCATCAGAGCATCTCTCGGGGTCTGATCCGAAACCTCGGACCCTACAGATCCCCCCTTGACAGGAGCTACAGGGGAGGATATAAATTGCGGGTATGAGCACGCAGACTACGTACTTCGCCTACTTTTTCTTTACGGCCCAGCCCATGAGCTGTGGTCGAAGGCGCGTGCGTATCTGACGCACTGAGCTCTGAAGACCAGAATGGCTCGTGGGCAAGATCCCACGGGCCATTTTTTTATTTCTATGACCCTAGCTGAAGGAGAGGGACCAATGACCGAGGCCAATACGAATGGGCTAGAGCTGAGCAAACTAAGGGGCGAGCTAGCTGCGATCGATCGGGTACTGGTCGATGCACTCGGGCGCAGGTACCTCCTCGCCCGTGAGGTCGGGAGGCTCAAGAGAGAGGCGGGAGTAGAGATACTCGATCCGGCCCAGGAGGCCGAGGTCCTCAGGAGGGCGGCAGAGCTCGCACGCGAGAAGGGGATCGAGGAGGAAGAGGTACGGAATATCTTCTGGTGTATCCTCGACCTATCTCGGAATGCACAGCGGGAGCTCGAGAGATGAGCCCCTATCACCCGGTGCAACTGGACGACTCGCTCCCTACCGTCGCATTTCAGGGCGCACCGGGCGCTTTCAGTGAGGAGGCGGCCTATGCCTTCTTCGGGCCAGAGATCAGGACGGTCCCCGTAGCGGCCTTCCAAGATGTCGCAGACAGGGTCCTCGATGGGACGACCGACTATGGTATCATCCCTGTCGAGAACTCTCTCGTCGGTCCGGTAGAACCTGCGCTGAAAGCCCTCTCGACAGCCGGGCTCGCTGAGGTAGGGGCGCAGGTCCACCCGATCGAGCTCTGTTTCCTGACCCTGCCGGGCGCTGAGCTACGGGGGATCCGTCGGGTCCTCTCGCATCCTGTCGCCCTGGGCCAGTGCACAGCCTTCCAGGCGGCACGCCCAGAGATCGAGCCTCAACCCTGGTACGACACCGCTGGTGCTGCTCGACATATCGCGGAGAGGGCCGAGCCAGAGCTAGCAGCGATCGCAGGACGTGGTGCGGCAATGAGGTACCAGCTAGAGGTCCTCTTCCCAAATATAGAGGACCGGCGAGATAATCGGACCTATTTCGTCATTGTAGAACGCGAGTAGAATCGTGACCGAAGATACTTCGGCTAGGCCCTGGCGCGTTGATTGCACGCCGGCTCGCTGGTGGTGAGATCCACCCCTATCCTGGAGGAAATAGGTGCGCGGCAGAGTATCCGATATCGAGGTCTACTGGCGAGAGAGTGGCCGAGGCGAGGCCGTCCTCTTCATCCACGGCTTCCCACTCAATAGTGCGCAGTGGGAAGACCAGGTCTACCAGCTCCCTGAGCGGTGGCGGTGGCTCGCACCAGACCTCAGGGGGTTCGGAAACTCTGAGGCGGGGAGTGGGGATGGCCCCTTGGGTATGGACCTCTTCGCAGACGATATCATCGCCTTCCTCGATACCCTCGGGATCGAACGGGCGGTCATCTGTGGCCTCTCGATGGGTGGGTATATAGCCTTCGCCCTCTGGCGCTGGCACCCAAAGAGGATCAGAGGTCTCATCCTCTGCAATACCCGAGCAGGTGCCGACACCGAGGAGGGCCGCACCGCTCGCCGCGCACTGATCGAGGAGGTCGAGAGGGGGGGGACTGGGGCCGTCGTCGACGAATTCCTCCCGAGACTCCTCTCGGCCAAATCACGAGAGACCCGGCCCGATCTAGTCGATCAGGTCAGGGGGATGATCGAGTCGACACCGCGCCGGACGATCGTCCAGGCCCTCGAGGGGATGAAAGAGCGACCTGACTCGACCGATCTCTTACCGACGATCGATGTACCGACCCTCCTGATCGCAGGGTCAGAGGACCAGATCACCCCCGTCGCCGATCTCGAATTCCTCGCTCAGACGATACCCGATGCAAGGCTACAAGTGATAGAGGGCGCAGGGCACCTCCCGAATATGGAGGAGCCCGAGACCTTCAACCGTATCCTCGTCCACTTCATCGAAGCCCTGGGCAGTCATTGAGCACCGAGGAGTTCGATCTGGCTCTCGGTCCCCCCATCGGCGGCGAGTTTCTCCTCAGCGGGAGCCTCTGCCTCCTCCCTCTCTGTCGCGACGCGGGCGACCTCGATCACCATATCGCCACGGACGGGGACCACTACCTGACGGCCCTGCGTAGCTCGGCCTTGGACAGGTATCTCGCTCGACTTCACCCTCGTTGCCCGCCCCGAGCCAGTCAGGAGCATTAGTTCGTCTCCATCGACGACCTCCTTTGCAGCGATCAGGGCGCCTGTCTTCTCTGTCACCTGGAGTGTACTCGAGCCTATACCACCTCTACGCTGGACAGGATACTCTGTGATCGGGGTCCTCTTCGCATACCCCTGCTCGGTCACTGTACAGAGGGTCGCCTCCCTCCTGACAACGACCATCCCGACCACCTCATCCCCCTCTCGGAGCTGGATCCCACGGACTCCCTGTGCGGCCCGGCCCATAGTCGAGACATCGGTCTCGGCGAACCTGATCGCAAGACCGCGGCTAGTGACGAGGACGATATCATCGACACCACTCGAGAGTTGGACATCGAGGAGATAATCGCCCTCGACGATATTGATCGCATTGATACCCGTCGACCGCACATTGGCGAACTGATCGAGGGTCGTGCGCTTCACCGTACCGCGCGCTGTGAGGAAGACGAGGGTGCGCTCCGCAGCGAACTCGCTCACTGCGACGAGAGCCGCGATCGGATCATCCCGGTCGACACCGAGGAGATTGACCAGGGAACGACCACGTGCCGCACGGCTCGACTCCGGGATCTGGTGCACCGGGCGCGCATAGGCCTGACCCGACTCGGTGAAGAAGAGGAGGGTATCATGTGTATTCGCGATGAAGACATGTTCGAGGAAGTCATCACCCATCTCCCGGCCACCCAGGGGGTGACCACTCCGCGCACGACGACGGTAGAGCGAGATCGGCATCCTCTTGATATAGCCCTCATGACTGATCGTGATAACGGCCTCCTCCTGCGCGATCAGGTCTTCGAGCTCGAAGTCGGCCTCACCCTCGGGCAGGATCGTCGTCCTCCGCTCATCACCGAACTCATCGACGATCTCAGCTAGCTCATCGAGGAGGAGGCGGAGCTGCTTCCGCTCACTCGCCAGGAGCTTCTCCAAGCGAGTGATCTCCTTCTCCAAGGCCTTCAGCTTCGCCTTCAGCTCCCTCGTCTCGAGGGCCGTCAACTTCGCTAGCTGCATACGGAGGATCGCCTCGGCCTGCTCTTCCGAGAGATCGAAGGCCTTCCGTAAGGCAGTGGCAGCGCGCTCACGGTCACGAGAGTTACGGATCAGCTCGATAACCTGATCGATATCGTCGAGCGCGATCAGGAGACCACGGGTAATATGCGCCTCAGCACGGGCTTGCTCGAGATCATGTGTCGACCTCCGCCTGATGACCTCCAGGCGATGATCACGGTAGCGCTCGAGGAACTCCTTCAATGTCAGCTCACGGGGCTCTCCATCATCGAGAGCGAGCATGATCGCACCGAAGGTCGACTGAAGGTGCGTCTGCCGGTAGAGGAGGTTCAGGACCGGGGCCGCCTTCACACCACGCTTCAACTCGATCACGATACGCATACCATCCCGATCCGACTCATCGCGGAGATCAGCGATATCCTCCGTCTTACGAGTGCGGACCAGATTCGCGATCTGCTCGAGGATACGGGACTTCGAGACCCCATAGGGGATCTCCGTCACCACGAGCTGTTCCTTCCCACCCCGTAACGCCTCACGCTGAACACGAGCACGCATCACGATACGGCCACGACCACTCTTATAGGCCTTCTCGATACCATCCTTGCCTAGGATGAAGGCACCAGTCGGAAAGTCGGGACCAGGGATATGCTCCATGAGGTCATCGACCGTGCAACCAGGGTTCTCAATGAGATGCCTGACCCCAGCAGCGACCTCAGGGAGATTGTGCGGGGGGATGTTAGTCGCCATCCCGACCGCGATACCCGAACTCCCATTGATCAGGAGATTCGGTAGACGGGCAGGGAGGACCTCGGGCTCCGTACGCTGCGCATCAAAGGTTTCGGCGAAATCGATCGTCTCCTTCTCGATATCGGTCAGGAGCTCTAGAGCTATAGGTGCAAGGCGCGCCTCCGTATACCGATACGCAGCAGCACTATCACCATCGATCGAACCGAAGTTGCCCTGCCCATCGACGAGAGGATAGCGCAACGAGAAGTCCTGGACCATCCGGACGAGCGAGTCGTAGACCGCCGTGTCACCATGAGGGTGATACTTACCCAGAACCTCACCAACGACCGATGCACTCTTCTTGTAAGGACGGGTCGGACTCAACCCGAGATCGTGCATCGCATAGAGGATACGCCGATGAACAGGCTTGAGACCATCACGTACATCGGGTAGCGCACGCTGCACGATCACACTCATCGAGTAGTCCAAGAAGGACTCTCGCATCTCATCTTCGATCAGGCGAGTCAGTACCCGCTCGCGTCGCTGTGGCATCACCATCGTCGGCTGCTCCAACTCCTCTCTATAAATTCCCAACGGCTCCCCTTCAGGCCGGGCTCTACCGTCCATCGGATCTACCCACTCACCGAATGAATGTTCGGCATATCTTCGGTCATGTCAATCACTACTCATAGTCCCACTCCTCCAGGATGGCCTCGAATTCCTCGGCCATACTCGGGTGTCCATACTGATATGCTCTTTCGATGCCACGCTGGTAGGCGCGCTTTGCCTCGTCGTCTCTTCCGAGTTCTCTGAGTGCCTGCCCGAGTCTTCCCCAGGCATTCCCCTCATCATCACTCAGCTCGAGGTATCTCTCGAGGTGCTCGACGACCTTTTCCCACTCACCAGCCCTCTCATACTCGAGAGCGATACCGAAGTGTAATCTAGGGTCATCGGGTCTCTTCTCGACCATCTTACGGAGCGATTCTATCCTCTGATCAGCCATCGTCATCCCTTCTCAGGTCTTCTGTCCACCTTTCTGGTCTCCCCTAAGGCCTACTCTGACCACCACGGAGCCCTCTAGGGGAAAGAGTAGGTAGAGCCCCTCTATTGCGCCACCTCGATCGGGGCCACCCCACTCCTCTCTCTGGGTCATACCCATACCTGGAGGCACACCCTGCGCCCTCCTGGTGTAGGAATGAGCCGATCCCCAGATCCCCCTGACCGAATGCGATGCGTAGTGAATTCGAGATATTGGTAATCGATGATGAACCAGCGGTCCGAGAGGTCCTGGCCCTGCGGATCGAGGGTTGGGGCTTCCATGTCAGGGTCGCTGCAGATGCTGAGGAAGCAGAGGCCGCCCTCGAGGAATCCACACCCGCTGTCATCATCTCTGATGTCGTTCTCCCTGGTCTCTCTGGTCTCGATCTCCTCGCTCGTCTCCAGGAGCTGGGTCGGGATATCCCAGTCATCATGATCACCGCCCATGGGAGTATCGATGCGGCGGTCGAGGCGATGAAACTCGGGGCCCGTGACTTCCTTACGAAGCCCCTCGATTATACCGAACTGCATGCTCTGATCGAGTTGACGATCTCCGATCTCCTCGCTCGCCGTGAGGCGAACCTCCTCGAGTCCCGGCTCGAGAGTGGGGGCGGATTAGGACTTCTCGTCGGGGAGAGTAGAGCAATGCGCGAGCTTTTCCGAGTGGTCGAGACACTCGCTTCCAGTGATGCCTTCGCTATCATAACCGGTGAGAGTGGAACGGGTAAGGAGGTCGTCGCTCGAACTATCCATGAATTGAGTGAGCGACGGGATGCTCCCTTCGTCGCTATCAATGCGGCCGCGATCCCGGAGGGTCTGATCGAGAGTGAACTCTTCGGCCATGAGCGCGGTGCCTTCACCGGTGCGGTCCAGTCTCGGCCTGGATGCTTCGAACAGGCTGATGGTGGCACTCTCTTCCTCGATGAGATAGGGGAGATGCCGCTCTCCCTCCAACCGAAGCTCCTCCGCATCCTAGAGGAGGGCCGGACTCGCCGTCTCGGTGGTGACCGGGAGATCACCTTCGATGTCCGTGTCCTCGCTGCGACGAACCGTATCCCAGCCGATGCGGTACGGGATGGACACCTCCGTGAGGATCTCTACTACCGACTCAATGTCTTCGAGCTCGAGGTCCCTCCCCTCAGGGAGCGGCCTGATGATATCGCGCTCCTGGCCCAGCATTTCATCCGGAAGTTCGGTGAAAAACACGAGATGAATGTCGAAGGGATCCGGGACCGTGCACGACGCCGCCTCGAATCGCACGCCTGGCCAGGAAATGTGCGAGAGTTGAGGAATGTGATCGAAAGGGCGGTGATCGTCGCTCGGGAGGGGTGGATCGATACGAACCATCTGCCGCCCTACCTCCAGAGTGGACCAGAGGATGGGGACCCTACCCTGACCCTCCCGATAGGGATTTCAGCGGCTGAGGCAGAGAAGGCCTTGATCCTCAAGACCCTAGATTATGTTGGGAACAACAAGGCCGAGGCTGCTCGTCGACTCGGGCTCGATGTGAAGACGATCCGTAACAAGCTAAGGGCCTATGGTCTGACCGGTCCATGAGTGTCAGGAGGATATCGAGATGAGGGTTGCGACCAAACTGAGTGTCGCCTTCGGGCTCTTCGTCCTACTCATGGGGAGCCTCCTCATCTTCCATATCAGGACGATCAGACAGGCGGTCACCATCAATTACGAGCTCTCCGAACTCGCAACGCGCGCCTATACCGCAACGACGCGCCAGGTCATCAGGATCGGGAGGATCGAGGAGAATGCTAGTAAGTACAGAGTAACCAGAGATGACGGTTATCTCGAGAACTTTTCCGCTGCCCTAGCTGCCTTCCAGGAGGGCCTACACCATATCGATACCGGCCGACTCAGTGAGAGAGAGCTGATCGAGCTCGAGGCGCTGATCAGAGAGTGGGAGACCACAGTCGGGATCACGACTAGGTTTAGGGATACACCCTTCCCCACTTCATCTAGTGCCGAGGACCCGATCCTCGATGAACTCCTCGACTCACTCAGCCGGCTCCGTGCCAAGGCACGGGCACTCGGTGAGGCCTCGCAGGAGATGATGGTCGCCAGACTCGAAGATTCGGCACGAGCCGCACGGCGAGCAGAGAGGATCGCGTCGATCGTCTTCGTAGGTGCTCTCATCATCGCCGTCACCGGGGCGGGGATGATCATCAGATCGATTACCGATGCATTACGACGGCTCCAGAGGGGGACCCGAGAGGTCGCGGCCGGGAACTTCGACTACAGACTCGAGGCGCTGAGGGATGACGAGTTCAGCCACCTGGCCCACGACTTCAATACGATGACCGAACGTCTCGGCGAGCTCGATCAGATGAAGAAAGAGTTCCTCTCGAAGGTCTCACATGACCTCAAGACCCCCTTGGCCTCGATCCTGGAGACGACGCGTGCACTTCTCGAAGAGGTGCCCGGACCCCTTACCGAGCGACAGGAACGGCTCCTCCAGCTCAACCATCAGAGTGGCGAACGCCTCTCCGCGATGATAGGAAAGATCCTCGAGCTCTCAGCCCTCGAGTCGGGCGCCCTCGATTTCGATCCTGAGCCAACAGAGTTCACCTCACTCGTCGAGCTCGCGATCGAGGAGGTCAGACTCGCTCATCAGGAAGAGGGTTCGGCTGGCTCATCGTGCCCTGACCTCTCGATCGAGGCTGACGCCGACCCTCCATCCCTCTTCGTATCTGGGGATGGAGGACGGCTGACGCGCGTCATCGTGAACCTCCTAGAGAATGCGGTGAAGTTCTCGCCCCCAGGCTCACCGATCAATGTCAGGATCTCGAGCCACGACACCCCTCCTCCAGGGGTGCCCGAGGAGAAGTGGGAGAGTGTCGTTTCCAGGGATCGTCCAGGTGGAAGCGCCCTTCTCCTCTCTATCATAGACCGTGGACCTGGGATCCCCGACCACGAGAAAGACGCTATCTTCGAGAGGTTCTTCCAGTCGGAGACAGGGAAGAAGACACATCGACGCGGTGTCGGTCTAGGCCTCACGATCTGCCAGGAGATCGTGACCGCCCACCGGGGCACGATCTGGGTTGACGACGCCCCGGGAGGTGGAAGTATCTTCAACCTCCTTCTCCCAGAGTTGAGAGTCGAGGGTGAGACGATGGCCGGAGCGCCTAGTCACCCTGCCGAACGTCAGAGATCGAGGGTATGAGAGACTCACTGCGCACCTTCACCCTATTCTTGGTCCTGAGCCTCGGAGCATGTGCAACTAGCCGGTTCGACCAGCACTTCGAGGCAGGCGAGTACACCGCCGCAAGCAGGATCTTCGAGCAAGAATCGGCGCTGCGAGAGGATGAGGACGCCCTCTTCAGGGCTGGGCTGATCTATGCCCTCCCCACGAGTCCCGTCTACGACCCGGCGAGAGCGCGCGCGCTCTTCGACGAGTTGATCGAACTGCACCCAAACACCAAGTACAGAGCAGACCTCCCCTTCCTGGAGGGGCTCCTCCTCGAGATCGAGAGGTTGGACGCTCTGGCCGATAACCATCATGAGATGGTCAGGCGACTCGAGAAGAGACTCGAGGAGATCGAGCAACGTGCAGCAGAACTCGACTCCCTCCTCATAGAGTCGAGGGCCGAGGTCGATACACTCCGCTCCCGTAACGAAGAGCTAGAGGCAGAGCTCCAAACCCGTCGGGCAGAGATTTCGGTCCTCCGCGAGGAACTCGACCGCCTCAAAGCGATCGATCTAGGTGGACGACGGCCCCGAGGGGGGACCCCCCCGGAGGGGGGTATGGATGGTGGCCCCGGAGATGGCGATGGACGGGGCCACCGGAGAGAAGATCAGTGGAGGGGCTGAGCAGACTCACTCTGACTCCGTTCCGTCACCCTCCTCGACCATCACCTTCGCAGTACAATTCCCCTCCTCACCCTGGAACTGGAGGGTCCACTCACCTGCGACCGCATCGCTCAGGTCGAGGCGGAGGCGTACCTCAGTAGCGGGATTCGGGGCATCGGGGTCCGGCTCACTCTGCGAGATATCGACGATCTCGACACCACTCGCCTCATCTATCAGAGCAGAGAGGACCTTACCAATCGACTCCGTATAGACCGCGCTCAAGTTTACAGGACGGGTCTGCGGAGAGAGTCGTGCCGGCTGGACCTGAGCGACACACTCCTCGACCAGGGTCGATTCGACCTCCTGCGCCTCTGCTAGACCAACGAAGGCAAAGAGAGAGAAGGCGACACCACCTGTGATCCGCCTGATGACCTTGACACTCATGATCATGATCCACTCCTGTCTTGGGTGATTCCTACTAGCCACTATGGCCAGCGACTGCCCCTTCATTTGGCAATGCACGGACCAGACTGGGACACACCACCCAAAACACTGTGCCCCAAGAACTTAGACCACATCGACAGCAACAAGAGAGAGCGGCAAGGAGCAGGGAACGGGGAAATTTTCCCTGGTCGTAAGACCTCTGGAAGGACTGGTCAGGCCTTTGGGAGGGTGAAAGAGATAGTGGTACCGATGCCGGGCTGACTCTCGGCCTCGACCGCGCCTCCATGGGCATCTATCACACCACGGACGATCGCAAGGCCGAGCCCTGCTCCCGCACGGCCACTCTCTCGGGCCTGCCAAAAGCGGTCGAAGAGGTGCGGCAGCTCATCTGGACCGATCCCCTCCCCACTATCAGTCACCTCGAACCTGAGCTGACCATCCTCCTCCCGCGCACTGACCCTGATCTCGCCCCCGGCGGGGGTGAACTTGAGCGCATTGTCGATCAAGTTCTGGAAGACCTGCAGTACTCGTCCCTCGTCGGCTCTGACCTCTGGCAACTCGCCTGGCGTCGATACGCTCAGGTCGACCCCCTTCTCGCGGGCGAGGGGCTGCTGGAACTCGACCGCTTCCTCGACCAGTGCTCTGGGGTCGAGGCTAGTCGGCTCGATCTTGAGCCCCTCCGCCTCGATCCGGGTGATATCGAGGAGATCGCTGATGAGCTGTTCCATCCTCTCTGCTGCCCTCGTGATGATCTGTAGGAGTCTGAGCTCCTCTTCGTCATCCCTCCTCTCTCTGAGGAGTTCGGCGGTCATCGAGATCGTATTGATCGGGTTCCGCAGATCATGTGAGACTATGGTCATCACATCATCCCTACTCCTGACCGCCTCCTCGGTCTCCTCATACAATCGCGCATTCTCGATCGCAGTCGCCGCTCGCCTGGCAACCTCCTGGGCTAGTTCTAGATCGCGGAGCCCATAGCTCCGGCCAGGATCGGTCAGCGCCAGGGTCATCGCGCCGAGCCGTCGTTCCCGTGCGACGAGGGGCACGACCATGATAGACCGGGGCTCGAGACGCCGGAGGAGTCGGAGGTGCTCGACATCCTGCGCATTCCTGACTATCCAGCTATCGGAGACCTCATGGTAGACTATAGGCTGATCTATCACCTCGCCCGTCTTCCTCTCCTCGCTCACCTTCAGTTCAGCGGGTGTGTACCTCTTCAGCTCAGCGACTAGGTCGGCCTTACCCGGATCGGTATGGAGTGCGGCGACTCGTTCATAACTTCCATCCTCTCTCCTGAGATCGATCGCGACGAAGTCACCGAGGAGAGGCAGTGTGAGCCGGGCAAGTCCATCGAGGATCGGGGACACCGTGAGTGAACGCATGATCTCCGCACTGATCTGCGAGAGGAAACTGAGGACCTCCTCTGCCCTCTTCCTCTCCGAGATATCGACTAGGACGGCCATAGCGCCATCGACCCGACCAGAGCCATCATAGAAGGGGGCGGTCGAGAGGGAGATATCGATTAGCGTCCCATCCTTCTTGCGCATCAGGGTCTCGACCCCGGTAAAGGTATCGCCCTCTAGGGTCGCGGTATGAACGATCTCTATCTCAGGCCTGGCCTCCTCTGGGATCATAGGGATCGGATCCCCTATCACCTCCGCGGCACTCCATCCCAGGAGCCGCTCGGCCGCAGGGTTCCAGATCATCACCCTTCCCTCGCGGTCGAAGACATTGATCGCGAGGGGCGACTCACGGATGACCGACTCGAACATGAGTGCCGCCTCACGGAGCTCCTCCTTCCGCTCCGGGTCGACATCTCCATTCCCCTCATTCAGCCCTCTGGGCTCGGGACTGAGATCATCCTCCCAGTCGACACTCTCTTCTTTCATCACCCCCCCTGATTTCCATGAGCCCGCGCGCGGCGCATCGTTTGCATAGATCGTTCCCAGCGGCCGCCGACCTAGGCCGCTCGGCCCGCCACCGTTCGGCATGACGGGGCGGGCTTCATCGTGCCGGGCGCTCTGGGTTTGGTGCACCGGCGGGGATCGGCTCGCGGATACCGCCGCGGATACCGCGAGGAAGTAGTATGGAGGACACGACGTGCGACATCTCTTTGTAGTGGCGCTCGCCACGATAATGATCGGGTCCGGTGCGACCCTGGCCGAGGCACAATCAGCAGTCGGCTCCAAGAGGGATGCGACTCGAGCGATCGCCAAGCGGTATTCGGGTTACGCAGGAGAAGCCCCCGTCGTCGTGAGGAATGAGGTCCTCGACGGTTGGAATTACCTATACAGACATATCACGAAGGTCGAGTTCGTACTCTGCCTAGAGGGATTCCAGCGAGATGGAACGATCTTCATCGACAACTTCCGGCTCGCCAGGATGGAGAACGAGACCTTCACCAGTGTACGCTACCACCCCTGCGAGAGTGAGAGATATATCGGGACAGCGCACAACCACCCCCCGACCGGTGAGGGGAACTCACTCTGTTATCGCTCGATCCCAGACCGTCGGAGCTTCGCCGAGGATAGACGCGCGAAGGTCGATATCGTCCTCTGCGGGATCGATACCTACCTCTGGGTCCTCAAGGATGGGACTACGGGTGGACCAGTAGATGGAGATGTGATCCGCTCACCCTGAGGGGGTTGGGCGCCCCCCATCCTTCAGAGGCTCTCCCGGCGCTCGCCGATATAGAAGGCGAGCGCCATCAATAGGATGAGGAGGACCGCATAGGCCGCGGCGCCCCCGAAATCGAAGGCCCGGAGCTGCGACAGGATCTCGACCGAGATCGGACGCGTGCGGTGCGTATAGAGGAGGATCGAGGCGACGAACTCACCGAGAGCGGTCACAAAGGCCAGGAGCGCCCCAGCGGCGAGGCCGGGGAGGACGAGGGGCAGGACGACGCGCCGCATCCGCCGGGCCCATGAGGCGCCGAGTGAGGCCGCTGCCTCCTCGAGGGCAGGATCGAATTGCCTGAAACTCGTCAGTGCCGCCCTCGTCACGAGGGGTATATTCCTGATGAAATAGGCGAGGGGTAGGATCAGACCCGTCCCGACTAGGACGAACCGGCCCGCCCAGGGCTGATCTGCGCTGAAGGTCGTCGCGAGCGCGATCGCGAGCACCGTGCCCGGAAGTGCCCAAGGCAGAGTCACGAGGAGGTCGAGTAGTCTACTCCCCCGGAACCGGTTCCGCGCCAGGAGATACGCCGCCAGAAAGGCGAGGACTACATTCAGGACCGTCGCCATCGTCGCCATACGCAGCGAGTTCAGGATCGGCCGCAACCTCTCCGGCTCACTGACGAGGGCACGATAACTCTCGAGCGAGTAGACCGGTGGGAGGAACTCTGTGGTCCAACTCCCGGTCGGGACGAAGGAGACTAGGAAGACCGTCAGATGCGGGAGTAGTAGGAAGACGACGATACCCGTCGCTCCCCCCGTCCAGAGCCATGCCGCCCGTCGTCCACCCCCACTCACCGGTCCAGCGGGGCTTGCCCCCTTCGCACTTCCCGTATAGCTCCGCCCCTCCTCGAACCGCTGTAGGATCATCAGGAATAGTACCGAGGCGCCAGCGAGGACGACCGTCTCCACCGCCGCCATCGCGAGATCACCATTCAGTTTGCTCGCAAAGATCTGGGTCGTCAGGACCCTGAATCCGCCCCCAAAGATATAGGGCGCACTGAAGGAACCCATCGAGGTCATGAAGACGAGGAGTGCGGCGCCCCCGACCGCAGGAGCGAGCATCGGGAGGGTCACCCGTCTGAAGATCTGTGCTCGGGTCGCACCGAGTGCCGCTGCCGCCTCGGAGAGTGCAGGATCGAGCCGTGAGAGACCGGCCGAGGTGAAGAGGTAGAAGTACACATACATCGTGTAAGCATGGACGAGGAGGATCGCGCCCGGCCCATTGAGACGCCAGGGCGCCTCCTCGAGCCCGAGGAGGAGTTGTAGACCTCGGGTGAAGAAACCAGTCTCCCCGTAGAGGAAGAGGAAAGCGATCACCCCAACGAGTGGTGGTAGTGCGACTGGCAGTGCCGCGAGCGCGCCGAGCACCCGTCGTCCCGGGAACTCACGACGGAAGAGGAAGGCGAGGGGTACCCCTATCAGCCCCGAGAGGATCACACTACCGAGTGAGATCCAGATACTATTCCAGAGAGCACGAGCATCGGCTGGTGTAGTTAGGAACCTGATATAGTGCGCGATCGTCAGCTCGCCTGGCGCACCGAGACTATCTAGTAGGACGAAGAGGTTCGGATAGAGGACCGCCCAGATGAGGAACCCGATGAGGACGAGGGCGAGCCAGGGTGTACGGGCCCTCTCCATGTGGCCTATCACACTAGCGCGCAGACCCTCACCAACTCCTTGGTGCACTCCCTCTGCCTCCTCGATATCCAGTCGAACCTCAGATGCCCACAAATGTCGACAGATACATGAGTTCGCACAAGGGGACCCATTGACTCCATCCCATCGAGCTGGTCCGCGCACCCGAATTCATGAGTGGGGTATGATGATTGACAACCCGTCGTCCGGGGGCCAAACTCACAACTATCCGAACCGTTCATCATTACATAGGTGATCATAGATCATGCAGCGCCCGACCGGTAAGATCTTTTTCATAGCTGTCGTCGCCTCCCTACTCATCTCGGCGATCCTCCTCTCCCAGGCGCGTCGAAAGAGTGCGAATCCGAACGACCGCCCAGCGAGTGCTGTGTCCCTCTCTGACTTCGGCGGGGGATCGAGCCAAGAGGAGGCGGCCGATGAGGGCGCACGAGTAGCGACGAAGACGAGGCTGGCCCTCGATCGGGACGGGGGCATCACGATATATGATCGGAGGCCCTGAGATGACGAGACGACTCGATTATGGTAAGATCGCGCCTGGTGCACTCGAAGCGATGCTCGGTCTCGAACGGTATGGCCGTGAGTCGGGGCTCGAGGACTCTCTGATCGAGCTCGTCAAGGTCCGCGCCTCGCAGATCAATCGGTGCGCCTACTGTATCGATATGCATACGAAGGACGCACTTGCAGCCGGCGAGACCCCACAGCGTCTCTTCCTCCTCGACGCCTGGCGGGAGGCACCTGCCTTCTATACCGACCGCGAACGTGCGGCACTCGCCTGGACCGAGGCGGTCACAGAGATCGCAGAAGAGGGGGTCAGCGAGGAGCTATACGAGAGTGTGTGCGCACACTTCTCGGAGAAGGAGCTGGTCGATCTGACGACAGTCGTCGTGACGATCAACGCCTGGAACCGATTCGGGATCGCCTTCCAGTCGGAGGCCGGTCACTATGAGCCGAAGGCACCGAGGCTCCATGTCGAGCGGACCGCAGATTGAGGCGACCTCCTACTGATTTCGAGGAAAACTGAGTTCAGGACAAGATCAGGATAGTGGTAAGATGCTCTTTGTAGACAACCGAGGGATCACCGATCCCCGTATCAATCTGGCACTCGAGGAGTATGTCTTGCGCAACAAGAGGCGCGAGGAATCCTTCCTCCTCTTCTATATCAATGAACCTTCGATCATCATCGGTCGGAACCAGAATACCCTCGAGGAGATCAACCACGAGTACGTCAGGGAACATGGTATCCATGTCGTTCGTCGAGTCTCTGGTGGTGGTGCAGTCTATCACGATCTGGGGAATCTGAACTTCAGCATCATCACTGACTATGCGATGGAGCGGTTCAACAACTACGAGTATTTCACGAAGCCCGTAGTCGATGTCCTCCGCTCCCTCGGCGTCCCCGCAGAGGTGAGTGGTAGGAACGATATCCTCGTCGATGAGCGGAAGATCTCGGGTAATGCTCAGTTCACGACCGGTGGGAGGATGCTGAGCCATGGGACCGTCCTCTTCGATTCGAACCTCGAGGAGGTCGTCAACGCCCTCGATGTCAAGATGAGCAAGATCGAGTCGAAGGGCCTCAAATCAGTCCGGAGCCGGGTCGTCAATATCGCCGAGTTCCTGAAGGAGGAGGTCACGATCGAGGAGTTCCGTGAGATGATCGTCGAGCGGATCTTCGGGCGTCGCTCCGAGGTCCCCGAACTCGAGATCACCGACGACGACTGGGAGGCGATACACAAACTCTCGAAGGAGAAGTATCAGACTTGGGATTGGAACTTCGGTGAATCGCCCAAGTTCAATGTCAAGAAGACGCACCGTTTCCCCGCCGGCGAGATCGATCTCCGGATCGATGTCCAGGAGGGACGGGTCTCAGGGCTCCGGATCTTCGGCGACTTCATCGGCTCAGGCGATGTCTCGATCCTCGAGAACCTACTCCGCGGTGTCAGGTACGAGCCCGAAGACCTCGCCGAGGCACTCGCCCATGTCGAGATCGAGGAGTACTTCGGGAATGTGAAGAAGGAAGAGTTCCTGCAACTACTCTACGGCTAAACCACTATACGGCCAAAAGGGGGTCAGATGGCACAGGTCAAACTCGCGATCGTCTACTACAGCACCTATGGCACTAATCACCAGATGGCAGAGGTCGCGGCAGAGGCAGCAAGAGAGGCCGGTGCAGAGGTCCGGCTCCTGAAGGTCCGTGAGACTGCGCCCCCTGAGGTCGTAGAGAGCCAGGAGGCATGGGCGGCCCAGGCAGAGAAGACCAAGGAGATCCCCGAGGCGACACCCGAGGACCTCGTCTGGGCCGATGCCTACCTCTTCAGTGCGCCGACGAGGTACGGCGGCGCAGCTAGTCAGATGCGCGCTTTCATCGATACCCTCGGCCCAATCTGGAGTGAGGGCAAGCTCACCAATAAGACCTTCAGCGCAATGGCAAGCGCCCAGAACCCACATGGCGGCCAGGAGACCACCCTCCAGACCCTCTACATTACGGCGATGCACTGGGGCGCGATCCTCGTCCCACCAGGATACTCCGACCAGACGATCTTCGCCGCCGGGGGCAATCCTTACGGCACGACGGTGACCGCGACCGGTGAGCCCCTGAGTGAGGAGACGAAGGCGGCGATCCGACACCAGACTCAGCGCCTCATCGAGATCACAGGACGGCTGATCAGCTAATTACAGGCGGCAGCGCAGATGACAGGCTCGAGGTGAAGGACTGCGCACCAAGCGTCGCCAAGGTCGATCAGTACCTGTAATGCTCAGGCTTGTACGGCCCCTCGACCGGGATACCGAGATACTCCGACTGCCGCGGCGTCATCTCTGTCAGCTTGATACCGAGCTTGTCGAGATGGAGCCGCGCTACCATCTCATCGAGCTCCTTCGGAAGAACATAGACCTTCCTCTCGTAGCTCTCGGCATTCTCGTGTAGCTCGATCTGGGCGAGGACCTGGTTCGTGAAGCTCGCCGACATCACGAAGCTCGGATGCCCAGTCGCACACCCTAGGTTCATCAACCGACCCTCGGCGAGGATCAGGACGCCATGGCCATCGGGGAAACGCCACTCGTCGTATTGCGGCTTGATATTGATCCTCTCGATACCCGCGACCCTGGCGAGACCTGCCATATCGATCTCATTGTCGAAGTGACCGATATTCCCAACGATCGCCTTGTCCTTCATCCGCGCCATATGCTCGACGGTGATCACATCCCGGTTCCCCGTCGCGGTGATGAAGATATCGGCGAACTCGACGACCTCCTCTAGGGTCGTGACCTCGTACCCCTCCATCGCCGCCTGTAGTGCGCAGATCGGATCGATCTCTGTGACGATCACCCTTGCACCCTGACCCCGGAGCGCCTGGGCGCACCCCTTCCCGACCTCGCCATACCCACAGACGACCGCGACCTTACCCGCGATCATCACATCGGTCGCCCGGTTCAGACCATCGATCACCGAGTGTCGGCACCCGTAGATATTGTCGAACTTCGACTTGGTCACCGAGTCATTCACATTGATCGCGGGGAAGAGGAGGGTGCCCGCCCTCTCCATCTGGTAGAGGCGGTTCACCCCCGTAGTCGTCTCCTCCGAGACCCCACGGATCCCCGGCACCGTCCGCTCCCAACGCCCCGGGTCCTCCTCCTGGATACGACGCAGAGTCTCCAGGACCACACCCCACTCCTCCGAATCCTCGACCGGATCGAACTCCGGGATCACACCCGCTCGCTCATACTCGAGCCCTCGGTGCACGAGGAGGGTCGCATCACCCCCGTCGTCTAGGATCTGCGTAGGACCACCCCCATCAGGCCAGAGGAGGGCCTCCTCCGTCGCCCACCAATACTCCTCGATCGTCTCACCACGCCAGGCGAAGACAGGAACACCGCGCGGATCCTCTGGCGTACCATCCCGACCGACGACGACCGCGGCAGCCGCATGATCCTGGGTCGAAAATATATTGCACGAGACCCAGCGGAGGTCGGCTCCTAGATCGGCAAGGGTCTCGATCAGAACCGCTGTCTGGACCGTCATATGGAGTGAGCCCATGATCCGAGCACCCGCCAATGGCGACTGACCAGCATACTGCTCACGAAGGGCCATCAGGCCCGGCATCTCCTTCTCCGCCAATTCGATCTCGCGACGGCCGAAGTCGGCGAGGGAGAGATCGGCGACCTTGTAAGGGGGACGACCGGCCGCCTCAGCGGCCTCGAAAGGATGAGATGCAGATGGGGCCTTACTCACAGGATCTCCTCTATCTGAAAATCTTCGAATGACCAGATCTCGCCTCGACACCCAAGGGTGGAGTCATCACCAGCGATCGGCCCACCCAAAGGGCCCCGTACACGTAGCCCTAGGACCGAGGGATAGGAGAATCTTACGAAGGTCTAGCGGAGAGGGGAAGAGCCGTCTTAGCCGCCCCGCCCCCTTTCACGCGCCCCGCCTTCGGTATAACTTCGGGAAGAGGGGCTCGGGTGAGTCGTGGGATGAGTCGGAGATGGGGGTGAGATGGGCATTGTACCGATCCGAGGCCGTGGTGCGGCGGGCAATCCACCGAACCGTTTCGAAAGTATCTGGTTCGAGCCAGAGCCGGTCCTCCCCGACCCAGGTGACCCACTCCCCTACCGGGAGACCCAGTACCTCAGGGATAGGTCCCGTACGGTCATCTCGAGGAATGCGAGCCCTGACATCCCCTTCGAGGCGAGTCTGAACCTCTACCGGGGCTGTTCTCATGGTTGTATCTACTGTTATGCACGCCCGACGCACGAGTACCTTGGCCTCTCAGCCGGTCTCGATTTCGAGACGAAGGTCTTCGTGAAGGAGGACGGCCCCGAGCTCCTCCGTGCCGAGTTGAGTTCCCCCCGCTGGGTCCCTCAGGTCCTCGCCTTGAGTGGTATTACCGATCCATATCAGCCTGCGGAGCGCCACTTCGAGCTGACGCGCCGCGCTCTCGGGGTCCTCGCCGAGTTCCGTAACCCTGTGGTCATCATAACCAAGAACTATCTCGTGACTCGTGATCTCGACCACCTGATCGAACTCGCCCGGCACGATGCGGCCGCGGTCCAAATCTCGGTGACTACGCTCGACCGCTCGCTCCAGCGGGTCATGGAGCCTCGGACTGCTATCCCAGAGCGCCGGCTCGAGGCGATCCGAGTTCTCTCCGATGCTGGAGTCCCCGTCGGGGTGATGGTCGCCCCAGTGATCCCCGGTCTGACCGACCACGAACTCCCGGCGATCCTCGAGTCAGCTGCCGAGGCAGGAGCGAGATATGCGAGCTATATCCCGCTCCGCCTACCTCATGGTGTCGCTGCCCTCTTCCAGGAGTGGCTCGAGTTACACTATCCTGAACGGAGCAGGCGCGTCCTGAACCGGATCAGGGAGATCCGTGGTGGACGCCTGAACGATCCTCGGTTCGGGAGCCGGATGCGCGGCGTGGGACCCTACGCCGAGCAGATCCGATCCCTCTTCGAGATCACCTGCTCCCGGCTCGGACTCTCACGGCAACGTCCCGAACTCTCGGCCAGATCGTTCCGGCGCCCCGACGAGCAACTCGGCCTCTTCGGCCTAGATACCAATCCCTGAGCTCGGGCCCTATCTCCTGAAGGTGGTGAAGCCCTCGAGCTGCAGTGTGCGGACCCGCCCTCTAGAGTCGAGCCCGAAGGTCACGAAACTCGTCCCGAAGCCCCGGCTCCGCCACCGTCCCTGAAAGGTATCGTGGTGCCAGTGCTCGAGGTCGGCCACATACATCGGAGAGTAGTCGAGGACGAGTCGGTCACCCTCTACCCTGACCTCGATCTCTCCATAGAGCGAGTCGGTATAGGTACCTGCGTAGGCCTCGAGTGAGAGTGAGGGAGTGGTCCCCTCCATCCGTGCCGACTTCGTCTGTGCCGCACTCTGGGCCGAACGACGGGCGGAGCGCTCCCTATCCGCGAGGTACTCAGCACTCCAATCAGTCGAGGGTAGACCGAGGAGGTGGTCGAAGATCCTGTACATCAGTGCGGTCTGGAGGGAGCTCGAGCTCAGATTGGCCATGATCGCGACACCGAGCCCCTCCGAGGGTATCATCCCGACCTGGGTCCTCGTGTAATTGACCGAACCGGTATGCTGGACCACCTTCCGACCATGGTAATCGTGCATCCGCCACCCGAGCCCATAGGCCGCGAAGTTCTGGGTCGGGAAGAGCCGCCTCGTAGTCGCGCTGATACGCATCACCTCCTGGGGTGTATGCATCTCCTCGACCGTCGAGTCAGCGATGATACGCTGCCCCTGATAGACCCCCTGTCCAAGGTGGAGCCGGACCCACTGCGCCAACTCCCAGGCACTCGAGTAGATCGAGCCAGCTGGACCGAGGGCATCGTAATCGCGCCTATCCATGACGACGAGGTTAGGCGCCGAACCCGTATGCGAGCCCGAGACATTCTCTCGGGCCTCGACGACAGCATAACGCGAGGTCGTCCTCTCCATCCCGAGTGGACGTAGGATCCGCTCCTCGACGAAGTCGTCCCAACTCATACCACTGACCGCGGCCACGACCTCACCCGCGACTACATACATCAGGTTGTTGTAATCGTACCCCTCCCGGAACCCGCGCCGTTGATCGAGGTGCCGCGTCCTGCGGACGAGCTCGGCACGGTCGAAGGGACCAGCGATCCAGACATTGTCCTCGCGTGCGACCCCGACCCTATGGGTGAGGAGATCACGGATCGTGACATTCCTCGTGACATAGGGATCGGCGAGTTCGAACTCTGGGAGGTGTTGCCGGACCGGATCATCCCACCTGATCCGCCCCTCATCGACGAGGATCCCAAGGGCCGCAGCGGTAAAGGCCTTCGAGGTCGAGGCGATCGCAAAGAGTGTGTGCTCATCGACCGCCTCTCCACTCCCATACTCACGTTCGCCATATCCGCGCGCAAAGATGACCGAATCGTCCTTCACGATCGCAACGGCGAGCCCCGGGATCCCCCAATCCCTCCGTGCTGCCTCGATGTACCGGTCGAGACTCGCTAGATCGAGGGTGTCGACGACGGTGGCGAGCCCGAGATCGACCGGTCTCAGGCGTAGACCAACGTCGAGGAGAGAGGTATGGGCCGGCGTCGGAAGACCGATCGCTAGGAGTGCTACCAGTGTGAGGATAGTACGACGAAATCGTGACATAAGGTCTCGGCTAGCTGAGGGTGAAGAGGACGAAGACTATTCGTATATGATATCTGAACCGGCACCTGTCAATTATCAGCCAATCGAGCGATGGAGCTTTTTCTTCCCTTCCGTTGTATATTGTCTTTCCCATCCAGCGCTGGGGAGCAGCCCCCAGCTATGAGTAGGACCTGATGGGCAATCGAATGAGATTGAGTGGAACCGCCTTCACTCATTATATCCACACCTAGATGAGGGTGCTACGAAATGAATATCTATGGCAAGCTGAGGAGCTCCGCACTACTCATAGCCTTCGCATCGATGACATTAGCTGGCTGTGCGAGCATGAGTGGGCTCCAGAAGGGGGCTATCATCGGGGCTGGGAGTGGTGCGGCCGTCGGTGCAGCCGTCGGTAAGGCTACTGGCTCGACAGCGCGCGGTGCGATCATCGGTGCGGCCGTTGGAGGAACCGCGGGCGCTATCATCGGCCGGAAGATGGACAAGCAGGCCGAGGAACTCGCTGTCTCGATCCCGGGCGCAACGGTCCAGAGGGTCGGGGAGGGGATCGTCGTCACCTTCGATAGTGGAATCCTCTTCGGCTTCGACTCTGCAGAGCTCAGCCCCGAGGCGCGTGAGAACCTCCGCAACCTCGCCGCGAGCCTCGAGAAGCATGGTGATACCGAGGTCCTACTCGTAGGCCATACCGATGGTGTCGGCTCTGACACCTACAACCAGGCCCTCTCCGAGCGGAGAGCCAAGGCAGCCGCTGACTTCCTAGTCGCACAGGGCCTTGCTGCCAACCGGGTCCGTGCCACAGGCCGTGGACTGAGCGAGCCGATCGCATCGAATGAGACCGACGAGGGGCGCCAGGAGAACCGTCGGGTCGAGGTCGCGATCTTCGCCGATGCCAACATGAAGGCCGCAGCACAGCAAGAGGCTGGGACGGAGTAATATCAGTTCGGGCAGAGAGGCCCAACTCACCACATTACTTCGACTAAGGTCCCCGGCAGGATGGCCACTCTATCCTGCCGGGTTCGTTTTTGCGGGGTCTGACTATGGCTCGTTCGATATAGCGGAGAATGTCAACCGGCTCAGCAGCCCATCACCCCTGGGTTCAACTCACACATCCTGTTAGATTATAGGGGTTGCACCTTGACTTAGACCCTCTTCGAGTGAGGCCATGAGCACTCTCGATACATCGAAGTTCATCTACGTCATGAAGGACCTTCGTAAGGTCGTTCCCCCGCAGCGGGAGATCCTGAAGGGGATCTGGCTCTCTTTCTACCCTGGCGCCAAGATCGGTGTGGTCGGCCCCAATGGTTCGGGCAAGAGCTCTCTCCTCCGGATCATGGCTGGAATAGACAAGGAGTTCCAAGGTGAGGCCTGGGCAGCGAAGGGGACAAAGATAGGGTATCTACCACAAGAGCCCGAACTCGATCCGAACCTCGATGTCAAGGGCAATGTCGAACTTGCGGTCAAGGAGACCCGTGACCTACTCCGGCGGTTCGACGAGATCAATATGAAGTTCGCCGAACCGATGTCGGACGACGAGATGCAGGCCCTCCTCGATGAGCAGGGCCGGGTCCAGGAGGCGATCGAGGCCGCAAATGCCTGGGACCTAGACCGGAAGATCGAGATCGCGATGGATGCGCTCCGGCTACCACCCGCCGATGCCGATGTGACGAAGCTCAGCGGGGGTGAGCGGCGTCGGGTAGCACTATGCCGCGTCCTCCTCGAAGAGCCCGACCTCCTCCTCCTCGACGAGCCGACGAACCACCTCGATGCTGAATCAGTAGCCTGGCTCGAACGGCACCTCCAGGAGTTCAAGGGGACGATCGTCGCCATCACGCACGACCGCTATTTCCTCGATAATGTCGCCGGGTGGATCCTAGAGCTCGACCGGGGCGAGGGTATCCCCTGGGAGGGTAACTACTCCTCGTGGCTCGAGCAGAAGTCAGAGCGTCTAGCCCAAGAAGAGAAGCAGGCGACGGCGCGCCGCCGGACCCTGGAGCGCGAGCTCGAGTGGATCAGGATGGCACCGCGCGCACGGCAGGCGAAGAGCAAGGCCCGGATCAGTGCCTATGAGGATCTCCTCGCCGAGGACGAGCGCGAGAGGCTTCGTACCGCTGAGATCATCATACCCGCCGGGCCGAGACTCGGCGACGATGTCGTCATCGCCGAAGGGCTCCGTAAGGGTTATGGCGACCGTCTCCTGATCGAGGATCTCTCCTTCCGCCTACCACGGGGTGGGATAGTCGGCGTAATAGGACCCAATGGCGCCGGTAAGACGACCCTGTTCAGGATGATCACCGGTGAGGAGGAGCCTGATGCCGGGACCCTCGAGATCGGCTCGACCGTCGAACTTGCTTATGTCGATCAGAGCCGTGATGCCCTCGATGGCGAGAAGAGCGTCTGGGAGGAGATCTCCGGGGGGCAGGACGAGATCGAGCTCGGCCGCCTCCGTGTCAATTCGCGAGCCTACTGCTCCTGGTTCAACTTCCGCGGCGCAGACCAGCAGAAGAAGGTCGGTGTCCTCTCGGGTGGTGAGCGGAACCGGGTGCACCTGGCGAAACTCCTCAAGTCGGGCGGAAATCTGATACTCCTCGATGAGCCAACGAACGACCTCGATGTCGACACCCTTCGCGCACTCGAGGAGGCCCTCCTGAACTTTGCGGGTTGTGCCGTCGTCATCTCGCACGACCGCTGGTTCCTCGACCGGATCGCAACGCATATCCTCGCCTTCGAGGGGGATAGTCAGGTGGTCTGGTTCGAGGGCAACTATCAGGAGTATGAGGCCGACCGGCGGCGTCGGCTCGGCGCGGCTGCCGACCAGCCACAGAGGATCAAGTACAAGCCACTGGTACGGACCTAGTACTTGGACCAGGACCATAGTCATCTAAAAAACGTCCGATCGTAGAGTATAGAGGACCGCTGAGTCAGAGGTGTCCGGTGCCTGAGTCGACACTACTACTCGTCAGCATATTCATCGCC